>Ga0335083_10008708_pt1 | contig 12370 bp, 10 predicted proteins | sample Lox_Sample_42_FD_206716 | JGI IMG/M metagenome (GOLD analysis project Ga0335083, IMG submission 206716) | Soil microbial communities from Loxahatchee National Wildlife Refuge, Florida, United States - Lox_Sample_4.2 | ecosystem: Environmental > Terrestrial > Soil > Wetlands | place: USA... | reverse complement strand
TCATGCTAAGACCATTGGGTGGATTACGTGATGCCGGCGCGGCGATGCTATGCGCCGCGCTGCTCGGCCTCAGCTGCGCGGCGGGCGCGGCGGATCTCAAGAGCGGCTTGAAGATCGCGTTTGTCCCCAAGCAGATCAACAACCCCTATGAAGTGATCGCCGACAACGGCGGCCTCGCCGCGATCAAGGACTTCAGCGGCGAGGGCAAGGTGGTTGGCCCGTCCGATGCAGGGGCGTCGTCGCAGGTGCAGTACATCAATACGCTGATCACGCAGCGCCAGGATGCCATCGTGATCGCTGCCAACGATGCGAACGCCCTTGTGCCGTATCTGAAGAAAGCGATGGCGCAGGGCATCAAGGTGGTCACCTTCGATTCCGATACCGCACCTGACGGCAGGCAGCTCTTCGTCAATCAGGCGAACGCCGAGAGCATCGGTCGCGGCCAGATCCAGCTGGTCGCCAAGCTGATGGGCGGCGAGGGCGAATTCGCCATTCTTTCCGCGACGCCGAACGCAACGAATCAGAATACCTGGATCAAGTGGATGCAGGAGGAGCTGAAGAAGCCCGAGTATTCGAAGATGAAACTGGTCAAGATCGCCTACGGCAACGATGACGATCAAAAATCGTTCGTCGAAACCCAGGGGCTATTGCAGGCGTATCCGAACCTGAAGGCGATCGTTGCGCCCACATCGGTCGGGATTGCAGCGGCGGCGCGCTATATCTCGACATCGTCGAGCAAAGGCAAGGTCGCGGTCACCGGGCTCGGTACGCCGAACCAGATGCGCGCGTTCGTCAAGAACGGCACGGTCACGGCGTTCCAGTTGTGGGATCCGGGTCAACTCGGCTATCTCGCTGCGTATGCAGCGGCGAACCTCGCGTCGGGGACGATCTCGGGCAAGGAAGGCGAATCGTTCGAAGCGGGTAAGCTCGGCAAGCGCACGATCGGGCCCAAGGGCGAAATCATTCTGGGACCGCCGACCACGTTCGACGCGAGCAACATCGATAACTTCAATTTCTAGCCGCACGCTGGCAGGAAGCGAACCTTCTCGTGTTGTCCGGGACGCCCTGCGGGGCGTCTTTTTTCTGACTGGCCGAAAGACTGCCCTGGCATGCGCGATCCGCTAGAATAAGGACCGCTCGTTTACTCGTTGAACCGTTGACCAGGAGATTTGCGTGAAATCAGGTTTTGTCATGCTCGCGGCCGCTGCACTTACATCGTTGGCCTTTGCCGCAACCCCCGCCAACGCCGGTCCCGTCGAAAAGCTGCCGTCGGGTGTCGTCGTCGAGCATCTTACGCAAGGTACGGGCCCGCAGCCGACCGCGGACAGCGTCGTGCAGGTGAACTATCGCGGCACGCTGGCCAATGGCACGGAATTCGACAGTTCGGCCAAGCATGGTGGTCCCGCGACCTTCCCGCTGTCGCGCGTCATTCCGTGCTGGACGCAAGGCGTCGCCACCATGAAGGTGGGCGGCAAGGCGAAACTGACCTGCCCGGCAGCGACGGCCTACGGCGATCGCGGCGTGGGCGTGATCCCGCCGAATAGCGATCTGACGTTCGAAGTCGAACTGATCAGCATCGTTAAATAAGGGTCTTGAGCGGCGCTTGAAACAGGCGCCGCCGGCTTGATTCCGTGAAATCCCGCCATGAATCGACGATGGCGGGATTTTTTTCGTTCTGCAAGAACGCAAGGCGGCCTGCGCGCACCCCGGTTGTCTGAACTTCAGCGTTCCTGTTGTCGGCTGTTACCTGCGGCCGCGCCTCGCGACCTGCGCGAGCGGTAGCGTCGCGAGCCGCTCGGTGACGACCGCCCGCACGGCCGGCGTCGCGTTCAGTTCTTCAAGTAGCCGGGGCCAGCTTGCGTGCGCCTGCTCCACCGCATCCTTGACGGCGGCTGAAGCAATACGCCGGGGAATGCCGGCTTTCTCTGCAATCACTTCGTAGTCGGCGAGGACTTCCGCGCGCTGCATCCTGTCGATCGCTACGTTCTGACCGTATGCAGAAAACCCGGGCAACGCGGCCACACACACAATGTCGTAGGCGGGCGAGAGTTCAGGTAGCTTGCCGTCGCGATAGACAACCGAAAAATTCTTCAGGTGTGCGTCACTGTTGCCTATCAGTGTGTTCACAGCCTGCCGCAGAAAGAACTGGCGTGCGTGTTCGACGCCGGAAGGGCTGAGCCGGTACAGCACGGTGAGAAGGCGGATGAACTCCGCCACACCGGCATATTTGCGTGCAGGCATACGTCCGAGCATCTGGCAGCCGTCTTCCGCATGGACCCGGCCTCCGGGAAGACGATCGAAGCGCTCGACTGCCAGGTAATGCAGATGCTCGCCGAGCGAGGCTGCGAGGCCCTCGATGTCGATGGTCGTGATCGGCAGCACCGCCGTCGGCGCAACGTTCACGCCGGCGACTGCCGCGAGTTGCATCGAGACAGATTCGTTGAAAACCTGTGAATCGTCATTGCGGGCGGGCAGCTTGGCGATGATGTCGGACAGCTTGCCTCTTGCCGGCAATGTATATCGCTTGCCCTTTTGCGCAGTCGAGAGCGCAAGCTTGTTCTGCACGCCGGAAACGGACGCGGCGCCCTGCGTTGCACCTTCGACTACCGCGACTTCGAGATTGTCGGCGCCGCCGGTTACGCCATACGTGCGGGCATATTGCGGCAAGGTGTCGGGGTTTGCCGGGACGGCAGTCAGCGCGCCCGGCAGATCCTCGCCTGCCGAAGCGAGAACGCCGAAGTCGTCCTTGTCTTCCGGATTGAGGCGCGTTGCTTCGAGACGTTTGCGCAACTCGCCTTCAGGAAGCAGGCCGGCGAAGTACGGCGGCAACTCGTGTGACGTGTTGTAGATCGCAGGATGAAACGGGTTGTCGAAGACTTCAGCGGTGGCGCGACGCCCGGCCTCCGTTGGCACTGTGATGGACAGGCTCAAGGTGGGCCGGTCTGCGTCGCCCCGATATTCGTCGGCAGGAACGAAACGCACGGCGCCACCTGCCTCGCAGAGATAACCGCAGAGACGGCCATACAGCCTCACTTCGAGATAGCGTGGATGGAGTTCGCTACTCACGGGCTGTTATCCAGAAAAATGTCGATGGCGCTGCGTGCCTCCTGGTCCGGACCGGCTCCCTTTCCTTCGAGGACCTGCCTGACCTCGGCGAGCCGCTCCCGCGGCACGAGGAGCCATTCCGAGTTCATGGCAGACGCGAGCGCCTCCAACGTTGACGCGCGACTATCCTTCTTTCCGCGCAGGACGGTGGAGAGATTGGACACGTCCATGCCGAGCAGTCGGGCCAGGTCGGACAGTTTCAGCTTGCGAAACCGCCGCATGGCAGAGCTTTGAGAGATTAGTGACATAGAACCAATTTTATCTTAAATTGGTTCTAAAGAACCATAAATATCTCGGTGAGGGTTAAATTGGTTCGATAGAACCATCGTGTGCATATATTGGTTCTATAGGACCAAAACCAAAATCAATTGAAGTTTTCAGCGATTACGCCTCGTGTTCGCACCCGCAGCATTTCCCGCTCCGCGCGCCGACCTCGGTCACCCTCGTCGACGCTGCCGAAGTACCCGCGCGGCACCCTGGCGGCACCCGATACCCGACGCCGATCTGGCTTCCCGCGACATGGCGCTGCGGGCCGCAGCGCCGCTGAAATCCGGCTGAAACCCTTGCCCAGCAAGGCTTCAAGAAGGATGATCACGACCGTGCTTTTGCGCCTGTGTCGTATTTGCGCAAGCGTCTGTCGCAATTCGTCGGCCGGTCGACCTTTTTTCTGGCAACCATGTAGTCACATTGTGCGGGCCGGCGCCTGCACCACGAAGGAGATGGATTCAATGAATTCCCCAAAAGTCGTGGTCGAAGGTCTCTGTAAGGTTTTCGGAGCCAACCCCAAGGCAGCGGTCGACTTGCTCGCCCGCGGTGCCACCAAGGACGAGATATTTGCGAAGACCGGCCAGATCGTCGGTGTTCACAACGTGTCGTTCGATGTCCAGGAAGGCGAGATCTTCGTGCTGATGGGCCTGTCGGGCTCAGGCAAGTCGACGCTGATCCGCCTCATCAACCGTCTGGTCGAGCCGACGGCCGGCAAGGTGCTCGTGGATGGCCGCGACATCGCCGCCGTGCGGCGCTCGGAACTGACCGCATTGCGGCGCACCGACATGAGCATGGTGTTCCAGTCGTTCGCGCTGATGCCGCAACGCACCGTGTTATCGAATGCGTCGTTCGGGCTCGAAGTCGCCGGCGTGGGCCGCAAGGAGCGCGAGAAGCGGGCGCTGCAGGTGCTCGAGCAGGTGGGGCTCGCGCAGTTTGCGCAGAAGCTTCCGTCCGAGCTGTCGGGCGGCATGCAGCAGCGCGTCGGGCTCGCGCGGGCGCTCGCGGTCAATCCGTCGCTGATGATCATGGATGAGGCGTTCTCCGCACTCGATCCGCTCAAGCGCAAGGAAATGCAGAACGTGCTGCTGGAACTGCAGAAGAACCAGCGCCGCACGATCCTCTTCGTCTCGCACGATCTCGAAGAGGCGCTGCGCATCGGCACCCGCATCGCAATCATGGAAGGCGGCCGCGTGGTGCAGATCGGCACGCCGCAGGACATCATCAGCAACCCGGCCGACGACTACGTCCGCGCGTTCTTCGAAGGCGTCGACACGAGCCGCTATCTGACGGCGGGCGACCTGATGCGGACCAACGATGTGCCGCTCCTGCGCGATCTCGATGCGTCGAGCGTGGCGGCCACGCTCAACGGCAGTGCGGAATACGCGTTCGTCCTCGATGGCGAGCGCCGCATCCAGGGCTTCATCACGCGCGATGCGATTGGCCATGCCACACCGCGCGTCAATCACATCGAGGTGCTGTCGCGCAGCGCCTCGCTCGATCATGTAGTGTCGCGCGTCTGCGCGAATTCGACCGCGCTGCCGGTTGTCGACGACGAAGCGCGCTACTGCGGCTCCGTCGATCGGGCGGGCGTCCTGAAAGTTCTTACGCGTAATCGAGGTGCTCATGTCTGAGATCATCCCACTCGGCCGCTGGGTCGATGATTCCGTCCACTATCTCCTCGACCATGACGCGAGCACGTTCGATTCCATCGGCAAGGCGATCGAGAGCTTCGCCGCGTTGATCGAACACGGCCTGCAGGCGATCCCGATGTGGGCGCTGATGGCGTTTTTCATCGGCGTCGGGCTGTGGCGGGTGGGCTTGCGCTTCGCGATTTTTGCCACGCTGTCGCTCCTGCTGATCTATGCCACCGGCTTCTGGGACCAGACGGTCGTGACCCTCGGCCTCACCTTGTCGTCGACGTTGATCAGCCTGTTGTTCGGCATTCCGCTTGGCATCTGGACCGCCAAAAGCAAGCATGTGGCAACGGTCGTGCGCCCGATTCTCGACCTGATGCAGACGATGCCCGCCTTCGTCTATCTGATCCCGGCCGCCATGCTGTTTGGTCTTGGCCGCGTACCGGGGATCCTCTCGACGGTGATCTTCGCCATGCCGCCCGCGGTGCGTCTGACGAGCCTCGGCATCCGGCATGTCAATCGCGAGATCGTCGAGGCAGGGCACGCGTTCGGCTGCACGCCGTGGCAACTGCTCTACAAGGTGCAGTTTCCGAATGCACTGCCGTCGATCATGCAGGGCGTCAACCAGACCATCATGATGGCGCTGTCGATGGTGATCATCGCGTCGATGGTCGGCGCAGGTGGCCTCGGTAACGATGTGCTGGCCAGCATTCAGCGCCTCGATATCGGCCTTGGTTTCGAAAGCGGTCTCTCGGTCGTGCTGCTTGCGATCATTCTCGACCGCATCACGGAAAGCTTCGGCCGTTCGCCGGGCGCCGCCAATGCACCTCGCTTCGCCGGCTTGCGCAACGTGATGCGCGTACGCCGCGAGCAGGCCGTCGCACAACAAAGCTGAACACGTAGCAAACAGCATGGCATCGCGAAAGCCGTCGGGCTTTCGCGATGGCTCAACACACCCTGTGCACCATGGAGAGCGCGACGTGAGCTCAGCCACGACTGAATCGCCGTTGTCGAGCCTTGCGCATTTTGGTTTTCTGACGCTACCCAGTTTCTCGATGATCGCCTTCACGAGCGCGGTCGAAGTCCTGCGCATGGCGAACTATGTCGGCCGGGCGCAGCATTACCGCTGGTCGATCCTCACGCCCGACGGTGTGCCCGTGCGTGCCAGCAACGGCATCACGGTCAAGCCGACGCGCACGCTCGAAGAAGCCGGTATGCCCGACGTGCTGATCGTCTGCGGCGGCACGCAGATCCGCTCGGCGGTCGATAGCCGCGTGAAGGCGCTGCTTGACGAGGTGGCCGGGCAGGGCGTCCCGCTCGGCGGTATCTGCACCGGCGCGTATGCGCTGATGTCGGCGGGCCTGCTCGACGACTATCGTTGCACCGTCCATTGGGAAGACCTGTCCACGCTGTTCAAGGAATTTCCACGCGTTCATTTCGCGGACGAACTGTTCGTCATCGACCGCGACCGGCTCACGTGCACCGGCGGCACGGCGCCGCTCGACCTGATGCTGAACCTCGTCGGCAGCCGGCTCGGCGAGAGTCTGGCGGCGCAGGTCTCGGAGCAGTTCATTCTCGAGCGACCCGCAGCCGATCCCCGTCGATGCACGGGTCGGCTTTTCGCGCGCCGAGCTGATCGAAGTCGTGCGCCTGATGGAAGCCAACATCGAAGAGCCCCTGTCGCTCGAAGAACTGGCTCGCCTCGTGCAGTTGTCGCAACGGCATTTGCAGCGAATGTTCAAGATCTATCTGAACATCTCGCCAACTCATTACTATCTGTCGCTGCGTTTGCGTCGCGCCCGCGATCTGCTGCGCACGACGGATGCGTCGATCGCCAGCGTGACGACAGAATGCGGCTTTCATTCGCCGTGCCATTTCAGCAAGGCGTATCGCGCTCAATTTGGCCACGCGCCGAGCATCGAACGACGTCATCCCAACCAGAACCGATAAATTCGCGAGGAGAAACTTCAATGAAACGAAAACTGATGGCGACTGCCTGCGCAGTGGGCTTTGCGGCTGCGACGGCGGCCACGATGGCGCATGCGGCAGATCCGGCGGTATGCAGGAACGTGCGTTTTGCCGATGTCGGCTGGACCGATATCGCGGCCACCACCGGCCTTGCATCGACGCTGTTCGAGGGGCTCGGCTACAACCCGACCAAGACGATCGCCTCGGTGCCGATCACGTTCGCCGGGATCAAGAGCAAGCAGATCGACGTGTTCCTCGGCTACTGGGCGCCGACGATGGATCCGATCATCACGCCGTTCGTCAAGGCCGGCACGATCAAGGTGCTGCCGACGCCGAATCTGACCGGCGCGAAATACACGCTCGCCGTGCCCGATTACGTCTATAACGGCGGCCTCAAGACCTTCGCCGATATCCAGAAGTACGCGGACAAGCTGAACGGCCGCGTCTATGGTATCGAGCCCGGCAACGACGGCAATGCGCTCATCAAGAAGATGATCGACAGCAACCAGTTTGGTCTCGGCAAGTTCAAGCTGGTCGAGTCGAGCGAAGCGGGGATGCTGGTCGAAGTCAACCGGGCGATTCGCGAGAAGCAGTGGATCGTGTTCCTCGGCTGGGAACCGCATCCGATGAACGTGCAGATGAAGATCGACTATCTGAGCGGCGGCGACGATGTGTTCGGGCCGAACTACGGCGAAGCCAAGGTGTTCACGGCGACGCCGCCGGACTATGCGGCGCGCTGCCCGAATGCGGCAAAGCTCGTGTCGAATCTGCAGTTCACGACGGCCATCGAGAACCATGTAATGGTGCCGATCATGAACAAGACCGACGCGAACAAGGCCGCGCTCGACTGGCTCAAGGCGAACCCGCAGGTGCTCGATCAGTGGCTGGCAGGCGTGAAGACGATTGATGGCAAGGACGGTTTGCCTGCCGTCAAGGCGTATATCGCGTCGCATTGACAAAGGCTCACGCAGCCTGTCATCCGTAAGCGGGCTGGTGCCGCGCGCTCACCGCGCGCTGACTGCGCCAGCCCGCTTCGACGCTTTCACGATCAGCAGCAGCGCAGCGCCCGCCAACCCGCTTGCGATGTGTTTCAGCGCGTGTCCGGCGAGCAGGTGACCCGTTAGCGTCCATATCTGCCAGTCGAGGCTTTCGAAGACTTTGGCAATCGCATAGCAAGCAATCACCGTGGCCCATCCGAGCGGGGCGTCGACCTTGCGCATCAAGGTCGCGCCGACGATCACCGCGAGTCCGCCGAACTGCAGGATCGCATAAGGCCAGAGACTGCCTGTCAGCAGCCAGTATCCGACCGTTCCTGTCGATGCCACGAGCATGATGAGTATCTGGACCCAGCTCACGCGCTGGCCGGTCATCGACGTCCAGAGCATGGCGAGTATCCCGGCGAACACGATGGTCATCGGCAGGCGGTCCCACACGAGCGTCGAGTCCGACGGCGCGAAGTGATACCAGGCCGAGCCGAACGCCGTCAGGATCAGACCGGGCGCGGCGACCAGCATGCCGGGATACTGCGGCGGAGCGCTGGACGGGGGCCGCATCACCCAGCCTAGCGTGGCGAGGCCGGCCGCCAGAATGACGAGGTTCGACAGCACATCCGACGCGTTGTGCAGCGCGCCGATCGGGCGCATATCGGCGAAATGGTGATACGACGCCGGCTGTGCCAGAGGCCAGACGAACTGCAGCGCCGCGCCGACCACGAAAACCATGATGCAGCCGAGCAGCAGCCGGGTGGTCATCGCGGTGCTCGATTCCAGACGGGTCGACGGGCGCAATTGATCCTCCACAGGTCAGGTCTGGCAGCAGGCAGGGTTGCGGGGCCGCGTGCACAGGAGGTTCTCTCGCTATGGTATTCCCGCCGCCGCGCCACGTGTCGCCAGCCCCAATATTGCGCCCGGCAGGCCGGAGCGGCCGCTCAAGTGCGGATCGCGAACCCCTTCACATAGGCAGCGGGATCGCGACCGTCCCACTCGCGACCATCGATCAGCACCGGTGACGTCTCGCCGGCCGGCACCGGAATGCCCATGTTCTGCGCGGCTTCGCGATACAGAGCGGTCTGGTTGATCGCCGCGGCGATCGCCGCGTAGTCTTTGCTGCGGCCACGATCGATCATGCCCCAGCGCTCATATTGCGTCAGGAACCAGACACCTTCCGAGGGGCGCGGATAGTTGACGGCGCCGCCGTCGAAAAAACGCACCGGCAAGCGCGTGGCGCTCACGGCTTCGCAGCCGAGCCGTGCAGCGATCAGTTCCGCGGGGACGCCGACGAATTCCGCCTGCGACAGCCGGCGCGCCATTTCGAGGCGCCGTTCGGGGTCGTCCAGCCAGCGGCACGCTTCAAGCATGGTCTTGACCAGGGCGCGCGCGGTATTCGGATACTGGCTGACAAAATCGCGCCGGCTCGCGAGGACTTTCTCCGGATGATCCGGCCAGATCTCACTGCTATACGCGATCGTCCGGCCAACGCCATGTGCTTCTCCAACCGCGTTCCATGGTTCGCCCACGCAGAGCCCGTCGAGGCGGTCCGACGCCAGCGCATCGACCATCTGCGGCGGCGGAATCACGACGCTTTCGATATCGCGCAACGGGTCGACGCCTTGCGCCGCGAGCCAGTAGTAAAGCCACATCGCATGCGTGCCGGTCGGGAACGTCTGCGCGAACACCGGCTTGCGCCCCAGTGTCGCAAGCGCGGCGGGGAGCGTACCGTGCTGCGCCAGGGCATCGGCGAGACGAATCGATACCGTGATCGCCTGGCCGTTGCGGTTCAGCACCATCAGCGCGGCCATATCGGTTTGCGGGCCACCGAGTCCCAGTTGCACGCCGTAGACGAGCCCATACAAGGCATGGGCCGCGTCGAGGTCGCCGGACAACAGTTTGTCGCGCACGGCAGCCCACGACGGCTGGCGGCACAGTTCGAGCGTCAGGCCATGGGCGTGACCGAATTCGAATAGCTTCGCCGCGACGAGCGGGGCCGCGTCGCTCAAGGCGACGAAGCCAAGCCGCAGATGCGTTTTCTCGAGCCCTTGCGCGGCATCCGGTCGGGCGTGGTTAGCGGGTTGGTTCATGGGCAAGGGCTCATTTGGGCGCATCCGCCGCGTCGACAATCTGGCGCGCAATTTCGGCGAGCTTCACGCCATGGTTCATCGCGCGTTTGCGCAGCGTCGCGTACGCGGCGTTCTCAGTCATCTTCTGCCGGTCCATCAGAAGGCGTTTGGCGCGGTCGATCAGTTTGCGTTCGGCCAGTTCGTTCTCGGCCTGGGCGAGCCGTTCGCGCAACTGGGATTCCTGGGCAAAGCGCGCGAGCGCCACTTCGAGTATCGGCGCGAGGCGCTCCGTCGCCATGCCTTCGACCAGATAGGCGGTGACCCCAGCGTTCACCGCATCGCGAATCAGCTGATGATTCGCGTCGTTACTGAACATCAACACGGGGCGGGGCGCCGTCGCGTTCATCACGGCCAGCTGTTCGAGCGTATCGCGCGACGGCGATTCCGTATCGATGATGATGACGTCCGGCCGTTCGCTCGCGACGACACGATGCAGCGCCTCCGGCGTTGCCGTGCCGGCCAGCATGTCGTAGCCGAGCCGCGCGAGCGTGTCGCGCAGATCGCCGATCGGCTTGTCGGTATCGGTTACGAGCAGTACGCGCAGCATCTTGTGTCGCTTGTCATCGGTGGTTCAGTCGGCGGTTCTGGTTTAGCTGGCGAGTACAGGTGCGACGGGTGTAACAGGTGCAACCGGTGTGCTGCACATACGCGTCAGCTCGGGCACGCACGAGCCGCACACGGTGCCGCATCCGAGCCGCGCTTTCAGTTCGGGCACGGTGGCGCCGCCTGCAATGGCGCCCTGAATGCGCGACTCCGTGACCTGCATGCAACTGCACACCACGCGGTCACGCGCGACGCTCGCCTGCTGCCGGTTTGAGAATACCGCGAAGCGCGGACCTTGCCACGGCGCGCCGTCGCGCAATTTTGCCAGCAGTGCGTCGGCGTTGCTGGTATCGCCGGCGAAGACGAAGCCATCGATGACGTTTTCGCGCCAGATGACGCGCCTGTCAAGGCCACGGCGCGCGTCGCGATATTCGAGCGTGTCTTCGCCGATGCGCAGTTCGAGCGCGTCGTAAAGACGGGCGAGCCAGTTCTCGGGCACAGCCGTGTGCGCGGCGCGCAGCACGACGAGATCGTCGTCTTCGAGCGTGACCGAAGCGTAACTGCATTCTTTCAGGAGCGGCTGCACCGCGGCGTGCAGGGCCAGCGGATCGCCGCGCCGCGCCGCGACGAGACGCCACGGCAATTCGACCGGCTCGATGCGCACGGCGGCGTGCTTCAACTCAGGTTGCGACGAGAACGGATCGACAGCGGCGATGGTCGTCTCGTTGATGCCGCCGCTTGCCAGAAACTGCGCGTTCCAGTGCATGGGCGCGAAGACGGTCCCCGACTGGACGTCGTCCGACAGTTGCAGCGGCAACACGAGATCGCCGCGGCGGCTCGTGATGCGCACGAGGTCGCCTTCGTTGAAGCCGCGTCGCGCGGCATCGCCGCGGTGGATCGTCAGCGCGGGTTCGGGGGCGTGGGAGAACAGCTTGCCAACGCGGCCCGTGCGGCTCATGCCATGCCATTGATCGCGCAGGCGTCCCGTCAGCAGACGGAACGGGAAGCGCGCATTGGTGGCGTCGGCGACCGGCAGATAGCGCGTGGCGTGAAAGCGGGCGCGGCCGTCCGCGGTGGCGAAGACGCCGCCGGTGTAGCGCCGGGCCTGGCCTTGCGCGCGCTTCGCCGGAAACGGCCATTGCTGCGGACCGGCCTGTTCCAGCACGGCGTAGCTAAGGCCGCCGATGTCGAGGTCACGGCCTTCGGTCAATGTGCGGTGCTCGTTGAAGACGTCTTCGGGCTGGTCGAAGGCGAAGAGCGTCGAGGCAGCCTGATTGCGTTGTTCGATCCGGCGTGCGACTTCGTTGACAATCCACCAGTCGGGCTTTGCCTCGCCCGGTGCTGCGACGGCCGCGCGCACGCGCGAGATGCGGCGCTCGGAGTTGGTGACGGTGCCCGACTTCTCGCCCCACGTCGCGGCGGGCAGGACCACGTCGGCAAACGGCACGGTGTCCGTCTGCATGAAGGCCTCCTGCACGACGACGAATTCCGCCTTCTCGAGCGCTTCGCGTACGTGAGCGATGTCCGGCATCGAGTGGACCGGGTTCGTGCAGGCGATCCAGATCGCCTTGATCTTGCCGCTACGCACCGCTTCGAACATGTCGACGGCAGGCAGACCCGGCCGTTCCGAGAGTTGCGGGACACCCCACAGCCGCGCGACTTCCTCGCGATGGGCGGGATTGCCGATGTCGCGATGCGCAGCGAGCATCGTCGCCATGCCGCCGACCTCGCGTCCGCC
>Ga0335083_10008706_pt1 | contig 12371 bp, 24 predicted proteins | sample Lox_Sample_42_FD_206716 | JGI IMG/M metagenome (GOLD analysis project Ga0335083, IMG submission 206716) | Soil microbial communities from Loxahatchee National Wildlife Refuge, Florida, United States - Lox_Sample_4.2 | ecosystem: Environmental > Terrestrial > Soil > Wetlands | place: USA... | reverse complement strand
GCTCGTCCACGGGGCGAAGCAGGATCGGGTCGAACTGCATCTCGGTGACCTTGGCGATCGCTTCATCCTCGCCCTGCAGGTCGACGAACACCGACAACTGGTCCTTGAGGATCGAACCGGCGCGGCGAATGGCTTCTTCGGCCTCGATCGTGCCGTTGGTCTCGATGTCGATGATCAGCTTGTCGAGGTCGGTGCGCTGTTCGACGCGCGCCGCTTCCACCGCATAGGTCACGCGGCGCACCGGGCTGAAGGTGGCATCCAGCAGCAGCCGGCCGATCGGGCGGGTCTGCTCCTCGAACGCCAGGCGCTGCGCCGCCGGGCGGTAGCCGCGGCCGCGCTCGATCTTGAGCGTCATGTTGAGCTCGCCGGCCTTGGTCAGGTTCGCGATCACCAGCTCCGGGTTCACGACTTCGACGTCATGGTCGGTCTGGATGTCGCCGGCCGTGACCGGGCCCGGGCCCTTCTTGTGCAGACGCAGCTCGGCGCTGTTGCGCGCGTGCATGCGCAGCGCCACCTGCTTGAGGTTCAGCAGCACGTCCACGACGTCTTCCTGCACGCCTTCGATGCTGGTGTACTCGTGCAGCACGCCCTCGATCTCCACTTCGGTGATCGCGGCGCCAGGCATGGAGGACAGCAGCACGCGGCGCAGGGCGTTGCCCAGCGTGTGGCCGAAGCCGCGCTCGAACGGTTCGATGACCACGCGCGCCTGGCGCGGAGCCACGGGCTGCACCTTGACGACGCGGGGCTTGAGAAACTCAGTGACAGAAGCTTGCATGGTCACCATCCTTACTTCGAATACAGTTCGACGACGAGGTTCTCGTTGATGTCGGGCAGGATCTCATCCCGCGCCGGCACCGCCTTGAACACGCCCTTCATGTCCTTCTCGGTCACTTCCACCCAGTCCGGGAAACCCACCTGGGCGGCAGCGGCCAGCGAACTCTGGATGCGCAGCTGCTTGCGCGACTTCTCGCGCACCTGCACCACGTCGCCGGCCTTGACCTGGTAGGAGGCGATGGTGACCGGCTTGCCGTTCACCTCGATCGACTTGTGGCTCACCAGCTGGCGCGCTTCCGAGCGCGTCACGGCGAAACCCATGCGGTACACCACGTTGTCCAGCCGCGATTCGAGCATTTTCAGCAGCGACTCGCCGGTGGCGCCGATGCGGCGCGCCGACTCGTGGTAGTAGTTGCGGAACTGGCGCTCGAGCACGCCGTACATGCGGCGCAGCTTCTGCTTCTCGCGCAGCTGCAGGCCGTAGTCGGACAGGCGCGTGCGGCGTTCACCCTTGATGCCGCCTGGCGGCACCTGGAACTTGCACTTGCTCTCGATCGACTTCGCAGCGCTCTTCAGGAACAGATCCGTGCCCTCGCGACGCGCGAGCTTGCACTTGGGACCGATGTAACGTGCCATTGATCTATATCCTCAGCTAGTCAGACGCGACGCTTCTTGGGCGGACGGCAGCCGTTGTGCGGAATCGGCGTGACATCCTCGATGCTGGTGATCTTCAAGCCGCAGGTGTTCAGCGCCCGCACCGCTGACTCGCGTCCCGGGCCCGGCCCGCCGACCCGCACCTCGACGTTCTTCACGCCGTGTTCCTGCGCCGCGACGCCGGCCTTTTCGGCCGCGACCTGCGCGGCGAACGGCGTGCTCTTGCGCGAGCCGCGGAAGCCGCAGCCGCCCGACGTGGCCCACGACAGCGTGTTGCCCTGGCGATCGGTGATGGTGATGATCGTGTTGTTGAACGATGCATGCACGTGCGCGATCGCGTCGAGCACATTCTTGCGGGCTTTCTTGGGCTTCTTCGCGGCCGCGGCGGCAGCCGAGGCAGGGTTGTTAGCTTGCGGTTTCTGATCAGCCATGTCTGTCCTGTGCGTTCAAATGGGGGCTAGCGGCCGGCAAATCAAGCCTTGCCCGGCGGTGCGTTGAGCTTCACGGCCTGCTTGCGCGGCCCCTTGCGGGTGCGGGCGTTGGTGCGGGTGCGCGCGCCGCGGACCGGCAGTCCCTTGCGATGCCGCAGGCCGCGCCAGGTGCCCAGGTCCATCAGGCGCTTGATGTTCATCGAGACTTCGCGGCGCAGGTCGCCTTCGACCGCGAACTTCGCGATCTGCGAGCGGATCGCGGTGACCTCCGCCTCGGTCAGGTCCTTGACCTTGGTGGTGCCCGCGACGTTGGCGGCCGCCAGGATTTCCAGCGACCGCGTGCGGCCGATGCCGAAGATGTGGGTCAGGCCGATGCTCACATGCTTGTTCATCGGAATGTTGATGCCCGCGATACGTGCCATATGTGTTTCCTTGGACCTCTGGTCTCAACCCTGACGCTGCTTGTGGCGCGCATCCGACGAGCAGATGACGTAGACGATGCCGCGACGGCGCACGATCTTGCAGTTCTTGCAGATCTTCTTCACTGAGGGACGTACTTTCATCTCTGTTACCTGCAATCGACCGTTAAGAACCGCTGGAGCCGGCGCCGCTGCGCCCGCCACCCAGCAGGTTCGCCTTCTTCATCAGACCGGGATAGTGGCTGGACATCATGTGCGCACGCAGCTGCGCCATGAAGTCGATGACCACCACCACCACGATCAGCAGGGAGGTGCCACCGAACTGGAACGGCACGCCCTGCGAGGAAATCAGGATCTCGGGCAGCAGGCACACCGCCATGATGTACAGCGCGCCCCACAGCGTCAGGCGCGACAGCACCTTGTCGATGTACTCGCCGGTCTGCTGCCCGGGGCGGATGCCCGGGATGAACGCGCCGGACTTCTTGAGGTTGTCGGCGGTCTCGCGCGCATTGAACACCAGCGCGGTGTAGAAGAACGCGAAGCCCAGGATCAGCGCGGCGTACAGCACCAGGTGCAGCGGCTGGCCATAACCCAGCGAGGCGGCGACGTTCTGCAGGAACACGCCGAACTTCGAGTTGGTGGCGGAGCCGAAGAAGCTCGCGATCGTGGCCGGGAACAGCAGCAGGCTCGAAGCGAAGATCGGCGGAATCACGCCCGACATGTTGAGCTTGAACGGCAGGTGGCTGCTCTGTCCGGCGTACATCTTGCGGCCCACCTGGCGCTTGGCGTAGTGCACCGCGATGCGGCGCTGGGCCATCTCGACGAACACGCAGGCCGCCGTCACGCAGATCACCAGCGCCAGCAGGACGATGGCGAACAGGTTGTTCATCGAGCCGTTGCTGACCGACTCGACCGTGCTGCCGATGGCGCGCGGCAGGCCGGCCACGATGCCCGACAGGATGATCATCGAGATGCCGTTGCCGATGCCGCGCTCGGTGATCTGCTCGCCGAGCCACATCAGGAACATGGTGCCCGTGGTCATCGTGACCGTGGCGATGAAGATCCACTGGAAGTAGGTGACGCTGCTGCTGACCATGCCGCCGCTGCTGAGGGCCACCGCCGCGCCGAACGACTGGAACAGCGCCAGGCCCACCGTGGCGTAGCGCGTCATCTGGGTGGTCTTGCGCCGGCCGGCCTCGCCCTCCTTGCGCAGTTCCATCAGCGAGGGAACGATCATGCCCAGCATCTGGATGATGATCGACGCCGAGATGTAGGGCATCACGCCCATGGCGAAGATCGACAGGCGCTGCAGCGCGCCGCCGGAGAACATGTTGACCATGCCCAGGATGCCATTGGACTGGTCGTTGAAATAGCGCGCCACCGCCGCGGGATTGATCCCCGGCACCGGGATGAAGGTACCGATGCGGTACACGATCAGGCAGCCGATCAGGAACAGGATGCGCGAGGGGATCTCGCCCATGCTGCCCTGGGACGGCGCGTTGACCTGGTTGCCGGGGACGTTGGCCATGGTTTGCTGCTTCAGGCTTCGAGGCTGCCGCCAGCCGCTTCGATCGCGGCCTTCGCGCCCTTGGTGGCGCCGATGCCCTTGAGCTTCACGGCCTTCCTGAGTTCACCGGACAGCACCACCTTGGCCTGCTCGCTGTGGGCAGGGATCAGGTTGGCGCGCTTGAGCGCCGCCAGGTCCACCACCGCCGCGTCGACCAGCGCCAGCTCGTGCAGGCGGATCTCGGCGCGCGTGGCCTTGATGGCCGAACGGAAACCCACCTTTGGCATGCGACGCTGCAGCGGCATCTGGCCGCCTTCGAAGCCGACCTTGTGGTAGCCGCCCTTGCGCGCGCGCTGGCCCTTGACGCCGCGGCCGCAGGTCTTGCCCTGGCCGGCGGAGGCGCCGCGTCCGACGCGCAGCCTCGGCTTGCGCGAGCCGGCGACGGGATTGATCGTGTTCAGGCGCATCAGATCTGCTCCACTTTCAGCATGTGGCGCGCGGCATTGATCATGCCGCGGTTTTCCGCGGTGTCGGCCACCGTCACGCTCTGGTTCAGCCGGCGCAGGCCGAGGCCACGCACCGAGGCCGCGTTGCTCTTGAGCTGTCCGTAGACGCTGCGCACCAGCTTGACCTTCAGTTGTGTCGTCAGTTTCTTGGCAGTGGCCATGATGATTACCCGAGGATGTCTTCGAGGTTCTTGCCGCGCTTGGCCGCGATGTCTTCCGGCGAGCGGATGCTGGCCAGCGCCTTGACGGTGGCGCGCACCACGTTGATCGGATTGCGCGAACCGTAGCTCTTGGCCAGCACGTTGCGCACGCCGGCGCACTCGAGCACCGCGCGCATGCCGCCACCCGCGATGACGCCGGTACCTTCCGAGGCCGGCAGCATGAACACGCGCGTCGCGCCATGGTCGCCGCGCACCGCGTAGTGCAGCGTGTCGTTGCGCAGGCTGACGTTCACCAGGCTCTTGCGGGCCTGCGCCATGGCCTTGGAGATCGCCACCGGCACTTCGCGTGCCTTGCCGAACCCGAAGCCGACGCGGCCGGCGCCATCGCCCACCACGGTCAGCGCGGTGAAGCCGAACTGGCGGCCGCCCTTGACCACTTTCGCGGTGCGGTTGACGGCGACGAGCTTCTCGACGAATTCGTCGGCGGACTGATTCTTTTCAATGCGTGCCATAAGTGTCCCTTAGAACTCGAGTCCGGCTTCGCGAGCCGCGTCCGCCAGCGCCTTCACGCGGCCGTGGTACTGGAAACCCGCGCGATCGAAGGCGACCTTCGTCACGCCGGCAGCCTTGGCGCGCTCGGCGATCGAGCGGCCCACCACCTTGGCGGCCTCGACGTTGCCGGTGGCCTTCAGGCCCTTGACCAGGTCTTCCTGCACCGTGGAGGCGGTGGCCAGCACATGCGCGCCCTGGGCATCGAACACCTGCGCGTAGATGTGGCGCGGGGTGCGATGGATGGTCAGGCGCGCGAGGCCCAGCTCGCGGATGCGGGCGCGGGTCTTGATGGCGCGGCGCAGGCGGCGGTCTTTCTTGCTGATGTCCATTACTTCTTCTTCCCTTCCTTCAGGGAGATCGTCTCATCCGAATAGCGCACGCCCTTGCCCTTGTACGGCTCGGGCGGGCGGATGCCACGGATCTCGGCGGCGATCTGGCCCACTTTCTGGCGATCGATGCCCTTGATGAGGATTTCGGTCTGGCTCGGGGTCTCGATGCTGATGCCTTCCGGGATGTCGAACGCCACCGGATGCGAAAAACCCAGCGACAGGTTCAGCGCCTTGCCCTGCACGGCGGCGCGGAAACCGACGCCGACCAGCTCGAGCTTGCGCTCGTAGCCCTTGGTCACGCCGTTCACCATGTTGGCCAGGTGCGCGCGGGTCGAGCCGGCGCGCACGCGCGTGGCGTCGTCGCCGTCGGCGAACTGCACCTGCAGCGTCTTGGCTTCCTGCACCACCTTGATGCCCGCGCCCAGCGGCAGCGACAGGCTGCCTTTGGCGCCCTTCACCGTCACCGCTTCGCCAGCCACCGTGATGGTGACGCCGGCCGGCAGGTCGATGATCCGTTTTGCTACTCGCGACATATCTGGCTCCCGCTCAGGCGACCACGCACAGGACTTCACCGCCCTGGCCGATGGCGCGCGCTGCCTTGTCCGTCATCACGCCGCGCGGCGTGGAGACGATCACCGTGCCCATGCCGCCCAGGATCTTCGGCAGCTCTTCCTTGCCGCGATACACGCGCAGGCCGGGTCGGCTGACGCGCTCCAGGCGATCGATGACCGGACGGCCTTCGTAATACTTGAGGTCCACCGTCAGCGTCGGCTTGCCGGCGTCGGCCGCGACGTTGAAATCGGCGATGTAACCTTCGTCCTTCAGCACCTTGACGATGGCGGCCTTCAGCTTCGAGGCGTTCATCGAGACGCTGCTCTTGCCCGCGGACTGGCCGTTGCGGATGCGCGTCAGCAGGTCGGCGACGGGATCTGTCATGCTCATTCTGTAGGCTCCTACCAGCTCGCCTTGGCCAGCCCGGGAATCTCGCCACGGTTGGCCACTTCGCGGATCTTGGTGCGCGCCAGGCCGAACTTGCGGTACACGCCGCGCGAGCGGCCGGTGATCGCACAACGGTTGCGCTGGCGCGTCGGGCTGGCATCGCGCGGCAGCGACTGCAGGCTCGCCTGCGCGCTGGCGCGCTCTTCCGCGCCCGTCTTCGGGTTGCGGATCAGCTCCTTGAGCGCCGCGCGCTTGGCCGCGTACTTCTTCGCGATCGCCTGGCGGTGCTTCTCACGCATGATCATGTTGGTCTTGGCCATACCGTAATCCTTATTTGCGGAACGGGAAGCTGAAGGCTTCCAGCAGGGCGCGGCCCTGCTTGTTGTCGCGCGCGGTGGTGGTGATCGTGATGTCCATGCCGCGCAGCTGGTCGATCTGGTCGTACTGGATTTCCGGGAAGATGATCTGTTCCTTGACGCCCAGGCTGTAGTTGCCGCGGCCGTCGAAGGCGCGCGCCGACACGCCGCGGAAGTCGCGGATGCGCGGCATCGCCACCGTGATCAGTCGGTCGAGGAATTCGTACATGCGTTCGCCGCGCAACGTGACCTTGCAGCCGATCACCAGGCCTTCGCGCAGCTTGAACGACGCCACCGCCTTGCGCGACTTGCACATCAGCGGCTTCTGGCCGGTGATCTTGGTGAGGTCGGCGGCGGCGGCATCGACCACCTTGCGGTCGGCCACGGCCTCGCCCACGCCCATGTTCACCGTGATCTTGGTGATGCGCGGCACTTCCATCGGATTGCCGAGGCCCAGCTCCGCCTTGAGCTTCGGGACCACTTTCTCCAGATAGACCTGTTTCAACCTTGCTGCCATATCTGCCTCAGACGTCGATGACTTCGCCGTTCGACTTGAAGAAGCGCACCTTCTTCCCGTCGGCCAGCTGCTTGATGCCGACCCGGTCGGCCTTCTTCGAGCCGGGATTCCAGATGCCGACCTTGGACGCGGCCAGCGGCATTTCCTTCTCGATGATGCCGCCCTGCACGTTGGCCTGCGGATTCGGCTTGGTGTGGCGCTTGACCTTGTTGATGTTCTCGACCAGCACGGTCGCGTCGGCGAACACGCGCAGCACGGCGCCGCGCCGGCCCTTGTCGCGGCCCGACAGCACCACCACCTGATCGCCCTTCTTGATCTTTTCCATTTGCGTTCCGTCCTCGCTCAGAGCACTTCGGGCGCGAGCGAAATGATCTTCATGAACTGCACGTTGCGCAGCTCGCGCGTCACGGGCCCGAAGATGCGGGTGCCGATCGGCTCGAGCTTGTTGGTCAGCAGCACGGCGGCGTTGCCGTCGAACTTGATCAGCGAGCCATCCGAACGGCGCACGCCACGGCGGGTGCGCACCACGACCGCGTCGTACACCTCGCCCTTCTTCACCTTGCCGCGCGGGATCGCATCCTTGATGCTGACCTTGATGACATCGCCCACGGTCGCGTAGCGACGGCGCGAACCACCCAGCACCTTGATGCACATCAGCGTCTTGGCGCCGCTGTTGTCGGCGGCGTTGAGCAGCGTCCGCATCTGGATCATGACTGCACCGCCTTCTCGACGATGGCGTGCAGCGCCCAGGACTTGCGGCGCGACAGCGGACGCGACGGACGGATGGCGACCAGGTCGCCCTCCCGCGCCTCGTTCTTCTCGTCATGCGCCAGCAGCTTGGTGGTGCGGCGGATGTACTTGCCATAGGTCTCGTGGCGCACCAGGCGCTCGATCGAGACCGCGATGGTCTTGTCCATCTTGTTGCTGACCACGCGGCCGGTCAGCGTACGCACGCCGGCGGCGCCCGCCTCGCTCTTCACCTGTTCGTCACTCATGCCTTCTCTCCGGCGGCCTTGCCCGCCTGCTGCTTCGCGGCCGGCTGCCTGGCCGGCTTCGCCTTGGTCGCCCTGGCGGCTTTCGCCTTGGGCGCCGCTTCAGCCGCAGGCTGGGCCTCCGGCCGGGCCGCGGGCCGGGTCACGCCGAGCTCCGCCTGCCGCTGCACGGTCTTGAGCCGCGCGATGTTCCGGCGCACCTTGCCGAACTGGTCCGGCTTGATGGCCTGGCCAGTGGCGCGCTGCAGCCGCAGCGCGAACTGCTCCTTGCGGAGCTTGAGCAGCTCGGCCTTGAGTTCGGCCGGCGCCTTCTTGCGCATTTCCTCGAGATTCATTAGCGCACCTGCCGCTTGACGAATGTGGTGGCCACGGACAGCTTGGCGCCGGCCAGGCGGAACGCTTCACGCGCTTCGGTCTCGGTCACGCCTTCCATCTCGAACAGGACCTTGCCCGGCTTCACCTTGGCGACCCAGTACTCGACGTTGCCCTTGCCCGAGCCCATGCGCACTTCGAGCGGCTTCTGGGTGATCGGCACGTCGGGGAACACGCGGATCCAGATCTGGCCGCCGCGCTTGACGTGACGGGCCATGGCGCGACGCGCAGCCTCGATCTCGCGCGCCGTCATGCGGGCACGCTCGGTGGCCTTCAGGCCGAAGTCGCCAAAGGCCACGGTGTTGCCGCGCGTGGCAAGACCGAAGTTGTTGCCCTTGAACTGCTTGCGGAATTTGGTGCGTTTAGGTTGCTGCATGACTCATTGACCTTCAGGTGCTCGCCTCGGCAGCGGGCGGGGCGCTCGCCACCGGCGCAGCCGCGGCGGGCGCGGCGCCCTCGGCGGCCGGCTCGGCGCTGCGCTCCAGCTGCTGCTGGTCGAACACTTCACCCTTGAAAATCCAGACCTTCACGCCGATCACACCGTAGGTGGTGCGCGCCTCCGCCAGCCCGTAGTCGATGTCGGCGCGGAAGGTGTGCAGCGGAATGCGGCCTTCGCGCACCCACTCGGTACGCGCGATCTCGGCGCCGTTGAGGCGGCCCGACAGGCGCACCTTGATGCCCAGCGCGCCACTGCGCATGGTGCCCATCACGGCGCGCTTCATGGCGCGGCGGAACATCACGCGCTTCTCGATCTGCTGCGCGATGCCTTCGGCCACCAGCATGGAGTCCAGCTCGGGCTTGCGGATCTCGGCGATGTTCAGGCGCACGTCGTTGATCGGCAGGCCGAGGAGCTTGGCCGTCTCGGCGCGCAGCTTCTCGATGTCCTCGCCCTTCTTGCCGATCACGATGCCCGGACGCGCGGTCTGGATCGTGATGCTGACCTTCTTGGCGGCGCGCTCGATCAGCACGCGGCTCACCGAGGCTTCGGCGAGCTTCTTCTTGAGGAATTCGCGCACGCGGAAATCGGTGTACACCAGCACCGGGAACTGCTTCTTGGTGGCATACCACTTGGACGCCCAGTCGCGGGTGATGCCAAGACGTATACCCAGCGGATTGACCTTCTGGCCCATCGTTTAGTCCTTCTTCCCGTCGCTGACCTGAACCATGATGTGGGAGTTGCGCTTGACGATGCGCGCGCCGCGGCCCTTGGCGCGGGCGGCGAAGCGCTTGAGCACCGGGGCCTCGTCCACTTCGATGCGCGACACCTTCAGCGCGTCGACGTCGGCGCCCTGGTTGTGCTCGGCATTGGCGATCGCCGACTCGAGCACCTTGAGCACCAGGCCAGCGCCCTTCTTCGGCATGAACTTCAGCACCGACAGGGCGTTGCCCACCGGCCGGCCGCGCACCGCGTCGGCCACCAGCCGACACTTCTGCGGCGAGATGCGCGCGTAGCGCAGGATTGCTTTGGTCTGCATCATCAGGCTCCCGCGGCCACTTTCTTGTCGCCGCCGTGTCCCTTGAACACGCGGGTCGGCGAGAACTCGCCCAGCTTGTGGCCGACCATGTTCTCGGACACCAGCACCGGCACGTGCTGCTTGCCGTTGTGCACGGCCAGCGTCAGTCCCACCATTTCGGGGATGACCATCGAACGGCGCGACCAGGTCTTGATCGGGCGGCGATCGTTCTTGCTCGACGCGGTCTGCACCTTCTTCAGCAGGTGCAGGTCGACGAACGGTCCTTTCTTGAGTGAACGAGGCACGGCTTACTTCCTCCGCTGCACGATCATGTTGCTGGTGCGCTTGTTGCGGCGCGTCTTCTTGCCCTTGGTCTGCAGGCCCCAGGGCGAGACGGGATGCGGGTTGCCCTGGCCGGGCTTGCCCTCACCACCACCGTGCGGGTGATCCACCGGGTTCATCGCCACGCCGCGCACCGTCGGACGCACGCCCACCCAGCGCAGCGCGCCGGCCTTGCCGTACTTGCGCAGGTTGTGCTCGTCATTCGACAGCTCGCCGATGGTGGCGCGGCAGTCGACGTGCACCTTGCGGGTCTCGCCCGACTTCAGGCGCAGGTAGGCGTACGTGCCTTCACGCGAGGTGAACATCGCCGAGCCGCCGGCGCTGCGCGCCAGCTGGCCGCCACGGCCGGGCTTGAGCTCGATGTTGTGGATGGTCGAGCCGACCGGGATGTGCCGCAGCGACATCGCGGTGCCGGCCTTGATCGGGGCATCCGAACCCGAACGCACGTCATCGCCTTCCTTCAGCCCCTTGGGCGCGAGGATGTAGCGGCGCTCGCCGTCGGCGTAACGCAGCAGCGCGATGTGCGCGGTGCGGTTCGGATCGTATTCCACGCGCTCGACCACGCCCGGAATGCCGTCCTTGTCGCGACGGAAGTCGATGATGCGGTACTTCTGGCGCGAGCCGCCGCCGATGTGGCGGGTGGTGATGCGGCCGGAGTGGTTGCGGGCGCCGGTCTTGTTCTGGTTGGCGGTCAGCGGCTCGTACGGCCCACCCTTGTACAGGTGCGCACGGCTGACACGCACCACGAAGCGCGCACCCGGAGAGGTCGGTTTGAGTTTGATCAGTGCCATGGTTTAAGCCTTCTGGCCTTGGGCTTCGAAGTCGATGGTCTGGCCAGCGGCGAGGCGCACGTAGGCCTTCTTCCAGTCCTGGGTGCGGCCCATCAGGCGGCCGAAGCGGCGCTCCTTGCCGGGCTCGTTCAGCACCTGCACGCCCTGCACCGTGACGCCGAACATCAGCTCCACGGCTTGCTTGACGTCGACGCGCGTGGCGGTGCGGCGCACGCGGAACACGTACTGGTTGTGCAGCTGCATGGCGCTGGAAGTCTTCTCGGTGACGTGCGGGGACACCAGCACGGTCATCAGTCGTTCGCTCATTGCAGGCGCTCCTCAAGCAGCTTGACCGCCGCGACGGTCACCAACACCTTGTCGTGGCGCGCCAGGCTCACCGGGTCCACGGCCGTCACCGGCAGCACCTGCACGTACGGCAGGTTGCGCGAGGCCAGGAACAGCTTGTCGTCCAGCGCCTCGACGATGATCAGCGCGTTCTGGGTGCCGAACGGCTTGAGCTGCTCGAGCAGCATCCTGGTCTTCGGCGCCGCGACGCTGATTTCCGGCAGCACCACCAGGCGTTCCTGGCGGATCAGCTCGGAGAGCATCGAGCGGATCGCGCCGCGATACATCTTGCGGTTCACCTTCTGCGTGAAATCGCGCGGCGCGGCCGCGAAGGTGCGACCGCCACCGACCCAGATCGGGCTTCTGATCGAACCGGCGCGGGCCGAACCCGTGCCCTTCTGGTTCCAGGGCTTGCGGCCGCCGCCGCGGACTTCGGCGCGGGTCTTCTGGGCCTTGGTGCCCATGCGGCCCGCGGCGCGGTACGCATTGACGACCTGGAACACCAGCGCCTGGTTGTATTCGTGGCCGAAGGTGCTGTCGGACACGGTCAGTTCGGCGCCGCCATTGGCAACTTTGAGCTTCATGGTGGCTTACTTCTTGGCAGGGGCTTTGGCGGCCGGGGCCGCGACCTTGTTCGGCACGACCATCTTGCGGCGTGCGAGGCGCGCGGCCTTCACGCCCGGGCGCACGATGACGCGGCCGCCTTCGGCGCCCGGCACGGCGCCGCGGATCAGCAGCAGGTTGCGCTCGGCGTCGACGCGCACGATCTTCAGGTTCTCGGTGGTGACCTTGTCTGCGCCCATGCGGCCGGACATGCGCTTGCCGGGGAACACGCGGCCCGGCGTCTGGCGCTGGCCGATGGAGCCGGGGACGCGCTCGGACACCGAGTGACCGTGCGAGGCATAGCCGCCGGCGAAGCCGTGGCGCTTGACCACGCCCGCGTAGCCCTTG
>Ga0335083_10008705_pt1 | contig 12372 bp, 9 predicted proteins | sample Lox_Sample_42_FD_206716 | JGI IMG/M metagenome (GOLD analysis project Ga0335083, IMG submission 206716) | Soil microbial communities from Loxahatchee National Wildlife Refuge, Florida, United States - Lox_Sample_4.2 | ecosystem: Environmental > Terrestrial > Soil > Wetlands | place: USA: Florida... | reverse complement strand
GCCCAGCTGGTAGCTGCTCACGTTCACCGGCCAGCCGTCGATTTCGACGCGGCGCTCGCTGAAGTTTTCGGCCTTCATGCCTGGCCGGCGGTTTTCGCGGCGCCCTTTTCCACCGGCGCGCCCACCAGGTTGCCCCATTCGGTCCAGGAGCCGTCGTAATTGGTGACGTTCTTGACGCCCAGCAGGTACTTCAAAACAAACCAGGTGTGGCTGGAACGCTCGCCGATGCGGCAATAGGCGATGACCGGTGAGGATTCGGAAACCCCCTCGCCGCCGTACAGATTTTGCAAGTCGGCCGCGGACTTGAAGGTGCCGTCCTCATTGCAAGCCTTGCCCCAGGGGACGCTGCGCGCACCGGGAATGTGGCCGCCGCGCTGGCAGGTTTCAGGCAGCCCCGGAGGCGCCAGAATTTCGCCCGTGAATTCCTGCGGGCTTCGGACATCGATCAGGACGGCGTTTCGCGCCTGGTGCGCGTGTTGCACCTGCGGCAGCAGGGCCCGGATGGAATAATCGGGCGCATTGGCCCGGTAGGGTTTGGTGGAAGGCACCGCGGCACGCGCCGTGGTTTCCAGTTCGCGGCCCTCGGCCAGCCATTTCTTACGCCCGCCGTCCATGATGCGCACGTCCTTGTGCCCATAAATCTTGGCCTGCCAGAAGGCCCAGGCCGCGAACCAATTGTTGTTGTCGCCATACATGACAAGCGTGGTGTCGTTGTTGACACCAGACTGCGTCATCAGACTTTCAAACTGCGACTTCGGCAGGATGTCGCGAACCACGGTATCGCATAACTGCGTGTTCCAGGCCCAGGCGATGGCTCCCGGCACGCGGCCCTCATCGTAGGATTTGGTATCGACGTCGATCTCTACGACGCGTACGTTCGGATCGCTTGCGTGGCTGGCCACCCAATCCGTATCTACCAAAACTTCAGGATGTGCATAACTTGGCATTGTCCCTCCATTGGCATTCCAAAACGTCTCTATTATCCCAGGTCAAACTTCTCGTGATGCAGCAGGGGATCGCCTTTTACCAGCACGGGGCGGTGCAGGATCTCCTCGATTTCCTCGAGATATTTATTCTGATTGGATTTGAGGAAGCGGGCAACGTCGGGGTGGGCCCGCAGGACGGCGTCCTTGGAGTCCAGCGCCGCGGCGATCTTGTGCGCTTCTTGCAGAATCTCACTGACGACGGTTGGCACGCTCTTGACATAACCGGCGCCCTCGCAGTGCGGGCAGGGCATACAGAGAGCGCGTTCCAGGCTTTGTTTGACGCGCTTGCGGGTGATGGCGACCAGGCCAAAATCGTTAAACTGCAGAATTTTATAGGGCGCGCGGTCGGCCCGCATGGCGTCCTCGAGCGTCTGCATCACCTTCTGGCGATTCTTGCGCTCGTCCATGTCGATGAAATCGACCACGATGATTCCGCCCAGGTCGCGCAGCCGGATCTGCCGCACGATCTCCTTCACCGCTTCGGTATTGGTCTTCACGATGGTGTCTTCCAGGCGATTCGACCGGCCCACGTATTTGCCCGTGTTCACGTCGATGGCCACCAGTGCTTCGGTTTGATTGATGACGATGTGGCCGCCGGACTTGAGCCAGACCTTGGGCCGCAGGGCTTTTTCGAGCTCCGCCGTGATGTTGAAAGTATCGAAGATGGGCTCCGAGCGGGTATATAGCTTGACGCGGTTCACCAATACCGGTTGGAAGCGCTGAACGAATCGAACCACGCTCTCGTACATCTCTTCGTTGTCCACCCAGACGGCTTTGAAATCGTGAGTGACCTGATCGCGCAGCGTGCGCTGCACGATGTCCAAATCGTGGTGCAGGAGTACGGGAGCGGGACTCTTCTCCGCTTTCTGCCGGATATCGAGCCACAAGTTGAACAGAAAAGTCATGTCGGCGGCGAGCTCGTCTTCCGATTTCCCTTCGCCCGCGGTGCGCACGATGAAGCCGCCCGGAATTCCGGCGGCGTGGATCTGCAGAATGCGTTTCAGGCGCAGGCGCTCTTCATCGCTGGCAATTTTGCGGGAAACGCCGGTGTGTTCCACCGTCGGCATGTAGACCACGTATCGTCCCGGCAGTGCGATGTGGGAGGTAATGCGCGCGCCCTTTTGGCCGAGCGGCTCCTTGGCGATCTGAACGATGATTTCCTGCCCTTCCTTGAGCAGCTCGGTTATGGAGGCTTGGGGCGGTCTTTCGGGGCGAGCCACGGTTCGCGATGTTTCCGACCTAGAGAGGGCGGGCTCGGAGGATGGTGCAGCGGTTGCCTCACCGCGGCGGCCTGACTCGGGTCTGGCATCCGCAAATGTCCCGCCGCGCATCTTGCGGCGCATGCGGCGCGGCATGCGGTGCATGTATCGGCCGCCTTGTTCCCGAAGCTGCGCGGTCTGGGGCTGGCTTGCGGAGGGTTGACCTTCTTGGGCCGCGCCTTCAGACGGTTCTTCCGATGCGGCCGCGGGCGCAGGTTCTTCCTCATCCGAACCAGCCGATTCGGCGGCGGCTTCGGCCGCAGCTTCGGCAGCTTGCTGCAAGTCTTCGGCCTCCTCCGCCTCCTCGATTTCAGCTTCCAGGCTGGTTTCATCCAGAGTCATTGCAGGCGTGGATTCGGAGGCCGCGGACGAAATGGCTTGGACTGTAACAGCGGAGATACTTTCTTCCTCGATGGCCGTCATTTCCTCGGCCGATGAATCCGGTTCTTCGGGCAGGGCATCCTCGACCGCGCCCGCTTGCATTGAACTCTCGGCGCCCGCCCCGGCATCTGGATGCAGGCTGCGAATCTCCTCTTCCTCGGCGTCGTCCAGGGGCTGAATGGCAGCATGGCGGTATTTGGCCAGCGATTCGCCGGGAAGCACGGCGAACTCGCCCGATTCACCGGATGCGGTTTCCCGGGCCGGCTCGGGAAGCGGTTCGGAAGCGACGGCGGATTCCGGCGCGCGGGCGGCGCGGGAGGGTTCGGAAGCGTATTTCGACTCGGGGAATCCACGTCCGCGGTTCCGGCGGCGGCGCGAACGGCGGCCGCGGCGGTCCCGGCCATCGCCCTCCTCCGAGCGTGACGGGGCTGAGGCGGCCTCGGGCGGCGCTTCTCCAGAGATTTCTTCAGCGCTTTCGGTGGTGGCGGTTTCCGCGGCGGGGGGGGCCGCCGCCTCAGGTGTCCGTGCTTCCGCAGGCGCGCCGCGGCCTCGCTCCGCCGTGCGGCTCTCGCGGGTGACGGCTACGCGGTCGAAATCCTCGTTTTCTTCGAAGAAATCGGACACATACAAAAACGTGTCGCGCTCCAGGCCCAAGTCCACAAACGCGGACTGCATGCCCGGCAAGACACGCGTGACGCGTCCTTTGTGGATACTGCCGGCCAGAGAATATTCGTTGGCCCGCTGGAAAAAAACCTCGACCAGTTGATCGTCTTCAAGAATCGCAACCTTGGTTTCGTGGCGATTCGCCGAGATCACCAATTCCTTGCTCATGAATACTCCTCAATAACCTCGCGCACAACGCAGCGGGCCGCGAGGTTTTTCACTGTAGCGAGCGCGCCCCGCGCTGTGCGCTTCTACAGTTTCATGGCGGGAACGGCAGGATCAAGGAACTGAGGGCCTTCCACTCAGGCCGCCGGGTGATCCATAGGACCGTTGTCCCGGCGCCGCTGACGAAAAATCTTGGGCCTTCGCGGGTGGAGACGCTTTTCTCAACACCTTGGAAGGCGACCGGGCTGGGCGGACTCGGACGCGCGAATCCGCGGCAACCCCTAAGCTCGTTAACCCCTCAATCTTCTTAAATCCCGGCCGTAACCCGGCCGCTTCAATTTACGAATCGCCGGAGCCGCACATTGTTCACGAGCCCCAGCATCACAAAAACCGCAACGATATTCGATCCGCCGGAACTCATTAGCGGCAGGGGAATGCCCGTGACCGGCATCCTTCCCACCACCATTCCGACGTTTACTAAAACGTGAAACAACAATACTGCCGCAACGCCCATGCAGACATACATCCCGGCCCGGTCCGAGGCCGTTTGTCCGTTTTCCACAATTTGCATGAGCAGAAGAAAATACATCCCTAAGGCGACGATCACGCCCACGAAACCGTGCTCTTCGGCGAAGGCCGAGAAAATAAAATCCTTGTGCGGCACCGGCAGAAAGCGCCCTTGGGTTTGGGTCCCCTTGGTAACGCCTTGCCCCCATAGCGCGCCGGAGCCGACCGCGATTTTGGACTGGATCACTTGATAGCCGGAGCCCTTCGGATCCTGGCTGGGATCGATGAAGCTGATGAGGCGCGCTTTCTGATAGTCCTTCAGCACAAAAAAATAGCTCGCTGGAGCCACCACCGCTACAATCGCCAAAAACGCAACTGCGTACTGCCAACGAAAACCCGCCAGAAAAATACCCGCCATCAAAGCCGGAAGAAACGTCAACGCCGTCCCCAGATCCGGCTGCAACATCACCAACGCCATCGGAAGGCCAACCAACCCGCCCAGCTTGAGCAAATCGGGCAACTGGAGCTGATCGGTCTTCAGATCGGTCACATACTTGGCTACCAGAAGAACAATTACTATCTTAACGAATTCCGAAACCTGGAGATGATAACTGGCGGTTCCGATCCAGCGCCGCGAGCCGAAGGCGCTCATGCCGAGCGCGTAGGTGGCGACTAACGTAACGACTGAAAGAATGTAGAGTACCGGGGTCTGGGAGATCAGCGTGTGGTAGTCGATGAGCGTCGCGATCCACATGGCGATGAACCCGGCGGCGATCCAGATAACCTGCTTCCACCAGGCATCGGAGTAATGGGTGTCGTAGGTGGCGCTGAAAATCTGTAGCACGCCCAGGCCGCACAGGGCGCAGACCAGAAATAGCATCAGCCAATCGAGATCGCGGAGAGAACGGTAGGCGGCCATTACGGGTTCGCCCCGGCGGTTGGAGTAGTGACGGCGGCGGGCGCTGCCACGGGCGCGGGCGGTTGCAGGATTTGCGGAGGAAGCGCGGCGATCTGCGGCGGCGGTTGGGCAAGCCGGGCTTTCTTGTCGAAGTAAGCCTTGATTACGTCGCGCACGATGGGAGCGGCCAGCTGGCCGTGTTCGCCATTCTCAAACAGCGTGGCCACTACGATCTCGGGCGCGCTGCAGGGAGCGAAGCCGACGAACCAGGCATTGTCTTTCATGTCTTTCCCCTGCTTGAAGCCGGCCCGGAGCGCGTCGTTGGACACCAATTGAGCGCTGCCGGTTTTGCCGCATACATCGATGCCGGGGATGTGCGCCCGGACTCCGGTGCCGCCGCCTTCATTGACGACACCATACATGCCGGAAATGACCTTTCGAATATTGTCCAGATTCACTTCGGCGCGCCGGGCCGGCATCAGATGCACGGCATCTCTGATCAGGTGTGGTTGGAACCACATTCCACCGACGGCCAGACCGCCGATGGCCGAGGCCATCTGGAGCGGTGTCACCGTGGTCGCGCCCTGGCCGATTCCGACCGAGATATTCTCGCCCGGGTACCATTTCTCGCGGAAATTGCGGATCTTCCACTTGCGCGACGGGACCACGCCTTCGGCTTCATGGGGCAAATCGATGCCGGTCTTGTGCCCGTAGCCGACCATCTCCGCATAGCGGGCGATATCGTCGATATCCATGCGGTTGGCGACATTGTAGAAAAAGGTATCGCAGGAGTGCACCAACGCTTCGTGTATGCCAACCGTTCCGTGCTTGCCCCAGCACTTAAAGAAGCGGCCATAAAAATTAGCGCCGCCGGGGCAGTTGACATGGAAATTGTCGTCGATGGCGCCAGTTTCCAGCCCAGCCAGTAGCATGATCGGTTTGAATGTCGAGCCGGGCGCCTGCTGGGCCTGAATGGCTCGATTCATCAGCGGATGCGCCGGGTTGTTCACCAGCTCGCTCCAATCCTTGGATCGAATGCGTCCGGCGAACAGATTGGGATCGAAAGCCGGGCGGCTCACCATGGCGAGCACTTCGCCGTTGCGCGGGTCGAGCGCCACCACGGCTCCTCGGCGATTCTCCAGCGTGAGTTCGGCCACCGCTTGCAGATCGAGATCGATGGTGAGCTGCAGAGTCCTGCCGGGAATCGACTCCTTGTCCTCGGACAGGACGCGGCGCTCGTTGCCGAAGCTGTCCACTTCCACGCGGCGCTGGCCATCGGTGCCCATCAGCACGTCGTTGTACTCGCGCTCGATGCCGTCCTTGCCGATGATGTCGCCCTGGTGGAAGCTCGCGAACTCGGGCGTGTTCAACTCCGACTCGCTCACTTCACCCACGTAGCCGATCACGTGCGCGGCCAGGCCGTCGCGCGGGTACAGGCGATGCTGCGTGCGGATCACCTCGAGTTCCGGAAATGTGTTTTCATCCTTATGCGAATCGACGAAGGCCAGCTCGGCCGGGGTCAGCTCTTCCTTGATGGGGATGGGATGATATTGCGGCTCGCCCCGCGAATTAAAACGGCGCACGCGCGTAACCAGGGCGTCGTAATCCAGGTTCAGGCCTTCGGCGATGGGCCGGAGATGCTCCATCTTCAAGTTTTCGCGCGACAGATATAGCGTGAACGAGGAATGATTGTCGACAATCACGCGCCCGTCCCGGTCCAGAATCTTGCCGCGCGGAGCAAGCACCGGGATGGCCTTGATGCTGTTCTGCATCGCGCGCTCCTGGTAGAGCGTGGGATTACGAACCTGCAAGTCCCAGAAACCGGTGATCAGGAACAGAAAGATCGCGACCATGAGGTACTGGAAAAAGGCGATTTTCCCGGACGCAAATTTGCTGTCGTCGCGCAAAAGGTCGTCCGTCGCGATTTGCTGATGTTCGCGGTCGTTCCGCAGTTTCACACACGAGTCCTAGGGATTTAAGCGGCTACCTTCAGTTTATCCAAAATACGAAACAGCGGCAGAGCGACGGCCGCGTTCAATAGGCCAAAGACCAGGCTTTGCTGTACATCGAAATTGACTGCTTCGCCGAGCAAGGCTCGCGCCAGCACCCAATAAAAGAACTGGTGAAAGAAATAAAAGAAAAAGCTCAGAATAAATGTTACGACCGGATTTTCCACGTCGAAGCGCAGGCTCACCGAGGCGGCGAAGTATCCCACCAGAGTCTTGACGATGCCGAACATCCCGATGGGTTGGTTCGACAGCGAATCTTGCACCAGACCAATGGACATGCCGTAGAAGACAGCCGCGATCGGGCTGCGCCGGTTCAGCGCGAAGTGAACCGTGATCAGAAGCGGCAGTTCCAAATACGACAGAAACGATACGAAGCGGGGAACATAAACCTGCGAGAGAATCGCGAGGAGCGGAATCACGATCAGCCACACGAATCGCATGGCGTCGGCCGATTCTTTTCGTACCGGCTTATCCAGCAGTTGATCGCCGTATTCGGTCATGGATTGGTCTGCGTCTGAGGCCTGGGGGCGGCAGGCTTGGGCGCCGCTTGCGGCGGGGTTTGCGCGGGAGCGGGCGGCTTGACGTTGTTCGCAGGACTCGCGGCAGTGGCCGAGTCCGGATCCGCATCCGTCGGGTCGGTCACCAGAATGGGAGCGCTGAGCCGAGGCTTTGGCTTGGGGGCGTCCGCGGTTTGGGAAGCCTTGGAGGATACAGCTTTGGCGGGAGCCCCGGCGCTCGGAGCCGGCGGGTTGTTTCCGCCGCCCGGATTCTGACTGGTTCTGTTCTGGCTGGTTGACGCCGGCTGCGCTGGATTTTGCGTTGCCGCGGCGGCAGGCGCGGCAGGCCTGGCGGACCCACCCGAGGCAGCGTCGCCAGCAGCCGCGCGAATACCCGGGATCTTAGTAAAGTCCGGAGGCTTCGATCCCGGCACTCCCTCGCCGAACACGTGGTTTTGGGCTTGACCGGCCTGCTTGTATTGTTCCTTCAGACGATCGGCATCCGTGACGAGCGCACCGGCGCTTGGGTCGGCGCCGGCCGCCTCCGTATCGGCGGGCGGCTGGAGAATCTTGTAGCCGGGCGACGCGATTTCGCCATCCGGGATCTCCTCGTGCACCCCCTGCAAGACGATTAAGACCTCTTCTGGCCCACCCTGCATCCCACTGGGCGTGATGTAGATTTCCTTGAAAGTCTTGCCATTACGCACCGCGCTGACCTGGCCGACCGGAAAGCCCCGGGGGAAAATCCGGTCGTCGCCGGAAGTAAAGAACATTTCGCCCGGGTCCACCCGCTCCTCGTTTTGCACATAGTCCACCAGGCACTCGCTGTGACCTTGGCCCTTGAGCGTGCCGCGCACGTGATTCTTCTGCGATACGACTCCGGCGGCGAAGGTGGGGTCGGTGATGAGCATGATCAACGCGGCCGTAGGATAGGCATCCACTACCTTGCCGACGATTCCGTCCGGCGTCACCACCGCCATGCCGCTTTCAACGCCGCTGGCAGAACCGCGGTCGACAAACACCACCTTGGAATTGGCGCCGGTGCCGTTTCCGATGATGCGAGCCGCAACGGTTTTGGATTGGCTATGGGCCTGAAATACGCTGAGCGTCTGCGCACGGTCGGCCGTGTTGAGCTCGGACTTGAGGTATTGGTTCTCAAGCTTTAACTGGCCGTTTTCGTGCTTGAGCTTGTCGTTCTCGCCCTTGACGCCCAGCAGGACGAAATAATCCTCGACGAAGCCCCAGGTGTGGCTGCGGACGACTTCCAGGACTTGCTCCACCGGTGTAACCGTCGTGACGGCCCACACTCGCATGAGCGGGATGTCTTTGTTGCTTTTGACCTGGTAGGCGATCAGCATCAACTGCGCGACAATCACGACCAGCAGGACCGTGATGTTGCGGTAGCGGCTGAGAAAGAAGTCCATATTACATTACATCGCGTCTACCGTCAGTTGGGAGACAATTATTCGATAGCCGCTCTTTATTCGATCGCAACCCTTCGGAGCAATTTAAAGTCCGTTAGCATTTTGCCGGTTCCCAAGACCACGCTCGCCAGGGGATCCTCGGCGATGGATACCGGCAATCCCGTTTCCTCGCGGATGCGCTTATCTAAATTCTTCAACAACGCGCCCCCTCCGGTCAAAACGATGCCGCGGTCGCTGATGTCGGCGCTCAGCTCCGGCGGCGTGCGTTCCAGCGCTACGCGGATGGCGTTCATGATAGTGGCTACACATTCAGATAGCGCTTCACGAATCTCGCTGTCGTCGATAGTTTGGGTCTTGGGCACCCCCTCGATGAGGTTGCGCCCTTTGATCTCCATCGTCAGTGGCTTGTCCAGTGGATAGGCCGAGCCGATCTGAATTTTGATAGCCTCGCCGGTGCGTTCGCCGATCAGCAGGTTGTATTTGCGCTTGAGGTACTGCATGATGGCGTCGTCCATCTGGTTGCCGGCCACTCGCACCGACCGGGAATAGACGATGCCCGACAAAGAGATGACAGCCACGTCGGTGGTGCCGCCGCCGATATCCACCACCATGTTTCCGGAAGGTTCCGTAACCGGCAGGCCCGCGCCAATGGCCGCCACCATGGCCTGTTCCACCAGGTGCACCTCGCTGGCTTTGGCGCGATAGGCTGAATCGATGACCGCGCGCTTTTCCACCTGGGTGATTTCGCTGGGAACGCCGATGACGATGCGCGGATGCACCAGCACCTTGCGGCCATGCGCCTTCAAGATGAAGTAATTCAGCATGCGCTCGGTGACTTTGAAGTCGGCGATGACGCCGTCCTTCATGGGCCGGATGGCGACGATGTTGCCGGGCGTGCGGCCGAGCATGTCCTTGGCTTCTTTGCCGACGGCCTCCACTTCGCCATTGGTTTTGTTGATGGCCACGATGGACGGTTCATTGACCACAATGCCTTTTCCTTTGGCGTAGACAAGGGTGTTGGCAGTGCCAAGATCGATGGCAAGATCGGAAGAAAACAAGCTAAACAGCGAGCGGACGTTCATGGTAGATAGTCGTCGGGCTCCTTCGGCATTGCCTGGGTTATGCTACACCCATCTATCGGCATTTCAGAGGAATAGCGGGAGGTCTTACAGTCTTTCCAAGCGTAGCACATCCAACCGAAGGCATCAATTTAAATGACGATAGCGAGGAAGGGCTCCACGGGGCGGCAGCTCGCGTCCAGTTAGGTCGCCGCCTGGGGTGTCGAACGGCTGACAGGAGGGTGCTCCGGGTTTTGGGGCGAGCGCTCCAGAGCCAGCATCACAGCCCAGCCCGCCAAGCCCACCAGGACGCCCGCGATCCCGCCATAGAAGCGATTCGGCTGCAGGTGCAAGGTGTCGAGCCAGATGCGGAATCCGCCGTACACCACGCCGTACAAGCCGAAGAAGAATCCAACCGGCCGCGGCCGCCGGTCCAGCAGCTTGAACCCGGTTACCATGACGATGAGAAATAAAAATTCGATCAGGCCAAGATCATAACGCGGGCCCTCGGGAAAATTCACCGCGATCCAACTGGTGGAAGCGAGGCCGCGATGGTCGTGCGCCAGCGTGCATCCCAGCCGCCCGATCATCCATCCGATCGGCATCGCGTACGCGATAATGTCCAGCCTCCGCATGGTATCGAGCGCCGAGAGCCGGTGATAACGGCACCACGCCACCGCGGCCAGGAACCCGCACGTAATCCCACCCACCGATCGCACGCCCAGGCTCTGGTGCAAAATCAGCGCAGGATGCACCAGCACCTCCGGAAAATCGTCCCACAAGATTTTCGCGAAGAACGCTCCGGCCATCGCGCACATGTAGACCCAAAAACAAAAGCGGAACATTTGTTCGACCGGGATTCCCTGGCGGTGCGCGCGCAGCAAGATGACGCGTCCGCCCACCAGGACGGCGATGGCTGCCAGCGCGCCGAACGCGTGAATCTGAAGCGGGCCCAAATGAAGCACGGGCTGAGGGTAATACGGAAGCATACTTTCGTGTCTCTATTGCATGAACACAAGTCCGCTCGGGTTGAGTCCCACTTGCAATGTCTTTACCGCGTTCTGCTTCAAATCGATAATCGATTCCGAACTTTCGCCGTTATTGTTCACAACCAGGAACCCATTGCCATAGGCCATCTTGATGTCGGTGGGTCCCACGCCCACCGTGTAGGTGTTTATGGTCTGATAGGTGCCCGTGTTCACTTGGTAGACCTGGCCGGGGGTGGTGGACTGGCTGGTGACATAGGCGCGCGTGCCGGTGGAATTGAAGGCCACGTCCACCGATTGATTGATGGCGAGCGCGGTCACGCGCGTGTTGGTGAGCGTATCGATGATATCCACTCCTGTAGCCAGCGGAGAGGTGATCCAAAGCTGCGAGCCGTCCGGCGTAAGCGTAGCTCCCTGAGGAAAAGAGATGGTCGGAATGGTGGCGATGGTTGCTTTGGTCGGCGAGGTCAGGTCAAGCACAATCACCACGGCGTTGGAGGAATTGAAACTTGTGATATAAGCGCGCTTTCCATCCGGCGAAATCGCCAGGCCGTGCGGGTTTATGTTGGAAGCGGTCGTGAGAGTATAGGCGACCTTGTTCGTCGACAGGTCGATAAAGCTCACGGCATTGTTAAAGCTGGTGACCAGCGCGGTTGAGCCGTCCGGTGTGATGGCCACCTGCAATGGCGCGGCCACCACCGGGATCACCGCCTTGATGGCGAACGGACAGGTGGTAATTTGCGTGACCACCGCATTAAGTTGATTGGTGCCGAAAACGTCGGGAAACGAAGATTGGCAAGCAGGCGCGGCCGGCGACGGTGGAATATCGGGAAGGAACGGCAAGTCGCGGAGCTCCGGCAAATAGGCTGTCAACGTCCGCGCCGTGGCGTGTCCCTTGATTGTGTGACCACCGGGCCCCGACTGGGTGCTGATCGTAAATGGTGGCCTGTCTTCGGATCCTTTGTAAGACGGCGATTTCGCGTCATGGGAGCAGTCCCAGTCAGCGGGATCGAAATTGCCGGCTTGATCCTGGGAGACTATGGTTGCATTGTTGTCGTTGTATGTCATCAGGGTAGGCTTGTTGCCGGCGCAAGCCACCCAAAAGCCTGGAAAATTCTGCTCCTTGGTCTCCTCGTCGCAGTCGCAGCTTTCAAACAGAAACCAACCAAGGCTCAGGACGATGCCGAAGCTCATCAATTTGGTGGAGCGGGACAGATGCAGCATCATTCGTACACCACCGTCTTTCCGAGGATCGAATAATATCCTGTTATCCCGACATCCAGGCCGCTGGCTCCGAGATTGCTGATGCTGCTGCCGGCCAAGGTGATGATGTAAATGACGTCTTTGGATTGCAAAGGATCGGTGCGAGTAGCCGGCAGGTTCGAGAGCATATCCGTGGGGACGGTGAAGCTGGTTGCGCCTGACGGGGCGATGCAAAGGAAAGCGGCGCTGGAGTTGCTGGGCATGTCGACTCCAAAACCAAGGATCGCGACTACTTGCCCGCTATCGCCGCCGCTCCAGTTCAGCGTCAAGGGCTGA
>Ga0335083_10008704_pt1 | contig 12374 bp, 10 predicted proteins | sample Lox_Sample_42_FD_206716 | JGI IMG/M metagenome (GOLD analysis project Ga0335083, IMG submission 206716) | Soil microbial communities from Loxahatchee National Wildlife Refuge, Florida, United States - Lox_Sample_4.2 | ecosystem: Environmental > Terrestrial > Soil > Wetlands | place: USA... | reverse complement strand
ATCGATGAGCGGATTCCTGCTAGACACGAATTGCATCTCTGAACTGGTTCGCAGCAAGCCCGAACCGCGGGTGCTCGACTGGATGCAGTCAGCGAAGGAGAGTCTGCTTCATTTAAGCGTCCTTACGCTGGGTGAGATCCGAAAAGGCGTGGCTGGGTTACCACAGAGCAAACGCAGGGCGCAGCTGGAAGCTTGGCTAGAACTGGATTTGCAAGCCCGCTTTTCGGGGAGGATTTTGTCGATTGACGCGTCCATCGCCGACCGGTGGGGGGTGCTCGCGGCGGACGCAAAACGCAAGGGAAAAGCGCTATCGGCGATCGATGGTTTGCTGGCAGCGACGGCTCTTCACCACAATCTCACGATCGTCTCGCGGAACGTCAACGACTTCGCGCACACTCCAGCGGTAGTACTCAATCCTTGGGAGGCCTGACCGATCTGCCTTCGAGAGTTGCGGTTATGCGGCGTCCGCTAACTTCTCCGCTTCTTCCTGAATTCTCTTCCACGCGTTCTCGACATGCCGCTTCTGCGTATTCGTCTGCCCGACGCAGAGACGCAGGGTCAGTTTTCCGTGCAGTTTGGTGTGGGTAAGGAACAAATCGCCGCTGCGGTTCAGTCGATCCATGATGGTCTGATTGGCGGTGTCCCCGGCCTTGTGGCGAAAGCACACCAAGTTCAGCGGGGCGGGCGCGGCCAGCTCAAAGCGATCGTCGCTCTGCACCCATTGCGCGAACTGCTGCGCCAGTTGCACGTGCTGGCGAATATGATGTTGCAGGCCTTCGACGCCATAGTGGCGAATCACGAACCACAGCTTTAAGGATCGGAAACGCCGTCCGAGTTGGATGTGCCAGTCGCGGTAGTCGATGACCGCGCCCGACTCCGTGGCCTGGTTCCGCAGGTATTCCGGCAAGATGCTCAACGTCTGGATCAGCGCCTTGCGGTCAGCGACCCAGAAGCAGTTGCAGTCGAAGTTGGTGAACATCCATTTATGCGGGTTGAAATTGTAGCTGTCGGCTAGTTCAACTCCGTGCTGCAGATGGCGGAATTCAGGGCAGAGCATCGCCGTGCCTGACATCGCGGCGTCGACGTGCAGCCACAGATTGTGCTGGCGGCAGACTTCGCCGATTGCGGCGATCGGGTCCATCGCGTTCGACGACGTCGTTCCGACGGTCGCGCAGACCATGAATGGAGTCAGACCGGCGCGGCGGTCGGCCTCAATTTGGCGGGCGAGAGCATCGGGCCGTAGCGCGAGACTTTCATCGACCTCGACCTGGCGCAGATTGTCGACGCCAATGCCGGCGATCATTGCGGCCTTTTGCAGCGACGAATGGGTCTGCGTGGAAACGTAGGCAACAAGCCGGCCGTCGCATCCTTTCTTGTTGCTGGTGTAGTTGGTGGTGCGTTCACGCGCGGCCAGTAGTGCGCAGAGCGCGGCGCTGGAGGCCGTGTCCTGGATGACGCCGCCGCCCGTGCTCGACGACAGAAACTTGTCCGGGAGGCCGAGCATTCCGACCAGCCAATCCATGACATGCGTTTCGAGTTCGGTGCAGGCAGGACTGGTCGACCACAACATTCCTTGGACGCCCAGGCCGGAAGAAAGAAGGTCCCCGAGAATTCCTGGCCCCGAAGCGTTACAGGGGAAGTAGGCAAAAAAGTTGGGCGACTGCCAGTGAGTGACTCCGGGCAGGATCAGTTGCTCGACATCTTTCATCAGCGTGTCGAATGCCTCGCCTTGCGCTGGAGGCTGCGCCGGAAGTGACGCACGGATCTGCCCCGGCTTCACCTGCGAAAGCACGGGAAAGGTTTCGACGCGAGCCTGATAGTCGGCGATCCAGTCGATCACGGCATGGCCGTGGCGGCGGAATTCGTCGGGCGTCATGTGAAAGGATTTTTGGTCGGACAATTTGCTCTCCAGAACTCGTTACTTGAGACGCCCGAAGTACACACGCGTTTTGTAGTCAAATGTGGCGCGTCCAGCGACCGCATGGGAGTCGAAAATCTGGCGCAACTCCCGCAGCATCGGCTCGTATTTCGGATGCCCCGGTCCGGGAGCGTAGGAGGACGACAGTAACCTACCCTCAATTCCTGCGTAATCAAATTCCTGCCGCATGTCGAAGACGCGCGCTTGAAATGGGGATGGATCGAAGAATTCATTCACTGCGTCGGTGGTGCGCTCGTGCCGGACGTCCTGGTAGTCGGTGCCGTACTTCAGGAGCAGTTGCTCGTAGTCGCGCAGGAACGGCGTCGTGTCGACGAGGCGCTCGTTCCATAGGAGCACGAGCCATCCCCCAGGCTTCAGAATGCGTACGAACTCACGCCGGGAGCGCGCGCGGTCAAACCAGTGCGCAGCCTGCGCCGCCGTAACGAAATCGACGCTTTGGCCTGGCAGGGATGTTGCCTCTGCCGTCCCAGCAACGCACGTAAACCCTGGAAATCCTGCCAGCAGGCGCTCTCCCGCTTGGCGCATCTCGGTGTTGGGTTCGACGCCGAAGACGTGGTTGCCATTCTCGAGAAGCATTCGCGTCCAGATCCCGGTACCAGAGGCGATATCCGCCACAACGTGGGCGGGCGCGAGCCCACACTCGCTGGTCAGGCAACGCATTACTTCGGGCGGATACCCCGGCCTATAGCGGACGTAGTTCTCGACGCGATCGGAAAAGCGGCTCGTGGCGTTGGAAGCAGGCATAAAGTTCGACCGGTGCAGATCAGTGTGTTAGTCGGAGCCGCATTTCGTTCCAGGAAAGGCGGTATAGATAATGGTTTTCGCGCCGACTTCCAGTTTATCCCCTGAGAGCTGAGCGTCAATTTTGTCGACCTCGCGCAATTGGATCGCGAAACTCTCGTTTTCAACGTGCCAGCTTTTCACGGGCGAAGTGGCGTTGGTAGCTTTGGCCCACTTGCCATAACGCAGATCGATCGCGGCCTTCAGGGCATCCATGGTTGCGGACTTGTCATAGTGCGCCGTGAGTCCCATGGGACAATGGGCGCCAGCGGGCAGGTCGACACTTACATCGCTCGGATGGATATCGTTTTCGTCGGGAGCCTTGTCTTGCCAAAGCTGCGAACAGCCGAGGGACATACACCGCAGCAATTTTGTGTTGGGCAAGACAATGTTTTTTCCGGCTTGAGGATTGACCTGTGCGAACGATGGGAGACATGCCATGAAGATGGCGACAGCGAAAAGTACTTTCATATGAGCCTCGGCAAGACGCACGAAAGTTGCGTCCGATTGCGCTCAGCGCGCCCATGTGGCAGGACTTTCCGCCCTTGCCAGAAAATCATTCTACCGTCAGGATAGAGATGTTGTCCCTTCCGCGGGTGACTACAGTCTCCCGCCGGACGTTCCAAAGCGGAGTTCCTGGCAGCGACGAAAATTCATTTCGCTCCGGCCCGCTAACGAACAACTATGCGAGTGGTCATTAAAGTCGGCACCAGTCTCATCGCTCCGGGCGGGCAGATCGACGTCAACCTGCTGCGCGGCATGGTCGATCAGTTCGACCTCTCGAAGAACGAATACCTGATCGTCACTTCAGGGGCGATCGCGGCCGGCATGTCGGGCCTCGATTTGAAGAAGCGACCGGGCAATGTACCGCGCATGCAGGCTTGCGCCGCAGTCGGCCAGAGCAAGCTGATGCATACCTACGAGCGGCTCTTCTTCGGAAAGAAGGTCGTCGCGCAATTGCTCCTGTCGAGTGACGACTTCACGTCGCCGGTGCGCTACCGCAATTTGCAGAACGCGCTCGGGGAGTTGCTGGCATTGGGTGTCGTGCCGATCGTGAACGAGAACGACAGCGTCTCGGTGCGCGAGTTGGAGGGCGCATTCGGCGACAACGACGAGTTGAGTTCGCTGCTTGCGACTGCTGTGAAAGCCGACTGGCTGTTGCTGCTGACCAATGTTGATGGATTTCTGGTCCCGAACGGACGCAAAAAAACTCGCCTGCAGCGGGTGATTCGCAAGCTGACTCCCGCGATTGAAGCGCAATGCACCGGTAAGAGTTCGCTAGGCCGCGGCGGAATGATTTCGAAATTGCGCGCCGCCAAACTGGCGAGCGAAGGCGGGGTGCATGTAGCCATCGTCAATGGACGGCATCCCAAGGCGATTACCGCGGGCTTGGAGCGCAAGATTGGGACCTACTTTCCGCCCCAGAAAGACAGGACATAGCGGTGACTGCCGCATTCAGCTCGGGCTCAACGACACAGGAGAAATTGCTGCGTGCCCGCACTGCGTCGTCCCAGTTGGCATTGCGTTCGACCGCGGAAAAAAATGCTCTGCTGATGGAGATCGCCGCAGCTCTGGAAGGCAACGAGAAGAGCATTCTCGTTGCGAACCGCGAAGACGTGGAAAATTCCGGCCTCGAAGGCGCGATGCGCGACCGCCTGGTCCTCACGTCCGCGCGAATCAAAGAAATGGCGAGCGGTGTGCGCGACGTCGCGTCGTTGCTCGATCCGATCGGTGAGACCTTGGCCGAGTGGACCAAGTCGAACGGTCTGCGAATTCGCAAGATCCGAGTGCCGCTGGGAGTGGTCGGAATCATCTACGAGTCGCGCCCGAATGTGACGGTCGACACCGCGGTGCTGGCACTGAAAACCGGGAACGCCATCGTTCTGCGCGGAGGCAAAGAAGCCGCGCACAGCAACCAGCGCCTTGTGGAAATTATGACTGCCATTACCGGAGTGCCCGAGGGCGCGATCGAACTGCTCGATTCGAGCAGCCGGCAATCGGCTCAAGAACTGATCAAGGCTCGCGGATTGGTCGACGTCATCATTCCGCGCGGCGGCGCGGGGCTGATCACGTATGTAACCGAGAATGCCTCCGTGCCTGTAATTGAGACCGGGGCCGGAAATTGCCATATCTTCGTTGACGAGTCGGCCGATTTCGAGATGGCGGATCGGATCGTGATCAATGCCAAGACGCAGCGTCCGTCGGTGTGCAATGCAGCCGAGAAGTTGCTCGTGCATGAACGGGTCGCGGCAGAATATGTGCCGCGGATTGTAAAAAGATTGATCGAGGCGGGCGTGGAAGTGCGCGGAGACGGCAAAACCCGCGCGCTTGCTGCGGGATTGCCGGTGGGATCTGCCGCCGAGCAGGACTGGTACGAAGAGTACCTGCGGTTATGCATGGCAGTAGCCGTGGTTGCCAATGTCGACGAGGCCATCGCCCACATCAACCGCTACTCGACCAAGCACAGCGACTCCATCGTGACCAGCGACGAAGTGAACGCGCGAAAATTCCTGCGCGGCGTGGATTCCGCGGCAGTCTACTGGAATGCTTCGACCCGCTTCACCGATGGCGCGGAATTCGGCTTCGGCGCCGAGATGGGTATCAGCACGCAGAAACTCCACTGCCGCGGGCCATTCGCGCTGGCGGAACTCACTTCGTCGAAGTACGAGATTGTCGGGACAGGGCAGATAAGGTAGGTTCCGGTCCAGCGAGCTTGCGAGTGTTCGTAAATTCCGCGAAATAGCGGTCATGATTCACACTAACATCGCGAACTCCACTCCTGGTTTTTGCCGGCGTGATTTTGAGAGCCTTGGATTTACGTTTCAAGACAGTTCCTGAGGTGAAGGGGGCTGCTCATATGCTACCTTACTAGCTTTCACTGCGGGAGCCCATGAAACTTCTCTTAGCTGCCATTCTGTCTTCAGCTCTGTTCCTTTCCGGATCGTCTCCAGAAGCAAGTGGTGACGCTTCATCTTCTCCTTCGACTCCAGCCATCTTTGGCTTTCGCGACGCTACGGCCGAGACTGCAACGGAAGCGCGCTTTCTGGCCGTGCCCGACCCTAAACTCGCCGAGGAGCACTTGCGCATTCTGACGCAAGCTCCGCACATGGCCGGAACGATTGAAGACAAGGCGACCGCCGACTATGTCGCACAGAAATTCCGCGAGGCCGGGCTCGAGACGGAGATCGTCGAGTACAAAGTCTGGATGAACTATCCCGCGGAAATCAGCGTCGATCTGACCGCCCCTGCCGGGGTCGAAATGCATGGGCCGACGCGGGAGCATGTTGCAGGCGATCCCTTTGACGAAGATCCGCGTGTGGTCATGCCGTTCAACGGGATGTCGCCTTCCGGTGACGTCGAAGCTGACGTCGTCTACGCCAACTACGGCACGCCGGACGACTTCGAGAAGCTCGACAAGCTGAAGGTCGACGTGCGCGGCAAGATCGTGCTGGTGCGCTATGGGCAGAATTTTCGCGGGGTGAAGGTGTTCGTCGCGCAGGAGCATGGCGCGGCCGGCGTGATCATTTACTCCGATCCTGCCGATGACGGCTGGAAGCGCGGCGACAAATATCCCGACGGCCCATGGCGGCCAGACACTGGCGTGCAGCGCGGGTCGGTGGGATACATGTTCGAGTTTCCTGGCGATCCGACGACGCCCGGGATTGCGTCGGTGCCGTCGTTGCCGGACTCACAGCGTATTTCGCCAGCGGAATCCGCGCAGATGCCGAAAGTTCCCGTCACTCCGCTGTCTTATCACGATGCCTGGCCCATTCTCCAGCATCTTGGAGGACCGGACTCGCCGCGCGAGTGGCAGGGCGCGCTGCCGTTTACCTATCACGTTGGTCCGGGACCGGCGAAGTTGAAGATGCATCTCAAGCAGGATTATCAGTTCCGGACGCTGTGGGATGTGATCGGCCGCGTGCGCGGTTCTCATCTGCCCGATGAATGGGTGGTCGCGGGCAATCATCGCGATGCGTGGGTGTACGGCGCGGTCGATCCCAATAGCGGGACCGCGGCAATGCTGGAGGCGGTGCATGGCGTCGGAGAGTTATTGAGGTCAGGGTGGAAGCCGAAACGGACGCTGGTGTTCTGCAGTTGGGATGGCGAGGAAGAAGGCTTGATCGGTTCAACCGAGTGGGTCGAGCAACATGAGGCCGAGTTGGCCAACGCGGCCGCGTATTTCAATATGGACGTCGCGGTTTCCGGGCAGAAGTTCGGCGCGTCGGCGGTTCCAAGTCTCAAACAGTTTCTGCGCGATGTGACCAAGGTTGTCCCGAGCCCGAAAGGTGGGACGGTCTACGAAGTGTGGCAGAAGGCCGCGCAGCCGGACACGCCCTCGACGCAGTCTCCCACCGAAGCGATTGGGGACAGCCGTCGTTTGCCTGCGGCGCAAGGTAAGGGTGATGTTCCGGTCGGGGACCTGGGCAGCGGGTCCGATTACACCGCGTTCCTGCAGCATTTGGGAGTGCCGTCGAGCGACGTGAGTTCGAGCGGGTCCTATGGTGTGTACCATTCCGTCTTCGACAATTTTGCCTGGTTCAAGAAATTCGGCGATCCCGATTTTGTCTACGAGCAGCAAATGGCGCGCGTTTTCGGTCTGGAAGCGGTTCGCATGGCCGATGCCGACGTCTTGCCGTACGACTACGAGGAATATGCGAAGGAGATCGACGCTTATCTCGACGCTGCTCGCAGGCGTGCGGACGACAAGTTCGGCAAGAACGTCTTGAGTTTCGATGCCGCCAATAACGCGGCTCACCACTTCGAGACTGCAGCGGGGAAGATTCTGGCAAAGCAGAAGAATCCGCCGCAGGATGCTGCGCGCCTGAACCAGGCTCTGCGCGGTGCGGAACGGGCCATGCTGCTGCCGCAAGGGCTGCCGCATCGTCCGTGGTTTCGTCACGTGATTTATGCGCCTGGGGAATATACGGGATATGCAGCGGTGGTGATTCCTGGGGTGAATGAGGCGCTCGACAAGGGTGATAGTGAGCGGGCGCGGCAGCAGTTGGCGGCGCTGACCGCGGCGCTGGAGCGGGCGGGGAAGACGCTCGATGGATATCGTTAAGTTATGGCTTCCGCCTATGCTTTCGGTGAGTTCCTGCGGACGCTGCCGGCTTCCGCCGCGGCGACGTTCCTGGCGCTGTTTCCGATTGTCGATCCCTTTGGCGGCGTTCCCATCTTCTTCACGATGACCGCGGGCTGGAGCGCGCAAGACCGGCGGCGGACTGCATTCAAGACCGGGATTTGGGTGTTCGTGATCCTGGTGACGTTTCTTTTCTTCGGACGGTTCGTTCTGCTCTTTTTCGGCATTTCGCTGCCCGTGATCAAGATTGCTGGCGGACTCATCGTTGCAAATACCGCTTGGGGGATGGTCACGTCTCACGCGCGTATTACGCCGGAAGAGAGCCATGAGGCTGAAGATAAAGAAGACATCTCGTTGACTCCGCTGGCGATGCCACTGATGTCGGGACCGGGCGCGATCGGAGTTGTCATGGCGCTCGCGGCCCACGTAGACAACACGGCGGCCTATCTTGGGATGGTGATCGGCGTTGCCGGAATCGCGTTGAGCGTTACTCTCTTCTTTGCCCTCGGAGGGCGCCTGGTGCGGCGGCTCGGTCCGAGCGCGGTGGGCGCGATCAACAAGATCTTCGGCTTTCTGATTCTGGCCATCGCCGTCCAACTGGTATGGAACGGAGTGGCCGACTTCCACAACTGATTTCGTCTCCAGTTCCCGGAACTTCCAGGAGTTGCTCTGCGTATCAAAAACAGGCGCCCTTGCGCCCGAGAGGTGCTTCATGGCCGGAAGGTCTCTTGCACGATCGACTTCACTCCACAAAGCAGGCTTGATATGTCTCGTCCTGATGGCTCTTTCCGCCGCGCCCGTGCGCGCTTCCGATAAGTGGGACTATGAAGACACACGCAGCGATGCGCGCGAGTTTGCCGCGGGAGGATTCGTGCACGTTCGGGTGACCGTGGGCGACATGCACATCAAGCGCGGCGACACCAATAAGATCAGTCTGCGCTACACGGTCAAGTCTCGCCGCGAGAAGAATGTGAAAGAGGCGACCGTCGATTTCGATGTCCGCGGCAACAATGCCACGATTGAGTTTCATGCCCCTGCGGGCGGCAACACGCAGTTTGACGTGGAACTCGAAGTGCCGCAGACAACGAACATTGACTTGCATGCGAAAGTTGGCGACGTCACTTTGGAAGAGGTTGAGGGAGACAAGGACTTGAGTTTAGGCGTCGGCGATCTGCGCGTTTCGAACGAGCGTGCTGGATATCGGGTGGTGAACGCGAGCACTGGCATCGGCGACGTGCACAGCGATGGCTACGGCGAGACCAGCGGCTGGCTGGGAAAGACCTTGAAGTATCACGGTGAGGGGAAATACGAATTGCGGGCGCACGTCGGGGTCGGGGATATTCACCTGGACGGGAAGTAGGCTTTAGTGCGAGCGCCTTTGTCCGATCTGGACAGGGGTAAAAATTTCCAAAAAAAAATCAGGAACGCGGTTAATTACTGCGCTGGCCACAAGTTCTATTCCGCACTTTCATTGATGCCGCCTCCGCTGGCAATATGTCCGCTCTACGAAAGGCGCCGGCTTCGCCCGGCTGGACAGCCGAAGGCGGCTGTCCCACATGTTCTTTTTCTCGATACATCGTGTAACGCGGCGCTAAAGCGCCGCTCTTCCACGGTGGCCTTTACGGCGCCTCCGGGGTCGCGGGCAAGGGCGCCCGCGCCACACTGGCATTGCGCTATTTCAGTGTCACCAGTTTTTCCACTAACTCCGAATAGTCTTTCTTTTCGATGCCGTGGACTTGCTTGTTGTATTCGTCGACCTTCGACGAGTAGTTCATCGAGCAGAATTTCGGGCCGCACATCGAGCAGAAGGCGGCTTCTTTGTAGAAGTCGTCGGGCAGGGTTTCATCGTGCATGGAGCGCGCCGTCTCCGGGTCCAGTGACAACGCGAATTGTTTCTCCCAATCAAACTTATACCTTGCGTAGCTGAGGGCGTCGTCGCGATCGCGGGCGCCGGGGCGTCCGCGGGCGATGTCGGCGGCGTGGGCGGAAATCTTGTAGGCAATGATCCCGTCTTTCACGTCTTTTTCGTTCGGCAGGCCGAGGTGCTCTTTGGGCGTGACGTAGCAGAGCATGGCGGCACCGTACCATCCGATCATGGCCGCGCCGATGGCGCTCGTAATGTGGTCGTAGCCGGGAGCGATGTCGGTGACCAGCGGGCCGAGCGTGTAGAACGGTGCCTCGTAGCAGAGTTCGACTTCTTTTTCGACCTGCTCCTTGATCTTGTCCATGGAGACGTGGCCGGGGCCTTCGATCATGACCTGCACGTCGTGCTCCCATGCTTTCTTGGTGAGTTCGCCTAGCGTCTTGAGTTCGGCGAACTGGGCTTCGTCGCTGGCGTCGGCGACGCAGCCGGGGCGGAGGCCGTCGCCGAGGGAGAAGCTCACGTCGTACTTCTTGAAAATCTTAACGATGTCGTCGAAGCGGTCATAGAGGAAATTTTGCTTGTGGTTGTACGCCATCCATTGCGCAAGGATCGCGCCGCCGCGGCTCACAATGCCGGTGATGCGCTTCGAAATCAGCGGCAGATACTGGATCAGCACGCCGGCGTGGATCGTCATGTAGTCGACCCCCTGCGCGGCTTGCTCTTCGATCACTTCGAGCATGACTTCGGCGTTCAGGTCTTCGACGCGTTTCACGCGGGCAATGGCTTCGTAGATGGGGACGGTGCCAATGGGCACCGGCGAGTGGCGAAGGATGGCTTCGCGAATCTCGTGGATGTTGCCGCCGGTGGAGAGATCCATGACGGTGTCGGCACCGTAGTGGACGGCGGTGTGGAGCTTCTTGAGTTCCTCGTTCACTTCCGACGTGACGGCCGAGTTGCCGATGTTGGCGTTGATCTTGCAGAGACTGGCCACGCCAATCGCCATAGGCTCGAGTTCGGGATGGTTGATGTTGGCGGGGATAATCATGCGGCCGCGGGCGACTTCGTCGCGGACGACTTCAGGCGTGATCTTCTCTTTGTGGGCGATGTAGCCCATTTCTTCCGTGATGACGCCTTGGCGCGCGTAGTGCATCTGCGAGAAGTTGCCGGAGCTGTTTTCCTTCTTGCGGCGGGCGAGCCACTCTGCACGAGGTTGGGGGACGCTATAGCCATTGCTGCTGTTGCCGCTACCGTTGCCATTCGTCGAAGTCATGAGAACCCCAGAGTTAGAAATTCGGTAAGCACCGATTATAACCGCGCCGTAGAGGCTGGAGGGTCCGCGGGCTCAGGATGGCAAAAGGTGGAGTGTTGGGGCTTTATTCTTAGCAACAAACCCCGCCACCTTTTTTTTGCATCCTAAAGGCCGCCGGATTCCAGAAGCGACTTTTCAGGAGGATGCATGGCTCGATATGGAACGCTAGGGGATTATCGCTTTTCCGATACGCAAGAAGCCGCGCTCGATATTCGTGGCGCAAAGATTTATGGACCCAAAGATGAGAAGCTGGGAGAGATTGACGATGTGGTATTCGACGAAGCGACGGGAGCGATCGTGTTTGTTGTCGTCGACACGGGCGGATGGCTTTCGAGCAATAAGTTTGTCGTACCGCCGCAGGAGATTCGGCCGTCGCTGCAGCACGAAGACGATTTTCTCGTGGACCTGACGAAGGAGCAGATTGAGGCCTTTCCGCCTTACGACGGAAAGGCTTTGACGTCGGAGGAGAAGTGGACGGACTACGAAAAACGCTACCGCTCGAAATGGGTGGAGAAGCCGGTCATGCACCGTGAGGCGACCGACCGCAACGTGACGCCTACGACCATGCAGCAGGTAGGAGCGGGTTCTGGCACGATCCCTTCGGCCGATGACACTGCGGAAATCGACAATGGCGTCGAGCCGACGTCCTTTCACAACGATGCGACCATGGAGGTCTCGCCGAGCGGGCCCACGCTTCGCTGGACTGCATTCGAAGACACGCTGCGACAGCGCCGCGAAGAAGTGCTGCAGTCGTCGATTGAGAATGCGAAAAAAGCTTCTGGTGAGGCACCGGCGGAGAGCGAGCAAGTCGAGCGACGTAAGGCCAGTTAGAGCCCTTGGAAAGCAGAAGCGGTAGAGTGCCCCGGAGGCCCAATGATACAGGCACTCTACTTATTTCATAATTCAAAGCCGCCTGGGCAGCTTGCGTCGGACAGCGACGGCTACCCGCGCCCGGTTGACATCAGCGTCGCGTATTTGCACGAATCGACTTGCACTTCGACGATCGCCGAATCCGCAACAAAACATCAACAGACTGTATTCCCTCAGGCCGGTTGATACTGCCGAAGTGCGAGGCATAGAATCTCCAGCGTTGTCGTCAACCGCTTGCCCAAGGAGAATTCTCTCATGCGCTTTGTCCGCGTCGTGCTGGCCTGCTGGTCGGTTCTGACTGCTGCCAGTTTCTCGCAAACCGCTGCTTCCGCCAAGCCCGGCGCTGGATTCAGTATCGACAACATCGACAAGAGCGTCGACCCGTGCGTGGATTTCTATCAGTACGCCTGCGGGAACTGGATCAAGAATTCGGAGATTCCGGCGGACCGTCCGGCCTGGCAGAGTTTTTCGGAACTCAACGAGAGCAATCTTCAGATTGAGCGAGGAATTCTGGAGAAGGCCGCGGCAGGCG
>Ga0335083_10008703_pt1 | contig 12374 bp, 11 predicted proteins | sample Lox_Sample_42_FD_206716 | JGI IMG/M metagenome (GOLD analysis project Ga0335083, IMG submission 206716) | Soil microbial communities from Loxahatchee National Wildlife Refuge, Florida, United States - Lox_Sample_4.2 | ecosystem: Environmental > Terrestrial > Soil > Wetlands | place: USA... | reverse complement strand
CGCGCAGCGCCGCGCCGAGCTGGTCGGCGAGCGAGGGCGGCGCCTCGAACACGAGCTCGTCGTGGACGGTGAGCAGCATCTCGACCGGCCACTTCTCCTTCGCGATGCGCTCGGTGGTGCGCAGCATCGCGAGCTTGATGACGTCGGCGCCGGAGCCCTGCATCGGCGTGTTCTGCGCGACCCGCTCGGCGGCGTGCCGCGCGGCCGGCGACTTCGACATCAGATTGGGGATCGGCCGCCACCGGCCGAGGATCGTGCGCGCCCCGCCCTGCGCGCGCGCGACCGCGACGATCTCGTCCATGAACTTGTGGATCGTCGGGAAGCGCTGGAAGTAGCGCCGCGAATACTCCGCGGCCTGCGTGCGCGACACGTCGAGCGCGCGCGCGAGGCCGAAGTCGCTCTGCCCGTACGACAGGCCGTAGTTGACCGCCTTCGCGATGCGGCGCTGCTCGGGCGTGACCGCGTCGCGCGCGACGTCGAACACCTCGGCCGCCGTCTGGGTGTGGACATCGATCCGATCGCGAAACGCCGCCGACAGCAACGGATCGCCCGACAGGTGCGCGAGGATGCGCAGCTCGATCTGCGAGTAATCGGCCGCGATCAAGACGCGCCCAGGCGCGGCGCGAAACCCGCGCCGGATCTTCTTGCCGAGCTCGCCGCGGATCGGAATGTTCTGGAGGTTCGGATCCTGCGACGAGATCCGCCCGGTCTCGGCGACGACCTGGTTGAACGTCGTGTGGACGCGGCCGGTCTTCGGCGACACCAGCGGCGGCAGCGCGTCGAGGTAGGTGCCCTTGAGCTTGGCGATCTCGCGGTGCTCGAGGATCGGCCTGATGATCGGATGCTCGAGCTGCTCGAGCGTGTCGGCCTCGGTCGACCACCCGGTCTTCGTGCGGCGCACGCCCTTGGTGTCGAGGCCGAGCTTGTCGAACAGGAGCTCGCCGAGCTGCTTCGGCGAGCCGATGTTGAATTCGCCGCCGGCGAGCGCGTAGATCTCGCGCTCGAGCCCGGCGAGCTTGCCGCTCATCTCGGCGCCGAGCTCGCGAAAGTACGGCACGTCGATCGAGATCCCGATGCGCTCGACGTGCGCGAGCAGCCGCGCGACCGGCAGCTCGACGTCGCGGTACAGCGCGCCGAGCCCGCTCGCGTCGAGCCGCGCCGGCAACTCGGCCGCGATCGGCAACAGCGCGTGCGCGATCGTGCCCGCCCACGGCGCCGCGAGCTCGACCGGCGCGCCCTCGAGGCTGTGCTTGCCGCGCCCCGCGATCTCGGCACGCGTCTTCACCGTCACGCCGCCGAGCCGGTGCGCGACGGCTTCACCGGCTTCCGCCTCCTGCGTCGGATCGAGCAGGAACGCCGCGAGCATCGTGTCGTGGACGACACCCTGCACGTCGACGCCGAGATCCGCGAACGTGCGGATCACGGCCTTGGAGTCGTGGCACACCTTCTCGACCGCCCGATCGGCGAGCACCGCGTGCAGCGGCGCGAGATCGCCCGGCGGCGGCGGCGCCGGCGCGCCGATGTAGCGGTGGCCGAGCGGCAGGTATGCCGGCGCGTGGCCGGGGACGCACGCCGCGATCGCGACCAGCTTCGCGCGCTCGACGCGCTCGGGGTCGAGCTCGACGTCGATCGCGATGCGCCCGGCCGCGCGCGCCGCCGCGGCGAGCTCGGCGATCGCCTCGCGGCTCGTCACGATCTTCACGTCGGCGTGGGCCTCGACCGTCGCGAGCGGCGTGGTCTCGGGCGCCGGCACGACCGCCGCGGTGTCCGACGGCGGCATCTTCATCTTGACCTTGTCGACCAGCACGGCGAACTCGAGCTCGGTGAACAGCTGGTACAGCCCCGGCAGGTCCCACGGGCCGACCACGAGCTGCTCGAGCGGCACCGGCAGCGGCACGTCGCGGCGCAGCTCGACGAGCCGGCGCGACAGCTTCACGCGCTCGAGCTGCTCGGGGTCGCCGAACGGGTGCTTGATGTGCAGGCGCGGCACCGCCGGGTTCGCCGCGATCAACGCGTCGAGCGAGCCGTACTGCGCGAGCAGCGCCGCGGCGGTCTTGTCGCCGACGCCGCGGATGCCGGGGATGTTGTCGCTGGTATCGCCGACGAGCGCGAGGAAGTCCGGAATCTGCTCCGGCGGCACGCCCATCTTCTTGATGACCTCTTCGCGCGTGTACGTCTTGGCGTGCAGCGCGTCGATCATCGTCACGCCGTCGCCGATCAGCTGCATCATGTCCTTGTCGGCGGAGTAGATGACGACGTCCCAGCCGCGCTTCTTCGCTTCGACCACGAGCGTCGCGATCACGTCGTCGGCCTCGACGCCGGGCACCGCGAGCACCGGCCAGCCCAGGCCGTGCACGATCTTCGGGAAGTACTCCATCTGGACGGCGAGCTCTTCCGGCGCCTCTTTGCGGTTCGCCTTGTACTCGGCGTACATCTCGGCGCGGAACGTCTTCTTGCCGCTCTTGTCGTCGAACACGACCGCCATGCGCTCGGGCTTGTTGTCCTCCTCGAGCCGCATCAGCATGCGCGCGAACACGTAGAGCGCACCGGTCGGCATGCCCTCGCTCGTCGACAGCCGCACCTCCTTGCGCTCGCCGCGCGAGGCGTTCATCAGGCCGTAGTGGGCGCGGAAGACGTAGCCGTGCCCGTCGACGATGTAGAGCCGCTCGCTCATGACCGCGAGCGACTCTAGCAGTCACAGCGGGTAAACGCCGTTGCACGCGGTCGGATCGCTCCAGCGATCGACCCACGACCCGTTGTCGCACTGGTACCACAGGTCGTCGTACTTGCTCTGCACGCACGCGTTGGCCTGCATCTGCCGGCCGAGCGTGTCGGAGTAGCAACCCGCGGCGCCGCCACCGCCGCCGCCGCCGCCGCCGCCGTAGTCGGCGAGCACTTGCTCGGCGTACGAGATGCGCTTCGACTGGTCGCACTCGCCGCAGATCTCGTACTTGTCCTCGAACGCGATCGTCGCAGCCGACACCGTGGTCGCGGCCTTGAGCGAGCTGTAGCCGTAGCCGTCGCTCGTGAGCTCGAACCAGATGAAGTCGAGCTGCGTGGTGAGCGCCCACCGGTTCAGGCCGTGCTGGCTCGCGTACCACGTGACGTTGTCGTCGTGGCTGGTGTCCCAGCGGCCGCCGACCGACCACTGCGCGATGCCGCGGCCGGGCCCGCCGCCGTACTCGACGGCGGTCGGGCTCACGCTCGACTCCTGCATCAGGTTGCCGACGATGCCGGCCGACTGATCCTTCGTGAGGCCTTTGGACACGAAGAAGTTGAACGCGGTCTTGGTGTTGTTTTGCTGCGCGGCCTCCGACACCGGCGGTGGCTGCGGCGGCTGGTCGTCGGCGCCGGGATCGTCGTCGATCGGGACCTGACCAACACAAGCTGACAGAAGCGCGCTCGCGAGAACGAATTGGATAGGACGCATCGCGAGTTGCGTGCAGCAAGCGACGTGCCCGCGGCGGCCGACGCGAAAGCAAGCAGCTACGCGCGCGCCGACTCGCGCGTGCCCACGATGATGTGCAACCGCGAGTTCGTGGCAAGATGCCGGCCATGCACCGGATCGTGGTCGATGCGATGGGAGGCGATCACGCGCCCGACGAGATCGTCGCCGGCGCGGCCGAGGCCTCGCTCGCGCTGACCGGCGCCGAGATCATCCTCGTCGGCGATGCCGCCGTGCTCGGCCGCCTGCTCCCGCGGCTGCGCCACGACGGCGCGCGCGTCCGCGTCCACCACGCGCCGGCGTTCGTCGAGATGGACGAGAAGCCGGCCGAGGCGCTCGCGGCCAAGCCCGAGGCGTCGATCGCGGTCGCGGCCGAGCTGGTCGCGCGCGGCGAAGGCGACGCGCTGGTCTCGGCCGGCAACACCGGCGCGAGCGTGCTCGCGTGCGCGCGGCGGTGGCCGCTGCTCGAGGGCGTGCGGCGCGCCGCGCTCGCCGCGGTCTATCCGACCGAGCTGCGCCGCGGCGAGAAGCACGATCCGTTCTCGCTGATCCTCGACGTCGGCGCGACCGTCGACGCGACCGCCGAGGATCTGGTCGGGTTCGCCGTGATGGGCTCGGCGTACGCGAAGCTGATCTCGCAGAATCGCCGGCCGCGCGTCGCGCTGTTGTCGAACGGCACCGAGGCCGGCAAGGGCCCGCCCGAGGTCGTCGCCGCGCACGCCGCGCTGGTCGAGACCACCGAGCTCAACTTCATCGGCAACATCGAAGGCGTCGACATCCCGCGCGGCGTCGCCGATGTCGTCGTGACCAGCGGCTTCGTCGGCAACGTCGCGCTCAAGATGCTCGAGGGCGTGTCGGAGACGGTCGTGCGGCTCGCCCGCTACGCGCACAAGGAAAAGCTGACGTGGCGGCTCGGCCTGGTCGCGCTGTCGTCGGCGATCGATCAGCTGAAGACGCTGACCGACTGGCAGCAATACGGCGGCGCGCCGCTCCTGGGCTTCACGCATCCGTTCATCAAGGCGCACGGGCGCTCGAACGCGCGCGCCGTCGCGAACGCGGTCAAGGTCGCGCACAAGGCGCTCGCCGGCAACCTGTGCGGCAACATCGCGCGCACGCTGGCCGAGCTCGACGAGCGCGTGGCGCGGCGCGCACCGACCGGCTGATGCGCGGGCTCGCGTTGCTCGCGATCGCACATACCGATCACGTGCGCGCGATCGAGCTCGATCCCGCGTGCGGCGGTGGCGACTCGGTGCCGCCGCGCGTGCTCGACGACTGGCGCGACGCGCCCACCGCGTTGTAGATCGTCGCCCAGATCGACCTCGTCGAGATGGGCCCCGCCGAGGATCTCTAGCGGCGGAGGTGAATCACGACCGCGGCTGCGAGACGACGACCTGCGTGCTCGGAGTCGTGATGCTGTCGGACTCGACGAACACGATCCGGTCTGCGTCGATCCGGAAGCCACTGATCAGCAACCCGGCGTCGGCCTGGGCGATCACCGTCGGCGATCCACCGACGATCGGTCGCTGCCAGATCGCCCCTGCATCGTCGCTGTAGTACAGGGAGTCGGCGTCCAGCGCGGGCCACTGGCCTTGCGCGTCGGGGTAACGCGTCCAGCTCGACAGGTCGTAGAGCACGAGCGTCGGTGACAGCGTGTTGAGCTCGAGGTGCATCACCAGCCGGCCGTCCGAGACGGCCGACTCCGTCGCACAGCCGGTGATGTCTGTCGGCGAGCGCGTGGCGACGACCGCAGCCGTCTGCTTGTCGATCACGACGAGCGGCTGTTCCGGGAAGCAGATCGCCCCTGCGAGCCATCGATCGTCGGAAGCGAGCGCGAGCGCGCTGAAGCTCGAGACGATGAGCGGCTGCGACCCATCGAGGTTCGTGCGGACGACCTCGCCATTCGGACCGCCCGTGAAATAGATCGACGTCTCGTCGACATCGAGTGCGTCCGGGCCAACCTGGGCGAGCAAGGGGGTCGACGGGGTTCCGCCGCCCAGCGGCATCGTCATGACGTCGTTCGCGTCCGGAGCCTCGGCTCCGAAGATCGTGTCATCGACGACGTACAGCGGCGCGACGCTGACGGCCCGAGTCGCGAGGAGCTGCGCCCGACCGGGCTCGATGCGGAGGATGGGGTGGTCATCACTGGCCCGCGTCCCGCTGACCACGACGCCCTGCTCGCCCGGGATCAACGCGAGCGCGTCCACGACCACCGGCTCGGCGATCGGCACGCGATACGCGAACGGGGGAGATGCGTTGTCCCCGCACGCCACCACCACCACCAGCGCGAGCCATCGCACGAGTCCATTCTATAGCGACCGATGACAGCGTGCACGGTCGCCGCAGGCCGCCACCGCTCGGCTATCATGCGGAAGTGTCGCGCTTCGGACGCCTAGCGAAGATGCCGAGCCGGATCGGCGCGCGCATCGGCCTCGTCGAGCCCGACGTCGAGCCGCTGCCTCCGGGCGCGCGGGCGCCGCGCCACACGTTTCGCTGGGATCTCGACAAGACGTACCTGCGCACCGAGTTCGACTCGATCCGCGATCTCGCGAAGAGCGCGATCGAGACCGCGGCCGACAAGCAGGCGTTTCCGGGCGCGACCGCGCTCCTGCGTGCGCTGCGCCAGGACGGCAACCGGATCTGCATCGTGTCGGGCTCGCCGACGCAGATGCGCCAGGTGCTCGCCGCCAAGCTCGCGCTCGACGGCGTCGAGTACGACGAGTTCGTCCTCAAGAACAATCTCAAGAACATCCTGCGCGGCCGGTTCCGTTCGCTGCGCGCGCAGATCCCGTACAAGCTGCCGGCGATGCTGCGCTCGCGCGTCGCCGCCGCGGCCGAGCACGAGACGCTGTTCGGCGACGACGCCGAGGCCGACGCGATCGTCTACTGCCTGTACGCCGACCTGCTCGCCGGCAGGGTCTCGCTGGTGGATCTCGAGCGCGTGCTCGCGGCGTCGCGCGCCTACGAGGACGACGCCGAGCTGTGCCTCGAGCTCGCGCGCCGCGCGCCCAAGGGCGAGATCGTGGGCCGCATGTTCATCCACCTCGACCGGCGCTCGCCGCCGCTCGGCTTTCACCGGTTCGGGCCGCGGCTCGTGCCGGTGTTCAACTACTTCCAGACCGCGCTCGTCCTCTATCAGGACAAGGTGCTGTCGGCGCGCCAGGTCATCTTCGTCGCGCTCGAGATGCTCGACTCCGGCCAGTACGAGCTCGGCCACCTCGCGACGAGCGTGCAGGACGTGATCCGGCGCGGCCGGATCACGCGCGACACCGCGCTCGCGCTCGCCGCCGAGGCGCACGAGGCCGCGAAGTCGGGTGCGCTGTCGGGCCGCAGCGATCTGCCGCCGTTCGAGCTCATCGCAGAGGCATTTCGCGACCGCGTGCGCGAGCTCGGCACGCTGCCGACGTCGGGCCCGCCGACCGAGAGCGAGCCGCTCGATTACGTGCGCCTCGTCGACGAGGAGCACGAGCACCGCCGCAAGCGCCGCAAGCACGGCATGGGCTGAGCTCAGCGAAAGACGGCGCCGAGCATCGTCCAATCCGCGGGGAAGCCGGTCGAGGTCGCGGTCGCGGCATCCGAACCGGCCTGGGACACGATGCGATACTCCGTGATGTTGGAGTCGAACGTCGACAGCGTCGCGAAGTTCGTGCCCGCCATCGACTCCTGGCTGATCCCGCAGCCGAATAGCATCGTGGCCGGGGCGGCGGCGATCGCGCCGCTCGTCATGCCGTCGGTGGACTGGTCCGTTCCGTGCTGACTCGACCCCGCTTGGAACGCCCCGACGTTGACGAACTCGTGCACGAACAGGATCAAGTCCAGGCCGTTGGTCCCGGCCAGAGTCACCGTGTCGCTCCCCGCCTTCGTGGCATAGGCGGCGAAGAGGTACACGTTCCCGCCCGGCCCATACATCGCGGGCCCGACGATCTGCGTGAACATGTTGTGCTGCGTGTCGGTGACCGCGACGGAGTCCGGGCCGTCCGCGTACGCGCACGCGACAAGCGTGTCGCCAACTTGCAGCGGAGCCGACATCTCGACGTCGACCGAGTCGCTGAAGTCCTCGTTGGCGTCGACCTGGACGAACCCGACCGGCGGCGGCGGTGGCGGCGGCGCGTCGATCGGGCTCGTCGGGTCGAGTCCGAACACCTGGTTGCAGCCCGCAAGCGTAGCGCCCACGACCGCCAGCCGCCTGGCCGCATGCATGCGACCATGATACCAGCGCTCGAACGCGCCGACGTCGGACGACGGCAGGGGCTCGTTCCGCGTACGATGATCACCAACATCCCGCTCGGCCGCGAATTGCGCGAACCGGGCCGGACCGCTACAACCAAGCGAATGGCCGAGCGCAGCGCCTCGATCCTGGTCGTCGAAGACGACGCCGCGATGCGCGATCTACTCTCCGAGGAGCTCGGCGACGCCGGCTTCACGGTGCAGGCGTCGGGCAGCGCGCAGGTCGGGCTCGAGCTCTCGCGCGCCGACCGCTTCGATCTCATCATCACCGACCTCCGCATGCCGGAGATGGACGGCTTCGACCTGATCCGCGGCGTGATGGCGATGCCGGAGCCGCCGCACGTCATCATGATCACCGCGTTCGGATCGATCGAGACCGCGATCCGCGCGGTCAAGCTCGGCGCGTACGACTACATCACGAAGCCGTTCGAGATCGAGGAGCTGCAGCTCGTCGTCGATCGCGCGCTCACCGACCGCGCGCGCGTGCGCAAGGTCGAGCGCCTGCAGCGCGAGGTCGAGGATCGGTTCGGCCTCGGGACGATCATCGCGAAGAGCGCGGCGATGCGCGACGTCGTGTCACTCGTGCAACGGATCGCGGGCTCGACCGCGTCGATCCTGATCACCGGCGAGAGCGGCACCGGCAAGGAGCTGATCGCGCGCGCGATCCACTACAACTCGACGCGCAAGGCCGGCCCGTTCGTCGGCGTGAACCTCGCGGCGGTGCCGGAGGGCCTGATCGAGAGCGAGCTGTTCGGCCACAAGAAGGGCGCGTTCACCGACGCGCGCGCCGACAAGCCGGGCCTGTTCGTCGAGGCCGACGGCGGCACGATCTTCCTCGACGAGATCGGCGAGCTCGCGCTGCCGCTGCAGGCGAAGCTCTTGCGCGTGCTGCAGGAGTACGAGGTGCGGCCGCTCGGCGCGACCAAGAACCAGCGCGTCGACGTGCGCGTGATCGCGGCGACGAACAAGAACCTCGAGGAGATGCTCGGCGACGGCAGCTTCCGCGAGGATCTGTACTACCGGCTCAACGTGATCCATCTGGATCTACCGCCGCTGCGGTCGCGGCCCGAGGACATCGTGCCGCTCGCCGATCGCTTCCTCGAGCAGCTCGCGGCCAAGCAGGCGCCGCCGCGCCGGTTCCGGCTGTCACCGGAAGCGCAGCACCTCTTGCTCGCCTATCACTGGCCCGGCAACGTGCGCGAGCTGATGAACGTGCTCGAGCGCGGCGTCGCGCTGTGCCAGGGCGAGCTGATCGCCGACGACGACCTGCCGCCGCACGTGCGCGAGCGGCGCCCGGTCGACTTCCTCGGCGCCGCGGTCGCGCGCCGCATGAGCCTGGCCGAGCTCGAGCGCGAGTTCATCGAGCGCGTGCTCGAGGACGAGGCCGGCAACAAGACGCGCGCCGCCCAGCGCCTCGGCCTCGATCGCAAGACGCTCTACCGCAAGCTCGACGAATACGCGAAGGCCGACGGCGCCGCCGCGCCGACGCGCGCGAGCACGCCGGTGGAAGAAGAGCCCGCGAAGTAACGGTCACGGCGACGCGCGGCGCGCCGCCGGGCCGACGACCTCGATCCGATCGGTCCAGATCCCGCCCGAGTAGCTGTCATCCGCGGCTTCGTCGAACGCAGCCGCGTCGTCGAAGCCGTAGGCGCCGTCGCCGCGCACCACGAACACGTCGGTATCGACCGCGGCCATGCGCGCGATGAAGCGATGCGGCCAGCCCCACAGCCAGCGCGCGCGAGCTCGCGGCAGCACGAGCACGGCGTGCCGGCACGCGTCCGGCACGTGGCCGGTCCAGCCGATCGCTTCGTAGCGGACCACGCATGCCTTGATGCGGGCCTTGGTCAGGCCGCGCAGCTCGGGCACCAGCGCGAGCACGCGCTCGACCGGGCGGTCGCCGCCGTACACCATGAGGCGCGCGCGCTGCGCCGCGGGGCGCGCGAGCAGCGCACGCGCGAGCGCGTCGCCGTCGCCGGGCTCGTTCGACTTGATGTCGATCAAGAATCGCCGGTCCGGGAACGTGTCGAGCACCTGGTCGAGCGTCGGCATGAGGCCGATGCCCTTGCCGCGAAACGGGAACGTCTTGCCGCCATCTGCCGTGTAGCCGTAGCCGATGTCGAGCTGCTGCAGCTCGCGCATCGAGTGCTCGCGCGTCACGCCGCTGCCGTTCGTGCGGCACTCGAGCCGCCAGTCGTGGAACACCGCGAGCTCGCCGTCGGTCGTCGGGTGGATATCGAGCTCGACGACATCGGCGCCGAGCGCGAACGCCGCGCGCATCGAGGCGATCGTGTTCTCGAGCAAGTCCGTCGTCGGCGGCACGAGGCAGGCGGCCGTGCAGGTATCGGCGTCGAGGTCCGGGCACGCGAACGTCTGGTGCACGCCGCGGTGCGCGAGCAGCCGCGGCCGCGCCACGTCGGGGCGCGCGAGACACGAGGCATTCGCCGCGTAGATCACCACGAGGGCGAGCCCGCCGGCCGTGCAGTACGTTCGCCGCTTCATCGCGACCAGTACGGGCGAGGCGCGCGCGCTATTTCAGAAAATCGCGCAGGCGGCGCAGGCCGAGCTCGGTCTTGAGATCGCAGATGTCGCCGCGCACGCAGGCAGCGAGCGCGTCGTCGAGCGCGAGCCAGCGCGTGCGTGCGCCTTCTTCCATCGGCGAGCCGTCGCCTTCGAGGGCGCGCTGCGACGCGGGGTCGACCTCGACCGCCGCGAAGTAGAACTTCTCCACCATGCAGCCGGGCGACGGCAGCATGCCGGCGCCGAGCAGCTCGACGCGCGCGGGATCGACCGCGAAGCCCGCCTCCTCGGCAACCTCGTGCGCGGCGCGCACGCGCAGCCCGGCTTCGCCGCGGTCGCCCTCCTCGATGATGCCGGCGACGAGCTCGACGAGCCGCAGCGCGGGCGGTGGCTCGGGCAGCGGCGCGCGCGCCGCGTCGCGGCCGAGCGCGATCGCCGGGCGCAGGCCCTCGCGCACGAGCACGCGGACTTCGTCCGCGTGTTTGCCTTCGGCACGAGCACGTCGATCCTTCTTGGTGGGATCGCGCGCGTAGACCGCGACCACCACCGCGTCCTGGCCGTACGGGCGCGCGATCGCGTCGCAGATGTACGGCCGCGACAGCGAGCCGTCGCCGCGGCGGTTGCGCAGGTGCAGCCGCCGGATCGCGAGAAACCCGCCCTCACCGACCCGCTCGTCGCGATCGATGACGAGCTCGACGACGTCCACTTACTGTGCCGGAGCCGGAGCCGGAGCGGCCGGAGCCGGAGCCGGAGCGGCCGGAGCCGGAGCAGCCGGAGCCGGAGCGGCCGGAGCCGGAGCCGGAGCGCCGCTGCCGGCCGGAACCATCGCCGGCACGCCCTGGACCTCGAACGTCTTGAGCCCGTCGTGGATCGCCACGCTCAGCGCGTCGCGCTTCTCGTACGCGTAGCCGTAGACGCTGATGTCGTCCTCGCCGAGCGGCTGCGGCTTCGGGCTGTTCGCGATGTACTTGAGCCACTTGCCCTTGACGTCGACGACGTACGAGTCGCCGTCGGCGACGAGCGCGACCAGAAAGTGGATGTGCAGGCTGTTGGCCGGAACGTCGCGGATGTCGTCCATGCGCTCGGAGACCCCGAGGCCTTCCGGCGTGTACCACCGGCCCGACGTCTCGATGAGGAGCTGGTTCTCGTCGACGCGATCGATCTTGTACTTGGTCTCCACCGCCGCCTTCACGGCCTGGAAGATCTGCATCTTGTCGCCCTTGTAGTGCGCGGTGCGAGCCGCCTTGACGTCGTTGGACGTGGCGCCACCGCAGGCCGCGAGCGCGACGAGCGCGCCGAGTACGAGCACGTGGAATCTCATGGCGCGAGTCGTACACCACTCCGTCACGATGCGCCAGGCGGTGCCGCGGCGTAGCCCTTCGCGTGCTCGTAGATCGCCATCGCGAGCGAGTCGGCGCGGCCGAGCACGAACGGCGGCAGATACGGGTCGTCGGGCGCGAGCTCGCGCGGCTTCGGGCTGCCGCCGATGTGCTGGAACGTCTTGGGGATGACCGTGACCGCGACTCGGTGATCCGCTGTGGTGACGACCTGGACGATGAACATCACCTCGACCGTGCCGTTGCGCATGTGGATGACGCCGCCGGCGCCCGGCGACTCGAGGTCGCCTTCGGGGCTGTAGAACTTCGGCGCGGTGATGAACTCGAGCCGGTCCTCGCTGACGTCGCCGAGCGCGTAGGTTTCCCGCGTCGCTTCCATCGCGAGCTGCAGGATCTGGTGCGGGTCGGCGTTGTACTGGGTTGTCTTCGCGGTGCGAACCTCGGCCGACGACGGCCCGCACGCCGCCGCCGCCGCCAGGCCGATCGCGATCATCAGGTTGCGCATGATGTTACGGTAGCACCGATGACGGACCTCGCCGGAATGCGCGCGCTCGTCACCGGCGCGTCGAGCGGCATCGGCGCGGCGATCGCGCGCGAGCTCGCGGCGCGGCGCGTCGACCTCGTGCTGACCGCGAGGCGAAAAGACGCGCTGGCCGAGGTCGCGGCCGCATGCACCGGCGTGAAGGTCGACGTCGTGGCCGCGGATCTCGGCAAGCCCAGCGCGGGCTCGGTGGTGTGGGAGGCCGCGACGGCCGGCGGCGCGATCGACATCGTCGTCAACAACGCGGGCTTCGGCTACCTCACGCCGTTCGCGAGCGCGAGCTGGGAGCGCGACGCCGAGATGATCCAGC
>Ga0335083_10008701_pt1 | contig 12374 bp, 8 predicted proteins | sample Lox_Sample_42_FD_206716 | JGI IMG/M metagenome (GOLD analysis project Ga0335083, IMG submission 206716) | Soil microbial communities from Loxahatchee National Wildlife Refuge, Florida, United States - Lox_Sample_4.2 | ecosystem: Environmental > Terrestrial > Soil > Wetlands | place: USA: Florida... | reverse complement strand
GTACGTGCCCTGGTAGTCCGCCGGGAATTGCGTCCCCGGTAGACGAACCCGCCGATCACGCAGGCGTCGCGCCCGCTGTGGTTGTACGTGTAGGTCGGGTTGGTCATGCCGGGCTCGCTGCAGTTGCCCTCGCAGATCGGCCAGCCGTAGTTCGCGCCTTTCTGGACGACGTCGACCTCTTCCCAGGTGTCCTGCCCGACGTCGCCGACGTACATCCGGCCGGTCACGGAGTCGAACGAGAAGCGGAACGGGTTCCGGAAGCCGCGCGCCCAGATCGCGTCCTTGTTCGGGCCCGCGCCGTCGTAGAACGGGTTGTCGGCCGGGGCGCTCCCGTCCGTGTTCATCCGCAGGATCTTGCCGTTGTAGGAGTTGAGGTCCTGCGCGGTCTGCGGCAGCAGGTGGTCGCCGACCGCGACGTAGAGCTTGCCGTCGGGGCCGAAGTGCAGGTCGCCTCCCTGGTGCCAGATGTCGGCGACGGAGTCGTTCTGCCAGATCATCACCTGGCTCGAGAGGCTGGCCTGGTTGCCGACCAGCGTGAAGCGCGAGACCTGGTTCTTCGAGGTCGCCGTGTTCGTGTAGTAGACGTAGAAGTAGCCGTTGTTCGCGAAGTCCGCGTCGAGCACGATCCCGAGCAGCCCTCGCTCGTCGGCGGTCCAGACGTTCGGCAGCTGGAGCACCGGCGTCGGATCGACCGACGACGCGCCTGGCTGGACGACCCAGATGTTGCCTCCGCGCTCGATGATCAGCATGCGGCCATCCGGGGTGAAGACCATGTTGGTCGGCTCGCTGAGGCCGACGATCAGCTTGTCGTTGACGAAGTTCGGCGCCTGGTTGAAGACGTTGACGGTTACTGGCGCCGACGTCGCCTGGTTGCCCGAGCTGTCCCGTGCGACTGCGGTCAGCGTGTGGTTGCCGTTCGGTCCCGTGGTCGTGTCCCAGCTGATGCTGTACGGGGCCGTCAGGTCCTCCGCGCCGAGGTTGGCCCCGTCGAGCTTGAACTGGACGCCGACGACGCCCTTGTTGTCGCTGGCGTTCGCGGAGACGGCCACGGTCCCGGCCACCGTCCCGCCGGTCGGGGCGGTGAGCTGCACGGTCGGGGGTGACGTGTCGCAGGCGCCGGTGGTGCCCGAGACCGGCGGGCTCGACTTCCCCGACCTGTTGCCGGCACCGTCGAATGCATCGACCACGAACGAGTACGTGGTGGAGCAGGCAAGGCTCGAGACGGTCGCGCTCGTGGTCGGGGAGGAGCTGACGAGCGCTCCGTTCTGGTAAATGCCGTAGCCGGCGACGCCGACGTCGTCGGTCGATCCGGTCCAGGCCAGCGAGACGCTGTTCTCGGTCTGCCCGGTCACGTTCAGCCCGGTTGGCGTCGTGGGCGGGGAGTTGTCCTGCGAGACCGGGGTGTTCATGTCCGTCTGGATCTCGCTCTGGCTCAGCGCCCGGTTGTAGATCCGGACGTCGTCGATCAGCCCCTTGAACCACTCGCTCCAGATTGCGTTTCCGCCGATCTTCAGGAGCCCGGTGGAGGAGATGATGCTGCCGGTCTGGGCGCGGCTCGCGACCTGGACGCCGTTGACGAAGAGCTTCTGAGTCGTGCCGTCATAGGTCGTCGCGAGGTGGGTCCAGGTGTTGAGCGGGACCGCGGCCGTGCCCTGGGCGTTCTGCTCGGCATTCACGTAGACCTGACCGACGGGGCGGTTCGAGCCGTTCTGCGCGTACAGGGAGTACGTCATGCCGCCCGTGCGCTCTTTGAAGATGACCGTCCGCCAGCTGCCGCCGCCGGTCATGTTCACCCAGGCATCGAGCGTCATCCCGGTCGTCAGATGGAGCGACGCGGAGTCGTTGACGCGCACGTAGTTCGACGTGCCGTTGAACGAGAGCGCCTTGCCGCACTTGCCGGTCGTCGACCAGGTGGCGCCTGACAGCGTCGCAGTGTTGCCGTTTCCCGAGCTGTCGGCTGCGGTCGTGCCGGTGCCCTCGTCGAAGTTGTAGGCGGCGACCAGTCCCGAAGGCGCCGCGGAGACGCCTGACCCGGTAAGGCCGAGGACCAGCAGCACCAGCGCCGCGAGCCCTCCCAGTCGCAGATACCTGGATGCCACAAGCGATGAGAGTGGCGCCTGCTCCATGTCCCTCCCTTACCCAATGGATTGCGACCCTGGCACCGAGTGCGCCGTCGGTTGTACTCGCGGATTACTGCAGAGATATTCGCCAGGCTATTCCGCAGCCGGGCGACCAAAAGGTCGATTAGAGCGAAGCTAGCTCGGCGAGCAGGCGATCGACCTCGTCCGTGGTGTTGTAGTGGAGAAGCCCCACGCGAACGGCTCCGTCGGGGAGGCCGAAACGGTCCATGACCTCGACCGCGTAGTAGTTTCCGTGCCAGACGGCGAAGCCGCGCTCGCCGAGCTCCTCGGCGACTGCCCTGGGCGTTCGTCCGTCGACGTTGAATGCGAACGTCGAGACGCGCCCGTCCATGCTCGGCAGCCCGAGGAGGCGGCACGAGCCCGGGAGGCCGGCAAGGAACCGCTCGCCGAGCTCGCGCTCGTAGGGAAGGATCGCGTCCCAGCCGACCGAGTCGACGTACTCGACCGCGGCGACGAAGCCGGCGAGCAGCTCGTGCGGGAGCGTTCCCGTCTCGAACCGATGGCCCAGCGGCTCGTCGGCCGCCGGACGGACCTTGTAGGGACGCCAGCGCTCCAGTAGCTCCGCCCGCGCGAAGCCGAGGCCGAGGTGCGGGCCGAAGTACTTGTAGGGCGAGCAGAGCAGGACGTCGATGTCCGCGGCCGCCACGTCGATCGGCCCGTGCGGCGCGTAGTGGACGGCGTCGATCCAGGCGAGAGCTCCGGCCTCGTGCGCGAGCTCCGCGACGCGGGCGACGTCAACGAGGGTCCCGACGGCGTTCGAGGCCCAGGGGCACGCGACTACGCGGGTGCGATCCGACAGCAGCGAGGCGAGGTGGTCGAGGTCGACGGTCGTGTCGTCGCGGATCTCGGCGAAGCGCACCTCGAGATCGAGGTCGCGCGCGAGCTCCAGCCAGGGCGAGACGTTGCCGTCGTGGTCGAGGCGGGTCACGACTATCTCGTCGCCTGCCGCGAGCTCCCGGCCGACCGTTCTCGAGAGTGCGAAGTTGAGCGACGTCATGTTCGCGCCGAACACGACCTCCTCCGGGCGGCAGCCGAGGAAGGTGCTCCCGGTGTGGCGCGCCTCGTCGACGAGTGCCTCGGTCATCCGGCTCGTCTCGTAGGGCCCGCTGACGTTCGCGTTCGAGTTGCGCAGGTACCCGGCGATCGCCTCGATCACCTCGTCCGGCACCTGCGAGCCGCCCGGGCCGTCGAAGAAGACGAGCGACCTGTCGAGCGCCGAGAAGCGGCGGCGGACCGCTTCGACGTCGTACGCGACAGTGCTCACGAACGGGACGCTACCGATGTTTACGTGGCTCGAGGGTGGCAACTGGCAAACTGGACCGAGTCGTCCAGATAACCGAGGGAGAGCGATGGAGACCGACACCGCAGGCGTGTCAAGCGCCTCAGCGCCCCAGGACGGAGCGAAGATGGACACGGTCGTCGAGGCCCACGAGCTGACGCGCCGATACGGCGAGGGGGAGACGGCCGTGGACGCGCTGTCGGGCGTCGACCTCCAGGTGGCGAGCGGCAAGCTGACGGCGGTGATGGGGCCCTCCGGCTCCGGCAAGTCGACGCTGATGCACCTGCTCGCCGCGCTCGACCGTCCGACGTCCGGCTACGTCGTCCTCGCGGGGACGAAACTCGGTCAACTGAGCGACAACGAGATCACGAAGCTCCGCCGTGAGCACATCGGGTTCGTGTTCCAGTTCTTCAACCTCCTCCCGATGCTCACCGCCGACGAGAACGTCCGCCTGCCGCTCTCGATCGCCGGCGAGAAACCGGATCCCGCCTGGTACGACGACCTCATCGAGAAGGTCGGCCTCGCGGACCGGCGCAGGCACCGGCCGGCCGAGCTCTCCGGCGGCCAGCAGCAGCGGGTCGCGATCGCGCGGGCGCTCGTGTCGCGCCCGACCGTCGTCTTCGCCGACGAGCCGACCGGGAACCTCGACTCGAAGACCGGCGGGGAGATCCTCGAGCTGATGCGTGACTCCGTGGACTCGTACGGGCAGACGACGGTCATGGTCACCCATGACGCTCGGGCGGCCGCGATCGCCGACCGGATCCTGTTTCTCGCCGACGGCAAGATCGTCAAGGACCTCGGCAAGGCGACGTCGCACGACGTGGTCCGCGCGATGGAGGAGCTCGACACCTAGTGTTCACCGTCGCGCTTCGCGGCCTCTGGGGCCGCAAGCTGCGGGCCTCGCTGACGGCGTTCGCGATCGTCCTCGGGGTCGCGACCGTGACCGGCACCTACATCCTCACCGACTCGATCTCGCACGCGTTCGACTCCATCTTCACGGGGATCTACCGGGGCACCGACGCCGCCATCACGGGCCGCTCGGCGATCACGTCCTCGACCTCGAACACCCAGCTACCGGCGTTCGACGAGTCGCTTCTGCCGAAGGTCAAAGCCCTTCCCGATGTGGCCGCCGCAGTCGGGGGAGTCGGGGGCGAGGCGCAGCTCATCGGTAGCAACGGCAAGGTGATCACGTTCGGTGGGGCTCCCAACCTCGGCTTCTCGATCGACGCCTCCCAGCCCCGGTTCAACTCGCTCACGCTCGTAGAGGGCGCGTGGCCGAAGGCGGGCGAGGTCGTCGTCGACCACTCCACCGCGTCGAAAAAGGACATCAAGGTCGGATCGACGATTCGCGTCGAGGCGCAGCAGCACGCACAGCCGTTCCGTGTCTCCGGGCTCGTCAACTTCGGCGCGGCTGCGTCCATCGGCGGCGCGACGCTCGCCGGGTTCGACCTCCCCACGGCTCAGCGGCTCTTCGGCAAGGTCGGCAAGCTCGACCAGATCCGGGTCGCGTCGAAGCCTGGCGTCTCCGAGCAGAGCCTTTTGGGCGAGATCCAGAAGATCCTGCCTCCACAGACCCAGGTCCGGACCGGCGAGGACCAGGCGGCCTCGGATGCGAGCGACACCAAGTCGTTCCTCAGCTTTCTCCAGAAGTTCCTACTCGCGTTCGGCGGGATCGCGCTCTTCGTGGGCGCGTTCGTGATCGCGAACTCGATCTCGATCACGGTCGCCCAGCGGACGCGTGAGTTCGCGACGCTGCGAACGATCGGAGCCTCCCGCCGGCAGGTGCGCGTGAGCGTGCTCGTCGAGGCGACGATCACCGGAGTCCTCGCCTCGCTTGTCGGTCTCCTCGTCGGGTTCGGCCTGGCGAAGGGGCTCTTCTCGCTCTTCAACGCGCTCGGGTTCACGTTGCCGAACAGCGGTCTCCTACTCGAGCCCCGGACCGTGATCGTCGCGCTCCTGGTCGGAATCGCGGTCACAGTCCTGGCCAGTCTGCGTCCGGCGTTCCGAGCGACCCGTGTGCCGCCGATCGCGGCCGTGCGCGAAGGCGTCGAGCTTCCGCCTGGGCGCTACGCCCGGTACCGGGGGTTCGGCTCGATCGCCCTCGCTGTCGCCGGCTTCGCCCTGCTTGCCTACGGGCTCTTCGGCCCGGGTCTCTCCACGACCGCCATCCTGCTCTTCATGGGGCTCGGGACGCTGCTGATCTTCTTCGGGGTCGCGCTGTTCTCGTCGCACCTGGTCGTGCCGCTGTCGCACGCGATCGGCGCGCCCGGGGCGCGGTTCGGCGGCGCGCCCGGCGTGCTCGCGCGCGAGAACACCCAGCGGAACCCGCAGCGGACCGGCTCCACCGCGGCCGCGCTGATGATCGGCCTCGCGCTCGTCACGCTCGTGGCGATGCTGGCCCAGGGCATCCGCAGCACGTTCTTCGACGCGGTGAACTCCCTCTGGCACACGAACTACGCGGTCACCGCGCAGAACAACTTCTCGCCGATCCCGGTCAGCGTGTCGGCGCCGATCCGCAAGGTGCCCGGGGTGACGGCCGTGGTCGGGGTCCGGAACGGCGACGCGCGCTACCTCGGCTCTCGACGCCAGCTGACCGCCCTCGACCCGGGCGGCTCCCGCGTGTTCTCGATGAAGTGGGTGCAGGGGTCCCAGTCCGTGCTCGACTCGCTCGGAAGGACGGGCGCCTTCGTCGACAAGAGCTTCGCCGACAGCCACCACCTGACGGTCGGCTCGAAGATCAGAGTGCTCGTTCCGAGCGGCGCACGCCCGACGTTCCGTGTGACCGGGATCTTCAACCCGCCGACCGGCGGGTCGCCCTTCGCGCCGGTGACGATCGGAAGCGCGGCCTTCGATCGGTTCTTCTCCCAGCCGACGAATCTGTACGTGTTCGTGAACACGCGTGGCGGCGTGACCGATGCGAACACCGCCCGGCTCGAGCACGCGCTGGCCGGTTTCCCGAACGCGAAGGTTCAGGATCAACACACGTTCAAGGAGAACCAGGCAGCGGGGCTCAACAAGATCCTGAACGTGCTCTACATCCTGCTCGCGCTCTCAGTGATCGTCAGCCTGTTCGGGATCGTGAACACCCTCGTGCTCACCGTCTTCGAGCGGACGCGTGAGCTCGGGATGCTTCGCGCGGTCGGAATGACGAGGTCTCAGGTCCGCTGGATGATCCGCTACGAGAGCGTCATCACCGCGCTGATCGGCGCGGTGATCGGGATCACGCTCGGAATCGTGCTGGCGGTGCTCTTGATCGCACGCGTGAAGGAGATTAACGTCGCCTGGCCGGTCACCTCGCTCGTGATCTTCGTCATCCTGGCGCTGATCGTCGGCCTGATCGCGGCCGCCTTCCCGGCGCGCCGGGCGGCGAGGCTCAACATCCTGAACGCACTCCAATACGAGTGAGGGAGATGCGGCCGCTCCGTCCGGAAGCGCACATACGCTGCGGTCGTGCGACGGCTGCGCCCGCTGACCGAGGAGGAGTGCTACCTCCGCTGCTACGGCGCGCGCGACGACATGGTGCGGGTCGTCCGGGTCGAGCGCCGGCGCCAGCGGCAGCTGGCCCGGATCGATGGTGAGGAGTTGCGACGCCTCTTCGAGCTGCGCCTCGATGCGCGCGAGGCCGAGCTGGCCGCGTGAGGACGTGCCCTCGCTGGGGCAGGACGCGGCTGCGCCCGCCACCCGGCGCCGGGCGGCGCCGGCCGAAGCCGATCGGTGAGCGGCGGTCGTGCGCGCCGAGCGCACGGATCCGCCCCCGCTGCCGCTGGCGCTAGCGCCAGCGAGGTGCCGGATGTCCTCGGCCCGGGCCTCCGGGTCGTGTTCTGCGGGATCAACCCGGGCTTCGTCTCCGCGGAGGCCGGCGCGCATTTCGCCAACCCGCGGAACGACTTCTGGCGGCTCCTCCACGAGGCCGGCTTCACGCCGAGGCTCTACGCGCCCGAGGAGCAGTTCTCGGTGCTCGAGCTCGGGATCGGGCTGACGAACGCCGCGTACAGGACGACCCGCGGGTCGAGCGACTTGCGCAGGGCCGACTTCGCAGGCGCCCACGAGCGCCTCCTGGAGCTCGCGCTCGAGTACCACCCACGCGCGCTCGCGTTCGTCGGGAAGGAGGCGTTCCGCGGTGCCTTCGGCCGGCGGGCCGACCATGGGCCGCAGCAGGAGACGCTCGACGACGTCGGCACGTACGTGCTCCCGTCGACCTCCCCGGCGAACGCCGCGGTCCCGTGGGCCGAGCGCCTGAGGTGGTTCCGCGCGCTGAACGAATGGCTCGAGCCCACCGACCGCTCTGCGGCGCGTGCGCTCGTGGTCGACGACGAGGGCCGGACGCTGCTCGTCCAGTTCCGCGACGTCACGGGCCAGACGTGGTGGGCGACGCCGGGCGGCGGGGTCGACGAGGGCGAGGGCGTCGAGGCGGCTCTGCGCCGGGAGCTCGCCGAGGAGATCGGCCTGACCGACTTCGACCTCGGCCCGGAGATCTGGACGCGCGAGCAGACCTTCGCCTGGGCCGGCCGGATCATCCGGCAGCGCGAACGCGTCTGGCTCGTCCGCGTCCCCGAGCACGAACCGGCACCGAGCAAAGACCTGAGCGGGGAGCGCGTCGCGGCGATCCGCTGGTGGACGCCCGATGAGCTCCAGGCGACCGAGGCGGTGCTGGTGCCCAAGCGGCTGCCGGAGCTCCTGCGCGACCTCCGCGCACACGGTCCGCCGAGCAGACCGATCGAGGCCGGTATCTAGCCGCGCCAGCGGTTCGTGATCGGAGTGCGTCGGTCGCGGCCGAACGCCTTCGGCGTGAGGCGGACTCCGGGCGGAGCCTGGCGGCGCTTGTACTCCGCGCGGTCGATCAACGCGACCGCACGCTCGACGACCTCGGGGTCGAAGCCGTCAGCCGAGAGCTCCTCGGCCGTCCGGTCGTGCTCCACATACGCCTCGAGCACACGGTCGAGGTCGGAGTAAGGCGGAAGCGAGTCCTCGTCGAGCTGGTTCTCCCGCAGCTCGGCAGAGGGCGGACGATCGATGATCGAGGCCGGGATCAGCTCGCGGCCGGCGCGTGCGTTGAGGTGCTCGGCGAGGCGGAAGACGTCCGTCTTGAACACGTCCTTGAGGAGCGCGAACCCGCCGGCCATGTCGCCGTAGAGCGTCGCGTATCCGACCGAGAGCTCCGACTTGTTCCCGGTCGTGACGACGAGCCAGCCGAACTTGTTCGACAGCGCCATCAGCAGCAGGCCGCGGACGCGCGCCTGCAGGTTCTCCTCGGTGAGGTCGCGCTCCCGTCCCGCGAAGCTGTCGGCGAGCACGCCCTCGGCAGAGGCGACGACGTCGTCGATCGGGAGCTCGCGGAACTCCGCACCCAGGCTCTCAGCGAGCCTGCGTGCGTCGCGCTGCGTCTCGCACGACGAGAAGCGCGAGGGCATCGAGACGAGGTGGATGCGCTTCACCCCGAGCGCCTCAACGGCGAGCGCGGCCGTGAGCGCGGAGTCGATCCCGCCCGAGATGCCGATCGTCACCTCGGCGAAGCGGTTCTTGTCGACGTAGTCGCGCAGGCCGAGCTCGAGCGCCAGCCGCATCTGCTCCAGCTCCTCGAGCCTGGGCGCCACGGCCGGCTCGAGGACCTCGTGCGGCTCGTGCGGCGAGCCAATCGCCACGACGGTCGCCTCCGGGATGCTTCCGCGCTCGCGCGCGAGGGCGCGTCGGCGTACGTCGCGCAGGCGGCGACCCACGGCCTCCACCGGCTCGACGTCCACGACGAGCAGCGCCTCCTCGAAGCCGGGCGCGCGGGCGAGCACCTGCCCTTCCTCGTCGAGCACGAACGAATGGCCGTCGAAGATCAGCTCGTCCTGCCCACCGACCGCGTTGCAGAACGCGATCAGGCACGAGTTGTCGCGCGCGCGCGTGGCGAACATCTCCTCGCGCTCCTGGTCTCGCCCGAGATGGAACGGCGAGGCGGAGATGTTCGCGAGCAGCTGGGCGCCCGCGAGCGCGAGGTCCGTCGCGGGCGGGCCCGGCTGCCAGAGGTCCTCGCAGATGGTCGGGCCGACCAGCGTCTCTCCGTGCTCGAGCAGCAGCAGGTCTCGCGCGGGCGCGAAGTACCGGTCCTCGTCGAAGACCCCGTAGTTCGGCAGGAAGCGCTTGTGGTAGATCGCCTTCACCTCGCCGCCCACGCAGACGGCGCACGCGTTGAAGAGGTCGTGCTCGAAGTGGGGGAAGCCGACGAGTGCCGCGATCCCGCGCGTCTCTCGCGCGACCTCGTGCAGCGACTCCTCGGCCGTCCGCACGAAGCCCGGCCGCAGCAGCAGGTCCTCGGGCGGATAGCCGGTGATCGCGAGCTCTGGGAAGAGGACGAGGTCGGCGCCCGCGTCCTTCGCGTCCTCGATCCCCCGCAGAATCCGCGCCCGGTTGCCCTCGAGGTCCCCGACGGTCGTGTTGATCTGGGCGAGGGCGAGTCTCATATCGTGGTTTTAGACTATCAGTCGAAAACCTCCGCGCACACCTAGCGGCGGAGGCGGATCGAGTTCAGGTCGTCGCGCTCGATCTCATCGGCGCGGACGATCAGATCCTCAATGTCGTCGTGCTCGGCGTGGAGGTAGCGCCCGGCGAGCGCGTCCGCGCGTCCGGAGGCCAGCACGCGCACGAGCCGGGGCGCGAGCTCGGGCGGCGTCCAGGGGGCGTCGTCGTCGAAGAAGCCGGTCAGGTCGGTCTTGACGAGGCCCGGGCTGAAGAAGAAGACCGGGATGCGGCCCGCCAGCTCGGTCGCGAGCGCCTCCCCGTAGCGGCAGACGGCAGCCTTGCTCGCGGCGTAGGCCGTCTGGCGGATGCCGGGGAGGTAGGCGGCGCCGCTTCCGGTGATCACGATCCGTCCTGCGCCCCGCTCGAGCATCTGGGGGATGACCGCCCGGCAGCACAGGTGGACGCCCAGCAGGTTGACCTCGACCACGTGCCACCACTCGTCCGGGTCGATCTCCCAGCTCGTGCCCTCGGCATTGCCGATGCCGGCGTTCGCGGCCAGGACGTCGATCGGGCCGAGCTCCCGCTCCGTGTCGGCGACCATCTTCTCGACGGCCGCGCGGTCGCTGACGTCGACCTCGAGCGCGAGCCCGTCGATCTCGTGCGCGACCTCGTCGACCTGGTCGCGAGTTCGGGCCGCGACGGCAACGCGTGCCCCTGCGGAGGCGAGCTCGCGGGCGATTCCTGCGCCGATCCCGCGCCCGCCGCCGGTCACGAGCGCGACCTGCCCCGTGAGCTCGTCGGCCATGCGGCGAGGATAGTCCGTCCGCGCCAGCCCGCGCTCAGGAGCCCTCGGCGAGGCGGCGGTCGATCAGGGCCTGAAGGGACGGGAGCACCCGCTCCGCCCCGAAGGCCGCGAGTAGGTCCGCGTCGCCGCCCTCGCCGATGCCGATCACCGACAGGCCCGCCGCACGGCCCGCGGCTGCTCCCGCCCCGCTGTGGGTGAACGTGACCGCCTCGAACGGGCGGGCGTCGAGGGCGCGGCAGGCGGATTCGAGCAGGTCGGGAGCGGGCCGCGAGCGCAGCCCTTGTGTGCGGATGACGTCCGCGTCCACGCGTGCCTCGACCAGGGTGTCGAGCCCGGCGAGGTGCAGCATCCAGGCGGTATGGATGCTCGCGGAGATGACCGCCCGCCGGAGCCCTGCGTGCCCGGCGGCCTCGAGGTAGCGGCGCGCGCCGCTCAGCGCGGTCGAGCCGCGCCTGTGCAGGTGGTGTGTGAGCAGCTCGGCCTTGCGCCGCGCAAGCCCGTAGGCAGAGTCCGCCTCGGCCGGATCGTCGGGCCACCCCTCGCGCAGGCGGATGCCGCGGCTGCGCAGGAACGCGTGGACGCCCTCGAGCCCGGGCCGCCCGTCGAGGTACTCCCGGTAGTCCGCCTCGCGGTCGAACGGGATGAAGTGCCACCCCGCCTGCTCGCTGACCCGCAGCAGGAACTGGTCGAGCACCTCGCCCCACGCCCAGGCGTGAAGGACGCCGCTGTCGGTGAGCACGCCGTCGAGGTCGAACAGGCACGCGGTGACGGTGGCCGGCAGGCCGATCATGTCGTTGCTCACCGGGACGGGAGACAGCCACGGCGCCGGGTGCACCATCTCCACCCGCGCGAGACGGCCGAGCGCGCGGGCGGTCTCGGCCCGCTCCTGGGCAAGAAGCGTTCTGCGACGGCTCAGCTCTGAGGCGGGAAGCTCGTGCGTGGCCGCGTTTAGCGCGCGCTCGTCGGCGTCGAGCGCCAGCTGCCAGCGCGAGCTGATCGTGTCGAGCTCGAATTGCCGCTCCGGGGCTGGGGCGTGCATCGCGCCGTCATCGGCCATGCGCCGCTCTCCCTACTCCGAGTCGTGCGGCTCGGCTGCGGCCTGCGCCACCTCTTCGAGCGTCTCGGGGTTCTCCAGAGACGAGAGGTCGCCGGGGTCGGTGCCGAGCGCCTTCGCCTTCACCGCCCGCCTGACGATTTTGGCGCTGCGCGTCTTCGGCAGCGCCGACACGAACAGCACCCGCTCGGGCGCGAAGGCCTTGCCGAGATCGTGCGCGGCGAACTCCCTGAGCTCGTCCGCGAGCTCGTCCGAAGGGTCCGCTCCCGGGACGAGCGCGCAGAACACCCACGCCACCTCGCCCTTCACGTCGTGCGGGACTCCGATCGCCGCGGCTTCCGCCACGGCCGGGTGCGCGACCACCGCCGACTCGAGCTCGGCCGGCCCCAGCCGCTTGCCGGCGATGTTGAGCGTGTCGTCGGAGCGGCCGTTCAGGAACCAGAACCCCTCCTCGTCCACGAGCGCCCAATCGCCGTGCACCCAGACCCCCGGCAGCCGGCGCCAGTACGTCTCGAGGTAGCGGTCGGGGTCGTGCCAGAAACCGCGCGTCATCCCGGGGAACGGCCTCCTGCAGACGAGCTCGCCCACCTCGCCGCGCACCGGTCGCCCCACGGCGTCGACGACGTCCATCGCCATCCCGAGCGCGGGCCC
>Ga0335083_10008700_pt1 | contig 12375 bp, 6 predicted proteins | sample Lox_Sample_42_FD_206716 | JGI IMG/M metagenome (GOLD analysis project Ga0335083, IMG submission 206716) | Soil microbial communities from Loxahatchee National Wildlife Refuge, Florida, United States - Lox_Sample_4.2 | ecosystem: Environmental > Terrestrial > Soil > Wetlands | place: USA: Florida... | reverse complement strand
GCTGACAATCTGCGCGCACGTTTGGAGCGGAGGCAGTTACAAGTAAACCTTCAAAACACGCGGCAGCAGGTGAGTTTGGAGGTTCGGCAGGCGATTATCGGTCTGATCCAAGGGCGGGCGCAGGTGGAGTCCTCGCACGAAGCAGTGAAGCTGGCTAATCAGACCGCGGATGCCGAGCGCAAGAAGCTGCAGGTGGGGCTGTCGACGGCTTATAACGTGATCTTGCGCGACCGGGATGTCATGACGGCGCTGCAGGCCGACATCGCGGCCGTGGGCACTTACGCTAAAGCGCTGGTCGAGATGGATCGGTCCATGGGCGCCACGCTGGAGAGCAACGGCATCGAGTTGGAGGAAGCGCTCAGCGGCGATGTGACCAAGCAGCCCACACCTTCGTTGCGTTATCCGCGTTATACCGGTGTGCCGGAGACCAAACCCTAACCGGCGCTATGAAGGGAAACCTGAGATTGCCGGTGCGTGGTGCGATCCCGGTCGCGATGCTCGCGATTCTGCTGAGCGTGCCGCTGTTGGCCCAATCGAACGACCTGATTGACGGCGACTTTCTGAGTCGTGGTACATCGGTGTTTCCAAAAATCTGGAAACCGTACGTCCCGGCGTATCTGCCCCAGCCCAATCTGAGCAACAGCCCGCGATTGACCGAGCTGCTGCGCGAGGGAAAGCTAGAGCTTTCGCTCAACGATTTTTTGAGGCTAGTGGCGGAGAACAGTCTGGCGCTGGAGGCGGATCGCTTCAATTACTTAATCGCGCAGACGGACCTGCTGCGAACCAAGTCCGGGCAAGCGGCGCGCGGATTGCCGGGCGCGCCGGTGCCTTCCGGACTTTTCAGCGGGGCGATTGGCGCGGGCGTGAGCAGCAATGCCCCGCTTTTGATTGGAGGTACTGGCGCCGCGGCGATTACCGGTTTCTCCAAATCGGTGGTGATCGGCCCGCGCGGGAATTTCGATCCCACTTTGTCCACCAACTTCAGTTTCGACCGCGTGGCGAGCCCGTTGAATACCTCGGTGGTATCGGGAGTTCCCACCGTGATCACGCCGTCCACCGATCTGCAGACCCTGTTCCAGCAACAACTGCCCTTTGGTACGAGTTACGGCCTGGCGTTCAACCTGCAGCGGCAGAGCTCGACTCAACGAGGGCTGATCGACAATCCCGCATTCACGGGATTTTTCTCGGCCTCCGTTTATCAGCCGCTGCTAAACGGGTTCGGTTTTGCGCTCACGCAGCGCTTCATCACCTTCGCCAAGAACAACCGCAAAATCGCAGCCGAGATATTCCGGCAGCAATTGGACGATAACCTGTCGGCAGCCGCGAGTCTCTACTGGGATTTCGTGGCGATGACCGATCAGGTGAAGGTGGCGCAGCAGTCGGTTGCGGCGTCCGAGAAACTGTACGGCGACAATCAAAGACAGGTTGAGGCCGGGGCTCTGGCGCAGCTCGATCTGGTACAGGCTGAGTCGCAGTTGGCTGCCAGCCGCCGGGACCTGGTGATTGCACAGACGAACCTCGAGCTCGAGGAGGCCAAGATCAAAGCCACCATCAGCAAGGTCTTCAATTCGGACTTGGACAAGGCGACTATTCTTCCCACCGACGAACTTCCCCAAGCCGACGCCATTCAGATTCCGCCAATGGAGGTTGCGATGGCATCCGCGCTGCAAAATCGGGCCGTGATTCGCGAGGGGCTCTTGCAGTTGGAAAATGAACGCATCTCCACTAAGTTCACGCACAATAATCTTCTTCCCGTGTTCAGTGTCTTTGCCCAATACAACGGCTTCTCGCTGGCGCCGGGTACCAACCCGGTATTCCGGCAACTGGCACATTTCTTATATCCGGAATACTCGGCGGGATTCTCTCTGACTTTCAGTGTGTTCAACCGTGCCGCGCAAGCTGACGATACGCGGGCGCACTTGGAATTGCAGCAAACTCAAACCACCTTCGCCCAGACACAGAGCCAGGTTGGCGTCGCCGTCCGGTCGGCCGTGAGGGCGCTGGTGCAGAACAAGGCCCAGATTGAAGCCGCTCATCGCGCTGTGGAGACCAGCCAGCTTGCCTTTACTGGTCAAGCAGTGAGATTGCAGAACGGGCTGGCGACTCCGTACGCCGTGATTCTGGCCCAGCGGGATCTGATCACCGCGCAATACGCCGAAATCGAGGCTCGCGTGACTGCCGCCAAGGATCTGGTGGCGCTGGAACTTGCCATGGAGACATTTCAGCCAAATCACGCCATCGATTTCGATAATGCGCTACGCGGAGATGTGTGGAAAGGTTCAGCGCAGCCATAGAGACGGTTCAGGAAATCACGCCTTTTCTGACGGCGTACAGGATCAATTCGGCGAAACTGTGCAGGTTCAGCTTATCCTGCAGGTTTCGGCGATGCGTCTCCACGGTGTAGAGACTGAGGTTTAGCAAGCCGGCGATATCCTTGTTAGACTTCCCTTCGGCCAGCAATTGCAGGATCTCCCGCTCGCGCGGGGTGAGCAGTTCATAACTGTCCTCGATGCCGCGCGTGCGGATTTCGCGCACATAGTCTTCAGCCAGCATTTTGGTGATCTCCGGGCTGAAGAAGGTCTTGCCGCGAGTGACGGATTTGATGGCTTCGATGAGATCGCCCTCGGCGGAATCCTTCAACAAATACCCCTTGGCGCCGGCTTTGAGTGCTCGCAAGACGTAGCTCTCGTCGGCATGCATGCTCAGGACGACGATGGACGTGTTGGGCGCAACCGCGAGAATGCGCTGGGCGGCCTCGATGCCGTTTAGGTTGGGCATGGCGATATCGAGCAGCGCGACATCGGGCCGGGAGGCCTCGGCCGCATCCACGGCTTGTTTGCCGTCGGCGGCTTCGGCCACGACGCTGAAATCCGGCTGGCCTTCCAGCAGCAGCCGTAAACCTCGGCGGACCACGGTGTGGTCGTCAGCCAACAGGATACGGATCTTCCTGTCGCGCGTTAGTGTTTCCATTCGTCTCGCCTTTAGGGAACGGCAACTCCACGTTCAGCAAAGTTCCTCCGCCGGGCACCGAGTGTACCTGACAGGCGCCGCCCAAACTGGCGACGCGTTCCTGGATGCCAAGCAGGCCCATCCCCTTGTTCTCATTGAAATCGAAACCCTTCCCGTCATCCTGGACGGAGAGAGTCAGGCGCCCGGGCTCCTCCTGGACGCGGATGCGGACCGTGTTGGCCTCAGAGTGACGCGAGCAGTTGTTCAGCGCCTCCTGAACGACGCGGTAAATACAGGTCTTGTAGGCGTCCGGATAATCGTCGGAAAGCCCTTCGGCGGCCACGCTTACTTCCATGGACGTTCGCTTGGAGACCTCGCGGGCCTGCCAGCGCAAGGCCGGCACCAAGCCCAGATCGTCCAGCATGGAAGGGCGCAGAAGCAGGGCCATGTTGCGGACCACGCGCACGGTGCTCTCCACCAGGCCCTTGATTACTTCCACTTGCCTGAGCGTTTGCTGGTCGGCGCGGGCGCCCAGACCGGCCGACAGGTTCCGCAATTCGATCAGCACGGCCGACAGCGACTGGCCCACTTCATCGTGCAGTTCCCGGGATAATGCGCGGCGCTCGGTTTCCTGGGCCTGAACCAAGCGCGTGGAAAGGTCTTTGAGGTGGCTGCGGGCCGCGGCGACTTCCAGATATTGCGCGTGCGCCTGATCCTCCAGTTTCAAGATCCGCTGTATGCTGAAGGCGGCCATGCCCAATCCCAGAGCGAGCGCGATGGCCAGGGTCACGCCGACGCGAGTTTCAAATTCGGCCAGGAGGCCCACCACCTGATCGTTGGCGGCGTTTAGCTGTTGCTCGTTGAGCGCCGCGGCGCGGTCGGCCATGGCCAGCATGTTCTGACGCCGGGGAAATACTTGGTCGCGCAGGAAGCCATAGCCCAACTTGCGACGCTCGGCCGCATTCCACTTAAAGATGGGGTCCAGGATATTCCAATATTCGGCCAACTCGTTCTTGAGGGCTGCGTAATGTTGGGCCTCTTCCGGGTGGAGCTGACCGGCGTAGGCCTGTAGCGCGGCCTCCATTTGCCGCCGCACCTGCTGCAGGCTGCTTCGGTAGGCATCGGCACGTTCGGTTTCCGGCTCCAGCAGGTAATCCCGGACGTACGTGCCTGAGAGATAGACCTGCGAGCGGATATCGTTCAGAACGTGGTTTCGAAAAAGATATTGACGGCGAATGCGGGCTTCGCTGGCTCTGAAGTTCTGCAGCACCCGCAGCGCGTCCAATCCGGCCAGCGCCATGATAATCAGGAGACTGCCAAAACCGACTGCTAGCGCGACGCGGCTGCCAAGCAACAGGCGCTCGTGTCCCCGGCCTCCGCTGGTAGGTTTGGCAGCGCCCAAGACGATATCCTGATTCCAGCCTAACCGATTGAGTATCCTCAAGAAAAGACGCTACCGGGATTTGGCGCGGGAAATACCAACTGCTTGGTATTGGGTGGGCGGGGGTAGACTGTCGTAGAGTAGGAACAGCAACGGTTAAGAAATTGTCAGTGCCTACCGAGCCAGTCCTTTCTCATGGTTACTAAGCAGATGAATATAAGCGCCGATCTTGAGAGGATCCGCGCCTTGGATACCTGCACTGTCTCAAATGCCATCGAACGATTCAACGTCAGGCTGCGGAACGAGGGCTTTATATCAGGATCGGTGCGGTGCCGCTTTCCAAATTTTGCACCGATGCTGGGCTACGCGGTGACGGGACGAATCCGGAGTTCCAGCCCCCCTATGTCGGGACGCTGTTACTACGACCGTATGGATTTCTGGAACTACGTTGCGTCGATGCCGGCGCCGAGGGTGTTGGTTTTGCAGGATGTCGATCACGCGCCCGGTTTTGGAGCTTTTGTGGGAGAGATTCATGCGACCATCGGCTTGGCTTTGAACTGCATTGGCTACGTCACCAACGGATCGGTGCGGGATTTGCCGGCTGTCAAGGCGATGGGCTTTCATTTGTTTTCCGGTGGCGTTGCGGTTTCGCACGCCTACGCGCACCTGGTGGATTTTGGCGAGCCGGTGGAAATCGGCGGCTTGAAAATCTGTCCGGGAGCCTTGCTGCATGGCGACCGGCATGGGGTTCAAACCATTCCCTTGGAGCTGGTCGGCGAAATTCCGCTGCAAGCCGCGAAGATTGAGAGTGAAGAACAAGAATTGATAGAGTTTTGCCGCTCGCCGAAGTTCTCCACGCAAGGTCTCGCTCACCTGTTGGAGCGATCCTCCAAGGAATGCCTGTGAAGACGAAACTTCGGTTGCTTGGGTGCGCAGGAATCGCTGCAGTGGCCGTTCTTTTGGCTTCCTGCGGCAGGAATGAGAAGGTCAGCGCCAGCACAGTGGGCGCCGCTCCCCAGGGAGTGGAGGTGGGGGTGGCCAAGGTGGCTCGACAGGCACTCGGCCGCACGCTCACGCTTTCTTCCGAGCTGGTGCCATTCCAGGAAATCGACGTGTATGCGAAGGAATCCGGTTACGTGCGCAAGTTAAGCGTCGATTACGGCAGCCGCGTCAAGGCGGGCGACGTGATGGCGGTGCTGGAGATTCCAGAACTGGAATCGCAGCTGCAGCAGGACGACGCTGCCATCAAGGCCGCGTCCGATCAGATCACCCGCGCCCAACATGAGCTCGGCCGCGTGCAGGCGCAAGGCAAAGTTTTGCATCTGCAGTACGATCGCCTCAATGGCGTGGCTAAAAGCAAGCCCGGCCTGGTGGCTCAACAGGAAGTGGACGACGCGGAAAGCAAGGATCTGGCGGCTCAAGCCCAGGTGGAAGCCTCCCAGGCGAGCGTAGACGCGGCGCAAAGCCAACTAGTGCAGGCTCAAGCCAAGCGGCAGCACGACCAGGTTCTGTTCGATTATTCGAAAATCACCGCGCCATTTTCAGGCGTGGTCACGCAGCGGTTCGCGAATCTGGGAACGCTGGTGCAGGCCGGCACTAGTTCCAGCACGCAAGCGATGCCGCTGGTGCGGCTGTCGCAGGACGATCTGTTCCGCCTGGTTATCCCGGTGCCGGAATCCTATGTTCGTTACATTCGCATCGGGGATCCGGTGCAGGTATCGGTGCCTTCCCTCAACCGCACTCTTCCGGGGAAAGTGGCGCGCTTCTCCGTGGACGTCAAGGAAGACACTCGCACCATGCACACCGAAGTGGACGTAGCGAATCCGAGCCACGTGCTGATTCCCGGACTGTACGCTGAAGCCACCATAACACTTGAGAACAAACCGGACGCGCTGGCGGTTCCACTGCAGGCCGTGGACCATGCGGGCGGCCAGACCAGCGTTTATGTGGTGAATCCGTCCGGAAAGATCGAAGTACGCCGAGTGGTGCTGGGGATTCAGACCGCCACTTCCGCTGAAGTGCTCTCAGGACTCGAGGAGGGCGAAATGGTGATTGTCAGCGATCATAGCGGGCTGAAGGCGGGGCAAGAAGTGCGGCCGAAGGTGATCGATTTGGTCGACTATCAAGGCCAGGAAGACAAGCAGTAGGCGAGCGAGGATCCAAGCGTGTCCCGTTTTTCCATTCGCAATCCGTACTTCATCGTCGTAATCTGCCTGGCGCTGATGGTCATCGGAGTAACCAGCCTGGCGCGGATGCCGGTGGACCTGTTCCCCTCCATCAACATTCCTGAAGTGGTGGTGGCTACGTTTTACTCCGGTATGCCGCCCGAAGACATCGAGACCGACATCACCAATCCGCTGGAGCGGTTCTTCACCATGGCCAGCGGCATGGATCACATGGAATCCCGCTCCATGCTGGGTGTCAGCATCATCAAGGCCTTCTTCCAGCCCGGCACGAATGCGGACGCCGACGTAACAGAGTTGTCCAATCTGGCTCTGGCGGATCTGAAGCGCCTGCCGCCGGGAACCTTGCCTCCGGTGGTGCTGAAGTTCGACGCCTCCAGTCTGCCGGTTTGCCTGGTGACGCTCAAGGGGCAGGGGCTCACCGAGACGCAGCTTCACGACATCGGCCAATTCACCATCCGCAATCAGATCGCGGTAGTGCAGGGCGCCACCATTCCACCTCCGTTCGGCGGGAAATACCGGCAGGTGATGATCTATGTGGATCCCTACAAGCTGCAATCGCGGCAGCTAAGTCCGATGGACGTGGTGGACGCGGTAAACAGAAGCAACCTGATTCTGCCGGCGGGCGACGTCAAGATGGGCCCGTACGACTACTACGTGTACTCCAACAGCCTGGTCAAGAAGGTCGAAGAGCTGAATGACGTTCCCATTCGCACTGTAGGACAGAGCTGGGTTTCGGTGGGAGATATCGGCGAGGCCAAGGACGCCAACCAGATTCAATACAACATCGTTCGAGTCGACGGCCAGCGCTCCGCCTATCTTCCGATCATGAAGCAGGGTGGCGATACCAATACGATCCAAGTGGTGAACGGCATTCGTGACATGATCGGCCGCCTGTTCGACATTCCGAAGCAATTGCAGGCCACGGTGGTATTCGATCAGTCGGCCTTCGTCAAGGAAGCGATCAACACGTTGTTGCACGAAGGCTTGATCGGGCTGGCGCTGACCAGCCTCATGATTCTGATCTTCTTGGGGAGCCTGCGCGCCACGGTCGCGGTATTCCTTTCGATTCCGCTCTCCGCCTTGAGCACGTTCGTGGTTTTGTATCTGCTCGGGAGCACGGTGAACACGATGATCCTGGGGGGGCTGGCGCTGGCGTTCTCGCGCGTGATCGACAACTCGGTAATCGCGCTCGAAAACATCTACCGGCATCTGGAGATGGGCGCGTCGCCGGAGGTGGCCGCTGAACAGGGCGGCGCGGAAGTGAGTCTGGCGGTTCTGGCCGCCACGCTTACCACGGTGGTGGTGTTCTTCCCGGTCACGTTCCTGTATGGGGTGAGCAAATTTTTGTTCTCAGCGCTGGCCCTGGCGGTGGTCATTTCGCTGTTCGCTTCCTATTTCGTGGCGATGACCGTGATTCCGCTGTTCTGCGCCCGCTTTCTCAAGAGCGTTCATCACGCCCAGGACGAGGTGCGCAGCGGCGGCTTCAATGCCTGGTTCAACCGGGGCTTCAGCGCGCTGCTGGATTTTTATGAGCGCATGGTGCGCGGCGCGCTGCGCTATCCGGTGATCACCATCGTGGTTCTGTTGGGGATGTTCGCGGCCAGCCTGGCCATCTATCCAAAGCTGGGCGTAGCATTCTTCCCGCGCACCGACGCGGGTCAATTTACGATCAACCTGAAGGTCCCTACCGGTGCGCGCATTGAGTCCACCGACCAATACGTTGCCAAAATCGAGGACCTGGTCCGGCACGTGGTTGATCCGGCGGACTACCAGATGATCGTCTCCAACATTGGAATCGTGCCGGATTTTTCAGCCCTATATACGACCAACGCCGGCCCGTATACCGCGACCATCCAAGTGGAGCTGAAGGATTCCCACAAAACCGGCAGCTTCGAGTACATCGACCGCATGCGCCGGGAAATCGCCAGCCGCTATCCGGAGTTGCGCACGTTTTTCTCCAGCGGCTCGATGGTGGACGCGATTCTCAACATGGGCATGCCCGCTCCCATCGATGTACAGGTCAGCAGCCGCGATCTGGACCGCACGTACAACATCGCTCAGGATCTGTCGGCGCGCATCCGCAAGCTGCCGGATATCGGCGAAGTGTACGTTCCGCAGGACATGAACTATCCCGCCGTCCGGCTGAAGATCGATCGAGTGCATGCCGCCGAGCTGGGCCTTTCCCAAAAAGAGATCGTGGATAACGTCATCACGGCGCTGAATTCCAACACCATGATCGCGCCGAATTACTGGGTGGACCATCAGACCGGGAACGATTATTTTCTTACCGTCCAGTATTACGAGCATGGTAAGCCGGCGATTCACAACTTCGTCGATCTGCAGCAGATCCCACTGCGCGGAACGCCCCAGAGCGGCCAGATCGATGGCGTGCACGCGGATGGCATGGCGCGATCCAGCGCGCGCGCCACCACCGTGCTGGGCAATGTGGCCAGCCTCGATTTTGTTCAGTCCCCCACGGAAATCGACCACTATCAGATCCAGCGCGTCGCCGACGTGTACGTCACTCCTTCCGGAGAGGATCTGGGCAAGGTCACCACCCGAATTCAGCATCTCCTGGACGAGCAGAAGTATCCGAGTAACGTCCGCATTAATTTACGCGGCATGGTGCAGGGGATGAACGATTCGTTCCACAGCTTCGCCATCGGGCTGTCGCTTTCGGTGCTGCTGTTGTTCTTGATCCTGGTGGCGCAATTCCGGTCCTTCATCGATCCGTTTCTGATCATGCTGGCGATTCCGATGGGGTTCATCGGTGTGTTGATCGTGCTTCCGCTCACTCACACCACGCTGAATGTCATGTCGCTGATGGGCATTTTGATGCTGGTGGGAATCGCGGCCTCGAATAGCATTCTGATCGTGGAATTCGCACATCGGCTGGAGGAGCAGGGACGGTCCGTGGAAGACGCCGTAATCGTGTCCTGCCGGGTTCGCCTGCGGCCGATCCTGATGACGTCCTTCGCCACCATCATCGGTATGGTGCCCATGGCGCTCAAGCTGGGAACGGGCAGCGAACAATATGCGCCGCTGGCGCGGGCCATCATCGGCGGGCTTACGGTATCGGTGCTGTTAACCGTGTTTATCGTTCCGGCCGCCTATCTTTTGGTTTACCGGCGGAGGCAACAGCCTGTAGAGGCACGCTGATGCCGCGCTTCTCGATTCGCAATCCGTACTTCATCATCGTAGTCTGCCTGGTGCTGACGGTCATCGGCATCACCAGCCTGGCTCGGATGCCGGTGGATCTGTTTCCGGTGATCAACCTTCCCGAGGTGGTGGTGGCGACGTTTTACTCCGGCATGCCGCCGGAAGACATCGAAACCGATATCACCAACCCGCTGGAGCGCTGGTTCACGCTAGCCAGCGGGGTCGATCACACCGAGTCGCGCTCGCTGCTCGGTGTCAGCATCATCAAAGTTTATTTCCAGCCGGGCACCAACGCCGACGCCGATGTCACGCAACTGTCCAATCTCGCGCTGGCCGATCTGAAGCGCCTGCCGCCCGGCACGCTGCCACCGGTGGTCATGAAGTTCGATACCTCCAGCCTCCCGGTTTGCCTCGTCACGGTGAAGGGCGAAGGCCTGAACGAGACGCAGCTCCACGACCTGGCGCAGTTTCAGATCCGCAATCAAATCGCGGTGGTGAAAGGGGCCGAGATTCCCGGCGTTTTCGGCGGCAAATATCGCCAGGCGATGGTGTACGTCGATCCCTACAAGCTGATGTCGCGACAGCTCAGCGTCATGGATGTCGTCGACGCGGTGAACAACAACAACCTCATTCTTCCGGCGGGGGACGTGAAGGTTGGAGGCGACGATTACTACGTCTATTCCAACAGCCTGGTGAATCAGGTGGAAGAGCTGGACTCGGTTCCGGTGAAAACGGTGGGCCAGCGCTGGGTTCCTGTCTCCGACGTCGGCGAAGCGAAAGACTCCAGCCAGTTGCAGTACAACATCGTTCGTGTGGACGGTCAAAAGTCCGCCTCCATCCCGATCATGAAACAGGGCGGCGACAGCAACACCATCGAGGTGGTGGATGGCGTTCGCAAGCTGATCGGGCATTTATTCGATATCCCGCGCCAATTAGTAGCCAGCGTGGTCTTCGATCAGTCGGTCTTCGTCAAGGAAGCGCTGGACACGGTTTTGCACGAAGGCATCATTGGGCTAGTGCTCACCAGCCTGATGATTTTGGTTTTCCTGGGGAGCATGCGAGCGACGTTTGCGGTGCTGCTTTCGATTCCGATTTCGGCGTTGGCCACGTTCGTGATCCTGTACCTGATGGGCAGCACGGTCAATACCATGATTCTGGGCGGGCTGGCGCTGGCGTTCTCGCGGGTCATCGACAATTCCGTGATATCGCTCGAAAATATCTACCGGCACCTGGAAATGGGCTCGTCACCGGAGCGCGCGGCGGAGGAAGGCGGGGCCGAAGTGAACCTGGCGGTGCTGGCAGCGACCTTAGTCGACGTGGTGGACTTCTTTCCGGTCACGTTCCTGTACGGCGTCAGCAAATTCTTATTTTCCGCCTTGGCGCTGGCTTTCTGCCTCTCGCTCCTGGCGTCCTTCGTGGTGGCGATGACCGTGATTCCTCTGTTCTGCTCCAAATTCCTGAAGGGGATCCATCACGAGCACAGCGCCGCTGAGATTACGGACCGCTCCTGGGGCGCGCGTTTCAACGCCTGGTTCAACGGGATGTTCAATGGGTTGCTCAACTTTTACGAGCGCACCGTGCGGCGCTCCTTGAGGCATCCCGCGCTGACGCTGGCGCTGCTGATCGGCATCTTCCTGGCAAGCCTGGCGATTTATCCTTTTCTCGGCCTGGCCTTCTTCCCGCAGACTGACGCCGGGCAATTCACTTTGAACATCAAGGTGCCCACCGGCACGCGCATCGAGATCACGGATCAGTATGTGTCCCGGATCGAGAACCTGATACGCCACGTCGTGGATCCGCACGACTTGAAAATGGTGGTTTCCAATATCGGTGTGGTCAACGATTTCTCCTCGCTCTACACCACCAACGCTGGACAATACACCGCCACCATCCAGGCGGCGCTGAACGATGACCACAAGGTCAGCAGTCTGGTTTATATGGACCGCGTGCGGCAGGAGCTGACGTCGCAATTTCCGGACGTGCGCGCGTTCTTCCAGAGCGGGTCCATGGTGGATGCGATTCTCAACTCCGGCAAACCGGCGCCGATCGATGTCCAGGTAAGCTCCCGGGAACTCGATACCACGTATGACGCGGCGCAGAATCTGGCCGACCGGATCCGGCGCCTGAAGGGTGTTGGCGAGATCTATATACCGCAGGACATGAACTACCCGGCGCTCCGGCTGAATGTGGATCGGATTCACGCCGCCGAGCTGGGATTGAGCCAGAAAGACATTGTGGCCAACGTGATCACCGCCTTGAACTCGAACACCATGATCGCGCCCAACTACTGGGTGGACTATAAGACCGGCAATGACTACTTCCTTACAGTGCAATATTACGAGCATGGCAAGCCCGCGATTCACAACATCGTCGACTTGAAGCAGATCCCGCTGCGCGCGCCGAACCTCACCCAACCCACCACGCTCGATTCGGTGGTGAAACTGGAGAACGTGCAGTCGCCCACCGAGATCGATCACTACCAGATTCAACGCACCGTGGATGTGTATGTGACGCCTTCCGGCGAGGACCTGGGAAAACTGACGTCGGCGATCCGGCAGTCGATCGTGGATGCCAGGCTGCCTGCCAACATCCGCGTGACCTTGCGAGGCATGGTGGAAGGGATGGAGCAGTCCTTCAAGAGCTTTGCAATCGGCTTCAGCCTGTCCTTTATTCTGCTGTTTCTGATTCTGATCGCGCAGT
>Ga0335083_10008699_pt1 | contig 12377 bp, 9 predicted proteins | sample Lox_Sample_42_FD_206716 | JGI IMG/M metagenome (GOLD analysis project Ga0335083, IMG submission 206716) | Soil microbial communities from Loxahatchee National Wildlife Refuge, Florida, United States - Lox_Sample_4.2 | ecosystem: Environmental > Terrestrial > Soil > Wetlands | place: USA: Florida... | reverse complement strand
CCGGATCGCGGGCGGCGTGGTGCACGTGAAGCTGATCGAGCCCGCCAGCCGCCCGGCCGCCGAGGCCGCGGCCAAGCCGGCCATGTCCCTGCCCGGCCTGGTCGGCAGCGGCGCGCTGTGGCTGCGGGGCTGCCGCCAGGTGGAGGCGGTCTACGACTCCGGGGAGTGGCTGGCCCTGGAGGGCGAGCCCGGGGTGGGCAAGCTGGCCGTGGTCCGCGCGGTCCACCAGCGGCGCAACGCGGCCGAGCGGTTCTACGTGCTCGACGCGGCCGAGGCCACCGATGCCGACTGGCTGGTGCGCGCCCGCCGCGAGCTGCTGGATGGCGAGGGCACGCTGGTCATCAGGCACGTGCACCAGCTGGCCGCACGGCAGCAGCACGCGCTGGCGGGCGCGCTGCAAGAGGCCCGGGCGGCCGGCCGGCAGCGCGACCTGTGGGTGGCGATCACGCTCAACCGCAGCCAGGCCCACGGCGACCTGAGCAAGTTGCTGCGGCACTTCCCCAGCACAGTGGAGCTGCCGCCGCTGCGGCATCACATCGAGGACCTGCACACGCTGGTGCCGTTCTTCGTGGCCAAGCTGGGCCAGCACGGGCGGCTGACCTGCTCGCCGGAGGCCATGCAGCTGCTGCTGCGGGCCAAGTGGCCGGGCAACATCGAGCAGCTCTGGCAGGCCATGCGCCGGGTGGTGCAGAAGCGGCGCACCGGCGCCATCCAGCCGACCGACCTGCCCCCGGAGTGCTACACGGTCAGCCGGCGGCTGCTCTCCCCGCTGGAGTCGATGGAACGCGACGCGATCGTCCAGGGGCTGCTCGACTACCAGGGCAACAAGGTCAAGGCGGCCAAGTCGCTGGGCATGTCCCGTGCGACCATCTACCGCAAGATCCACGAGTACGGCATCGTCACCCCGGGCGGCTGATCAGGCCACGGCCTCGCGCACCACGGTGGTAGCCCAGTACAGGACCACGGCGCACAGCGGCACCAGCACGGCGAAGGCCTGCCACACCGCGGCGCCGCCCAGCGAGCCGGCCGCCAGCATCCGGGCCGCCGCCACCGTGTAGTAGAGCGGGTTGAAGTGCGCGAGCACCCGCAACCACAGCGGGCCGAGCGAGATCGGCAGCAGCACTCCGCCGAGCAGCAGCACCGGGAGGTTCAGCCCGTTGATGACCGCGGCGAAGCCGCTGATGTCCCCGCTGCGCAGGGCGATCGCGATGGAGAACGCGGCCGTGCACGCCATCAGCAGCGCCAGCAGCAGGCTGAGCAGCAGCAGCCCGCCGGCGTGCAGGCCGAAGCCGAGGCCCCAGCCGACCGCGAGCACGACCAGGTCGAACACGAACATCAGCAGCATCGAGGCCAGGATCGGGCCGATCAGGATGGCGAACCGGCTGGCCGGGGTGACCCGGAACCGCTCGATGACCCCGGCGCGCAGCTCGAAGATGGTGCTGAACCCGGGGCCGGAGCCGCTGGCGTAAGCCAGCAGGGCCAGGATGCCGGGCAGGAACAGGTCGAGCACGTTGCCCGCGGGCAGCGCGGGCGACCCGGCAAGGTGCCGGAGCAGCGGCGTGAACAGGGCCAAGTACAGGATCGGCGTGGAGAAGCCGACGGCCAGCCAGACCGGGTTGCGCAGCATCTGGGTCAGGTAGCGCCGGAACAGCAGGCCGGCGTCGGTCAGTGGTTTCATGCCGCCACCCGGGCCGGGGGATGGGCCGGGCCCGCGTCGCGCAGCGACCGGCCGGTCTGCCGCAGGAACACGTCGTCCAGGCTCGGCTCGGACAGGCCCAGCGAGCGGACCGACAGGCCGCCCTGATCCAGCAGCTTGAGCAGCCCGGGCAGCGTGGCCGCGCCGTCGCTGGCGTACAGCCGGACGGTGGCCCCGGTCACGCTCAGGTCGCGGACGGGCGGCTGCCCGCGCAGCGCGGCGGCCGCCTGCCCGGCCGCGGCGTCATCCCGCAGCACCAGCACGATCGCGTCGCCTGCCACCTGCTGCTTCAGCTCCCGCGGGGTGCCCTCGGCGACCACGGTGCCGTGGTCGACGATCATGATGCGGTCGCACAGCACGTCGGCCTCGTCCAGGTAGTGCGTGGTCAGGAACACCGTGGTGCCCTGCTCGCGGAGGGCCCGGATGTGCTGCCACAGGTTGGCCCGGTTCTGCGGGTCCAGGCCGGTGCTCGGCTCGTCCAGGAACAGCACTTCTGGCTGGTGCACGATGCCCAGGGCCACGTCCAGCCGGCGGCGCTGGCCGCCGGAGTAGGTGCGCACCCGGCGGTCGGCGAAGCCGGACAGGTCGAGCAGGCCGAGCACGTCGGCCACCCGGCCGGCCACCGCGGCCTTGCTGCCGCCGTACAGCCGGCCCTGCAGGATCAGGTTCTCCCGCCCGGTGGCCAGCTCGTCTGCGCCGCCGAGCTGGCTCACGTAGCCGATCCGCCAGCGGACCTGGCCCGGCTGGCGCCGGACGTCCAGCCCGGCCACGGTGGCCTGGCCGCCGTCGATCGGCAGCAGCGTGGTCAGCATCCGCATCGTGGTGGTCTTGCCCGCCCCGTTCGGGCCGAGGAAGCCGAAGATCTCGCCGCGGGCCACCGCCAGGCTGACCCCGCGCACCGCCTCGACGGCCCCGCCCTTACCCGGGAACCGCTTGCGGAGCTCACTTGCTGTTATCACATCTGACTCCTCTCCTTTGAGCCTCCGGAGCGCTTTGGACCCGCGCGCCCCTTTGGCTCGCACCACTATCAAACGAGCGTCAAATTTTGTCAACTAGTTGGCTGACTAGCAGTGTCAGGTGACCGGCTGATAGCCTGCGCGCATGATGGCGCGCCGCTCACCTGCTGACGGGGAACGGCAGCGCGACGCGGAACGCTCACGGCAAGCGCTGCTCGACGCGGCGCTGGACGAGTTCTCCGAGCGCGGCTACGCCGGGGCCCGGGTGGCCGACATCGCCCGGCGCGCCGGGGTGAACAAGCAGCTGATCAACTACTACTTCGGCTCGAAGGAAGGCCTGTACCTGGCGGTGCAGCAGGCCTGGCTGGACCGGGAGGCGGACTTCGCCCCGCCCGACCTGCCGCTGCCCGAGATGGTCGTCCGCTATCTGGCCGACGCGGTCCGCGACCCGCGCGCGCTGCGGCTGCTGCTGTGGCGCGGGCTGGCCGACGACAGCGCACCGGGCGGTGACCGGAGCCGGGAGGCCGATCTGGGCCAGGTCCGGGCCCGGCAGGCGGCCGGCGAGGTAGCCGAGGGCCTGGACCCGGCGGCCGTCCTGCTGGCCGGCATGGGCATGATCGCCGCCCCGCTGGCCATGCCCCAGGTGGCACGGGAACTGTTCGGCATCGACCCGGCCAGCGAGGAGTTCCTCACCCGCTACGGCGAGCAGATCCGGCGGATCGTGGCCCGGCTGGGCGGCCAGCCGACCAGCTGAGCTGGCTAGCTGGGCTGGCTAGCTGACCCGGCCCGGCACCGGCAGGTAGCGGCCCAGGAACTCCTCGGCCACTTGCCAGGCCCGGGCGGCCGGCTCGGGCTGGTAGAACATCGGGGCCATCCGGTTGTGGAACGCGTGCCCGGCGTCCTCCTCGACCCGCATCTCCACGTTGGGGTACCGGGCCGCCGCTTCCTCGACCAGGCGGACCTGATCCCGCGGGATGTACGGGTCGCTGCCGCCGAAGTGGAACTGCACCGGGGCGCTGATCTGGCTGAGCAGGTCGAGGCTGTCCGGCACGGCCGAGCCGTAGAACGAGATCAGCACGTCCACTGGCGCCTGCGCGGCGACCAGGTAGCCGATCGAGCCGCCCAGGCAGAACCCGATCACCCCGGTGCCGCCGTCCACCTCGGGCAGCCCGGTCAGCGCGCGCATCGCGACCAGGCAGTCCCGTACTCCCTGGGCCGCGTCGAACTGCGCGCCGACGGCCAGCGACTCTTCCAGCCCGGCCTGGTCGTGCGCGGCCTGGTAGCCCGGCCTGATCCGCCAGAACAGGTCCGGCGCGGCCACCACGTAGCCCAGCGCGGCCAGGTCGCTGGCCACCGCCTGGATGTAGTCGCTGACTCCGTAGATCTCCTGGATCAGCAGCAGGCCAGGACCGCTGCCGCTGTCCGGCAGCCAGACCGACAGGTCGAACGCCCCACCGTCGGCCGGCACCTGCTCGACGCGCTGCTGCATGGCTTCTCCTCCACGGGGGTTGGGTGCTGAGCGGTCAGGTGCTGAGCACGGCCAGGCATACCGCTGGCAGGTTAGCGTCTGTGCCGTCCAGGGTCACCCCGGTCCGTGAGGCGGCCAGCACCGAGGCGCCGGGCCGGCCCAGCGGAAGCCGCTGCTCGTGCTCGCCGAGGTTGACCACCACCCGCAGCCGGCCGCGGTACAGCACCAGCCAGCGCTTGCCCTCGTCGTAGTCCGCCCGCACCTGGTCCAGCATCGGGTCGGTCAGCTCCGGCCAGGCCCGGCGCAGCGCGATCAGCTCGCTGTACCAGGCCAGCATGTCGCGGTGCGCGGCCTCGTCCAGCTCGGCCCACTCCAGCTTGGACCGGTAGAACGTGGCCTCGTCCTGGGGGTCGGGCACGTCGGCCGGGCCCCAGCCGAACGCGGCGAACTCGGCCCGGCGGCCGGCCGCGACGGCCCGGGCTAGCCCGGGGTCGGTGTGGTCGGTGAAGTACTGCCACGGCGTGGCCGCGGCCCACTCCTCCCCCATGAACAGCATCGGGGTGAACGGGGCGGTCAGCACCAGCCCGGCGGCGATCTTGACCAGGCCAGGGGCCAGCCCGGCGGAGATCCGGTCGCCGGTGGCCCGGTTCCCGACCTGGTCGTGATCCTGCAGGTAGCCGAGGAACCGGAAGGCCGGGATGCGCAGCAGGTCCACCGGGCGGCCGTGGCTGCGGCCCCGGAACTCCGACCACGTGCCGTCGTGGTAGAACACCCGGGTCAGCGTCTTGACCAGGGCCCGCATCGAGCCGAAGTCGCAGTAGTAGCCCTGCCGCTCGCCACTGACCGCGGCGTGCACGGCGTGATGGAAATCGTCGCTCCACTGGCCGGTCAGCCCGAACCCGCCCGCCTCCCGGGAGCTGACCAGCCGCGGGTCGTTCAGGTCGGACTCGGCGATCAGCACCAGCTCCCGGTTCAGCCGGGTGCCCAGCGCCTGCACCTCGACGGCCAGTTCCTCCAGGAAGTGCAGCGCGCGGTGGTCCTCGAACGCGTGCACCGCGTCCAGCCGCAGCCCGTCCAGGTGGTAGTCGCGCAGCCACATCAGCGCGTTGCCGGTGAGGAACTGGCGCACCTCGTCCGAGCCGGGCTGGTCCAGGTTGACCGCCGGGCCCCACGGCGTCACGTGCGCGGTGGTGAAGTAGGGACCGAACTCGCCCAGGTGGTTGCCGATGCCGACGTGGTTGTAGACCACGTCGAGCAGCACCCCGAGGCGCCGGGCATGGCACTCGTCCACGAACCGCTTCAGCCCGTCAGGGCCACCGTAGGGCTCGTGTACCGCCCACAGGTGGATGCCGTCGTAGCCCCAGCCCCAGCGGCCGGGGAAGCTGGCCACCGGCATCAGCTCGATCATGTCCACGCCCAGGGCGCTGAGATGATCGAGGTGGGCGATGGCGGCGTCGAACGTGCCCTCCGGGGTGAACGTGCCGACATGCAGCTCGTAGATCACCGCGCCACGCAGCGGCCCGCCCCGCCAGCCATGGTCGGTCCAGCCGAACGCGGAGTGATCGTAGCTCCGGCTCAGCCCCTGGCTGCCGGACGGCTGGCGGGGCGAGCGCGGGTCGGCCAGCGGCGGCCCGCCGTCCAGCCGGAACCCGTAGTCGGCGCCGTCGGCCGCGCCCGGCACGCTGGCCTCCCACCAGCCGGGCGCCACGGCCGGGCGCATCGGCAGCACCTTCTCCGCGCCTTCGGCTTCCTCCGCCACCTTGACCTGCACTTCGACCGCCCCGGCGGCAGGGGCCCACACCCGGAACACGCTCACGTCGGCACCTCAGTAAGCATCATCAGCCGGCGACGGCGCCACGTCGAGATCCGGCCAGGGTGATCCGGCTGGGATCAGCAGTGCCACGGGATGGCGTTCGGTAAGCGTGGCGAGAAGCGGGCGCGGGCCGGAATGCGTGGCGCCGGACAGGAGGTCCTGATACGTGCCGGCGGGCAGCGGCAGCACGGTGCCCGCCCAGCCGCCGCGGCGGCGCAGGCCGGCCGGCAGGCGGGTGGCCACGGTGATGGCCTGGCCGCGGGCGAACGCCACCGCGTGCCCGGCCGCCGGGCCCTCGGCGGCCAGCGGCTGGTAGCCGGCCGCGAACCAGTCCGGGTGGGTACGGCGCAGTCTGAGCGCGGTGCTGGTGATCAGCAGTTTCTCCGCGTCCAGGCTGGCTGCGGGGCGTCCGGCGGGCTGCGCGGCCAGCAGCTCACGGGCCTGGGTGAAATCGGCGGGGCGCCGGTTGTCCGGGTCGACCAGGGCCAGGCCGGCCAGCTCACAGCCCTGGTAGGTGTCGGGCACCCCGGGCATGGTCAGCTGGACCAGCTTCATGCCCAGCGAGTTGGCCCGCGCGTCCTCGCCCAGCGCGGCCACGAAGCCGGCCAGCGAACTGGTCAGCTCGTCGTCGTCGAGCACCTGCTCGGCCAGGCTCAGCACCATGGCCTCGTACTCGGCGTCCGGGTCGGTCCACGAGGTGCGGGTCTTGGCCTCGCGCATCGCCTTGACCAGGTAGGCGGTGAGCCGCTCCCGGTCCAGCGGCCAGGCGCCGGCCAGCGTCTGCCACATCAGGTACTCGGTGTCCGGGTCCGGCGCCAGCGCGTTGCTGCGCGCCAGGGCGCGGTCGTGCCACCGGGTCACCGCGGCCAGCCAGGCCTGCGGGATCTCGGCCAGCACCGCGAGCCGGGCCCGCACGTCCTCCTGGCGCTTGGTGTCGTGGGTGGACAGCGTGGTCAGCGTGCCCGGCCAGTCCTGGGCCAGCCGGGCGGCGAACCGGTGGAACCCGGCCGGCGCCCAGCCGAACCGGTCCGGGTCGCCGCCGACCTCGTTCAGCGCGGCCAGCCGGGACCAGCGGTAGAACGCGGTGTCCTCCACACCCTTGGCCATCACCGGGCCGCAGACCTGCTGGAACAGGGTCACGAACGGCGCCGGGCCGGTGAGCGCCAGGCCGGTGACCGCGGCCAGCAGCGGATGCAGGTGGGCGGGCAGGCGCTCCCGGGCGCCCGCGGCGGCCTGGTCCAGGATCGCGGCCGGTTCCGGCGGCGCGGGCTCGCCCGGGACCACGTAGGCCCGGTACACCGGCATCGCGGTGAGCAGTTCGGTGAGCACCATGGTCAGGTCGGGGTCCGCATAGTCGGTCAGCGCCGGGTGCCCGGACTCGCGGGCCAGCCGGGCCAGCCGGGCCACCTCCGCGGCCAGCGCCTGCTCCGCCTCGGCCCGCTTGGCCGTCTCGGCTACCCCGGCGAAGGCCGGCGGGCCGCCGGTGAAGTCCACGTAGCCGGTGGCCAGCGGCTGCGCCCCGGCCGGGTCGAGGAACAGGCCGCCGACCGCGGCCAGGCTGTCGTAGCCGGTGGTGCCGGCGCACGGCCAGTCGGCGGGCAGCCGCTCGTCGCCGGCCAGGATCTTCTCGGTGCACACCCAGAGCCCGCCGGTCCGCCCGGCCAGCCGGGCCAGGTAGCCGCGCGGGTCGGCCAGCCCGTCCGGGTGATCCACCCGCAGCCCGTCGATGAGGCCCTCGGCGACCAGGCCGAGGATCAGCGCGTGGGTGGACTCGAACACGTCCGGGTCTTCCACCCGGACCGCGATCAGCGAGCTGATGTCGAAGAACCGCCGCCAGTTCAGCTCGGTGGCGGCCAGCCGCCAGTCGGCCAGGCGGTAGTACTGCCCGGCCAGCAGATCGGGCAGCGGCAGCGCGGCGGTATCCGGGCGGAGCGGGAACACGTGGTCGAAGTAGCGCAGCACCGGTTCGGGGCTGGATCCCGGGCCGGTGGGCTGCCGGGCCACGGTCAGGTCGCCCAGGCAGCCCTCCAGCGGGCCGCCCAGCACCGGCAGCATCAGCCGGCCGTCCTCGGCCGTCCAGTCCACGTCGAACCAGGATGCGAACTCCGAGTCCGGCCCGTCGCGCAGGACCGACCAGAGCGGCCGGTTCAGCGATTCGGGCACCGGGATGGCCATGTGGTTGGGCACGATGTCCACGATCACGCCGAGCCCGGCCATGCGGAACCGGCGCACCATGTCCCGGAACGCGGTCTCGCCGCCCAGGTCGGCGGATATCCGGGAGTGATCCACCACGTCGTAGCCGTGGCGGGAGCCCGGCGTGGCCTGCAGGATCGGCGACAGGTAGACGTGGCTGATCCCGAGGTCGGCCAGGTAGCTGGCGCTGGCCGCGGCGTCCGCGAAGCCGAAGCCGGGCTGGAGTTGCAGGCGGTAGGTGGAGACAGGCGGCCCGGGCTGGCCGGGCCCGGGCTGGCCGGGCACGAGCGGGTCAGGCACGGGCGAGAACCTGCATGGAGCGGCTCGGGATCGCCGTCGCGTCGCCCGGCTTGACCGCGGCCGCGTCCGGCACCGCGCTCAGCGGCAGCGCGGTGTCCAGCACCTTGACCCACTTCTCGCCGTACCGCTGCGGCGGGATGGTGAACGCCAGGTCCAGCTCGCTCGCGTTGAACAGGAGCAGGAACGAGTCGTCGCGGATGCGCTCGCCGCGCGGGTCGGGCTCGGTGATCGCGTCCCCGTTGAGGAATACGGTGAGCGACTTGGCGAAGCCCACCGCCCAGTCGTCGTCGGTCATCTCCTCACCGGCCGGGGTGAACCAGGCGATGTCGCCGGGCTCGTCGCGGGCCCCGATCCGGCCACGGACCGCTTCCTGGCCGCGGAAGAACCGGCGGCGGCGGAACACCGGGTGCTCGGCGCGCAGCCGGATCAGCGCCGCCGCGAAGTCGAGCAGGTCCTGGTCGCCGTCGCAGCCAGACACGTCGGCGTCGGCCGGGGGCCAATGCACCCAGGAGATGTCGGTGTCCTGGCAGTAGGCGTTGTTGTTGCCCCGCTGGGTGCGGCCCATCTCGTCGCCGGCCAGCAGCATCGGCACGCCCTGGGACAGCAGCACGGTGCACAGGAAGTTGCGCTGCTGCCGGTCGCGCAGCGCGCGCACCGCCGGGTCGTCGGTGGGGCCTTCGGCGCCGCAGTTCCAGGACCGGTTGTCGTCGCTGCCGTCCCGGCCGCCCTCGCCGTTGGCCTCGTTGTGCTTGTGGTTGTGGGACACCAGGTCGGCCAGCGTGAAGCCGTCGTGCGCGGTGACGAAGTTGACCGAGGCCACCGGCCGCCGGCCGTCGCTGAGGTACAGGTCGCTGGACCCGGTCAGCCGGGAGGCGAACTCGGGCAGGGTGGCGTGCTCACCGCGCCAGAAGTCGCGCACCGTGTCCCGGTACTTGCCGTTCCACTCGGTCCACAGCGGCGGGAAGTTGCCCACCTGGTAGCCGCCCTCGCCGACGTCCCAGGGCTCGGCGATGAGCTTGACCTGCGAGACCACCGGGTCCTGCTGGACCATGTCGAAGAACGCGGACAGCCGGTCCACTTCGTGGAACTGCCGGGCCAGCGCCGCGGCCAGGTCGAACCGGAAGCCGTCCACGTGCATCTCGGTGACCCAGTAGCGCAGCGAGTCCATGATCATCTGGAGCACGTGCGGGTGCCGCATCAGCAGGCTGTTGCCGGTGCCCGTGGTGTCCATGTAGAACCGCTCGTCGTCGCTGACCAGGCGGTAGTAGGACCGGTTGTCGATGCCGCGGAACGACAGCGTCGGGCCGAGGTGGTTGCCTTCCGCGGTGTGGTTGTACACCACGTCCAGGATCACCTCGATGCCCGCCTGGTGCAGGGTGCGGACCATCGACTTGAACTCCTGGACCTGCTCGCCGCGGGCACCGCTGGCCGCGTAGCTGTTGTGCGGCGCGAAGAACCCGATCGTGTTGTAGCCCCAGTAGTTGGCCAGGCCGCGTTCGGTCAGGATGGCGTCGCTGACGAACTGGTGCACCGGCATCAGCTCGATCGCGGTGACGCCCAGACCGTGCAGGTGCTCGATGACGGCGGGATGAGCCAGCCCCTGGTAGGTGCCCCGCTGGGTGGGCGGCACCTTGGGGTGCAGCTTGGTCAGCCCGCGCACGTGCGCCTCGTAGATCACCGTCTCGTGGTACGGGGTGCGCGGATGCCGGTCGTTGTCCCAGCTGAAGAACGGGTTGATCACGACCGACCGGGGCACATACCGCGCCGAGTCGGCGTCGTTGCGCTCGTCCGGCTGGCCGAACGGGTAGGCGAACACCGCCTGGTCCCAGCGCACGCTGCCCTCGATCGCCTTGGCGTACGGGTCGAGCAGCAGCTTGGCCGGGTTGCACCGCTGGCCCGCGGCCGGGTCGTACCGGCCGTGCACCCGGTAGCCATAGCGCTGGCCGGGGCCGATCCCGGGCAAATAGCCATGCCACACGAAACCGTCCACCTCGTGCAGCTGGACCCGGGTCTCATTGCCATTCTCGTCGAACAGGCACAATTGCACCTGCTCGGCAACCTCGGAAAATAGGGCGAAATTGGTGCCCACCCCGTCATAGGTCGCGCCGAGCGGATAACTGCTGCCCGGCCAGACCATGGCCTCCTGCGTCACCGGATTTCCATCCCTGAATTATGTGTGCTGTCCCGTCCCACCCGCGCACTCCCCGGCCCGCCCCGACCATAGCGTGGGTTGGTTACCGGGACGTGACGTGCCCCCGGCGGGCAGGGTCAAACTACGGTGGCGGCCAGGCAGCACGCGTGCGGCGCGCCGGACAGGAGAGTTCGGGCTGATCAGATCCGGGTTAGGTCAGGTGTCCCGGATGATCTCCTTGATCAGCTTTGTCGTCCCGGCCGGGGTGAGCGCCTCTGCGCTCAGCCGGTTCATGATCTCCATGTAGTGGTCCACATCGCCGCGCCGCTCCAGGTACAGGGCGCTGGTCAGCTGCTCGATGTAGACGACGTCGGGCAGGTCCGGCTCGCCGAACCGCAGTACCGTGAACGAGCCACCAGCGGCCGCGTGGCCGCCGCGGCGGAACGGCACGACCTGCAGCGTGACCTGGTTCAGCGCGGCCACCTCGAGGAGCCGGTTGAGCTGGGCCCGCATCACGTCCCGGCCGCCGACCGGGCGGCGCAGCGCGGCCTCGTCCATGACCGACCAGACCCGCGGCGGCTGGGCGCTGTTGAGCAGATCCTGGCGGGCCAGCCGCAGGCCGACCCGGCGGTCGATCTCGCTCTCCGGCGCGGCCCGGTGCCCGAGCATGGTGACCGCACGGGCGTAGCCCTCGGTCTGGAACAGGCCATGCACGAACTGCAACTCGAACGTCCTGATCAGCGACGCGGCGGCTTCCAGACCCAGGTAGGTCTCGAACCAGTCCGGCATGATGTCGCCGTACTGGCTCCACCAGCCCTGGTTGTTGGCCTGCCGGGCCAGCGAGAGCAGCCCGGCCCGCATCTGCTCGTCGGTCACCCCGTACAGGGTGAGCAGGTCGCCCACGTCGCGGAGCTTGCAGCCGACCCGGCCGTGCTCCAGACGGCTGATCTTCGACCGGGAGGCGCGGATCTCGTAACCCGCCTCATCCGGGGTAATTCCCGCTGCCTCACGGAGGCGGCGGAGCTGCGCGCCGAGCATCATGCGGACTACGGTGCCGCCGGCCCGGTTGCCAGCCAGCGCGCCGGCCGGTTCGTCGTCGGCCGGATGAACGGCAGTCATCTCAGCTCCCGGCTCATACCAGCTCCCGACCCGATGGAATCACGGCCATCACACCTAACCCCCCCGGCCGATGCCAGACACGGTGCCCGAGAGCGAGTCAGGGCGCGCGGAATCTGCCAGCAGCGCGACCCGCCGCCCGGGCGGGACACACAGAGCACGATATCACCGAGCGGGTACCGTGTCCCGGGTCAAAATGGCGCGATTTTCCGTGACCGCCAGCGCGGCCACGGACGGGATCGCGGCCCGATCAAAGGTCGTCGAACTCGCCTTGCTTGATGGCCTCAAGGAACGCGGCCAGGGCCGGCCGCGGGTAGACCAGGGCCGGGCCGGACGGGTGCCGGGAGTTCCGCACCGCGACGGCGCCACCCGGCAGTTCAGCCATCTCCACACAGCTCCCGCTGGGGTTGCTGATGCTGCTCTTGCGCCATTGCACGCCGAGCTCATCAGCCGGGATGCCGCTTCGAATCTGCAACTGTTCCTCCTGGCCGCCGGGGAAACGCTTACCGCCGGAGGACCCGGCGGTTAGGCGAATCGCTTGCACAGGGCAGCCTAACAGATCAAATGCACGTGCACATGAACGTGCAGTGGACGTTGCAAACGGAACGTGCATAAGGCAGGATACGTGCAGCGAGGTTGCCTCCCCCGGACGACGACAGGATCGCCCCCACTCCGATGAGCGCGTACCCATTGCGGCTGGCCAG
>Ga0335083_10008698_pt1 | contig 12378 bp, 13 predicted proteins | sample Lox_Sample_42_FD_206716 | JGI IMG/M metagenome (GOLD analysis project Ga0335083, IMG submission 206716) | Soil microbial communities from Loxahatchee National Wildlife Refuge, Florida, United States - Lox_Sample_4.2 | ecosystem: Environmental > Terrestrial > Soil > Wetlands | place: USA... | reverse complement strand
ATCTCGGACGTCTTTGCGTGCGACGACCCTGTTGCGATCACGCGACGCGCGGCCGCGATTGCCGCATGCTTCACGGGGCACCCGACGGAGACCGCTGCATGAGCCGCAACGAGCAGCTCTTCGCGCGCGCCCAGCGCACGATACCGGGCGGCGTCAATTCCCCTGTTCGCGCGTTCCGGTCGGTGGGTGGGATCCCTCGCTTTTTCGTCCGCGGCGAAGGCGCGTACGTCTACGACGCCGACGGCATGCGCTACATCGACTACGTCGGCTCGTGGGGCCCGGCGATTCTCGGGCACGCTCACCCGGGCGTGGTGCGCGCGGTTCAGGAGGCCGCATCCCGCGGGCTGTCGTTCGGCGCGCCGACGGAGGCCGAGATCGAGCTCGCGGAAGCCCTGGCGCGCAGGCTGCCGTCGATCGAGCTCGTGCGGCTCGTCTCGTCCGGCACCGAGGCGACGATGTCGGCGCTGCGCCTCGCGCGCGGCCACACCGGCCGCGCCAGGATCCTCAAGTTCGAAGGCTGCTACCACGGCCACGGCGATAGCCTGCTCGTCAAGGCGGGCTCCGGCGCCCTGACCCTCGGGCAGCCTTCGTCGGCGGGCGTGCCGCCCGCCATCGCGGAGCTCACCGTCGTCGCGCCCTACAACGATCTTTCCGCGGCGCAAACCGCCTTCGCGGCCCATCGCGGCGAGATCGCCGCCGTGATCGTCGAGCCCGTCGCCGGCAACATGAACCTCGTGATGCCGAAGGCGGGCTTCCTCGAGGGTCTGCGCGCGCTCTGCGACCGCGAAGGCGCCGTGCTGATCTTCGACGAAGTGATGACGGGCTTTCGCGTGCATGCGCAAGGCGTGCAGGGCATGGCCGGCATCACGCCCGACCTCACGACACTCGGCAAGGTGATCGGCGGCGGCATGCCGGTCGGCGCGTTCGGCGGCAAGCGGGCGATCATGGAGAAGATCGCTCCGCTCGGACCCGTGTATCAGGCGGGTACGCTCTCCGGCAATCCGGTGGCGGTGGCCGCGGGGCTCGCGACACTCGCGGCCACCGAGGCGCCCGGCTTCTACGAGGCGCTCGCGCGCAAGACGCGGGCTTTCGTCGACGGGCTCGCCGCGGCGGCGAAAGGCGCGGGTGTCGACTTCTGCGCGCAGTCGGCAGGCGGCATGTTCGGGCTCTACTTCGCGCAGCGCGTTCCGGATTCGTACGACGCGGTCATGGCCTGCGACAAGGAGCGCTTCAACCGCTTCTTCCACGCCATGCTCGATGCGGGCGTGTACCTCGCGCCCTCCGCGTACGAAGCGGGCTTCGTGTCGGCTGCGCACTCCGACGACGACATCGCGCAGACGGTCCGCGCCGCCGAGGTCGCCTTCTCCAAGGTGTAATGCCCGAGTTACCCGACGTCGAGCTCTATTGCGAGGCGCTTGCGGCGCGCGTCGTAGGGTCGCCTCTGCTCAAGATCGTCCTGAAGAGCCCGTTCGTGCTGCGCACGGCGGTGCCGCCGCTCGATGCTCTGCAGGGCAGGCGGGTCAAGGCAGTGACCCGCCTGGGAAAGCGCGTCGTGTTCGAATTCGACGGCGACTACTTCCTCGTCCTGCATCTCATGATCGCCGGGCGCCTGCAGTGGATTCCCGAGGGCGGCAAGGCACCTTCGAAGATCACGCTCGCGCACCTTGCGTTCGAAAGCGGCACGCTCGCGCTCACCGAGGCCGGGACGCGCAGGCGCGCGTCGCTGCACGTGCTGCACGGGCGCGACGCGCTTGCTCCGTTCGACGCCGGCGGCCTCGAGGTCGTGCCCGCGACGCGCGACGCCTTCGCCGCGCGAATGCGAAGCGAAAGCCACACTCTGAAGTACGCGCTGACCGACCCGCGCCTTTTCAGCGGCATCGGCAACGCGTACTCGGACGAGATCCTGCATCGCGCGAAGCTTTCGCCGCTCGCGCTGTCGCAGAAGATCTCCGAGGAGGAGATGACACGGCTTTACGCGGCGGCCCGCGAGGTGCTCGCCGAGTGGACGGCGCGCCTGCGCGAGCAGGCGGCGGGTGCGTTTCCGGCGAAGGTCACGGCGTTCCGGCCCGATATGGCGGTGCACGGCCGCTTCGGACAGCCGTGCCCGGTGTGCGGCGCGCCGGTGCAGCGTATCGTGTACGCCGAAAACGAGGCGAACTATTGCGCGCGCTGCCAGACCCACGGCGTGGTGCTCGCCGACCGCGCGCTATCCCGGCTGTTGCACAAGTCCTTCCGGCGAACGCTGGAGGAAGGCTAGCGCTTGCGCTGGTCCACCGGCTCGGTGAGCCGCAGCTTGTTGACGTGCTGCGCATCCGGCGCGGCGCCGTCGGCGCGGCGGCCGAGGAAGTAGTCGCGCTGCCAGCCCGCCTTGCGCGTGGCCTGGTCGCCCGCGTTGAAGCGCTGCATGAAGTCGTCGCGGCGGCCCTTCCACGCCATCGCCTGCGCTTGCAATTCGGGATTGTCGGCGAGGTCGCGGATCACGGGCTCGGTTTCGGCGGCGGCATTCGCCTGTACCGGGAACACCATGCAGATGGGCTCGTCCTTGCTGAAGCGCACGCGTCCCGGGCGCGTCATCTGCCAGTTCATCGTGAACGGGTACGGCAGCCAGTCGGTCTCGATCACGCCGGTAAGCGGGGCGATGCCGTCCTTCGGCTGGTTGGTGGGACCCGTGGCCACGAGGTTCCAGCCCGGCTCGGTGCGAAAGAGGTAGGTGAGGTGGAACGTGACGATGCCGAACGCGAAGTGCGTGACGACGTACTGCGGGAGGCTCGTGAAGCCGTCGAGCGCGCGCAGCTGCACGTTGCGGGCGTGCGGGCCGCCGTCCCACGCCGCTTCGAAATCGCATACGCAAGCGATCTCCCAGCCGTGGGCGTTGGCGATCGCAAGCGGCAGGCAACGGTAGGCATGGCGATCGGGGATGCGGTCCATCCAGTTGCGCGACGGCGGTGCCGCTCGCAGTGGCAGCGGGTTGGGGCTTAGCGCGTAGCACTCGAGCTTCATGCCCTCAATTCTAGTGGCGCGAGCCGATTGCGCGGCGCGGGGCCGCTCCAAGCCACGAGCGTGGGGCTCATTTGCAACAATTTGGCGTAAACCGTTGTCCCATAACGCTTTCCGCGCTATTGCGGCACGCTGCCCCGTGCTAAAATACGCAACTTTTCCCTGAATAATCAAACGGTTTGGGCTTGGATATGACGGTTCGCAAGCGGCTTGGCGAGATCTTGATCGAGCGTGGCAAGCTCGATGCGGCCACGCTCGAGCGCGCGCTTCGCCTGCAGCAGGAGTCCGACGAGAAGTTGGGCGCTCTGCTGGTCACGCTCGGCGTGGTCGCCCAGCGCGACGTGGCCGACGCGCTCGCCGCGCAGCTCGCCTTGCCGCTGGTCGACGTCGCGAGCTACCCCGAGTTCCCGATCCTCGAGGAGCGCGTGTCCACGCGCTTCCTGCGCGAGACGCGCGTCCTGCCGCTGCGCGAGGACGACGCGGAGGTCGCGCTCGCGATGGCGGATCCGACCGACGAGTACACCATCGGCGCGTTCCAGATGGTCACGGGCCGCGCGGTGAGGCCGATGGTCGCGATCCCGAGCGAGCTCGAGGCCGCCTTCGAGCGCCTTTACGGCACGGGCAAGTCGGCGCAGAGCCAGGTGATCGGCGACGTCGAGACGCGCGTGGACGACCTCGCGTTCGACGCCGACGTGCAGCAATTGAAGGACCTCGCGTCCGAGGCGCCGGTCATCCGCCTCGTGAGCCTCCTGATCACCAACGCGCTCGACATGCGCGCCTCCGACATCCACGTCGAGCCGTTCGAGAACCGCCTTGCCGTGCGCTATCGCGTCGACGGCGTCTTGCACGACGTCGAGTCGCCGCCCAAGCGGCTCGCCGCGGCGGTGATCTCGCGCATCAAGATCATGGCGAACTTGGACATCGCCGAGCGCCGCCTGCCGCAGGACGGCCGCATCCGCCTGCGCGTGCAGGGCAAGGAGATCGACCTTCGCGTCTCGACCGTGCCGACGATGCACGGCGAATCCGTGGTGATGCGGATCCTCGACAAGGGCGGGGTTGCGCTCGACTTCGAGAAGCTGGGTTTCCTGCCCGACACGCTCAAGGTGTTCATCGACGTGCTGATGGAGCCGCACGGCATTTTGCTCGTGACGGGACCGACAGGCTCGGGCAAGACGACGACGCTCTACACCGCGCTCGACCGCCTCAACCAGCCCGACGTGAAGATCCTCACCGTGGAGGACCCCGTCGAGTACCAGATGGTCGGCATCAACCAGATCCAGGTGAAGCCGCAGATCGACCTCACGTTTGCCAACGCGCTGCGCTCGATCGTGCGCCAGGACCCCGACGTCATCATGATCGGCGAGATCCGCGACCTCGAGACGGCGCAGATCGCCGTCCAGTCGGCGCTCACCGGCCACCTCGTGCTGTCCACGGTGCACACCAACGATGCGGCCTCCACGGTGAACCGATTGCTCGACATGGGGGTCGAAGACTATCTGCTCACCTCCACGGTGATCGGCATCCTCGCGCAACGCCTCGTGCGCAAGCTGTGCCCGCATTGCAAGGAGCCGTACCAGGCGCTTCCGGAAATGGTCGACCAGCTTGGGCTCGCCAAGTTCGCGGGCACGCACGACGTCACGCTCCACCGCGCGAAGGGCTGCCCGCAGTGCGGCAACACGGGGTACACGGGACGTTTCTGCATCCTCGAAATGCTGCCCATGTCCGACCCCCTGCGCTCGCTCGTGATGAAGCACGCCACCTCGAGCGACCTCAAGGGGGAGGCGCAGCGCGAAGGCATGGTGTCGATGTACGAGGACGGCATGCGCAAGGCGCTCGCCGGCCACACGACGTTCGAGGAAGTGCTTCGCGTCACGCGCGAAGGTTGAGCCTGGTCCGGACCGACCACGTGCCCGTCTATCGCTACCGCGCTGTCGACACCGCTGGCCAGATCGCCGTCGGCGAGCTCGACGCCGCCAACGAAAACGAGATCGTCGACCGCTTGCGCGACAAGGGCTTGATGCCGATGCAGATCGCCCACGCCACGGGCGCCGCGCTCGCGACTCCGGGCGCGACCGCGGCCAAGCCGGGACATCGCCGCAGCCTGTTCGAGCCGAAGAGCGTCACGCGCGACCAGCTTCTCGCGCTCACCCGCGAGCTCGCCACACTGCTGCGCGCGGGTCTCACCCTCGACCGCGCGCTCGAGATCCTGATCGGCCTCGCGCCCACGCCCGCGGTGGCCACCCTCCTGCAGGGTGTGCGCGACGACGTGCGCGGCGGCAAGGCGCTGTCGCAGGCGCTCGATGCGCGGCGCGAGGTGTTCTCGCGCTTCTACGTCAACATCGTGCGCGCCGGCGAGGCGGGCGGCGCGCTGGGCGAGGTGCTGCAGCGCCTCGCCGACACGATGGAGCACAACAAGGAGCTGCGCGAGTCGGTGAAGTCGGCGCTGATCTACCCCTCGCTGCTCGTCATGGTCGCGGTGGTGTCGGTCGCGATCTTGCTCGTGTTCGTCGTGCCGCAGTTCGAATCGACGTTCGCTCAGGCGGGCAAGGCGCTGCCGATCCCCACGCTGGTCGTGGTGACGATCGGCAAGTTCATGCGTAACTGGTGGTGGGCGGTGGCGGCGGTCGCCTTTCTCGCGATCATGGGGTACCGCCGTCGCGGACGCGACCCCGCGATCCGCCGCGAGCGCGACGCGCGACGCCTTCGCATGCCGCTGCTCGGCGATCTTCTCGCGAAGGTCGAGACCGCGCGCTTCGGCCGCACGCTCGCCACGCTGCTGGGGAACGGCGTGACGCTCCTGTCCGGCATAGGCATCGTCAAGGAGACGATGACCAACACGGTCATGGCCGACGCGCTGGACGGTGTCGTCGCCAAGCTGCGCGAGGGCAAGGGCTTCGGGCGCCCGCTCGCCGAGACTGGCCTTTATCCCAGGCTCGCGACGCAGATGATCCTGGTGGGCGAGGAATCCGGCCGCCTCGAGGAGATGCTCACGCGCGTGGCCGACGTCTACGACCGCGAGGTGCAGGCCGCCATCAAGCGCTTCCTGGCGGTGTTGGAGCCCGCGCTCATCCTGTCGCTGGCGGTGCTGATCGGGGGCATCGTGTTCTCGATCCTGATGGGCGTCATGGGCATGAGCGAACTCGTGCTCTGATCGAGCGTCTTAATCATTTGCCCGCCTGGGCAAGGCCGGTTGTGTCGGGTCCCGGCGACAACGAGGAACGTCGAATCATGAAAATCCGGAACGGAGGCCGCCGCGCCGATCGCGGCATGACGCTGATCGAGATCCTGGTCGTGCTCGTGCTGCTCGGCATCGTAATGGGCATCGTCGCGGGGAACTTCATCGGCCAGGGCGAGGAGGCGAAGCGCAAGGCCGCCGCCATCGAGATCTCGCAGATCGGCAACACGCTCGATCTGTTCAAGCTCGAGGTGGGCCGCTACCCGACCACGCAGGAAGGGCTGCAGGCGCTGATCACGGCGCCCGCCGGCGTCAACAACTGGAACGGCCCGTACTGGAAGAAGGCCACGCTGCCCAAGGACCCGTGGGGCAACGAGTACAGGTACACGTCCCCGGGCGCCAAGGGACCCTACGACATCGTGTCGTACGGGGCTGACGGCAAGGAAGGCGGCGATGGTCCGAACAAGGACATCACCAATTAGGATGGACGGCCCCCACGCTCGCGTAAGTGCGCTGCTCGCTGCCCCCCGAGGGGGCGCATCAGCGGCTCGGGACGGCCCTTCGCCGCTGAGGTCGCGCCGATGAACAGCCAGGGCGTGACGCTGCTCGAGCTCCTGATCGTGCTCGTGATCATCGCGTTCGTGACGGCCATCTCCATTCCGATCGTCAACGGCGTGTCGAACGCCGAGATGCGCAGCGCCGCGCGCCAGCTCGCTTCCGGCCTGCGCCTTGCGCGAAGCGAAGCCGTGTCGCAGCGGCGCGAGACGTTCCTCGTGATCGACCTCGCGGGCCGCCGCTTCAAGGTGGATCGCGACGCCAAGGAATACGCGCTGCCGCGCAACGTCGAATTGAAGCTTTTCACGGCGCAGAAGGACCTGGTCGACGACAAGGTCGGCTCGATCCGCTTCTATCCCGACGGCGGCAGCAACGGCGGCCGCATCACGCTCGGCGCGGGCGACCGCAAGTACGAGGTGGACGTCGACTGGCTCACCGGCCGCGTGGCGATCCTCGACTGATGAAGACGATGCGACACGCGCGCGGCTTTTCGCTCATCGAAGTGCTGGTCGCCTTCGTGATCATGGCGCTCGTGGCGACCGCGCTCTTCCGCCTCTTCTCGTCGTCGCTCAACAACGCCGCGGCGGCGGAGGAGTGGAGCCGCGCGCTGCAGGTCGCGGAGTCGCACCTCGCGAGCGCGGCGTCCACGCAGCCGCTCAAGGAAGCCACCGAGCGCGGCGACGACCTGAACGGGCGCGTGAAGTGGGAGGCCACGGTAGCGCCGTACGCCGCTGAGGGCGTCGATCCGGATCTCGAGCGCTCGTCCGAGGCGCTCGCCATGCGCATGTTCCGCATCACGGTCGAGGTGCGCTACGTGGGCGGCGACGGGCGCGAGCGCAGCTTCTCGCTGGCAACGATACGCATGGGCCCGAGGCTCACCACATGATGGGCGGGTCCGCACGCGCCGGCGGCTTCACGCTCATCGAGCTCCTGATCGCGCTCGGCCTGTTCGCGATCCTCTCGGGCATCCTGTTCGGCTCGCTTCGCCTGGCAGGACGCAGCACCGACGCCGGCGAGGAGAAGGCCCAGGCCACCGCGGGCATGCGACTGGCAGGCGACTACCTGCGCACGCAGCTCACCGCACAGCATCCGCAGCGCATGCGCAAGATGCTCGAGTTTCCACTGCTGTTCGGTGGCACGCGCGACGAGATGCGCTTCACGGCGCCGCTGCCGGGTCGCGTGGGCCTCGGCGGGATGTGGTACTACCGCCTCTCGGTGGCCCAGGTGCCGGGCAAGCAGAACACGGCGCTCGTGCTCGACCGCATGATTCCCGACCTCGATGCGCCGTCGATGCCGACGTTCGACAACGCCGAGCGCTCCGTGCTCGCCGACGACGTCAAGGCGATCAAGCTCTCTTACCTGGGCCGCGACCGCGGCTCGTCGCTCGACAACGCGCCTACGTGGCGCGGCAGCTGGGAGGATACGCAGCTCCTGCCGGTACTGATCCAGATCGAGGTGACGCCGCGCGACGGCGATCCGTGGCCGCCGTTGCTGATCGCGCCGCGCGCGTCGCCCGAGGCGGGCTGCCGCGCGTGGGATACGGTCCGCGGTCAATGCGTGGGCGCATAGCATGAACCCGCACGCTCGCGAAATTGCCTCGTTCGCCGCCGCCCGCCGCCTTCCGCATCGGCAACGGGGCATCGCCGTGATCATCGTGCTGTGGATCACGATCATGCTCACCGTGATCGCGAGCGGCTTCGCGTTCTCGATGCGAAGCGAGGCGTTGTCCGCCCGCAACTCGCTGTCGCTCGCCCAGGCGCGCAGCGCGGCCGACGGCGCCGTCGACCGCATGGCCTTCGAGCTGTCGCGGCCGCGCATGGCTTCGGCGTGGGCGAGCGACGGCCAGCCGCACTCCTGGAGCGACGGCGACGTCCGCATCACCGCCACCGCGGTGGACGAGTCGGCGCGCATCGACCTCAACGCCGCGCCCGACACGCTGCTCAAGGGCCTCATCGAGAACGTCGGCGGCGCCGATCCCGACACCTCCGCGAAGATCGTCGACGCGATCCTCGACTGGAAGGATCCCGACGACATCAAGCGGCCGAACGGCGCCGAGGAAGCCGACTACCGCCAGGCGGGGCTTCCGCAGAAGCCCGCGAACGGGCCTTTCGAGACGGTCGACGAGCTGTCGCGGGTCATGTACATGACGCCCGCGATCTACGCCCGGATTGCGGACAGCCTCACGGTGCAGTCGCGCCAGCCGGGCATCAACGCCCAGCTCGCGTCCCGCAACGTCCTGCTCGCGCTGCCCTCGGCCACGCCCGAGCAGGTCGACGCGTACCTCGACCAGCGTGCGCAGGCGCTGGCCGCGAAGCTGCCGGTGCCGCCCTTCGTTCCGGCGCAGAGTTTCGCCGCGGGCGCCGTTCCCGTGTGGCGCATCCGCGCGATTGCCAGCGCGCCCGATGGTGTAACCTTCGTGCGCGATGCGGTGGTCCGCCCCTCGGGCGACGGGCGCCGCCCGCTGCTCATCCTCAACTGGCAGGAAGGAACGACGGTCGCCGCTCCGGCCGCGCTCACGTCCTCCACCGGCAGCGACACGAAGCAATCCGACGCGCGACCATGGCCGACCGCGAATTGACGCTGCCTTCCTACGGCGCACGGCTGCGCGCACTCGCGCGCCGCAGCGGCGCGGCGGGCTTTTTCGCCTGGTGGACGCGCGAGATCGCGGCGGTGATGCCCGCTGCGCCGCTCGCCGCGCTCGAGCGGCGAAGGATGCGCCCCGTCGTCGTCTTCGCCGCCGATCAGGCGACGCTGTGGCGGCCGGCCATGGAAGACGGCAGGCCCGTCATGCGCGCGGGCGCGACCATTGCGCTTGCGGGCGATGCGGCGGCTGCCGCGGCCGAAGGCCGCAGCGCCATGGCCAGGCTCACGGCCCCCGGGGCGGGCGCGCCCCGCGTGGCCGTCAGCCTCTCGCCGCAGGACGTGCTGCGCAAGCGCATCGTGTTGCCGGCGGCGGTGGAGGAGAACCTCGCGCAGGTGCTCGCCTACGACCTCGACCGGCATACGCCGTTCAAGCCCGAGGAGCTCTATTTCGACGCAGTCGTCGTCGATCGGAGTCCGGCGCGCAACACGGTGACGGTCGACCTCGCGGCGGTTCGCCGCCACGTCGTCGATGTCGCGCTGCGCCACGTCGCATCCTGGGGCGCGGAAGTCTCCGCGGTCGTGCCCGAACCGCCCGAGCGCGCCAGTCGATCGCGCCTCAACCTGCTCCCGCCGGAAGCGCGCACGTCCGGCTCGGCCCTGTTGCGATGGCAATTCTGGGTACCGGCGCTTCTGCTGCTCGCGATGGCGGCCGCGGCGGTGGCGATTCCGCTGTGGCAGAAGCGCGAGTACGTGCTGCAGCTCGCCGGGCAGGCCGACCAGGCTCGAGCGCGCGCCGCTATTTCCGAGACGCTGCGCGCGGAGCTCAACGCCCGTGTGGCCGACTACAACTTCGCCCTCGAGAGGAAGTACGCCTTCCCGGGCTCGCTCGCCGTCGTCGACACGGTAAGCAAGGTGCTGCCCGACGATACTTGGCTCACCCAGTTCGAGCTGAAGAGCATGGCCAAGGGCAAGGACGTCCAGCGCGAGCTCGCGCTGCGCGGCGAGACCTCGAACGCCGGTCGCCTCGTGCAGCTGTTCGAGGAGTCGCAAATGTTCACGCAGGCGGCGCAGCGCGGGCCGACCACCAAGATCCAGCCGGGACCCGGCGAGATCTTCGACTTTGGCGCGCAGCTGAAGCAGCGGGCGTCGCCGCCGCCGCTCATGCTGACGGTCTCGGACGCTGCGCCGGCGCCTGCCGCGACAGCTCCCGCGGCGGCGCCTTCGCCCGCGGCGGCCCCTGCGACTTCTCCCGCCTCACCCGCGGTCCCGCCGCCCGTGCCGGCCGCGGCCCCGAAGGCGGGCGTCCCGTCGGCGCCGCCTCAGGCAGCCCCGCCGCCGCCTGCCGCGCCTGCCGTCCCGATGCAACCGGCCGCGGCCTCGGCTCCGCCGATGCCCGCGACCGCGCCGCAGGCGCCGTCGCCCGCGATCGAGAGCAACGACACCGGGCGGCCCTCCAATCTTCTGCGAGGCCGGCAATGACGCCCGCGGCGATCGCTCGCCTCAAGCCCGCGCATCAGCGCACGCTCGCCGTGGCGCTGCTCGCCGCGGCCGCCCTCGCGGTGCTCGCGATCGTGCTCGGACCGATCGTTCTGCTGCACCGCCACTACGACGCCGCGATCGACGACCTGACGGACCGCCTCGAGCGCTACCGGCGCGTGGCGGCGCAGGCGCCAGAGCTGCGCCATGCGCTCGACATCATGAAGGAGAAGGACGGCCGCCGCTTCTACCTCAAGAACACGGCGCCCAATCTCGCCGGCGCCGAGCTCGCCGATCTCGTGCGCAGCGCCATCGAGAACAACGGCGGGCGCATCACGACGAGCCAGAACCCGGGCCCGCGCGACGAAGGAACGTTCCGCCAGCTGACGGTGAACGTGCAGTTCTTCGCCACCACGCCGGCGCTCGCGAAGATCCTCCAGGCGCTCGACACTCAGGTGCCGTACCTGATCGTGGATAACATCTCGATCCGGCCGCTGAACGCGTTCCGCGGCTTCAAGCCCGCGCCGGGGCAGGAGCCCGAGAACAACGTCCAGCTCGACGTCTCGGCGCTCGCCTATCCCGAGCCGACGCGCGCGCCGGCGCCCGCGAAGTGAACTGAAGGAGCGTGATGAACAGCCTGCAGACCTCGATGCGCGGCGCCCTCGTCTGGATCGCCCCCTTCGCCGTGCTCGCGCTGCTCCTGCTCTGGCAAACCGACTGGGGCCGCGCCTTCGGTCGCACGCCGCCCGCCGAGACCGCCATCGCGCCGCAGCCGCTGTCGCTCTCCCTGCTGCCCGAGTATCAGCCGTCGGCCCCGCCCGACTCGACCCGCGACGCGGTCGAGCGCACCCTGTTCAACCCGACGCGCAGGCCGGCGCCCACGGCGGTCGCCGACGCGGCCAAGCCGAAGCTGCAGCGCGGGCAGTTCACGCTGTCGGGCACGCTCGTGGTCGACGGCAAGGCGACCGCGTTCCTGCGCGAGGTCAGCGGCGGCAAGTCGCGCCGGGTGGCGCAGGGCGAGACCGTCAACGGCATGGTCATCAGCGAAATCCGTCCCGACCGCGTTCGCCTCACCGTCGGCGACGAGAGCGAAGACCTCATCCTCAAGGTCGCGACCGGTCCCAAGACCACGATCCAGCCGGTCGCGCCGGGTCCGATCACGGCCAGCGCAGCGCCCGCCGGCGCGCCGCCGCCGACTCCCGCCGTGGCGCAGGCGCGCGACGTCTCGGCGATTCTTGCCGAGCGCCGCCGCGTGGCGCGGGCGCAGGAGCTCGCGGCGCAGGGGCTGCCGCCGGGGTCGCCCCTCCCGCAGGTGCAGCCGAGCGCGCCCGTGACCGGCAGCGTCCCGCCGCCGCCGACCGTCGACCCCAACAGCGGCGACCCAGGCTGGCAGGCCGTGTACCAGCGGATGCAGCAGCCGCGCGGCCGATGATGCCCCTCATGCATAATCGCCGGCCGTTGGCGCCTGCCACGACAACCCCGACCACGGGCAACCCACAACAACGATGACTCAACGACCCTCGAATCGAGCGGCGGCCATTTGCGCGCTGCCGCTCATCCTGGCCGCGTGCCAGGCGCCCGCCCCGGCGCCC
>Ga0335083_10008697_pt1 | contig 12378 bp, 11 predicted proteins | sample Lox_Sample_42_FD_206716 | JGI IMG/M metagenome (GOLD analysis project Ga0335083, IMG submission 206716) | Soil microbial communities from Loxahatchee National Wildlife Refuge, Florida, United States - Lox_Sample_4.2 | ecosystem: Environmental > Terrestrial > Soil > Wetlands | place: USA... | reverse complement strand
CCTGCTGCTAGCAGCTTCTTTGCGTCGTCGCGGGCGATGCGGGCGTCTTTCAGTCCGATCGTCGGGTAGACGCCGATTGCCAGAACCTTCTGGCCGCCGGCGAAGCGATAGGCGAGGCGCCAGCGCTTTGCGCCGTCCGGCGTCACCCAAAGCTGGAGGCCGCCCCCGTCAGACAGCTTGGTTATCTTTTCCGCGGCCTTTGCCGATCGCACTTGGAGTTCAGTGAGGGACATGTTGGTATCCGTCTTGTTGGCAGATGCCCGATACCAACGAATATACCAACTTTCTGGGCGGATGCCAGCGGACGCCTCTGGACCTCGGCAGACGGGAAAAGCCCCGAAAATGCTTCAATTTTCAAAGGATTTCAAACGCTTTCGGATGACTTTGGAAGGAGATTTGGTGCCGCAAGAGGGAATCGAACCCCCGACCCCATCATTACGAATGACGTGCTCTACCAGCTGAGCTATTGCGGCGCCGGGACGGGCGGACGCCCCCATCGGCGGCGCTGTGTATGCCAATTCATCCTTGCTTTGCAACAGCGGCGTCGGTCCGGAGCCGTCTTCCTTTTGCTAGGAAGCGCGCGCGTTGTCGCCTAGACATGGCCGGGCGCGGCGGTGAGGGCTGGCGCTCGCGAGGCGGGAGGAACGGGGCGATGGTGGGACGGCTCGAGGGGAAGGTCGCGGTGCTCACCGCGGCGGCGGCGGGAATCGGGCGCGCCACGGCCGAGGCTTTCGCCCGCGAGGGGGCCCGCGTCGTCGCGACCGACGTCAATATCGAGGGCCTCGCCGGGCTCGACGCCGAGCGCCGCAAGCTCGACGTCCGCTCCACGGAGGCCGTCGCGGCGCTGGCGCGCGAGCTTCCCCCCATCGACGTCCTCTTCAACTGCGCGGGGTTCGTCCACCACGGCAGCGCGCTCGAATGCACGGACGAGGACTGGGACTTCTCCTTCGACCTCAACGTCAAGTCGATGCACCGAACGATCCGCGCCTTCCTGCCCGGCATGCTGGAGAGAGGCGGCGGCGCGATCGTCAACGTCGCCTCGGCCGCCTCGTCGGTGCGCGGCATCCCGAACCGCTACGTCTACGGCGCGTCCAAGGCGGCGGTCATCGGCCTCACCAAGGCCGTCGCCGCCGACTTCATCCGCCGCGGCGTGCGCGCCAACGCCATCTGCCCCGGCACGGTCGAAAGCCCGTCGCTCGAAGGGCGGATCGAGGCCCTGAGCCGCTCGACCGGCGAGCCGATCGAAAGCGTGCGGCAGGCCTTCGTCGAGCGCCAGCCGATGGGTCGGCTCGGCAAGCCGGAGGAGATCGCAGCGCTCGCCGTCTACCTTGCCTCCGACGAGAGCGCCTTCACGACGGGGCAGATTTTTCTCGCCGACGGGGGTTTCGCTCTCTAAAGGGCCGCGTAGCGGCCCGGCAGTTTTGGCGCCGATCGCGGTTTTTCAGAAGATTAGGCGCCGTTTTCTGTCAATTTGTCACCTCCCACCTATTCTAGCTTAGTCCTCGACCTTCAAATAGATCCGCCCGCCCTCGACTTTGACCGGGTAGGTCGCGAGATTGACGCAGGCGGGCGCGCCCTTGGCCTCGCCGGTCGTGAAATCAAAGCGGCCGTTATGCATCGGGCATTCGATAATCGTTCCGTCAACGAAGCCGTCGGCGAGCTCGACTTGCTCGTGCGTGCAGAGCCCGTCGGTGGCGAAGTAGCGGTCGTCGGCCGTCCGGTAGAGGGCGAACTGCCGGCCGCCGTGCTCGAACGGCGCGACGTCTTCCGCTCCGATGCGGTCGGCAGGCCCGGCGTCGATCCAATTCTCGCTCATGGCTTTCTCCGATGGTCTCGCGCGTCACGCCGCCGCCATCGCTGCGCGCGCCGGACCGGGCGACGCGTTCGGGGGCAGCTCGCGCCGCGCATAGTAGGTCGGATCTTTCAGCTGGCGCGCCAGCGTCGGGATGATCTCAAGATAGGCGGCGATCGTGCTGGGGTACGGCGGCGGGCAGTCCGCCTTTATCGCTGCATGCAGCTTGGGCAGCGCGTGATACGGGATCAGCGGAAAGAGGTGATGCTCGACGTGATAGTTCATGTTCCAGTAGAGGAAGCGGAAGATCGGATTCATGTAGATCGTGCGCGAATTGAGCCGATGGTCAAGCACGTCCTCAGCGAGCCCGAGATGCTGCGTGCAGCCAAAGTAAAGCTGCAGCCATGAGCCGTAGAGCGACGGCAGGCCGACATACATAGCCGGCAGGATCGAACCCGACCATACGCAAGCGACGATGACGGCAGCGTAAATCGCAAGATAGATGCGCGCCGTGCGGTACACCTTCGCCCGCTCGCTTGTCGGCACGAAGGCCGCTTCCTCTTCCGTGAGCCTGCCCGTCGCGTGCACGATGAGCTTCTGCGCGAAGACGACCGCGGTCTTGAGCGCGAAGACATTGAGGACGAGCGTGAGAACGTCGGGCGGGCGCGGCGAAATGATCTCCGGGTCGCGGCCGACGATGATGGTGTCGGTGTGGTGGCGCGTATGGCTCCAGCGCCAGATCTCCGGCTCGCGCAGGATCATGAAGCAGGCGATCTGATAGACCGCGTCGTTCATCCACGGCGTCCTGAAGGCGGTGCGGTGGCCGCATTCGTGCCAGCGGCTGTCGGAAGCGGAGCCGTAGAGGACGCCGTAGACGATGAAGAACGGAACCGCCGCCCAGCCGCCCCAGAGGTAAAACCCAAGACCGCCGGAGACGATGAGCGCGGCGAACCAGATGAGCGTGTCGCGGATCGCCGGCTGATCGCTGCGCTGCATGAGCTTCTTGAGCTCCGAGCGGGAGGTGGGCGGCGAGTACCATTTCGCCGACGCAAGGCCCGCCGCGACGGCTCTCTCGGCCTCCGGTCCGGTGAGACTGTAGTCGCGCGCAACGAAGGCGGACATCCGGTTTCCTCCCGCCGGCCGGGCGACGCTCCCAGCCGCAGCGGCGAACCTTATCGCAAGGCGCCGCTCCGGCTCAATCGGGCGCTTTCATTTCCTATCAAAATAGCGCATCCTTCGGCGCCATTCATCTCGCAAATCCCATCACGACCGGAGCCGCCCGATGGGCCGCCGACCGACCATCGCCGATCTCGCCGAAGCCGCCGGCGTCAGCGTCGCGACCGTTGATCGGGTGCTCAACGCCCGCCAACGGGTGCGGGAAGGAACCGCCGAGCGCGTCCTTGCCGCCGCCGAAGGGATCGGCTTCCATGCCGCCCCGTTGCTCAAGAGCCGATTGCGCCCGGACCTGCCCGAGCGGACCTTCGCGTTCCTGCTTCAGCGCGCCGACCCGTTCTACGCGCAGTTCGGGGCCGATCTGGCGGCGGCGACCCAGGCGCTCAACCATTTGCGCGCGCGATCCATTGTCGACTTCTCCCCCGACCTCTCCGCCTCCGTCATGGCCGAGCGCCTCATGAAGCTCGGCGAGCGGGCCGATGCGGCGGCGATCGTGTCGGTCGATCATCCGCGCGTCAGCGACGCGATCGCGAGACTGCGCGCGCGCGGCGTCCCGACCTTCGCGATCCTGACCGAGCTCGGCGCCGAGGCCGCCGCCCCCTACATCGGCCGCGACAACCGCAAGGAGGGGCGCACCGCCGCCTGGATCATCGCGAAAGCCGCCCGCCGGCCCGGCCGGATCGGCATCATCGTCGGCAGCCATCGCTTCCTCTGCCAGGAGACGGCCGAGATTTCGTTTCGCGCCTGGCTGCGCGAGAACGCGCCGGAGTTCACCGCCATCGAGCCGCTGGTCAATCTCGAGGAGCCGCGCATCGCCTATGCCGCGACGCAGGACCTGATCGCTACCCACCCCGATCTCGTCGGCCTCTATATTTGCGGCGGCGGCAAGGAGGGGGTGATCGCCGGGGCCCGCGACGAGCCGCGGTCGAAAGGCCTCGCCATCGTCTGCAACGAACTGACGGCGGAGGCGCGCGCCGGCCTCATCGACGGGGTGCTCACCGCCGTCATCTCGACCCCGACGGCTCGGCTGTCGGAAAAGGCAGTCACCGCCATGGCCGCGGCGCTCAAGGCGCCCGAGGAGGCGGTCCAGAGTCCGATCTACGTGCCGTTCGAGCTTTACCTGCCCACCAATATCTAGTCTTGAGGCGGCCGACTCTCACAAGGTTGTCGCCCGGGGCCCGGCGGCTGGCCGTCGGCTGAAAAGTGAGCCCGGCGATGTGCGGAAGAGTCTTGCCTATCTGAATGAGCCTCTTTGAGAGAGCTAACGTCCGGCTGCATGGACCCGCGAGCCGCGCGCTTCGGCCGCCTCCACTTTCGCGCCACGCTCAATATGGTGGCCAGGGCGGAGGTGTGGAAAAGAAGATTTTGTGGAATGAATATTCTGTTATTGATTTCTTTTGGAACATTTGTTACACAATGTCTTACCGGCCCCTCGCCGGACGACGGGCGGCGGACATCGAAGAATCCGCTGGGGCGCCCCGGAGAGGGACTGAAATGAGACGTAATTTGGCCGTTCTCTTCTTCTTCCGCAAGGAGCGGCCGCCCCAAGTGAAGCTTGGCCGTGTCGCTGAGATACGGGCAGCCGGTCTCATGTTCGGGCAATTTCGCCCCTGAAGGAGGAAACGCGATGAAACGCATCATCAACTTGACCGTCGGCGCTTTGCTTTCGAGCCCTGCGTCGGGCGGGGCGTCCTCAGGCGGCGCACTTTCGGTCGCGCCTGATGGGCGGTTCCGCCCGTGAGCCTCAGTTCCGGAGAATTGGCCGCGCAATCCGCGATGGCCTGAGCAGCGCCAGACCGGCGCAAACTAAAGTGGAGGAAACCGATGAAATATTTGAACAGAACGACCGCTCTCGCCGCGGGCGCTGTGCTGGCTTGCTCCGCCGCGCTCATCGCGAGCCCGGCGGGCGCGCAGGAAAAGCAGATGACCGTCGCGATGATTACCCACGCCCAGCCGGGCGACACCTTCTGGGACATCATCCGCAAGGGCGCCGAGGCCGCCGCCAAGAAGGACAACATCAGGCTGATCTACCTCGCCGACCCGACGGCGACGAAGGAGGCGCAGCTCATCTCCAACGTCGTCGAGCAACATGTCGACGGAATCGCGCTGACCCTCGCCTTCCCTGACGCCGAAGCGTCGGCGGTGAAGGCCGCGCAAAAGGCCGGCATTCCGATCGTCGGCTTCAACGCCGGCGTCGACCAGTGGAAGGAGCAGGGCCTGCTCGGCTATGCCGGACAGGACGAGTCCGTGGCCGGCAAGGCCGTGGGCGAAAGATTGAACCAGGAAGGCGCCAAGAACGTCGTCTGCCTCGATCAGCAGCAGGGCGCGGTGCAGCTCGAGGCGCGATGCAATGGCATCAAGGACACCTTCAAGGGCAAGATGGAGGTGCTCTACGTGACCGGCTACGATATGCCGACGGTCAAGGCGCGGGTGCAGGCCAAGCTGCAACAGGACCCGTCGATCGACTATGTCGTCACCCTCGGCGCCCCGTTCGCCCCGGTTGTGCTCGACGCCATCACGGCGACGGGCTCGAAGGCCAAGGTCGGCACCTTCGACATGAGCCCGGTGGCGATCGACCTGATCGCGAAGGGCAAGATACAGTTCGCGGTCGACCAGCAGCCCTATGTCGAGGGCTACGAGGCGGTCGACATGCTGTGGCTTTACGTCACCAACGGAGATACCGTCGGCGGCGGCGGCCCGGTGCTGACCGGCCCGTTCTTCGTGACCAAAGACAACGCCGAGGCCGTGGCCAAATACGCCAAGAACGGCACGCGCTGAGTGAAGGAATGGCCGTGATTTGACAGCCAAGCCGTGAAGCCGACCGCCGACCGGAGGGCGTCCTCCGGCCGGTGGATCCACAAGGGAGGAGACCGTGACGACGAGCACCGGAAGCGCAGGCTTGGCGCAGCCGCGGCGCCAGTACCAGGCTCAGGCCTTCTGGAAACGCGCTCTGAAACGCCCCGAAGCGGGCGCGCTCGGCGGAGCAATCCTCGTCTTCATCTTCTTCTGGGTGATGGCGCCTCCGTTCCGGCAGTTCGCCGCCTTTACCACGGTCCTCTATCAGTCCGCGACCATCGGCATCCCGGCGGTCGCCGTCGCGCTCTTGATGATCGGCGGGGAGTTCGACCTTTCGGCCGGCGTCGCGGTGACGACCTCCTCGCTCGCCGCCTCGATGTTCGCGACCCAGGTCGCCGGCAGTCTCTGGGCGGGGGTCGTCTTCGCCTTCTTCTTTTCCCTCGGGATCGGCGCGCTGAACGGCCTGCTCCTCATCCGGACCAAGCTGCACAGCTTCCTCGTCACGCTCGGCACCTTCCTGATGCTTCAGGGTCTCAACATCGCCATCACCAAGCTCATCACCGGCAATGTGGCGACCCAGGACATCAGCGGGATGAGTGGCTTCAACACGCTGCAGAGGATCTTCGCCTCCAACTTCATGATCGGCCACGCGCAGATCAGCATCGCCATCGTCTACTGGCTGATCTTCGTCGCGATCGCCACCTGGGTGCTTCTGCGCACCAAGATCGGCAACTGGATTTTCGCCGTCGGCGGCCAGGGCGAGAGCGCGCGCGCCGTCGGCGTTCCAGTCAACCGGGTGAAGGTCGGGCTCTTCATGCTGGTCGGCTTCGGCTGCTGGTTTCTCGCGATGCATCTGCTCTTCGCCTACAACACGGTGCAGTCGGGCGCGGGGATCGGCAACGAGCTCCTTTACATCGCGGCCGCGGTGGTGGGCGGCTGCCTGCTCACCGGCGGCTACGGCTCGGCAGTGGGCTCGGCGCTCGGCGCCTTCATCTTCGGCATGACAACCGAGGGCGTGATCTATGCCGACTGGGACCCGGACTGGTTCCAGTTTTTCGTGGGCGCGATGCTCCTGCTCGCCACAGTGGTCAACACCTGGATCCGCCTGCGGGCAACGAAGGGGAAGTGAGATGGCTCGCTCGGAACCGCCGATCATTCAGCTCAAGAACATCGGCAAGAACTACGGCGCCATCAGCGCGCTCCGCGGCGTGAACCTCTCGGTGCGCCAAGGCGAGGTCACCTGTATCCTCGGGGACAACGGAGCCGGCAAGTCGACGCTGATCTCGATCATCGCGGGGCTCTTCCCGCATGACGCGGGCGAGTATCTGGTCGATGGCAAGCCCCGGCGATTCTCGTCGCCGCGCGAGGCGCTCGACCTCGGCATCGCGGCGGTCTACCAGACGCTCGCGCTCGTTCCGCTTCTGCCCGTGTGGCGCAATTTCTTCCTCGGGTCGGAGCTCGTGAAGGGGAGCGGTCCGTTCCGTCGGCTCGACACTGCGGAAATGCTGGCGAAAACGCAGGACGAGCTGCACCGAATGGGGATCAACCTCGAAAACCTGGAACAGCCGGTCGGCACGCTCTCGGGCGGCCAGCGCCAGGTGGTGGCGATCGCCCGCGCCGTTCATTTCGGCGCCCGGGTTCTGATCCTCGACGAGCCTACCGCGGCGCTCGGCGTGGCGCAGTCCGGCCTGGTGCTGCGTTACATCGTTCAGGCCGCGCGAGACCAGGGGATTGGCGTGATCTTCATCACCCACAACCCGCACCACGCCTATCTCGTCGGCGACCATTTCATGGTGCTGGCGCGCGGCGAAGTCGACCTCGACACGCCTCGCGCGGAGCTCACGCTCGAAAACCTAATGTTCCACATGGCTGGCGGCAAAGGACTGAGCACCCTCGAACATGAGATTCACGGTGATGGCGCCGTCGCTGCGGGGACCTGACACGGGTAGCCCCGCTCGCCGTGCACGCGGCCGAAATCGCGGATTCGCCGCCGCGCACGAGTTGCGACGTCAATGCGCGAGCAGACCAGCATGACGCTACGTCGACGCGATTTGGGTTCGACGCGATTCGGCTTTTGAGGCCGGGGACGGATGTCTTTAGGACTTGCAATCAGCGGCGCGGCAATCATGGGGGCAGACCCCCCACTGTGCATCTCCCAACAACGGGAGAGCGGACGCTTCCGGCGAGTCAGCGGGAAAGCGAAGCTGTAAGCGCGAACCCCTCGCGGCGCCGCTCACTCCCTCGGCTTCGCCTTCATGGTGCGCGCGAAGAGCGCCTCCTCCATCCGCTCGGCGATCTCGCGCAAATAAGGGTTGCGCGCCTCCCGGCCCGCCCGGCCTGAATCGAGGTCGCTCTGAAACCCGTCGCGCTGCGGCCAGTGCTCGGTGAGAAGCTCGAAGCCCGCGTCCTCGATCGTCCCGACCGCGCGGCCGAATTGCGTCTCCGATCGCCCGACCTTGGAGAGAACGACCACGAGCCGCCCTTCGGCGCCGCGCTTGGCGAGCTTGCGCGCGAGCGAAAGAGTGGGTCTCAGATCGTCGTGCGAAACACCGGTCGGCAGGAACACAACGTCGCTCACCTCGGCGATCTCGCCCGAGAGATCGTCGGCGAGGCCGCGCGTGTCGGCGACGATGAAATCGGCGACTCCATCATCCTTCCTGAGCTTCTTCAGGCTCTTGAACGCGCGCGCGTCCACCTCGGGCTCGAGACTGGCGCGCATGCGCTGCGCGCTCCATTCGACGCAGGTCAGCTGGTCGAGGTCGAAGTCGGCGAGCAGCGTCTTGCGCCCGCGATGGATCGCGCCGACAGCGAGCAAGCGCGCCAGCGCGCTCTTGCCGACGCCACCCTTCTGGCTGACGAAGGCCGCCGTGGTCGGCAATTTCTCCTTGCTCATGGTCCTCCAGCTCGCGCGCTTCTTCTCGATTTTCCCCGGCGCCATGCTATAGGCTGAAACCACGCTGAGAAAGAGAATAGCGAAAGCGTTTCCCCAAAGATTCATGGCCGCCGCCGATCTCCTGTCCGACCTTGCGCTCATGGTCTGGTGCGGCCAGAATCTCGTCTCGACGCTTGCGGTCGCGGTCTACCGGCGAGGCCTGCCGCAGCCGGAGGTCCCGGGCGTCGAGCCCAATGTCGCGGTCATCCTGCCGGTCAAAAGCGCGGCCAACCTCGACCGCTTCTTGCCGCTGCTGCGCGCGCAAAAGTACAGGAGCTTTCGGGTCGTCGCCGCCGTCGAAAGTTCTGACGATCCGGCCTTCGCCGTCTTAAGCGCCGCCGAACGCGAACCGCGGCCTTCGATCGAGACCGTCGTGGCGGGGCCGGCCGTCAATGCCGGGCAGAAAGTGTGGAACCAGCTCGCGGCGCTGGAGCGGCTCGCGCCCGACGACGAGATCGTCGCCTTCATCGACGCCGATACCGCGCCGACGCCGCTCTGGCTGCCGCGGCTTGTTGCGGTCATCGTCAACGCGAAGCGGCCCGTCGCGACCGGCTATCGCTGGATGATTCCGGCGGACGGCCGCTTGAGCTCCGCATGCCTCGCCGCCGCCAACGCCTCGATCGCCTCGCTGCCGCGCGGCGTCTTGCCGATGCCGCTCGTCTGGGGCGGCAGCGTCGCGATGCGAAGGACGACGCTCGAAGCCATCGACCTCAAACAAGCCTGGCGCGGCGCGATCAGCGACGATTCGCAAATCGCCGAGGCGCTGCGCCGACATGGCCTCGTCGCGCATGCGCCGCGCCAGGGGCTGCTGCTGACGCGGGTTTCCTGCTCGTGGCGCGAGTTCCTCGCCTTCGGCGTGCGGCAGTACCGTTTCGTCTATCTGCATCAGCCGAAGAACTGGGCGGCGGCCGCGCTGACGCTCTGGGCGCCGCCGCTCTGCATCGCGCTCGCCGCGCCGGCCCTCATCGCCGGCTCAGCCCTCGCCTGGGCTGCGCTCGCGCTCGTGCTCGTGCTGGGCGAAGCGCGCGTACGCCTGCGCCGGTCCTTGCAGCGCGCGCTGTGGCCGGAAGTCGGCGGGCCTGACGATGAGCGGCGCTGGCGCGCGGAGCGCTGGCTGCGTCCGGTCTGGCATTTTCTGCACGCGCTCTCAGCCGCCGGCGCGCCGCTCACGCGCCGCATCGAATGGGCTGGGATTCGCTACTTCGTCCGCGGGCCGCAGGACGTCGTCATCGAGGGGAGCGAGGACTGCGCATTGAACGGCTCAATTCCCAGGGGACGATCGCCGCAATGATCGCCCGCCCGCCGGTCGAGCGCGCCGATGATCGCAAGCTTAGGCATGGCCGCTCACCGCTTCGGGTAGGCGGTGAAAACGTAGTCCTTCGCCTCCACGATCCTGTGGCAGGCGAACCCGCATTTGGCGTCGTGCTCCTGCGGCGGCGAGTCATTTTCGTCGCCAGGCCTGAACGTATCGGACGCGGGGTCATACTCGAACTCGGCGTATCCCCACCCGCCGCTGTCGGCGAACCTCTTGCGGTCTTTCACCATGAAGTCGACGTCATGCAACGCGCCTGGCACTGTCGGCTCATTGGGCTGGTCCTCAGCCTTCTTCGCCGTCCAATGGATCTTCGCCATCCTGGCGCCGTCGGGAAACGGCTTGCCGTTGCCGGGAATGCCCGCCTTGTAGGCTTTGATCATCGCGGGGTTGCCGAGGATCGTTGCGATTTTATCTCCGTTGTGCGCTGCGCTTCCGGCGACAGCTCATGCCTGGGCGTCAGTGGCGACGATCTCGCTCCGCCGCACGCCGATGGCGGCGGCCAGCAGCTTGAGCCGATCGTTCACGACCTCGCTGTCCGGCGCGCGGGCGGCCGAGGCGACCTCGAGTCGCACGCAATCCGGCTCGATGTTGAGCCGCGCCGTCGCGAGCACCGAAGCCACGCTGCCGGAAAATCGGTAGGCCAGCAGGATGGCGCGCCCCAGAATCTGCGCGCGCCTTTGCGCCGTGGTCGAGAGTAGGTTGATCGCCGGCGCGAGCCAGGGCGCGTCGGAGCGCCCCACGTAGCGCGCGTGCACTGAGGCCGCCAGAAACACCCGTTCGGCGTGGTCGAGGCCGATGAAGGGGAATTGCAAGAGCCGCCGGAAACTCTCCTCGGCCCGGAGGTCCGGCGGGTCGCGCCAGGCGATGTCCGAGAGCGCGCAGACGGCGACCCTGAGACGCGTCTCGGCCGGCGTCTCGCCCGGGAAGAGGTTGGCTGTCCAAGCGACGAGTTCGGGCGCGAAATCCGGCACGCGTGCGAGCGGCAGGCCGATGAGCTGGGCGCCCTCGACCAGCGGGTCAAGATATTGCTCAGGCTTGCTCAGCTGCGAATAGAGGAGCCCCTCGCGCAACCCAAGCGCCGAGAAAACGACCCGCTCCGGCGCGAGACGCTTCAGGACGCGGTCGAGCACCAGCGCCGCCGCCGGCAGCGTCCGCGCTCGGCGTTCCGAGACGCCCGGCGTCTCGGCGAGCTTGGCGGGCGTCATGCGCGAAATCGACTTGGCGAAGGCGCGCGCGGTCTCGGCGTCGAGCGAATAGCCGTGGACGACTTTGACCGGCGCGTCCACCTGCTCCATGTGCGCCTTGGCGAGGCAGCGCCAGCCGCCGCCGACGGGAAAGAACACGGGCCGACCCAGCGCTGGCGACAAATGCCCGCGCAGAATCTCGTCCACGCCCTTTTTCGCCGACGCATTGCCTTCCGCCATCATCGCCTCGACCGGCAGCGCGCCGAGCGGCATGCTCACCCAGCGGTCCCCGACCTTATCGTCGATCGCCTCCGAGACTTCGAGGCTGCCTCCGCCCATGTCGCCGACCGTGCCGATCGGCCGAAAGAAGCCGGAGACGACGCCAAGCGCCGCGTAGCGCGCCTCCTCGGCGCCCGAGAGGATGCGGACCTTGAGCCCGCTCTCCGCGGCGATGCCGGCGACCAGGTCGGCCCCGTTGGACGCGCGCCGGATCGCCTCGGTCGCGGTCGCGTCGATGCGGGCGACGCCCATCGCGTCGGCGATGGCGCGGAACCGCCGCGTCGCCTCGATGGTCCGGCGGAAGTTCTCCTGCGCGATGGCGCCCGTTTCCGCCAGGCCCTCGCCGAGCCGGCAGAGCGATTTCTCGTTGAAGCGCGGCATCGGCGCGCGGCCGAGCTGGTCGTAGACGACGAGCCGGACCGAGTTCGAGCCGATGTCCACGATCGCGTAGTGCGACCGGTCGACCCGCTCGGCCCGCTCTGGATCGAGGTCGAGCGGACGCGTCACCTCGTCGAAAGATTGGACGTCGTTGGGCATCGCGTGTGCTCCGGCGGCGCCGACATCATGAGCGGCGAAGCGCGACATTGCTAGGGCCCGAATCGCCGCGGCCAGCATCTGGGCGGCGGCCAATTATCGGAAAGTCGATTGATGAGAATCAACGTCGACGAACATCATCGGCGGCAAAATATCATCAAAAAAGGAGGTCGGACCATGACCGTCCATATCGTAGGTTCTGGAATCGCCGGGCTCGCTTCTGCGGTCTACCTCATCCAGGACGCAAAGGTCCCCGGAAGCGACATAACGATCTACGAAACCCAGAAGGACGTCGGCGGCGCGATGGCCGCAGGCTCCGAGAGTCCGTACGGCACGCCCGAGTCCGGGTATGTGCGCCCCGCAGCGCGGATCA
>Ga0335083_10008696_pt1 | contig 12378 bp, 9 predicted proteins | sample Lox_Sample_42_FD_206716 | JGI IMG/M metagenome (GOLD analysis project Ga0335083, IMG submission 206716) | Soil microbial communities from Loxahatchee National Wildlife Refuge, Florida, United States - Lox_Sample_4.2 | ecosystem: Environmental > Terrestrial > Soil > Wetlands | place: USA: Florida... | reverse complement strand
GGTGCGCCGTGAAAAGGCGGCGTCTTCCAGTGGGTGAGAGTCCCACCCGGCGAGTGCTCCAGCCGGAAGCAACCGGAGCGGCTATGGAGGTAACGAAGTAGTCGAAGCCTTTGGTGTAAAGCGTCACGACTTTGGTGACGTCGCGAGTGTGCAGGCCGTAACGCGAGTGAACGCCGAGCAAGCCTCGAAAAGGAAAATGCACAGGTCGACCCGGCGCTGCTTCCGGGGAAGACTGATACGGCTGGGGTGATCGAGCAAAGAGGAACCCAGACGCTGTGCCGGGGTAATGGCGACAGCATGTACACCAGGAAGACGCGCGCAACACGGGAAGCCCCAAGGCGTGCTGAGATGGTTGAGCAACCGGTCGCCCGCGAGGGACGGGCCGGGCGGCTTGGGGTGACGGAGAGGCCTGCAATACCGGTGAAGCCGGGTAATGCCGGTGGAGGGAAGAGGCCTCAGTTCTGGACGAACGCAACACGTAGTGAGGGACCTGGAGATTGGGCAACCTATCAACTCCGAAGAGTGTTCAGAAGCTGCAGAAGGCGTTACACGCGAAAGCGAAGGCAGAGCCTGGCTATCGCTTCTACGCGCTGTACGACAAGATCTACCGGGAGGACATCCTGGCGTATGCCTATGCGCAGTGCCGCTCGAACGCGGGTGCGCCGGGTGTGGATGGTCAGAACTTCCCGCAGGTCGAGGCGTACGGCGTGGAGCGGTGGCTGGGGGAACTGGCGCTTGCGCTCAAGGAGGAGAGTTACCGACCGGAGCCGATCAGACGAGTGTTTATCCCGAAAGCCAACGGCAAGCTCAGGCCCTTGGGCATCTCGACGCTGCGGGATCGGGTGTGCATGACGGCAGCAATGCTGGTGCTGGATCCGATCTTCGAAGCCGACCTTCCACCCGAGCAGTACGCGTACCGCGCGGGCCGGAATGCGCAGCAGGCGGTGAGCGAGGTGCAGGACACGCTGTATCACGGGCATCCGGAAGTCGTGGATGCCGACGTCGCCGACTACTTTGGGAGCATCCCGCACGCGGAAATCATGCGCTCGCTGGCGCGACGCATGGTGGACGCTCGTGTGCTGCATCTGATCAAGATGTGGCTGGAATGCGCCGTAGAGGAGACCGACGACCGAGGCCGCAAGACACGCACGACCGTGGCCAAAGATACCAAGCGTGGCATACCCCAAGGCTCACCGATCTCACCACTGCTGGCGAATCTCTACATGCGCCGGTTCGTGTTGGGATGGAAGAAGCTCGGGCTCGAGCAGCTGCTGGGCGCTCGCATCGTGACCTACGCCGATGACCTCGTGATCCTGTGTCCTCGGGGGAGGGCGGCTGAGGCCCTCACCCGCATGCGCGAGCTCATGAGGAAGCTGAGGCTGACAGTCAACGAGGAGAAGACACGAATCTGTTCGTTGCCGGAAGGGCACTTCGACTTCTTGGGTTACACGTTCGGGCGGTTGTACTCGCCGAGGACCGGATCGTCGTACATCGGCATGCGGCCCTCGAAGAGAAGCGTCCGGCGCGCGGTCGACAACGTCCGCGCGCTGACCGCCCGCAATATGACGTGGCAAGAGACCACAGACGTCGTGGCAAAACTCAATCGTGTCCTGCGTGGCTGGGCGAACTACTTCCAGGTAGGTACCGTCTCGGGCGCGTATCGGGCACTGGAGAGCTACACGGAACTGCGGTTGCGCCGATGGTTACGGTACAAGCACAACGCATGGCACAGCCGGGCGGGTCGCTTCTACGACTCGTACCTCTATGGGGAACTCGGTCTGGTGCGGCTGACTGCTCGAGGCCGTGATGTGCCGTGGGCGAAGGCGTGAGTCTGGTCCGAGAGCCGGATGCGGGAGATCTGCACGTCCGGTTCGATGAGCGGCGACTGGAAACAGACGGGCAGACACGGACTGAGGCACCGGCCCCGCCGGTCAACAGCTACTCCCCGCGTCACGCCAGCACTGCGCCAGTCGTCGACTCTACCCGTTGACGGTGTATCCTTTGACGCTTCGCCGCATCCAAACAACAAGTAAGGTGGCTCGTGAGACTATTGCTGACGCTGTTCTTCACTTGCCTGGGGGCTGCCGCGGTGGATCAAGTGCAGTCTGCCGAATCACCGCCGCCAAAGGCGGTGCTCGTAACGGGCGCGAGCACTGGGATCGGGCGCAAGGTCACTGAAAGGCTCGCAGCCGACGGGTACTTCGTCTATGCCACGGCGCGCAAGCCGGAGGACCTGAAGGCACTCGGCGCCATGAAGAACGTGCAGGCCGTGCGACTCGACGTGACCCACCCCGAGGATATCGCCGCAGCTCTTGAAACGATTACCAAGGCCGGACGCGGCCTGTACGGGTTGGTCAACAATGCCGGGATCGCGACGGCTGGCTCGATCGCCGACATGAAGTTTGAAGAGTACGAGCTCGTCATGGACGTCAACGCCGCTGGACCGGTGAGAATGATTAAAGCATTCGAACCGCTGGTCATCGAGCAGAAGGGGCGGATCGTCAATATCGGATCGATATCGGGCATTCTCGGGGGACCGAATCTCGCGGCCTATCAGATGAGCAAACATGCGGTCGAAGCCCTGACTGACTCGCTCGCAGCTCAGCTGAGCGAGGTCGGAGTCCGGGTGAGCGTCGTCGAGCCGGGAAACTACAATTCAGACATCGGCAAGAGCGCGCTGGCCCGAATGGGGGCGGATTCGGCGGCTGCTCGGGCAACGGGATTTGCGGCGCGCGCCGATCGGTCCAGGTACAAGGACCCTGACGAAGTGGCCGCAGCGGTCGAGCAGGCGCTGATTGAGCCGGAGCCGAAGCGTCGCTACCTGGTGGTGCCGAATCAGGACGAAGCCGAGATCACCATCCGCAAGCAAATCGAGCAGCTGGTGCAGCTCAATGAGGGTCAACCTTACACGTATGACCGCATGGCTCTCGTCAAGATGCTAGACGAGGCGCTCGCGAAGGCCCGACCCCAAACCCATTGACAGCGGACACGCATCTCGGAGCACTTTGACTGATAATTCCGAGGGTAAGGCGGAAAAACGCTGAGAATCAGTCGCTTGGCGTCGCCAAGAATACAAACCGTAGAGATTCGGTAGAGGTGCTCAAAGTCCGAGCAGTGGAACTTGGTCCGATTTCCGGTCGAGGGGGAATATTTGCAGATGCGGAGGAGTAAGCGCACCGTAAATGCGCTGACGGCTTCGTGCCGGTCAGCTCTGCAGCCGTTTACACGCCCGTAGTGCCTTTTGCTAGCCCGCGTGCCGCTCCAGCCCCCTTATATTGGAGGCGCGCCGTGGGTGTTATCGATCCGCCATTTCTTGCGTCAAATCTCGCCAGTCCAGCACGTATCGCCAAGGACATCGTCGCAGCGCTTGTCCAGGATCTGAAGCTCCGGCCAGGCGACTTCGTCTATGAGAAGCCGCTGGGCATCGCGTTTGAGGCTCGTGGACTCGCCGTCGAAGATATTTCGGGCGGGTTGGAGCACGCGAAGCAGCGGGGATGGCTCATTTTCGACCCCGTTCAGCGCATCTACACACTGACCCAAGCGGGATTCGCCATCGGCTAAGTACCCGGCGCTATGCCTTCAATTCGCCGGTGCTCTTTGCGATGCGGCGTCGTGGCTACGCCCACGGGCTCGTAGGCTTGCAGAGGTGACGGGTCTAACGTTCACGAATCCATCAATGCCCGGAACATGGCCAACAGTTCATCGGCCTCGATCGGTTTGCTCGCGAAGCGCAGCAGGGGATCACGTGGCAGCTCCTTGACTGCCGATGATGTGTCGCCGGTTATCAGGACAGCCTTGAGCGGTCGAGCGAGCGCCGCGCGCAGGGCGAGGATCGCCTGCGTACCGGTTTCCCCATCGTTGAGGTGATAGTCAGTTACCAACAGATCGATGCGCGGATCCGCTCTGGCTTGCTCCAGTGCCTCCGCTACCGTGCCAACCGCCGTAACCTGATAACCCTCACTCCTCAGGAGCATGCGGGTCGCATTTCGCACAGCCGGATCGTCTTCCAGCAACAGGACACGAGCGTCCCCTTGGCTCGTGCCTGACTTCGATTTCGGTGCGATATGACGTGTTGGACGCGTGACCTCGCTACTGACCGGCAACCTCAGGGCGAACTTCGAACCCTTGCCCACCTCGGACTCCACGTCCAACTTCAGGTCGAGAAGCATCACAAGCCGCTGCACGATGCTCAAGCCAAGCCCGTAGCCCTCGCGCGTCGTATTGGACGGGACTCCAACTTGGTAGAACTCGTCATAGATGTAGTGCAGCTTGTCGGGCGGTATGCCGATGCCGGTATCGAGGACCTCGATGCTTACATAGGAGGGCAGATCGTGCAGGCAGCGCAACGCAACGCAGCCCGCGCGCGTGTACTTGATGGCGTTCGAGACGAGATTGCGCAGGATCTGTCCCACGAGTGAGGGATCGCTGTGCACCGAGTCGTCGCACGGCGTCACCTCTAGAGTCAGTCCCTTATTGCTCGCGAGATCGGCAAACTCCCGCCGCAGCTCGTCGAACAGGGCGCTCACCGTGAAATCCGTCGGGTCGGGCTTGATGGCACCAGACTCGAGCTTACTGATGTCGAGCAGCGTATTGAGGAGTCGCGACATTCCACTGATCGCCAGCTCCTGCTGTGCGAGCGCTTCGTCGGCCGTGGCGTTGGTCGAGACGCGACGCAGCGTGCCAGTCAGGAGCGCCAGGGTCTGAAGCGGCTGACGCAAGTCGTGACTCGCAGTGGCGAGGAAGCGGCTCTTCGCTTGGTTTGCACGATTAGCCACGTCGCGCGCGGCCCGCAGCATCTCCTCGCCCTGGGCCCGCGTAATGAGCGAGGAGACCAAGCGGATGTAGACGTCCGTTATCTGTAGCTCTCGCTCTGATGGTCTATGAGGCTCACGAAAATGCGTGGAAAACATGCCCATCATCACCCCCTCGCGCCCAAGAATCGGGGAGGATTGAACTGCACGATAGCCCTCCTGTGCGGCAATCGCGCGGTGCGGCAGATAGTCAGGGTCTTCCTGTACATCCTCGATGATCACTCGCTCTCCCGCTCGCAGCGCCCGGCCACAAGCGGAGGGTTCATTGATATCGACGCTGGCAAAGTGTTCGAGAAAGGCCGAGGAGAATCCGCGCTGCGCTACGATCTTGAGCACGCCGGTCTCCGGCTCCCATAACTGAATGTTGCCGTAGTCGGCGCGCTGCACGGCAATGGTGGCATCGAGGACTTCCTCGAGCATCTTGGGCAGATCTGCGGCCTCAATCAGCTGAGCGCTCATTTCGTGCAGGCGGCGCATATGTTCGAGCTGCGCACTGAGTTCAGCCTCAACTCGCTTGCGGTCCGTGACGTCGCGAATCGCCGCGGCGACGAGATTGCGGCCGTCAGCATCGATCGGGCTCAAGCTGATCTCGACGGGAAACTCGGTTCCGTCCTGTCGCAGTCCAAAGAGGCTTAACCCCGCACCCATCGGGCGGACGCGTACGTTTCTCATGTATGCCTGTCGCATCGAGGGGTGCTGACCGCGAAAGCGCACCGGCATCAGATGCTCCACGGGCCTACCAATAAGCTCATCGTGGGAATGACCGAAAAGTGCCGACACCTGCCGATTGGCAAAGCGAATGACGCCTGAATCATCAAGGATGATCATGGCGTCTGGCGCTGCATCAAGGGTGCTACGCGCGAGTTCTGAAGGCAGGCTCTGCATGACCCATGGCTCACTGACTGTTCGCGGCCCGCCGAGGAGATCCTAGCTATCTGGATACAAGGGTTCAACCGATTCGCAGGGACTGTAAGAAACTGAATCCTGCGCCTCGAGCTGCGGCTCGGCAGGATTCACCAGGGTTCCGAGAGTAACCGTGTTGCAATCGGGGCTGCCGTCAGGGTTTCACGACCGCAAGTATCACGATCGCGACGAGCAGCAGCCCCGGCACTTCGTTGAACAGGCGATACCAGCGTGACGAGCGCCCGCCGCCGCGCGCCAGCTCGCGCATCAGCTGCCGGCACCACACGTGGTAGCCGATCAGCGCCAGTACCAGCAGCAGCTTGACCCGCAGCCAGCCGAATGCAAGGTACAGCGGCGCCGTGGCCACCATCCCTAAGCCGAAGGCGACCGTGCCGAGCGCGCCGATGGTCATGATGACGTAGAGCCGCCGCTCCATGAGCTCGAAGCGGGCGCGCCCGGGGGCTTCAGGGGTGGCGACGTGATAGACGAACAGGCGCGGCAGGTAGAACAGCCCCGCGAACCAGGTCACCAAGAACACCACGTGGAAAGCTTTGAGCCACAGCATCGCCGCACTTCCCGCGCTTCCCGGTTGAGCGATTGTAGCCCTAAGGGCGCGCCGGGGTGGCGAACGCCATGCGCGCCTCTGGTAGCATCACGGGCCTTTAACCTGCGACCCCGGTCCCACCATGTCCAGCACGCCAGCCGCCAGCCCCGCTCCTTTCCCCAGCAACATCGAGATCGCGCAAGCCGCGCGCATGCGCCCCATCGAGGAGCTGGCCCGCGAGCGGCTCGGCATCCCGGCGGAGAGCCTCGAGCCCTACGGACACTATAAGGCTAAGGTGTCGCTCGACTACGTGGCGCAGCTCGACGGCAGGCCGGACGGTAAGCTGGTGTTGATGACGGCGATCTCGCCGACGCCGGCGGGCGAGGGCAAGACCACGACCACGGTCGGACTGGCGGATGCGCTCAACCTGCTCGGCAAGCGCGCCATGCTGTGCCTGCGCGAGCCGGCGCTCGGTCCGGTGTTCGGCGTCAAGGGGGGGGCCGCGGGCGGCGGCTATTCGCAGGTGGTGCCCATGGAGGACATCAATCTGCATTTCACCGGCGACTTCGCCGCGATCGCCATCGCCAACAACCTGCTCGCCGCGCTCATCGACAACCATATCTACCAGGGCAATCAGCTGGGCTTCGATGTGCGCCGGGTCAGCTGGCGGCGCGTGGTTGACTTGAACGATCGGGCATTGCGCCACATCGTCATCGGGCTTGGCGGCTCGGCCAACGGCGTACCGCGCGAGGACGGTTTCGACATCGTAGTCGCCTCCGAGGTGATGGCGATACTGTGTCTCGCCGCGAGCCTCGCCGACCTCAAGGAGCGCCTCGGCAACATCGTGGTCGGCTACCGCGCCGACCAGCAGCCGATCCGCGCCCGCGACCTCAAGGCGCACGGCGCCATGACCGCGCTGCTGAAGAACGCTCTGGCGCCGAATCTGGTGCAGACGATCGCCAACAACCCGGCCTTCGTCCACGGAGGCCCGTTCGCCAACATCGCCCACGGCTGCAACTCGGTGATCGCCACGCGCACCGCGCTCAAGCTCGCCGATTACGTGGTAACCGAAGCCGGCTTCGGTGCCGATCTGGGAGCGGAGAAGTTCATCGACATCAAGTGCCGCAAGTCGGGCTTGCGGCCGAGCGCCGCGGTTATCGTCACCACGGTGCGCGCCCTCAAGTACCACGGCGGCGTCGAGCTCGCCGATCTCAAGACCGAGAACCTGCCGGCGCTGGAGAAGGGCGCGGTGAACCTCGAGCGCCACATCGACAACGTGGTCACCCACTACGGCCTGCCGTGCGCAGTCGCCATCAACCGCCGCGCGGAGGACACCGACGCGGAGGTCCGCCTGCTCACCGAGCGGGGCGCCGCGCACGGCGTGCGCGTCATCGGCGCGAGCCACTTCGCCGAAGGCGGCAAGGGCGCGCTCGAGCTGGCGCGCGAAGTCGTACGGCTGTGCGAGCAGCCCAGCAAATTCCACTACGTCTATGAGGAGGGCGCGACGTTGTGGGACAAGATGAAGGCGATCGCCAGCAAGATCTATCACGCCAGCGAGATCACCGCGGACAGCAAGATACGCGCCCAGATCCGCCAGCTGCAGGAATCCGGTTACGGCCGCTACCCGGTGTGCGTCGCCAAGACACAGTACTCCTTCTCGACCGATCCGAAGCTGCGCGGCGCGCCCTCGAACCACGTCGTCAACATCCGCGAGGTGCGGCTCGCCGCCGGCGCGGAGTTCATCGTCATGATCTGCGGTGACGTGATGACCATGCCGGGACTGCCGAAGGTGCCGGCCGCCAACAACATCGACGTCGACGACCGCGGCCGGATCACCGGATTGTTCTGAAGGCCAGGAGGGCCGATGCCTTTCTGCGAGGCGGATCCCTGGAGGCTGCAGTACTTCGAGGGCGTCGACTGTCCGCCCGAGGTACGCATTCCCACCGAGGATCCGGATGCCTATCAGTGGAACCCGGCGCATCGCTGGGTCTATAACAAGCTCACCGTAGCCGAGTCTCAGGGCCTGGTGTGCGGCCCCCACGGCGTTCCGCCGCCGTCCTTTCCGGTATTCAGCAAGCCGATCATCAACCTGCACGGGATGGGAGTCGGCAGCCGCGTGCTGCCCGACCTCGCCCACTACGAGCGCCACGAGACCGCCGGGCACTTCTGGATGCCGCTGCTCGCCGGGGACCACGTCAGCACCGACGTGGCGGTTGCGCGCGGCCGCACGCAGTGGCTGCGTCACTGCCACGGTGTGCCGGGGATGGGCGGTACCTTCGACTATTGGACGATCGAGCCCGGGCGCCGCGAGTCCCTGGCGGCCTATCTGGATGCGTGGGTGGCGCGGCATCTCGCCGACTACACCGGCATGTTCAACGCCGAGACGATCGGCGAGCGCATCATCGAGGTCCACCTGCGGGTCGCCGATCAATGGCCGGATCTCTACGAGCCGGGGTGGCTCGCGGCCGTGGTGGGGCTCTATCGCGACGGCAGCTGGTCGCTTGCGGGCGGCGCGCGCCGCGTCGGCTATAGCGTTGCGTTGTTCGGTCCCCACGGCCGCAGGTACCGCCATCCGCCGGCGCAGCTGGTCGATGAGGTGCGGCGCATGCCGCACGTGCGCAGCGTGCAGATCACCTTTCACGAGGACCGGGCGGCCATCGCGCACGCCATGCCGCCGGGGGGCTTTCGCCTCGCGGTGGTCAACTGCACCCAGCTCGAGGCGGGCCTGGCGGCGCGGGCGCGCCTGGGCACCTTCTGGGCCGTGTGAGTGCAGCCGCGGCCCGCGGCGCTCGCGCGCTCTATCGAGGCGGGCGGTCGCCGCTGAACTTGATCGGAGTAGCGCCCTCAACTGAGCCGATCGTCGCCCGATCGCTCACGTAGAGCTCCACCGGTCGCTCGAACCTGAGGGTGCCCTTGACGACCGAGCCCGGACCTACGACGACGCGCAGCGGCGTGTCGCTGTACTCCCTTCCTTCGGACTTGCGCACGATCACGCCGCCATCGACGTGCGCGTCCGGTCCGATCTCGATGCTGCCGGTCACGGTCTCCAGGTCGCCGCCGACATGCGCGGCGCTGACGCGGATGCTGCCGTTCACGTTGGCGAGCCCGCCGGTGACGTCGGCGCCCCTGGCGAGCGACAGCGAGCCGTTGACGGTATGCACGCTGCCGCCGACCCGGGCTCCCTCGCTCAGGCTCACCGAGCCATTGACCGTCTTGGCCTCGGCCGCGGTCGCGTGCCCCTCGAGAGAGATGCTGCCGTTGACCGTATGCGCGTGGCCGACGACCGCGCCCTCGCCGACGCGGATCGACCCGTTGACCGTCGCGAGATTGCCGCGGTGCTCGCCGGCTGCCACGGTGATCGAGCCCATGACCGTCGAGCTGTCCTCATCGGCCGGATGAGCGGCGGCAGTGCAGCTGAGTGCCAGTGCGGCGACACTCGCCGCCCACGCGGATTGTCGAGTCATATTTCCTGCCTTTCGCGGGTGGGAGGATCCCTCTGCCTTGGATGTCCTCGGGCGGCCCGCGGTTTACACGCGCATCCACCGCAACGCAAAATCGTCCGATGCCAGGGAACCGCACCTCTGCGGGGCGGCGCGCCCCCCGCCGCATCCTCGTCATCGACGTGGGTGGCACGCACGTCAAATTCCGGGTCGCGGGCCGGGGCCGGGTGGTCGAGTTCGCCTCCGGACCGCGGCTCCGACCTGAGCACATGGTCCGCAAGGTTCTGAAGCGCGTGCGCGGTCTTGGCTTCGAGGCGGTGTCGGTCGGCTACCCGGGACTCGTGGTCCACGGGCGCATCGCCGCCGAGCCGCGCCATCTCGGCAAGGGCTGGGTGGTCTTCGACTTCCCTGCGGCCTTCGGCAAGCCGGTGCGCATCGTGAACGACGCCGCCATGCAGGCGATCGGCAGCTATCGCGGCGGACGGATGTTGTTTCTCGGGCTCGGTACCGGTCTCGGCGCGACCCTGATCGTCGACGGGATCGTCGAGCCCATGGAGATCGGCCACATGCCCTACCGCAAGGGCCGCAGCTTCGAGGACTACGTCGGGGAGCGGGCTCGCCGGCGTCTCGGCACGCGCAAGTGGCGTGCGGTGGTCGCCGATGTCGTCGCGCAGCTCGAGCAGGCGCTCGAGCCCGACTACGTGGTCCTCGGGGGCGGCAACGCGGCGCGCCTCAAGAGGCTGCCGCCCGGCGCGCACCGCGGCGATAACCGCAACGCATTCATCGGCGGCCTGCGCCTGTGGCGGCCGGGCGCCGTCCGGCCGCGGCGGGCTCTCGCCGCGGCACTGCGCGCATGAGCGCCGCGCCGGGCGGTCCCGGGCTCCCGCCCACCTGGTCCAGCAGCGCCAAGGAGGTGGTCGGCTGCCCGCTGGGTCCGGCACGCCTGTGGTTCACGATCGGCGGGGGCATCATCAACGAGGTCTACTACCCGCGGGTCGACATTCCGCAGATCCGCGACCTCGGCTTCATCGTCGGCGACGACGCCGGGTTCTGGGTCGAGGTGAAGCGCCTGTGGCGGCACGACGTGCAGCTGGCGAACCTGGCGGCCCCGGCCGTGATGATCGCTCATCACCATGAGCGCTTCGAGCTCACGCTGCGCGTCACGCCCTGCGACGACCGCGACGTGCTGCTCATCGAGGTGACCCTCACCGGTGATCCCGCGCTGAAGCCCTACGTACTGCTGGCACCGCATCTCGGCGGCACTGGCCTCGGCAACCGGGCGGCGGTGGTCGAGTACCGTGGGCGACGGGCCCTCACGGCCGAGCAGGGCCCCTTCGGGCTCGCGCTGGTCGCGGCCACCCCCTCGCAGACGGAAGCCTTCGGGCGCGCCGGCGCCGGCTACGTGGGCGAGAACGACGGCTGGCAGGACTTTCACCGTCACGGCGCCATGACCTGGGAGTACAGCGAGGCCGGCCCCGGCAACGTGGCGCTGCTCGGGGAGTTGCCCCGGCAGGCGGTGCTCGCCCTCGGATTCGCCAGCAGCGCCGATTCGGCCGCGACGCTCGCGCTCACCGCGCTCTGTGAGCCGTTCGAGCTCGGCTGGGCTCGCCAGCAATCGAGGTGGGCGGACTGGTACATCCACAATACGCCGGTGCACAGCGTGCCGGCCGATCTGCCCGAGGAGTGCCTGACGCAGCTACGCATCTCGGCCATGGTGCTGCGCAGCCATCGCGACAAGATCTACCCGGGCGCCATGGTGGCCTCGCTCAGCGTTCCGTGGGGCAATACGCGCGAGGAGCGCGAGGGCTACCACCTCGTGTGGCCGCGCGACCTGGTCGAATGCGCCGGCGCCCTGCTCGCCATCGGGGCGCTCCAGGAGGCGCGCAACACGCTGCGTTATCTGATCGCGACGCAGAATTCCGACGGACACTGGAACCAGAACCAGTGGCTCGGCGGCAAGAGCTACTGGTCCGGGATTCAGCTCGATGAGGCCGCGTTTCCGGTGCTGCTCGCGGCGGCGCTCGGCGAGCGCGACGCGCTCGCGGGTACCGAGGTGGGCGACATGGTGCGGCGCGCGCTGTCGTTCCTGGTGCGCACCGGGCCGGTGAGCGAGCAGGACCGATGGGAGGAGGACTCAGGCCTCAACACTTTCACGCTCGCGGTGTGCATCGGCGCGCTGGTCGCGGGAGCCCCGTACCTGCCCGCAGGCGCGCGGGATCTCGCGCTGGCATTCGCCGATTACTGGAACGCGCGCCTCGAGGACTGGACCGCGGTCGCCGATACGCCGCTCGCGCACCGCCAGGGGGTTCCCGGCTACTACCTGCGCGTCGCGCCGCCTGAGGCGCTGACCGACCGGTGCTCGCCGGATTCGGTCATGGCGATCAAGAACCGGGCGACCGACCCGGGCATCCCGACCAGCGAGCAGGTCGGCGTCGATTTCCTGCAACTGGTGCGTTTCGGGCTGCGACGCGCCGACGATCCGCTGATCGAGGCGAGCGTGCGCGTGGCGGACGCGCTCCTCAAGGTCGACACACCCTCGGGCCCCGCCTGGCGCCGTTACAACGGCGACGGGTACGGCGAGCACGCGGACGGCAGCGCCTACGACGGTGCCGGGTGCGGGCGCGCCTGGCCGCTGCTCACCGGCGAGCGCGGACACTACGAGATCGCCGCGGGGCGCGAC
>Ga0335083_10008695_pt1 | contig 12379 bp, 6 predicted proteins | sample Lox_Sample_42_FD_206716 | JGI IMG/M metagenome (GOLD analysis project Ga0335083, IMG submission 206716) | Soil microbial communities from Loxahatchee National Wildlife Refuge, Florida, United States - Lox_Sample_4.2 | ecosystem: Environmental > Terrestrial > Soil > Wetlands | place: USA: Florida... | reverse complement strand
TTGCGTGATCGGGGTATCGGCGAGGGCACCGAAGGTGATCGTCTGGTCCGACTTCGTCGGGAGCACCGTGAAGCTTTGCTGCACCGCCGGTGCGGGGTTGTAGGTGCCGTTGCCGGCTTGGTCGGCTTGGATGGTGCAGGTTCCGGTTGCCAGCAGCGTGACGGTCGAGCCGGCGACAGTGCACACGCCGGCGGTTACCGAGGAGAACGTCACCGGCAGGCCCGAGGACGCCGTTGCACTCACCGTGACCGGCGATTGCGCCAGCGTCGCGTTCGGGAGCGCGCCGAAGGTGATCGTCTGATTCGACTTTCCGGACGACGGTGACACGATCTCGACCGCCGCGAGATTCCAGCGGTCGGCGACGGGCCCGGTGTCGGTGATGGACACGTTGGAGCCCGCGGGCCCGCCGGTGCCGCTGATCGACTGCACCCAGAAGGTGTCGCCCGATGTCGTGTCGACCCATTGATGGACGAGTGTCTGGCCGGTCGGCAGCGCGCGCGCGGTCGCGGTGTCCCAGTCGTTCCCGACGCCGTACACGAGCGAGTTCGCCCCGGTCGTCACCAAGTTCGCGGTGGGCGCGCCGTTGACCGCGCCCGCGGCGACGACACTCCCGACGCCCGCCGCACCGCGGAACGCGACGACCGTGAGTGATTGATCGAGGCCCGACGTACTCGGCGTCGACGTGAAGGTCGCGTTGTTCAGCTGGGACGCAGCGGTCGCGTGCCACACCTCTGAGGTCCCGAGCTGGGTATTCGAGCGCTGGTCGAGGGTCCACGTCAGCCCACCGCCACTGATGCTCAGCGTCTGGGCCGGCGAGCTCGCGCCGTCTGACGACGCGAACGCGACCAGCAGCTCACCCGGCGCGGCGGTGCTGAGGGAGGGCGTCGTGATGGTGCTGTTGCCGTCGACCGAGACGCTGCGGTCGAGACTCAGGATCTGTTGTGTCGGCGACGGTGTGACCGCGTTGGACGCGGCCGAGGACGGACCGGTCCCGCCGTCGCCGCTCGCGGTGACTTTGAACGTGTAGGTCGATCCGTTCGTCAGCCCCGCGATAACGGTGCTCGTGATCGGCGGTGTGCCGGTGATGATCGTCGCGGCTTGCGCGGTCGAGCCGATGAACGGAGTGACCGTGTACGAAGTCGGAGGTCCGCCGGTGCTCGGCGCGCTCCAACTGACGGCGGCGGCGGCGTTCCCCGCGCTTGCGGAGACATTCGTCGGAGTGCCCGGCGGCGGCGGGGGCGCGGGAGTGACCGAGTTCGAGTGCGCAGAAGCCGGACCGTTCCCCGTCGCGTTCGACGCGGTGACGGTGAAGGTGTAGGTGGTCCCGTTCGTGAGCCCGGTGACGTTCGCGGTGAGCGGGGGCGGTGTGCCGCTGACCGTCGTCGTGGGTTGCGCGGCCGCACCGATGAAGGGTGTCACGATGTACGAGCTCGGCGCGCCACCGGTTGTCGGCGCGTTCCATGTGACGGTGGCGCTGTTGGAACCCGCGACCGCGGCGACGGCGGTCGGCGTTCCCGGTGCGGGCGGCGGGGCCGTCGTCGCGCTGTACACCGGGTCGACCCAGTAGTTCTCCGCATTGTAGGAAGTGGTCGGGAACGTGCTGCTGCGCGCGTAGATGTAGACGCCGTTCGTCGTCGAGCCCGTGTTCCGCAGCGCGTGCAGCGGAGGGCTGTCCACGATGCCGCCACCGGTCGGCGGAGGAGACGGTGGCGGCAGGAAGTACTCCTCGGACTCCGAGTAGTGGCCGACCGGTGCGTAGTACGACGCGACGTACGTCGTGTTCGCCGCGATCGGCACGGGACTCGCGAAGTTGACCTGCTGCCACCCACTACCGGATTCGCCCGTGAACGTCGCCGTCGCCATGAGCTGTCCACTCGAGGTCCACAAGTTGCCGATGTGGGTCCCCGTGTTCGTGGAGGCCTTGTAGAAGCGGACGCCCGTGATGTAGCCGGCGGTGTCGCTGCGGAACTTGACGCCGAGCTCGATCGCGTGCGGATCGGCCGAGTCGATCGACCCGGGAGTGTCGGTCGGCCCCCAGATCGAGCACGGGCAGGCCACGTTCACCGTGATGCCGGGGCCGGGCGTTTCGATGTTTCCGCTGTCGTCGATCGCGCGCGAGAGGATGCGTGTCGTCGGGCTTCCGCGCACGGTCCAGCTGTACGTGAAGTTGTTGGTGCCCTGCGCCGGGTGCCACGTTGCGCCGCCGTCGGTCGACACTTCGACACCGGCGACGACGCCTCCACCGGTATCGGTCGCGGTGCCGGTGACGGTGACCTGACCCGTGTCGGGCAAGGTCGATCCGGCGGTGGGCGACGTGATCGTCGAGGTCGGCGGGGTGTTATCGGTCGACTTGGTCGCCGCAGTCAACCCCGAGATGAGCGATGCCGGTTGCGCTCCCATGTCGGCCAGCAGGTTCACCGTCGCCTGCTGCATGTTGGGGTCGGCCGGTTTGCCGGCCGGGTTCGCGCTGTCGAGCCCGAACGACCATTGGATGGTGCCCGCGCCGAAGACGAGGGCACCGCTCGGTGCCTTGTAGAGCGTCAGGTGATGCGTCTCGGAGACGTTATTGGCCACGATATTGCCGTAGTCGACGAACGCCTGGACGCTCGCCGTCGTCGAGGACATGTCGATCAGGCCCGCCGGGCGGAAGCCGTTGTCGGAGTCGATGTCCCACTCGTAGCCGAGCGTGTTGGCGCCCGGCGCGAGCGTCAGCGTGGTGCCCGGCGCGAGATTCGCGACGGCGGTATTTCGCCAGAATCGCAACGACTTGTACTGCGCGGGAACCTGTATGTCGCCGCTACCGCCGTTGACGATGAAGAATTGTCCCGACATCGCGTTCTCGGGCCGGTCGCCGTCGGCGGGCGCGCCGAACCTCGGATCTCGCCACGACGCCGTCGTCGTCGGTGGGTCCTGCGGATCGATGATCGCGTTGGCGTGCGTCTCCTTGTAGGTGACGAGCGTCCGATACGGCGTGTTGCTCCCGTCGATACTGGGCTCCCATCGCGTCTTCCAGAACGACTCGTTCGCGCTGAAGAATGCGAGGTTCACGCCCGCGTCGCGGGCAGCCTCGACGTTGTTGCGTTGCGCGGCGGACCAGTACTCGTCGTGACCCGACGAGAGGAAGACCTTGTGGTTCTCGAGCAACGATCCGCGCAGGTCGGTGTCCATCTCGCTCGTGTACGAGACGTCGTAGCCGTTCGCCTCGAGGAAGCGGACCATCGGGTATTCGGCGCTGAAGAACGAATCGTGGAACGTCGCGCCGTCGGCCGTGATGAAGGGGCGGTTGTACGACACCTTGTACGCGCGACCGGCGGGATTCCCGACGTAGAGGCTGTTGCCGCCGTAGGAGTTGTACGCCTCCCACGTGGTGTCCGAGGTCTGGTAGAGCAGGTCGCTGTGGCTCGAGTCGTCGCGGACGACGAAGAGGATCGCGCTGTCTCCGCCGGTGTCGTTGCGCACGAGGTGTGCCTCGTAGACCCCCGAAACGGCGTTCGTCGGGACCGTCCACGACGCGGACACCCCCCAGTTGCCGCAGTCGATCAGACCGGTCGACGGATCGTTGAGGCACGCGGGCTGCGATTGCGGGAGATGCGCGCTCGGAGTCAGGCCGGCCGCGATCATGCGCGCGCCGTCGCCCTGGTAGTAGCCGATGCGCAGGATGTCGATGTGGTACGACGAGGCCGGCGTGCTGATCTTGAACGAGATCGTCTGGCCGAGGTTCACGCTCATCGACGTCCCGAAGCCCTGGATCGACGAATCGCCCGCGCCCGCGACCTGCCAATCGCTCGGCGGATCGCCCGGCTTCGAGTTCTCGCACGCGATGACGCTGACGACCGGCGGCCCGCATGGTCCGGCCGCGTGCGCGTGCGGCGCGATCGCGACCGGTATCGCGACAACGAGCGCGTAGATCGCAAGAAGCGCTCCACCACGCCACATCCGCCCCGAGTTGGCTCGGGGCGATCCGGATCGCATACCCACGCGCATGCGAGAATCCCCTCCGCCACCGTGCCCGCGGGCAAGTTTTTAGCACACGGAGCGTGGGCGACGCCAGGCCGTCTGCGCGCTTTCCGTCAACCGCGCGTGCCGCAGCGCGGCGAAACGTGGTTCGTTACGCACTCGCTGTTGACGGTGTTACGAGTGTGAGTGGTGGTGCACCCGCGGGGGGTTCCGCGTCGGCCTTGACCGCCCGGGGCTCGCCGACGTCGTTCCACGGTGTCGGTCCGCCTTCCAATCGCCACAGCGCGCCCGCCATTCCGATCGTCAGGTACGTCACGATCAGGCCGACGGGGAAGCTCATCGCGTCCCAGGTCGCGTACGTCAACAACGGGATCGCGATGCACGCGCACAGCGTCTGCGCGAGATCGCGCGTGCGCGGATCGGTCGACGCGTGGCGGATGAACCGCGTGAGCGCGATACCCGTGAGGAAGATGCCGATGAGCGCGAGGAGGCCGAGGATCCCGGTCTCGATGAGGGTCTCGAGGTATTGGTTGTCGAACACCAGCGGGGGCACGAGGGTCTTGATCCCGCGACCGAGAATCGGCGCGTTGCGGATGAACGCGTCCGCGACCGAGTAGCGGGCGGTACGCGCCGACACGCTCGTGTCCTGACCGACCGACGTGAACAACGCGAACATCGTCCCGACGAGACCCGGGATCACGATTCGCGTCGCGGCGAGGAACAGCGGCACGATCACGTAGGTTCGCCGCCGCCTCACCTTGGGCCAGCTCGGGACGAGTATCAGCCCGGCGACAGCGATCCCGATCCCCGCGGTGCGGGAGAGCGACATCAGGATCGCCACAGCCATGAGCGCGGCCGGCGCCCAGCGGGCAAGACGCGAGCGCTCCGCCGGCGGGTAGAACGCCCGATGGAGCGCGAGCGGGAAGACCACCGCCAGGACGTAGCCGAACTCGATCGGGTGCAGCGTGGTCCCCGCTACGCGCGCGAACTTCGAGCGCGTACCGACCTCGATGAAGCCGGTGTTGACGACCCGGAGACCGGGAATGTGAATCAGCCGGACGACGTCGAGGTGGATGTTGAACTGGATGATGCCGATGATCGCGAGCGCGGTGGCGCCGAGTATCAGCCGGTCGATCGTGAGATAGAGCCGCTCGCGCGACCGCATGAGCTCCGCGGTGAACAGCATGAGGCCGAGCATTGCGAAGAGCACGAGGAGTCCTCGGTCGGAGGCGCGGACCTCTTCGCTCGTGATGCGGCGCGTCGATGCGATCACCCAGCTCGCGACTCCGACCGCGCCGAGCATGAGGCCGGCCGCGCGCAACGGCGTGCAGCGTGAGCGCAGCGCCGGGATGTAGCGGAGGCTCGCGCCGAGCCAGGTGAGCCCCAGACACACACACGCGATCATCGCCGGCGTTCCCGTCCCGCCGAGATATCCGACCGCTTCGGGCGCGGGAATCAGGAACAGGAGCAAGAGCATCCCGGTTATCGCGGTGGTCGCGTCGAAGGTGATGGACGAGAGCTCGGCGCTGATCGCGAGCACCACGAGCACGAGGGTGACCAGCGCGATCACGGCGACGACCACCGACACCGGGGCGATCAGAGCGAGCGCGAGGAGAGCCCCGAGAGCAACCTCGGCGATGATCCGGATCATCGGCTGCGACCGGCGTCGCTCCGGTCGGATCACCGCGGTACCGCGTTCGCTCATGAGTCGAACAGCGGTGAGAGCTCCTCGTCCCTGCGCAACCCGTCGAATCCGTGCGCGACGAGCCCGCCGGGATCATTGGCGGCGGGACTGCCGATGCGGGGCTCGTCGCCGATGGGTTCGCCGGGCTCGGTCGTGGACTTCTTGCGCTTGCGGCGCGAATCGCGGCGCCGGCCCTTGGGGCGGCGGGTTCGCGTCGGGTCGCGGCGCCGGCGCTGCGCGAAGTCGAGCAGTGAGACGAACGCGATCGTCGCCACGATGCCGAGCGCGAGCACACCGAGGCCGACCCGTTGCCGGGCGCTCGTCTGCGGCTTGGTCGTGGGGCCGGTGAGTCCAACCAGCTTGATCAGTTGGGACTTGGGTGAGCCGACGCTCTCTTGGGTCGTCGTGCTCGCCTGGTCGATCTCTCGCTTCACCTGGTCGAAGGTCGCCTGCGAACGCGACGGCGTCGACGCCAGTGTGCTGATGTCGAGCACCGGGCTGAAATTGTCGACGGTGACGCTGTAGCCGGGGCTCAGACCGAGCGACTTGATGTGCGACGTGACGGCCTCACCGTTGACGATCGACGCGATCACCGATCCGTACGTCTCGAGTTGCGTCGTAAGCGCGTTGGCGGGATTCGACTCCTGAATCTGGCCGTTCTGTCCGACGCTGGTGTTCGGTCCAGTGATGAGCAGCGTGCCCGTCGTCTGGTACGTCGGCTGCACGCGCTTGACCACCGCGGCGGTGAGAGCGATCGTCACGACGAGGCCGAGGATGGTCAGCGTGACGTGCCGGCCGATCGTTCGGAAGAAGGAAACCAGATCCACGGAAAGCCTTACGTCGAGCGGCGGCCGTCATGGCCGGTGGGCAGCTGGGGGACGCGGGACGCTGCGACTGTCGGCTGTACGAAGTCGTGCGACCCGCACCTACTCACGATCGACCTCATCATCCTGAATCACACGAATTCGCCGAGAAAACGCTACCCGACAGCACGCGCAACGGAGTCGCGGCCCCACGTGCCCATCACCCGGCGCATTGACGCGCAGTCCCTCGGCCTTCCGAGCGGCTGCATTCGCCTTGCTTCTCCGGAGATGGTAGCGAAATCAGGTCGAACCTTCCAGCACTCAGTGCGAAGATTCGACCGCGAGAAGTGAGATTCCTGGCAAGTTCGTATGAAGATTCGTGGAGAATGAGCCTGAAGCGCCGGATTACCGGCGCGTACCGAGCACGGACGCGTCGAGGCGGTCGAGGCTCTCGTCGGTCCCGGCCGCGAACAGCACCCACTCGACGGCACCGATGCCGACCGCAGGAACGGCGGGACCGGCATCGGACCACACGCTGCCCTCGCTGATGTGGTCGGTGCTCGTACGTAGGAGCCGCCCGTCGGCTGTGGTGGCCACGAGGATCCCGCCGAGCGCGCCGAGCGCCGTGCACGACGGTCCGAGCGGCTCGAGCGCCGATCGCCGCCAGACCGGCCCGGACCGCTCGGCCGGCGCCTGCCAGAGCGCACCGTCGGGACCGACCGTGTGCAGCATGCCGCCCATGCCCGCCATCACGCGGGTCCCGTCGGGCGGCCCGGAGCCGATCGGCAGCCACGGCTCGTCGCGTTCCATCGCGCTCCGGCACGAGAGTTGATTGCCGGCGTCGAGCGCGAACAGCGTGTCGCCCTGCGCGGCGATCGCGACGACCGGACTGATCGCGCCGAACGCGACCCACGGAACGTCGGCACCCACCGGATGGCGGCGCACGAGGCGCCCGTCACCGGTCGCGGCCAGCAGGAGCCCGCAGTGCGCGGTCATCGCGATGATGCCGGTTGCCGATCCGATGTGTTCCCACGAAGGGGTCGTTCGGCGGTGGAGCCTTGCGAGCACGTTGCGCGTTACCTGCGCCACGAGCGCATCCTCGGAGAGCGCGTCGATCCATTCCGTCGTACCGGCGTTGAAGACCGTTCCGTGCCGCGAGAACGTGCACATGGTCGCCCGGCCGGGTTTGCCCGTCCACGACCGCAGATCGGCCGACGCGAGGACGGTGCAGGCAAGCGGCGTCGCGTCCTCCCCGGTGACCCGGGGATAGCCCTCGGGTTCGTCGACGAACGCGGCGGCGTCGGTCTCGTAGGTCATGAACGCCGATGTGCACCTCGACTGCTCGACCCCGGCGAACACCCAGTGCCCGGGGAAACGGACGGAGTACGCGCTCGGTTCGCCTTCCATCGCACCGTGGGTACAACCCGCGCCGATGAACGTGTTCTGCGGGCGCCCGACGGGCGGGTCCGCCCACGCGACGGTGACCTCGCCCGGATCGGTACACGGATCGTCGGACGCGTACTTGTAGAACTCCACCCGCTCGCCGGTCATCCGGACCAGCCGGTAGCACGTGTTACCGGACAGGACGACGAGGTTGCCGCCGCTCGCGACGAACCGCTCGGCGTTGTCGCGCATTCTGCGGGTCCAGTACTCGTCGTGGCCCGGCAGGATCAGGCAGTCGTAATTGTCGAGGAGATCACGGCAGCCGTCGAGCTCCACGCTCGAGCAGTACTCGACCGGGATGCCTTCGTCGTCGAGCCAACACGCGAGCGACGACATGCGCACCGTCTCGGAGTAGCCGAGCGGATCCCAGAGCGACGGCCGGTGCAGCGACACTGAGGTCGCGCGATCGATCTCGCGACCCTCCGGCTCGCTGTTGTATCCGTACAGGCTCTTGCCGCCCGCCGGCTCGTAGGCGGCCGCAGTGAGGATGGGAACATGACACAGGATCCGCGCCGATGCCGCCGGCCGGGCAGGCAGGACGACGAACGAGAGGACGGCGACGTCGTCGTGCAGGACGCCGTAGAGACCGCTCGGCCAATCTGGCGGGATTCGGAATGAGGTGGTGACCGGCCAGCCGTAGCCCTCCCACGCGCGCGCCGGTGCATGCAGCCGCGGCAGGTTCGCGGTGAGCTCGGTCGCGCATTCGATGCTGCCGACCCGTTCAACTCGCAGCTGCGTCGAGCCGGCGGGCCGGGCGCCGAGATGGAGATCGAGGACCTCGCCCGCGCGGACTGCCGGAATCGACGCGTAACCCGAGACGCGCAGGTTCGCGCGGGGATTTGCCTCCCGACCGGCGACGCGGTGCGCGAGCCGTTTGACCGGTCGCAGCAGTCGACGTGCAGGCACGGCCGCCTATACGCCCTTCAACGCCCACCGGCGCCACCACAGCTTGTCGCGAACCCACGCGACATAAGCGAAGAGCGCGAACGGCGCGAGGAGCGGCGCGACGCGCGGGCCGAGGGCTCGGCGCCGTTGCAGCGCGCGGTATTCGGGCAGGCGCTTCGCTGACGCGCACGTTTCGAGCGCGAACGCCTCGAGATCATCGACGGGAACGCGGTCGATGCGTCGCCGATCGTAGGCGCGGCAAGCGATGCGCAGCGCCTTGCGCGCCAGGACGCGATGCACCTTTTCCTGCAGGCGCGCTCGGTCGGCGATCACGACGTCGGGATCGTCGAACACCGCATCGAAGGCGGCTCGGTGCTGCTGGAGGTCGACGAGCGCAGCGCTGTAGGTCGTCTGCGACATGCTCTGCGGATGTCGCCGGTAGTACGCCTGGTCGACACCGCCGAGAAAGAGGACATCGCCGCGCGCCGCGAACCGCATCCACATCTCGGTGTCGCCCGTCGCGGTCAGCTCGGGCCGGTAGCCGCCGACGGCATGTTGCACTGAGGTGCGCACGACGGCCTCGGGCGACGAGATGCAGCCGGTTGCCGTCTCGCAGCGCTTCTCGATCCAGTCCCGGCCACTCCACCGATCGACGCGAGGCTCACCGGTGCGGGCGGGCGGCAACGCGTCGTTCTCGGCGAACAGCAGCGAACGGCCGTAGGCGAGCCCGGCCGACGGGTACGTGTCGAGCGCGCCGGCCGCGCGGCGCAGGGCGCCCGGAACGAGCATGTCGTCCGCGGAGAGCAGGAGCGTGTAATCGCAACTTGCCCACGCGAGGCCCTCGTTGTACGTGGCGATATGGCCGCGGTTCTGCTCGTGCCGCCAGAAGGTCACCCGGGCGTCGCGGGCCAGGTCGGTCGCGACGCCCGCCGTATCGTCGGAAGACGCATCGTCGATGATCAGTACCTGCACGTCGACTCCCTCCTGGCTGAGGACACTCTCGACGCACCCGCGCAGGTAGTGCGCGTAGTTGTAACAGGGGATCACCACGCTCACTGAGCTCATCGTCGCTTCCTCACGCCTCGGCGAGCGCCACTTGCCGGCCCGGGCGAACCTGCTGGATACCCCAGGAGACGAGGGGGTTGAACGGGGCTACGAGTGCGATGTACACGACCGTTCCCGCAGCGCCGGCGACCACCAATTCGACCAGCTGCGCGCCATGGACGGCGAGCAAGGTCAGCTCCACCGCGCCCCATGCCCCGAGTGCGGCGAGCAACGGTCGCAGGAGTTGCATGCCGACGTCGCGCAGATCGACGCCGGCGCGGTGTATCGCGATCGCGAGCAGAGGCGCGACCCAGAGCGCGACGACGGTCATGTGCCCGACGCCGACACCCGCGATTCCCCATCGGCGCGCGCCAAAGATCAGCGCGGGCGTCAGCGCGATCAGCCACGCGGCCTGGATCTTGAGGTTCGTGCCCGGCTGGCCCCTGGCGGCGATGAACTCGAGCGTCGTCTGGATGACGACGCGGCCGACCGCGAGCACCAACAAGTAGCGCAGTGGTGTGGAAGCCGGGAGCCACCGGTCCCCGTACACGACATGGATGACCTGGTGGCTGAGCGCCGCGAGCAACACGACGATGGGGATGATCGCGGTGACGATCAGGCCGACGGCCTGAACATAGGCGCGCGCCATGCGTTTGCGATCGTGGGCCACGCGCGCGAACGCGGGAAACGCGACGCGGCCGATCGCTACGAGCACCGCGCTGACGGGCCAGGTCGACAGGTTGAAGGCGAGGAGGTAGATCCCCAGACTCGCGGCGCCGAGCACTTTGCCCACCACGAGATAGTCGACGTTCATCACCGCCTCGGCGATGATCGCCGCGAAGGTCAGTGGAATGCCGAATCGCAACAGCTTCCGGACCTGAGCACGGTCGAGGCCGGGCCGGGGGAGTCGGGGCGAGAAGATCAGCAAGAGGATGCCGGTCACGACGCTCGCGGCGACGCGGCCGACGGCAATGCTCCACGGACCCGCGCCGGCAAATGCGAGCGCGCTCGCGGTGCCCATGTACACCACGAGTCCGCCCGCCTCGGCCGCCACCATGCGGCCTTGCTTGAACGCCCGCCCGAGCAGGGCCATCGGCGCGGTCATCGCCCCGTCGATGATCAGACTGACGATGAACAGCCGCAGGATTCCCGTCGCGGCGGCCGTTCCGAGGGCGGACGCGAACCAGGGTGCTGCGACGAACGCGACGGCCGCGACGATCAGGCTCATCGCGAAGGCGAGCGTTGCGCCGGTGCGGACTGCCTCGGTGAGCTCGTCGTCGGGCGCGCGGACGATCGCCGCCACCATGCCGACCTCGTTCAGCATCATCAAGAGGTTGAAGGCTGCGAGCGCGACCGCGTAGACGCCGAAATCATGCGGCGTGAGCGTGCGCGCGAGGACGATCCCCGTGGCGAAGACGCCGATTCGCGTGAGGATCTGGCCGGCGACACTCCAGCGGAAGCTCTTGGTTACCTGCCGTCCGAGCGGCCCGTCACCGCGGTCGGACTCCACTGCGCCTTCGTCGGTCGGCGAGAGGCCGGCGGATGGCGATTCCGTGTCAGTCACTCGCACTGCCCCACGCGGAGAAGAAGCTCCCGTCGTGGACGCGGTACACGACGGTCGCCTCATCGAGGTGCTCGACGCGGAGGCGCCGGCTCAGCCGGTACGCAAGCTCCCAGTCTTCGCGCGGGAAGTCGCCCCGGCGCCGGGGCACGCGACTGAAGAATGTCCCCTTGCCCCTCCGTACGACGATCGCGCTCGCATCGGCGAACGCGTGATCGCGCGCCACCTTGCGATCGAACGGCACCGAGAGGATGTCGACCAGTGTGCCATCGGGAGCCTCACGACGAAGTGCGGTGTAAGTGAGGCCGGCGCCCCCTTCGAGTGCCGCGAGCGAGATTGCAAGGTGGTTCGGCTCCCAGATGTTGTCGTCGTCGAGAAACGCGAGATATTGCGATTGCGAGGCGCGGATGCCGACGTTTCGCGTGACTCCGACCGTCCCGTAGTTCCGCGTCAGGCTGAACGCGAACAGCCTCGGATCGTCGGGCAGGTCGTCCGGTAGACCGCCTCCGTCATCCACGACGACGACGACCTGGTCGGTCACGGTCTGGTCCAGCGCCGATCTGATCGCCTCGTGCAACTCCGGCCCGCGCTTGTACGTCGGGATGATCGTCGCGACCCTCGCATGCGGGAGCGGCACGAGGTGCTTGCGGGCATGCCGGCCTTCGCGAACCTCGCCGATCCACAGCCGCAACGTGTCGGGGGAACGCAACAACTTCAAGCGCAATTCCCAGACGGGAAGCCGGCCCACCTGCCGACGGACGACGCGCTTCAACGGGCCCGGCACAGAGCGATTCTACTCGTCGTGGTGGCGGTTCCGATCCGCCGGCCTCGCACTTCCGACGGCTCGGTCGAGCCACCGAGTGCGCGATTTCTTTGTTCCCTCCGGGGCGTGCAAATGGGCGACATCGGTGAGAAATCCTCCGACTTCGCGGTTACGTCGCAAGGGTTCGCATCGGAAGCCGTCGCACTCGTCGCGCCGCCGACGGACGCCGGATCCGACGC
>Ga0335083_10008694_pt1 | contig 12379 bp, 8 predicted proteins | sample Lox_Sample_42_FD_206716 | JGI IMG/M metagenome (GOLD analysis project Ga0335083, IMG submission 206716) | Soil microbial communities from Loxahatchee National Wildlife Refuge, Florida, United States - Lox_Sample_4.2 | ecosystem: Environmental > Terrestrial > Soil > Wetlands | place: USA: Florida... | reverse complement strand
CGCGTTCCGAAAGGAACGCGGCTTTACGAATACGGACGCGCCAATCGGCGCTCCGCTCCCTCGGGCTTGCCCCCGAGGGGAAGAAGTGCCCCGCGCGAGCGGGGTGACGCCGGCCTACCCGGGGCCGCCCAAAGAATACGGGCGCTTTTGCACGTCCGTTAACCGGCGCGGCAAATCTCTGTGGCAGAGTGGCAACACATTTGGAACATTTCGACCGCGGCAAGCCACGTTTACCGGCGCGCCGCGATTTGGCCATAGGCTGCGCCCAAACCGAAACGCCCGGGCGGGCGGCGCCGCTCGGAGCTGAATTTACTACGTGGCGCACAACGCCGGAGAGCAACCGGCGGAGGATAGGGTCGGGGGGCCCGAAAGACGGAAATGGACGCCAAAACCGAGGCTAAAAACACCCCAAAGACCAAACTGCCCAGCCGGCACGCGACCGAAGGACCGGAGCGCGCCCCGCATCGCTCGTTTTATTACGCGATGGGGCTGACCAGCGAGCAGATCCATCAGCCCTTTGTCGGCGTCGCCACCTGCTGGAACGAGGCCGCCCCCTGCAACATCGCGCTGATGCGCCAGGCACAAGCGGTGAAGAAGGGTGTCGCCGCCGCCGCCGGCACCCCGCGCGAATTCTGCACCATCACCGTCACCGACGGCATCGCCATGGGCCATGCCGGCATGAAGGCCTCGCTGCCCTCGCGCGAGGTGATTGCGGATTCGATCGAGCTCACCGTGCGCGGCCACGCTTACGATGCGCTGATCGGCGTCGCCGGCTGCGACAAGTCGCAGCCCGGCATGATGATGGCGATGCTGCGGCTCAACATTCCCTCAATCTACATTTATGGCGGCTCGATCCTGCCCGGAACTTTCAAGGGCAGGGACGTGACGGTGCAGGACGTCTATGAGGCGGTCGGCAAGCATTCGGTCGGGGAGATGTCCGACGCCGACCTTGAGACGCTTGAGCAGAATGCCTGTCCCTCTGCCGGCGCCTGCGGCGCCCAGTTTACCGCCAACACCATGGCGACGGTGTCCGAGGCGATCGGCCTGGCGCTGCCCTATTCGGCCGGCGCGCCGGCGCCTTACGAGTTGCGCGACAAGTTCTGCATGTTGGCGGGTGAGATGGTGATGGAGCTCCTCGCTAAAAACATCCGCCCGCGCGACATCGTCACCCGCAAGGCGCTGGAGAACGCCGCGGCCGTCGTCGCCGCGACCGGCGGATCGACCAACGCGGTGCTGCATTTGCCGGCGATCGCCAACGAATGCGGCATTAAGTTCGATTTGTTCGACGTCGCCGAAATCTTCAAAAAGACACCGTATATCGCGGATTTGAAACCAAGTGGCCGTTATGTCGCCAAGGACGTATTCGAAGCTGGCGGCATTCCGCTGCTGATGAAGACGCTGCTCGATCACGGCTTCATGCACGGCGATTGCCTGACCGTGACCGGTCGCAGCATGGCCGAGAACTTGAAAAGCGTGAAATGGAACCCGGACCAGGACGTGATCCGTCCCGCCAACGAACCGCTCTCGCCGACCGGCGGGCTGGTCGGCCTGCGCGGCAATCTGTGTCCGGAAGGCGCCATCGTCAAAGTCGCCGGCATGTCGGGCGCAAAATTTTCCGGGCCGGCGCGCTGCTTCGACGGCGAGGAAGCCTGCTTCGATGCGGTGAGGAAGCGCAAATACAAGGAAGGCGACGTTCTCGTCATCCGTTATGAGGGGCCGAAGGGCGGCCCCGGCATGCGCGAAATGCTGTCCACGACGGCCGCGCTCTACGGCCAGGGCATGGGCAGCAAGGTGGCGCTGATCACCGATGGCCGCTTCTCCGGCGCCACGCGCGGCTTCTGTGTCGCCCATATGGGGCCGGAGGCGGCGGTCGGCGGACCGATCGCCCTCATCCGCGACGGCGACATCATCGACCTCGATGCCGATAAGGGCACGCTTAACGTGAAGCTTTCGGATGCCGAGCTTGCCGAGCGCAAGAAAAGCTGGAAGCCCCGCGAGAACGAGTATGGCTCCGGCTATCTGTGGAAATACACGCGCGAAGTGGGCTCGGCGCGTGACGGCGCCGTCACCCATCCGGGCGCCAAGGGCGAGAAGTTTTGCTATGCGGACACGTGACGCCTTGCGCCTTGCGCTCATCGGCGCCGGCTTGCTCGCCGCGGCGCCCGCTCTGGCTTTCGACGGCACCAAGTCGCCGGATGCGGTCGCTTCGCCGGTCGCGGTGCCCATCGCGCCGGCGCCGCTGACGCCGAGCGAAGCCTTCCGCTTCGGCACCAAGTGGCTCAAGGACGGCGACAAGGTCAAAGCGGTGCACACGCTCGAATACGCCGCCGAGAACGGTCACCTGCTCGCGCAGTGGAAGCTCGGCCGCATCTTCGCCGAAGGCGACGGCGTCACCCGCGACGACCTCAAGGCCTTCGACTATTTCCGCCGCATCGCCGATGCCCACGCCGACGACAACCCGGACATGCCGCGTGCGCGCTTCGTCGCCAATGCCTTTGTCGCGCTCGGCAACTATTATCTCAACGGCATCCCCAACAGCGACATCAAGCCGGACCCCGAACGGGCACGCGAGATGTTCGCCTATGCCGCGTCCTACTTCCGCGATCCCGACGCGCAGTATTATCTGGCGCGGCTCTATCTCGACGGCACCGGCGTGCCGAAGGATCCGCGCCAGGCGGCGCGCTGGTTCGGTCTCTCCGCGCAGAAGGGCCAGTGCCAGGCGCAGGCGATGCTCGGCGCCATGCTGTTCCAGGGCGATCACGTGCCGCGGCAGGCCGCGCGCGGCCTGATGTGGCTCACGCTCGCCAAGGACAGCGCCTCCGCCGAGCAGCAGGGCTGGATCAACAACCTCTACGACAGCGCCATCGCTCAGGCGACCGAAGACGAGCGCGCACTCGCCGGCGTCTATCTCAAGCACTGGATCGAAACGCGGCGCGAATAGCCGCTATTCCGCGGCCGCCGCCTCGGCCGGAGCGGCACCGGCGACCGGGGCTGCTGCGTCAAGCAGACTGGAAAGAATTGTCGGATCGTTTCCGGTGCGGACCGCAACGGTTCCGTCGCGGCCGCGGACATCGATAGTCGTCGCGGGCAGTGCGTCGCCGGAAATGCCCGCCGTCCTGAAAATTTCTTCCGAAATCACGACGATGCAATCGAGAGCCTTTGTCATGTCCTGCAAACGGGCAGCGACGTTGACGGCGTCGCCCAGCGCCGTGAACACAGTGCGCTCGCGGTAGCCGATATCACCGACAATGACATCGCCGCCGTGGATGCCGATGCCGAACTGGATCGGCTCGCGCAGATCGGATGCGAGCTGGTGATTGAGATATTCGATATTGGCGGCAACCGAGGCCGCCGCTTTCAGCGCCTGCCGGCACGCGGTGCCCGGATCGACCTTCAGCCCGAATAACGCGAGCAGCCCGTCGCCGATGAATTGGTTGGGCAGACCACCGGCATCGACCACAGCCTTTGAAGCGGCATCGAGAAAGCGATTGACGAGGAAAATGGCGTCGAATGGAAGACGTTCCTCGGCGAAGCGGCTCGAGCCGCGCATGTCCACGAACATGCTGACGATGTAGCGCTCCTGCCCGAGATGGACGCGCGTACGGTTGCGGACAAATTCGGCGCCGATCAACGGCGGCAAAATTGGAATGAAGGCGATATCGGTTGTCGGCCGCAGCTGGCAGGCAAGGCGGATTGCGGGATCTGCCGCGGCGCCGACCCGCTTGAGCACGTGCAGTTCGCGCCCCGACGGCTTCGGCAGCGCGCTGCGGTCGCTGACCACGCGGACGCGGCAGGTCGAGCAGCGGGCGCGGCCTCCGCAGACGCTGGCATGTGGCACCTGGTGGCGCAGGCTGCCTTCAAGCACGCTCATGCCTTTCGGAATGCGCACTTGCCGATCCGGATAGGTCAGCGTCACCGTGCCGCGCCGGCGTTCAGCGAGCGAGCGCACGCCCCGGGCAGCGAAGACCAACCCGACCAGGCAGGGATAACCGAGCCAGAAAGAGAGGATGATGTCGTCGTAGACTTTGCGTAGGGCTGGCGCCACGGGCCTGAGGTGGCTCGCGCGCCAATTCGGATCGGCGCTCAGTCGAATGACCTCGCGGGCCCCGTCATTGGCTCCGAGCAGGCCCAGGACAGGCATCAGAATCGCTGCGGCGAAAAAAAGCGGCGATGCCCATCGAAAAAACGGTCGCAGCCGCAGCCAGAAATATAGGCCGATGCAGGCGTGCGTCCAGGCGACGGTGATGAGGACGACCTGCAGCCACGGCTGCATGTAAGCCCTGATCACCCAATAGGCGTACAGCGTGGTTGGGTAGTTAGGGATGCGGCCGAACAAAGGTCCGCCCAGGCGCAGGATGGTGAAATGGGAAATGAGCAGCATGGGAATGCTCAGCCCCAGCACCAACTGAGCCAATTCCAGGCCGAAGTACCGAAAATGTCGCCGCTGATAGAGCGCCCATAGGCCCAGCGAGAAATGCATCAGCGCCGAGCCGTAGAAAATAAAAGTCACAAACGGATTGCGCCAAAAGGCCATGTGGTAGCCGAGCCACCACTGCATCCAGTCGAGTGAAACGAGGCCGAGGGCGTGGTTGGCGAAATGCGCGACCAGATACGAGAACATGACGAGGCCGGTCGCGACGCGGACCTGCCGCACGCCAATTGCACGCAGTCCTTGCGGAAAAATGGACGACCGGGCCCCGGGCGGGGAGCGTTTCTTGTCGACCGTCGCAGTGCCCAGCGCCATCGCCCCGCCGCCGCGCAAACCCAATCACCGGCGGCGATTTTAGCAGGTGTCAGCGCGCTTCGATATCCAGATCGATCCACACCGGCACGTGATCGGAGGGCTTCTCCCAGCCGCGGACGTGGCGGTCTATTCCGGTATCGACCAGCCGGTCGGCGGCTTGCGGCGACAACAGCAGATGATCGATGCGAATGCCCTCGTCGCGCTGCCAGCAGCCGGCCTGATAATCCCAGAAGGTGTAGAGACCCTCGGCATCGCTTGCGGCGCGCACGGCGTCGACGAGCCCGAGATTGGCGAGGACGCGGAATTTCTCCCGCGTCTGCGGCAGGAACAAAGCGTCCTTGACCCAGGCTTCGGGCCGCCTGGCGTCGGCCGAGGCGGGGATGACGTTGAAGTCGCCGGCGAGGACGAACGGCTCTTCCAGCTTGAGCCGTTCACCCGAAAACTGAGCCAACCGGTCCATCCAATTGAGTTTATATGTGTATTTAGCCGTGTCAGAGGGTGGATTGCCGTTCGGCAAATAAAGGCTGATGACCCGCACGACACCCTTAGGTTTCGCGGTGGAGACCACCACCTCAAGAAAGCGTGCCTGGGCGTCGTCGGCATCGCCAATCAGACGAGGCTTGATCTCGTCGAACTTGAATTTTGACAGGATGGCGACGCCATGTAGGCCTTTCTGCCCGTGGACGGCGACGTTGTAGCCGAGGCCTTCGAGGACCTCGCGCGGGAAGGCCTCGTCGGTGCACTTGATTTCCTGCAGGCAGACGATGTCCGGCGTGCGCTCGGCGAGCCAGGCCTGCAGGTTTTCCATGCGCTGGCGGATCGAGTTAACGTTCCATGTTGCAATGCGCATTAGGCGGGCTTCCGAGACGTAATGGCCAAATAAACGCGTATTTGCAGTGTTTACCAGCCGACGCAGGGATATGCACCGCCCGCCGTTTATATGTTAAAATGCCCCGAAAGCGGCCCCGAAAGGCGACACTACCGCAACGTCAGGCTGCAGATTGACCGAGCCAGGCCGAGGCCGAAACAGAAATTGCCGATGACCAAGCGAAAATGGCTACTTGGGGTAGCGGTGCTCGCCCTGATCGGCATCGTCGTGCTCGTGCGCCTGTTCGCCTCGGGCGACGGCGCCGCGGCCCGTTCACAGGCCCAAGCCCGCACGGTTCCCGTCGATGTCGCCAAGGCCGAGCGCAAGCAGGTTCCGGTGCAGCTCGGTGCGCTCGGCACGGTGACGCCCATCGCCAGCGTCGCCATCAAGGCCCGTGTCGATACCGCCATCGACGCCGTGCATTTCCGTGACGGCCAGGAGGTCAAGCAGGGCGACCTGCTGTTCACCCTCGACGGCCGCGCCATCGAGGCGCAAATCGCGCAGACCGAGGGCGCCATCGCCCGCGACCAGGCCCAGCTCGAAGGCGCCATGCGCGACGTCAACCGCTATACCGATCTGGTCGCCAAGTCGGCGACGCCGCAGACCAATCTCGACAACGCCAAGACCCAGGCCGACGTCTATCGCGCCGCCATCAAGTCCGACCAGGGTCTGCTCGACAATCTCAAGGTCCAACTCAGCTACTGCACCATCACCGCGCCGATTTCCGGCCGCATCAGCGCCGCCGCGGTGAAGGTGGGTAACTTTGTGCGCCAGGCCGACACCGCGCCGATGGCAACCATCAACCAGATGGCGCCGGTCTACGTCTCCTTCTCGGTGCCGCAAAAAAATCTGCCGTCAATCCGCGAGGCGCTGGCCAATAAGACAGCGAGTATTGACGCCATCGTTCCGGGCTCGAACAAGCATGCCAACGGACAGGTCACGATGATCGACAACACCGTCGATCCGGCGACCGGAATGGTGCAGATCCGCGCCACCATGCCCAACACCGACGAGACCCTTTGGCCCGGCACATTGGTTTCGACGAATATGACGCTGCGCAGCGAACAGGCGGTGGTGGTGCCGACGCAGGCGGTGCAAGTGAGCCAGGCCGGCAATTTCGTTTTCGTCATCGACACGGACAACGTTGCGCATGTCCAGCACGTCACGACGGAACGGCAGGTCAACGGCGAAACCGTCATAACCGCCGGTCTCAAAGGCGGCGAGACCGTGGTCACTGAAGGCCAGTTCCTGCTGTCGAACGGCACCAAAGTCTCGCCGCGCCCGCAAACGCCGGGCGGCGCCAAGGCCCGGGCCGGGACCTGATCGATGAATCTTTCGGAAACCTGCATCCGCCGCCCGGTGCTGACGACGCTGATGACGGCGTCGTTGATCGTTTTCGGCGCCTTTGCCTACCGGCTGCTGCCGGTCGCGGCGCTGCCGGCGGTCGACTTTCCGACCATCCAGATCACGGCACAATTGCCGGGCGCGAGCCCGGAGACCATGGCCGCTTCTGTCGCAGCGCCGATTGAGCGCCAGTTATCGACCATCGCCGGCATTTCCTCGATGAACTCGTCGTCGGCGCTCGGGCTGACGCAGATCACCATCCAGTTTGACCTGAACCGCAATATCGACGGCGCCGCACTCGACGTGCAGACCGCGTTGTCGACGGCCGCGAAAAATTTGCCGATCGAAATGACGACGCCGCCGAGCTTCCGCAAGGTCAATCCCGGCGACTTCCCGGTGCTCTATCTGAGCATGCGCTCGGATACGATGCCGCTCTCGGCGATCGATGACTACGCCGAAACGGTGCTGGCGCCGCAGATCTCGCAGTTGCCCGGCATCGCGCAGGTGTTGGTCTATGGCGCGCAGAAATTTGCCGTTCGCGTGCAGGTCGACCCGATCGCGGCGGCGTCTCGCAACATATCGCTTGAAGACATCCGCAGCGTCGTCGCCAACGCCAATTCCAACGCGCCCGTCGGCACGTTGCAAGGCCAGAAGCAGGCGGTGACATTGCTGGCGACCGGCGCCATGGAGCACGCCGCTGACTACCGCAACGTCGTCGTCGCCTATCGCAACGGCGCACCGGTCAAGCTCGACGAAGTGGCGCACGTCGTCGACAGCGTGGAGAACGACAAGATCGCCACCTGGTTCAACGATTCACGCGCCATCGTGCTCGCCATTCAGCGCCAGCCTGACGCCAACACGGTGTCGGTCGTCGATGATGTGCGCGCCAAGCTGCCGCAGATGCGTGCGCAGGTGCCGCCTGCAATCCAGATGCAGCCGTTATTCGATCGCTCGCTTTCGATCCGCGCCGCGGTTTCCAACGTGCAGGAAACGCTGGCGATTGCCATCACTCTCGTGATCCTCGTGATCTTCCTGTTCTTGCGGAAACTCTCAGCCACCATCATTCCGGCGCTTGCGGTGCCGGTCTCGCTGGTCGGCACCTGCGCGGCGATGTACGCCTTCGGGTTTTCCATCAACAACATGACGCTGCTGGCGCTGACGCTTTCGGTCGGCTTCGTGGTCGACGACGCTATCGTCATGCTGGAAAATATCGTGCGCCACATCGAGGGCGGCATGCGTCCCTTCGAGGCCGCGCTCAAAGGCTCCCGCGAAATCGGTTTCACCATCATATCAATTACCTTCTCGCTGATCGCCGTCTTCATCCCGGTGCTGCTGATGGGCGGCATGGTCGGCCGCGTATTCCGCGAATTCGCCGTCACCATTGCGGTCGCCATCATTACTTCGGGCTTTGTGTCGCTGACGCTGACGCCGATGCTGTGCGCGCGCGTGCTCAAGGGCCACGAGCACGGCGAAAAGAAAGAAAATATCGTGCTTCGCCTGTTCGAAGGCTTGTTCGAGCGGATGAAGCGCGCTTACGAGTGGTCGCTCGATATCGTGCTTTCGCACAAGTCGTTCATGCTCGGTGTGACCCTTGCCACGATCGCCGGCACCATTTGGCTCTACATCATCGTGCCGAAGGGCTTCTTTCCGGTCGAAGACACCGGCTACATGATCGGGATCACCGAGGGCAACACCGATATTGCTTTCCCGACCATGGTGCAATTGCAGCGCAAGGTGGCCGATGTCGTGCGCAAGGACCCGGCGGTCGCCTACATCAATTCGACGGTCGGCGCCGGCGGTCCGAACAGCCTGCCTAACAGCGGCCGCATGCTGGTGGCGCTGAAGCCGCGCGATGAGCGCGGCGATCAGCAGACGATCATTACCCGGCTGCGCAGCGAAGCGAATATCTTCCCGGGCATCCAGATTTTCTTCCAGCCGATCCAGAACATCAATCTCGGCGGCAAACTGGCCAAGAGCCAGTACCAGTACACGCTGCAATCCAACGATACCGAAGCGCTCTATCGCATCGCGCCGGAATTGCGTGACAAGATCGCCAAACTGCCCGGCCTGCTCGATGTCACCACGGATCTTTACGTCAGGAACCCGGAGGTCACGGTCGACGTCGACCGCGAAAAGTCGATGGTCTATGGAATTTCCGTCGATCAGGTGCGGCAGAGCCTCTATGACGCATTCGGCTCGCGGCAGGTAGCGACCATTTACACGCCGGCCAACGACTACGAGGTGATCCTGGAAACGAAACCTGAATTCCAGGAAACCCCGAACGATCTCGACAAGATTTATCTCAAGACGACAAACGGATCGTTGGTGCCGCTGTCGGCGGTGACCAAATTCGTGCGGACGGTCGGCCCGCTTCAAGTCAACCATCAGGGCCAGCAACCGTCGGTGACCATCTCGTTCAACCTGCGTCCCGGATTTTCACTCGGCCAGGCCGTCGACGAGATTACCAAGCTTGAGCGCGATGACCGTCTGCCGGCCTCGATCACCACCGGCTTCCAGGGCACGGCGCAGGTCTTCCAGGATTCATTGCGCGGGCAGGGCATTCTCATCATTGCGGCGATCTTTGCCGCCTACGTGGTGCTCGGCATTTTGTACGAAAGCTTCATCCACCCGATCACCATCATTTCCGGCCTGCCCTCGGCCGGCATCGGCGCCATTCTGACGCTGATGCTGTTCAAGATGGACCTGTCGGTGATCGCCATGATCGGCATCGTCATGCTCGTCGGCATCGTCAAGAAGAACGCCATCATGATGATCGACTTTGCCATCGAGCGGCGCCGTGTCGGTTTGTCGGCGGAAGCCGCGATCCGCGAGGCGGCGACCTTGCGCTTCCGCCCGATCATGATGACGACGTTTGCCGCCATTTTCGGCACGCTGCCGATCGCGCTCGGCACCGGCGCCGGCGCCGAATTGCGCCAGCCCCTCGGCGTCGCCGTGGTCGGCGGCCTGCTCTTGTCGCAGCTGCTGACCCTCTACATCACGCCGGTGATCTATCTCTATCTCGACCGCCTCGACCGGCTGATCAAGCGCCGCATCGAGCCGCAGCTTCAGGAAGTGCCGGCAGCGCCGCCGGCCGTGGCCGCCGAATAGTCTTAAAGCGAAAAGCTGGTGCCGCAGCCGCAGGAGGCTTTCGCCTTCGGGTTGTTCACTCTGAAAGAGGCGCCGATCAGGTCGTCGACGAAGTCGATCTCGGATCCGGCCATATAGCCGATCGAGATCGGGTCGATGAGGACGGTGGCGCCGTTGCCGGTGATAACGAGATCGTCGGCGGCGCGCGCGGCATCCATATCGAACTTGTACTGGAAGCCGGAACAGCCGCCGCCTTCGACGGACACGCGCAGCATGGTGCCCGGCGGCTCGCCCTTGAGGATCTCCCCGATCCGCTTGGCTGCGCGTTCGCTCACCCTGATATTGGCGTCCATGGTCATCATGCTCTTGGCATCGGGCCTGCCGAATAGTTAAGTGCGCGCGGCGGCAAGGTCAACGGCGCGAGCGAGGCGGTATTGGCGATCGAATCCGGCAGGGAACGGGCCGTTTATGCCGCCGATCCGCGCCACAGCCGGGGCCGGCGCTACCGCGAGGCGCCAAGCCCGACGCGCAACGACTTCCGCCGCGACTGCGACCGCATCATCCACTCGACCGCCTTCCGCCGGCTCGCGCACAAGACGCAAGTGTTCGTCTATCACGAGGGCGATCACTACCGCACGCGGCTCACCCACACGCTGGAAGTCGCGCAGATCGCCCGTTCGCTCGCCCGCGCGCTGGCGCTTGACGAGGACCTCGCCGAGGCGCTGGCGCTCGCGCACGATCTCGGCCATCCGCCCTTCGGCCATGCCGGCGAGCGCGCGCTTGACGATTGCGTCGCGCGTTTCGGCGGCTTCGACCACAACGCGCAGGCGCTGCGCATCGTCACCGACCTCGAGCGCCGCTATCCGAATTTCGACGGCCTCAACCTCACCTGGGAAACGCTGGAAGGGCTGGTCAAGCACAACGGGCCGCTCACCGACCGCAACGGCAAGCCGGTTGGCCGCTACGAAAAGTCCGGGGTGCCGGCGCCGATCGTCGCCTACAGCCATATCCAGGATCTTGAACTGTGGAGCTTTGCCAGCGCCGAGGCGCAGGTCGCAGCTATCGCCGACGACATCGCTTATGACGCCCACGACATCGACGACGGGCTGCGCGCCGACTTGTTCAGCCTCGATGACATCACCGCGGTGAATATCATCGGCCAACTCGTCGGCGATATCGACGCGCGCCATCCGGGGCTCGACCCCGCCCACCGCGCACACGAAATGGTGCGGCTCTTGATCACCGCGATGATCGAGGACGTCATTGCCGAAACTGAAAGCCGCGTCGCCGCGGTCAAGCCGCGCTCGTGCGCCGAGGTTCGCGGCGCCGGGCGCGCGCTGGTCGGCTTTTCGCCGGTCGTGCAGCAGGCCGACGCCGCCATCAAGGGCTTTCTCTATCCGCGCATGTATCGCCATGAGCGAGTCGTGCGCGTGATGAACGATGCGGAGGGGGTGGTGCGCGATCTCTACCGTCACTACCTGGCGAAGCCCGGCGATCTGCCGGCGGAATGGGGCGAGGGCATCGCGCTCGCCGGCGAGAGCACCCGCGCTCGCCGCGTCGCCGACTACATCGCCGGCATGACCGACCGCTACGCGCTGATCGAGCACGCCAGGCATTGCAAGAACACGCCGGAACTGCGCTAGGCTCTCGGCGACCAAACACGGAAGGGCAACGTCATGGCGCGTCTGGCAAACAAGGTCGCCTTCATCACCGGCGGAGGCGGCGGCATCGGCCGCGCCACCGCCGAGCGCTTTGCCGAGGAGGGGGCCAAGGTCGTCATTGCCGAGATCGACAAGGCGAGCGGGCAGGCGGCGGCCGAAAGCGCCCGCGCCCGCGGCAAGAACACGGGCGGCGACTGCGTCTTTCTCCACTGCGATATCCGCGAGCGCGGCGAGGTGGCGGCTGCGCTCGACGAGACGCTTCGCCGCTTCGGCGCGCTGCATATTCTGCACAACAATGCCGGCGGCTCGACAGCGCGGGACGCGCCCGTCACCGAAGCGCCGGACGAGGAATTCTGGCGGGTCATGCGGCTCGACCTGTGGGGCACGTTCCTCTGCTCGAAACTCGGCATCCCGCACATGGCAAAATCGGGCGGCGGCTCGATCATCAACATGAGTTCGATCGTGGCGTTGCGCGCGCTGCCTGGACGGGATTGCTACACGGCGGCCAAAGGAGCGATCGCCGCGCTGACGCGCTCGATGGCGGTCGAATACGCACCGCAGAAAATCCGCGTCAACGCCATTGCGCCCGGCGTCGTCCTCACCGAACGGGTGAAGAAGTTGATGGAAAGCGCCAAGGACATCGAGAAGCTCGCCGCCACGCACGTGATGGGGCTC
>Ga0335083_10008691_pt1 | contig 12380 bp, 10 predicted proteins | sample Lox_Sample_42_FD_206716 | JGI IMG/M metagenome (GOLD analysis project Ga0335083, IMG submission 206716) | Soil microbial communities from Loxahatchee National Wildlife Refuge, Florida, United States - Lox_Sample_4.2 | ecosystem: Environmental > Terrestrial > Soil > Wetlands | place: USA... | reverse complement strand
CTGGACACCCCGACCGCGGGGTCGGTGCGGGTGGCCGGGCACGACCTCGGCGGGATGAACGGGCGGCAGCGGCTGTCCTACCGGCGCCGGGTGGTCGGCTTCGTCTGGCAGCAGACGTCGCGGAACCTGCTGCCCTACCTGACCGCGGCGCAGAACGTGGACCTGCCCATGCGGCTGGCCGGGACGGGCCGGCGGAAGCGCCGCGGCCGGGCCGGCCAGCTGCTCGGCGTGCTCGGGGTGGCGCACTGCGCGGACCGCTCGCCCACTCAGATGTCCGGCGGCGAGCAGCAGCGCACCGCGATCGCGGTGGCGCTGGCCAACGAGCCCAAGGTGCTGCTGGCCGACGAACCCACCGGCGAGCTGGACAGCGCGACCGCGGCCGACGTGTTCGGCGCGCTGCAGACGGCCAACACCGAGCTCGGGGTGACCGTGCTGGTGGTCACGCACGACCCGGCGGTGTCCTCCATGGTGCGCCGGGTGATCGCCATCCGGGACGGCCGGACCGCCACCGAGACGCTGCGGCACGAGACCACCGACGCCGAGGGACGGCGGTCCGAGCACGCGGTGGAGTACGCCGTGCTGGACCGGGCCGGGCGGCTGCAGCTGCCACGGGACATGACCGAGCCACTCGGCATGCGGGACCGGGTCCGGCTGGAGGCGCTGCCCGGGCACATCGGCGTCTGGCCCGACCAGCGGCGCGGCGAGCAGCCGGTGGCCACGGACGAGCCGGCCGACGGCCTGGGTTAAGCCGGCCGCAGCGCGTCCGGCTGGAGCGCCACGATGCCGCTGGCGCCCAGTTCCCGCAGCTTGGCCAGCTGAGGCCAGAACGCGGCGACGTACCGCTGGCCGCGCGCAGCCAGCGCGGCGCCCGGCCTGCTGCTGGCGCTGCTCGGCACGCTCGGCTACACCCAGCTGGGGGCGCATACGCCCGAGGCCTACCTGGCCGCCGCGCTGTTCGTGACCGGCGCCGGGATCGGCAGCACCATCTCGCCGTCCATGGCCGCCGCGTTCCGGTCCGTCGCCCCAGCCGAGATGCCCCGGGCCACCAGCGCGCTGAACACCCTGCAGCGCATCGCGGGCGCCCTGGGCACCGCGTTGTTCGCGATCCTGCTGCCGCACGCCATCACCGCCAGCCAGGCTCAGCATCCGGGCAGCGTACCCGCCGTGGCCAGCGCCTTCGCCGGCACGTTCTGGGCCGCGGCCGCGTATCGGCTATGCGGGAAACGGCGTCGTCGCTCATGGCCCAGCCTCTCCTGCCAGGCCTGTCCTCACTGTGCCTGCCGGCCACGCCGGACCACGCCGTAACGATGACGGAACGGCCGCGGCCTAGCGTGACGGCATGGACGGGCAACCATCGCGCAGCAAGCTCAGATTGCGGAACAAGCAGCTCGTGGTGTGGCCGGCGGGCATCGTCACGATCTGCCTCGGCCTGGTCGGATCCGGGCTGGTGCCGCCCTGGTGGGGGGTAGCGCTCGGGCTGGTGATGGCCCTGCTGCTCTGGCTGGCCTGGATCTTCGGGGCCGTGCTGGCCGACAGATCGGCCAGATCGGCCAGATCGGCGGCCCAGGCGGCGGACCGCGACCCTCCCGGCCGCTGAAGACCAGGCGGCCTGGCCGGTCCCCCGGTTTACTGCCCCGAGATATTTCCCTGCGACCATGATGGGCAGACGCCGGCGCCCCTGCACAGGGTTGAGGTCCGGTGGGCGGTCTGCCACTGGGGGACTTGGTGACACTGTTCATGCTGCGCCGGGTCCTGCAGTCGATCGTCGTGCTCCTGCTGGTGACGGTGATCACGTTTGGGCTCCTACGGGCGATCCCGGGGAACCCGGCGGTGGCCGTGCTGGGGCCGAACTCGTTCCGCAACCCGCTGGCGATCCGGCAGTTCGACCGGCAGTACGGGTTCGACCTGCCGTGGTACAGCCAGTACTGGCTGTGGCTGCGCCACCTGCTGACCGGCAACCTCGGCTTCTCCTGGCGGCTGAACCAGAGTGTGGCCACGTTGCTGGGCAGCTACCTGCCCAAGACGATCTTCCTGGTCGGCATCTCGACGGTCCTGGCCCTGCTGATAGCGGTGCCGCTCGGGATGATCCAGGCGGTGCGCCGGAACAAGTTCGTGGACCACTTCTTCAACGGGTTCTCCACCGTGCTCTACGCGATGCCCGATTTCCTGATCGGGATCCTGCTCATCCTGGCCTTCGCGATCAAGATCCCGCTCTTTCCGCCCGAGGGGCCGCAGGGTGAGAGCGTGGGCGTGCTGTTCACGAACTTCAACGCGCTGATCCTGCCCATCACGGCACTGACCCTCGTCACGCTGGCCCTGTTCAGCCGGTACATGCGCTCATCGGTGCTGGACAACCTGACCGAGGACTACGTGCGCACGGCCAAGGCCAAGGGGGCCAGTGAGCGCCGCGTGCTGCTCCGGCACGTGCTGCGCAACTCGCTGATCCCGATCATCACCCTGCTCGGGCTGAGCCTGCCCGGGATCTTCGGCGGTGCGCTGATCACCGAGGCGGTGTTCAACTATCCCGGCATGGGTTACCTGTTCTACCAGGCCGCGGGCAACTCGGACTACCCGGTCCTGCTCGGGATCACCGTGGTGGTGGCCGTGGCCACCGTGGTCGGGTCACTGCTCGCCGACGTCGCGTACGCGGTGCTCGACCCCCGGGTCAGGTACGTGCACGTCTAGCGGACGTCCAGGCCGGTCACAGCCCGCCCGATGATCATCCTTTGAATTTCGCTCGTGCCTTCGAAGATGGTGAAGATCTTGGCGTCCCGGTGCCACCGCTCCACCGGGAAATCCCGGGTGTAGCCGTTGCCGCCGAGGATCTGGATGGCCTGGTCGGTGACCCGGACCGCGGTCTCGCCCGCGACCAGCTTGGAGATCGACCCCTCGGCGTGGTCCAGGGCCAGCCCCTGCCGGGCCATCCAGGCGGCCCGCCAGGTCAGCAGCCGGGCCGCGTCCACCGCCGCCTGCATGTCGGCCAGCATGAAGCCAACCGCCTGGTTCTGCCCGATCGGCCGGCCGAACTGGACCCGGTCGGCGGCGTAGTCCCGGGCATATTCCAGCGCGGCCCGGGCCACACCCACCGCCATCGCGGCCACGCTCGGCCGGGACGCCTCGAACGTCTTCATCGCGGCCTGCTCACCGCCCCGCCCGCCGCCGCGGACCCGGGCCAGCCGGCTGTCCAGCCGGTCCTTCCCACCGACCAGGCAACGGCCGGGCACCCGGACCCCGTCCAGCACCACCTCGGCGGTGTGCGAGGCCCGCACCCCGAGCTTGCGGAACTTCTGGCCCTGGCTCAGCCCGGCCGAGCCGGGCGGCACGATGAAGCTGGCCTGGCCGCGGGTACCCAGGCTGGGATCGACCGACGCCACCACCACATGCACGTTGGCGATACCGCCGTTGGTGGCCCAGGCCTTGGTGCCGTTCAGCACCCACTCGTCGGTGCCCGGCTGATACTCGGCCCGGGTCCGGATCGAGCCCACGTCGCTGCCCGCGCCCGGCTCGGAGGCGCAGAACGCGCCCAGCTTGACGTCCCCGGCCTCGCCGAACATCTCCGGCAGCCACTCGCCGACCTGCTCGGGGGTGCCGTTGCTGGCCACCGCGACCGCCGCCAGCGTGCTGCCGACCAGGGACAGCGCGATGCCCGCGTCACCCCAGAACAGCTCCTCGAAGGCGATCGGGATGCCCAGCCCGCTGGGCTCCAGCCACTGGGCGGAAAAGAAGTCCAGCGAGTACAGCCCGATCTTGGCCGCCTGCTCCAGGATCGGCCACGGCGTCTCTTCCCGCTCGTCCCATTCGGCCGCCGCGGGCCGGATCACCTCGTCCGCGAACCCGTGCACCCAGCCGCGCATCTCGCGCAGGTCAGGCCCAGGTTCCAGGGAAAAACCGGCAGGGGCGTCTGGGGCGCTGCTCATGCTGCTCCTCGGGGGGTCAACCGGTCCGTCCCGAACATATGTTACTGGAGAGTAGCACGAATTAGTTACTAATGAGTAGGTTACCCCCGGTGCGGGCTATTCGCTGTCGTGCCGGTCCAGGAATTCGTACACATCCGCTTCGTCCACCCCCGGGAAGATGCCCGTCGGCAGCGCGGACAGGATGTGCGAATGCGCCCGGGCCGACGGCCAGGCCATTCCTTCCCAGCGGGCGGCCAGCCCGGCCGGCGGGCGCTGGCAGCAGTCCCCGTCCGGGCAGCTGGACACCATCCGCTTGGTGGTCTCCCGGCCGCGGAACCACCGCGAGTTCTGGTACGGCGTGCCCAGCGTGATGGCCATCCCGCGCTCCCGGCCCGGGTCGATGTGCGCCACGCACCAGAACGTGCCGGCCGGGGTGTCGGAGTACTGATGGTGCGGGGAGAACCGGTCGGCCGAGCCGAACACCTGGCGGCCGGACCACTTCCGGCACATCCGCTGCCCCTCGATCGCCCCGGTGGCGTCGGCCGGCAGCACCAGGCCATCGTTCTCGTACGCCTTGTAGATGATCCCGCTCTCGTCGTTCTTCACGAAGTGACAGGTCAGGCTCAGGTGATGAGTGGCCAGGTTGGTGAAGCGGTGCGCGGCCATCTCGTAGGACACCGAGAAAACGTCGCGCAGGTCCTCGACCGACAGGTCACGCGCCTCCTTGGCCTCGGCCAGGAACCGGGCCGCCGACCGCTCCGGGACCAGTACCGCGGCCGCGAAGTAGTTGGCCTCCACCCGCTGGCGGAGGAAGTCGGCGAAGTCGCGCGGCGCGGCGTGGCCCAGCACGAAGTGCCCGAGCGTCTGCAGCAGGATCGTCCGCGGCGTGTGCATGCCCATGGATTCCTGCTTCAGGTAAATGATCCGGTGCCGCAGGTCGGTGACCGAGCGGACCGAGCGCGGCAGGTCCTGGGCGTAACGCACGGCGAACCCGTGATGGTTGACGATGGCCAGCAGGGCGCCCTGGGACAGCGCGCCGCCGCGGTAGCTGACCGCGGCCAGGGCCCCGGCCGCCGCCTGCTCGATGTCGGCGAAATAGTTGCCCCGCTCGCGCATCGCGTCGCGCAGGCCGGCGTTGGCCAGCCGCGCCTCCTCCGGCGTGGCCGTCGGCCGGGTGCGCTGCCTGCGCAGCTCGGTGTACAGCGCGACCAGGTGCTCCAGCACGTCGCTGGGCACCCTGGCGCCCACCTTGAGCGGTGGCAGGCCCAGCTCGGCATAGACCGGGTCGTGCTGCGCCTCGTCCAGCGCGATCTCCAGCTGTGCCCGGCGGCTCGGCGGCTGGTGCCGCAGGAGTTCCTCGGCGGGCACGGACAGCGCCCTGGCCAGCGCGTCGATGAGGGACAGCTTCGGCTCCCGGCGGCCGTTCTCCAGCAGGGAGAGCGCGGACGGGGCCCGGCCGACCCGCTCCCCCAGCTCGGCCAGGGTGATCCCCCGAGCGCGGCGCAGATGCCGCAGCCGCTGACCGAACGTCGCAAGGTCTAGACCACTTATCGTCAACGTTGACGATTCTTTCTCAAGGAAGTCCGTCACATCTTCACCTTAGATGAATTTTCTCAATTCTTCAGGACCTATGTCCCTAGCTTTGCCCAGTTCTTGCCCGCACGCTCGGACTATCACCCAGGGGACGGCAGACGTCAGGAGGACCAGTGAACGAGCGTCGCCTCGAGGGCAGCACGAACGGCAGCACGACCAACAGCACGGCGCAGGCCACCGCGGCCGGGCCGAGCCCGGCGGAGCAGCAGGCCACGGCGCTGCGACGGCAGTGGGCCACCGACCCACGGTGGCGCGGCACCGAGCGCAGTTACACCGCCGATGACGTGGTACGGCTGCGCGGCTCGGTGCAGGAAGACCGGACGCTGGCCCGGCTGGGCGCGCAGCGGCTGTGGACCCTGCTGCAGGAAGAGGACTTCGTCGCCGCACTCGGCGCGCTGACCGGCAACCAGGCGGTGCAGCAGGTGCGGGCCGGCCTGCAGGCCATCTACCTGTCCGGCTGGCAGGTGGCCGCGGACGCCAACCTGGCCGCCGAGACCTACCCGGACCAGAGCCTGTACCCGGTCAACTCGGTCCCCCAGGTGGTACGCCGGATCAACAATGCGCTGCTGCGCGCGGACCAGATCAGCTGGGCCGAGTCCGGTGGCAGTGACCGGCGGTACTGGCTGGCCCCGATCGTGGCCGACGCGGAGGCCGGCTTCGGCGGGGTGCTCAACGCGTTCGAGCTGATGAAGTCGATGATCACGGCTGGCGCGGCCGGTGTGCACTGGGAGGACCAGCTGGCCTCCGAGAAGAAGTGCGGCCACCTCGGCGGGAAGGTGCTGATCCCGACCTCGCAGCACATCAGGACGCTGAACGCCGCCCGGCTGGCCGCCGATGTCTGCGACGTGCCGAGCCTGGTCATTGCGCGGACCGACGCGCACGCCGCCACGCTGATCACCAGCGACGTGGACGAGCGCGACCGGCCGTTCATCACCGGCGAGCGGACCGCCGAGGGCTTCTACCGGGTGCGCAACGGGATGGCCGCGTGCGTGGCCCGCGGCCTGGCGTACGCGCCGTACTCCGACCTGATCTGGATGGAGACCTCCACCCCGGACCTGGGTGAGGCGCGCGAGTTCGCGGAAGCCATCAAGGCGGAGTACCCGGACCAGATGCTGGCCTACAACTGCTCACCGTCGTTCAACTGGCACCGGCACCTGGATGACGGGACGATCGAGAAGTTCCAGCGTGAGCTGGGCCAGCTCGGCTACAAGTTCCAGTTCATCACGCTGGCCGGCTTCCACGCGCTGAACTACTCCATGTTCGACCTGGCTCAGGGCTATGCGGCCGAGGGCATGCCCGCCTACGTGCGGCTGCAGGACGCGGAGTTCGGCGCCGAGGCCCGCGGCTACACCGCCACCCGCCACCAGCGGGAGGTCGGGACCGGCTACTTCGACCTCGTCACCTCGGCCATCACGCCGCAGGCGTCCACCGTCGCGCTGGCTGGGTCCACCGAGAGCGAGCAGTTCTCGGCGGCGCACTGACCCCGGTACGGCTGTCCTGACCTGGGCAGAGCGGCCCAGGTCAGGACAGCGGAGCGTCAGGACAGCAGCCGGGTCGGGGTGGGCAGGCCCGGCGCCTCGTCGTCGCCGCCGCTGCCGCGGTCCAGGCCGAGGTCCGTTTCACTGGCCGGCCGCCACCGCGCCGGGACGAACGCCGGGCAGATCAGCACCATGCCGAGCAGCGCCAGCACGCCGTCGGCCAGCAGCAGGTGCAGCCCGGCCGCCACCTGGCTGGTGCGCGGCGGCATGGCCCGGTTGGCCAGCTGGGTGTTCAGCGCGAACAATCCGGTCCAGGCGAGCAGGGCCAGTCCGGGCAGCAGGGTGCTGACCGGGGAGAGCGGCGCTACCAGCAGGATGCCGAGGAACAGCCCGGTGAGCAGCAGCGCGCCCAGCGCGCTGAGCCCGGTGACACTGGTCAGGCTGGTGCCCTGGGCCGCCAGCACGGTCATCTTGGCTACGCCCCAGCCGCCGCCGAAGAAGATCGCTGCTGCCAGACCGATGGCCAGGCCCAAGCCGATCAGGTGTCGCAGCATGTGATCACCAACCTTCAGCTGCCGGGTTAGCTGCGGATCACGGCGAACGACTCTACTTGACCGTCTTGTGACCAGCGTCCCGGACGGCCATTCCCGGCGGTCACAGCCACCCCACCCCGCGACACCAGCCTTTTCCCGCCCCCGGCGGCCGTGAAACCTTCGCGACGCATAATCTCAGTGCCCCCTCAGCCGGCCTCACGTACCCTGGCCCGCGTGCATATGGACAGAGTCTTCCGGGGGATCGGCTCCTTCTCCGTCAAATTCCGCTGGTTCATCATCGCTGCCTGGGTGATCGCGGCCGTGGCCGTGCCGCGTTTCCTGCCCTCGCTGGCCAGCGTGACCCAGGGCAACAACGCCAACTTCCTGCCCGCCAGCGCGCCCAGCGAGCACGCGGCGACGCTGGCCAAGCCGTTCGGCGGCTCCAACGAGGTGCCCGTGCTGGTGCTGGCCGCGCGCACGGCCGGCCCACTGACCAGCACCGATCAGACCTGGCTGACCAGCCTGCAGACCAGCCTGCACCAGGTGAAGACGGTCACGCTGGTGCGCGATCTCGGTCTGTCGAGCAATGGGCACGCCACCCAGCTCGAGGTGCTCTCCAACGTGTCCCAGGGCGACTCGCAGGCGGTGACCAACCTGGTCGCCGGCCTGCGCTCGGCGATCAGCCGGGCCAGCCCGCCGGCCGGGATGGCGGTGCACCTGGCCGGGGCCATCCCGATCGCCGTCGACCAGCAGAACCAGACCGGGAACACCGGCAACCAGATCCAGGATCTGTCGGTGCTGTTCATCATCGTCCTGCTGCTGCTGATCTTCCGGGCCGCACTGGCCCCCTTGATCACGCTCCTCCCGGCGTTCGTGGCCATCACCATCGCCGGCCCGCTGGTGGCCGAGGCCGCCCAGGCCGGGCTGAAGGTCTCCCAGCTGGCCCAGATCCTGCTCATCGTGCTGGTGCTGGGCGCAGGCACGGACTACGGGCTGTTCCTGGTGTTCCGGGTCCGTGAGCAGCTGCGCGGCGGGCTGGCGCCCAGGGAAGCCGTGATCACCTCGCTGACCCGGGTCGGCGAGTCGATCACCTTCTCCGCCGCCACCGTGATCGCGGCGCTGCTGTCGCTGCTGGTGGCCACATTCCAGATCTACTCGACGCTGGGCGTCCCGCTGGCTATCGGCATCGGCGTCATGCTGCTGGCCGGGCTGACCCTGCTGCCCGCGTTGCTGGCCGTGTTCGGCCGGGCCGCGTTCTGGCCCAGCAAGACGCGGGAAGGCACCGGGAAGATCGGCGTGTGGGGCCGGGTGGCCGGCCGGATCACCCAGCATCCCGCCATCATCCTCAGCATCGGGCTGGTCATCTTCGGCGGGCTGGCGTTCGCCTCGTTCGGGTATAAGGGCGCCGGGTTCGGCGGCGAGACCAACGCGCCCGCGCACAGCGACTCGGCCGCCGGGCAGGCGCTGCTGACCAAGTATTTCCCGAGCAGCACGGCCAACCCGACGAACATCGTCTTCAAGCTCAGGCAGCCGGCCTGGGATGACCCGGCGATGCTGGCCAGGGCCGGGCAGGAGCTGTCCGGCAGCGGGCTGTTCACCAAGATTGCAGGCCCGCTCAACCCGACCGGCTATCAGCTGGCCCCGGCCCAGTACACCGCGCTGCACCGGCTGCTCGGGCCGGCCAAGGCGCTGCCACCGGTGCCGCCCGCCTCGGTGAAGATCCCAGCCGCCGGGTACCAGCTGTACCGGGCCACCGCCCAGTTCGTCAGCCCGGACGGGCGCACAGTGCAGTTCGCCACCGGGCTGAGGGCGGGCGACGCGGCCAGCACGTCGGCCCTGGACGCGGTGCCGGCCATCCGGACCGAGACCACCCGGGTGCAGCACGACATCGGCGCGGTCGACTCGGGAGTCGGCGGCGAGGCACCGGCCCTGTACGACGTGAGCAGCATCTCGGACAGCGACCTGTCCCGGGTCATCCCGGTCGCGATCCTGGTCATCGGCGTGCTGCTGGCGCTGGTCATGCGCAGCCTGGTGGCCCCGCTGTACCTGATCGCATCGGTCGGCCTGTCCTACCTGGCCGCGCTGGGCCTGGCCGTGCTGCTGTTCATCGACATCGGCGGGTCGGCCGGGCTGACCTTCATCCTGCCGTTCCTGATGTTCATCTTCCTGCTGGCCCTGGGTGAGGACTACAACATCCTGGTGATGACCCGGATCCGGGAGGAAGCCAAGGAGCTGTCGCTGAGCGAGGCCGTGCGCCGTGCGCTGAACGCGACCGGGACCACGGTCACCTCGGCCGGGCTGGTCCTGGCCGGCACGTTCGGGGTGTTCGCCCTGGTCGGGGCGCGCACCGCGGGTGGAAGCCAGTTCGTCAACCTGGCCGTCGGCCTGTCGCTGGGCATCCTGATGGACACCTTCCTGGTGCGCACCCTGCTGGTCCCCTCGACCGTGCTGCTGCTCGGCCGGTGGAACTGGTGGCCCTCGCGGATGAGCCGGCCGCGGACCGAGCCCCCGGCGGTCACGCCGCCGCGGGAGCCGGACGAGGCCCAGGTCTGAGCCGGGGAAGCTGAACCTAGGAAGCAGCCGGCTGGGCCTCGGGGTCACCGGCCTGGGGGTCGTCGGCCAGCGCGTCGACGGCCCCGGCCAGGTCGGCCAGTGCGGGCAGCGCGTCTTCCAGCGTGCTCCGGCTGGCTAGGGGCAGCCGGCCCAGAGCCACGCTGAGCAGCCGCTCGTTGACCGTCTTCCAGCGCAGCACGGCCGCTTCGCCGGCCGGGGTGAGATCCAGCGAGGCGGTACGCCGGTCACCGGCCCCACCGGTCCTGGTGACCAGTTCCGCCTGGCGCAGCGAATTGGCCAGCGTCGCCACTGAGCTGGGCGCCAGCCGCAGCTGGGTGGCCAGCTGCCCGGGCCGGGACCCGGGGTTCTCGCCGATGCAGGACAGCATTTCCAGCTGGGCCACGGACAGCCCGGACGATGGATCCGCCGCCCGGGCGGCGCGTCGCATGGCCCGGCGCAGCCGGGATACCGCATCGGCAAGGTCAGCTGAATGCACCGCAGGCCCTTTCGTCGTTCCGCGCGTCGCCGCCCGGGGCCAAAGTCGAGTATAGCTACTAGTTAAGTAGAGATAAACAATACACCGCGCCGCCTCCGCCTGACTATTCTGTCACCGAATGTAACTGGCTCGATGCTAGCTCGTCCAGCCCGGCCGGACTATCCGCGATATGGCCATCTGCGCCGCCAGCGGCAAATAGTGTGCGGTGATCTGCGGGACATGCCGGCCCGGTACTGGCCAGGAGTGCCTGCGACCGACAGACTCGTCCACGGGGGAAGTCCGAGCTACGCCCTCGCACGGCAGCACGCCGGCCAGCCCGCTGGCCGGTGCAGAAGGGACGCCGATGCAGGAACTGCGCATCGTCGCGGTCAGCGAGGACGGCAGTTACGCCGTTCTCGCGGTACCGGGGCGCGGCGGGCGCTTTTCGCTGCCGATCGACGACCGGTTGCGGATCGTGGCCCGGGGGCAGTTCTCCCGGCTCGCGCAGTACGAGATCGAAGTGGAGAGTCCCTTGCGACCCAAGGAGATCCAGGACCGGATTCGTGCCGGAGAGACCGCGGAAGAGATAGCTGACGCCGCGGGCGTGCCTATCGAGCGCGTGCGCCGGTTCGAGGGGCCGGTCCTGGCGGAACGGGCGTACCGGGCGCAGGAAGCGCAGGGCGCGACCATCCGGCAGCCCGGGGACTCGGGCCCTGGACCGCGGCTGGGCGACATCGTGGCCGAGCGCCTGGCTGAGCTCGGCGTGCCCGCCGAAGAGGCACAGTGGGACTCGCGCAAACGGGGCGACAACATCTGGCAGGTCCAGCTCATGTTCACGCTCGGCGGGCGGCCGCAGATGGCCGAGTGGTCATTCGACCCGCGCCGCCGGCATGTGTCACCGGCCGACGACGACGCGGCCCGGCTGTCGCTGCCGGAAGCCGATGTGGCCGCGATGGGGCCGTCGCCGATGACCCCGGTGCGGGCTACCGTGACCCCGATCGGGAGCCGGCTGGCCTCGGCACCGGCACCGGCCGCTCAGCCGACTCCGCCCCCGGCCCCCGTCCCGGCCGCGGAGCGGGTCATGACCACGGCCCGCTCCGGGCCTCCGCCCAGCCCGGCCACCGCCAGCCCGGCCGCCAGCCCGGCCCCGTCCAGCCCAGCGCAGGCCAGCCCAAGGCCTGCCGCCCCCGCGCCAGCCAGCCCAGCCGCGGCAGGCCGGGCCCCGGCGGGCGCCGGTGCGGCCGCCGCACCGCCTGCCGCCGCACCGCCGGCCGCGGCCAGCACCGGCCCGGCCACCCCGGACCCGGCCGATCCCCAGTCGCCGGACCGGGCCGAGCAGGCACCCGCCGCGGCCGCCGCGGCGGCCGATTCCCGTGAGCCCGCCGTGCCACCCCGCGGCCGGGGCCGTAAGGCCGCGGGCGGCCGTTCCCGGCGCTCCTCCGTGCCGTCCTGGGACGAAATCATGTTTGGCACTTCGCGGCAGCCCGACTAGCCCGGAGTGACCACGCGAGACGGCCAATCCGGGCGGCCGCCGGGCCGGGATAGCGGCGGCCGGGTAATTGCGCCCGGCATTGCGCAGGCCCGGCCCGCCCGGGCCGTCCCGCCGTCGGCCGGCCCAGCCCGCCGCCGGGGCAGTGCGTGCCCAGGCGGCCGGAATTGGGCCGCCGTTAACCGCTGCGGGCCTGGGTCCAGTCCAGCCTGGCCGGGCGGCATACCGGTCGCCGGGGGCCAGTCCTTTGCCCACCGCCCGGTGAATGCTCCCGGCAGAATTGCGCACCGGCTGGCCGGCCGTGGCCGCGCGGCACGCGGCTTTTGCCACCGGCCGGCTTGCGGCCCGGGAACTGCCCGGGAA
>Ga0335083_10008689_pt1 | contig 12380 bp, 11 predicted proteins | sample Lox_Sample_42_FD_206716 | JGI IMG/M metagenome (GOLD analysis project Ga0335083, IMG submission 206716) | Soil microbial communities from Loxahatchee National Wildlife Refuge, Florida, United States - Lox_Sample_4.2 | ecosystem: Environmental > Terrestrial > Soil > Wetlands | place: USA... | reverse complement strand
AACTATTCAGCGCTCAAGGGCTTCCGCGACTTCACCAAAGTCGGCGCGAACGTCCCCGGCATCGACATTCCCGGAATCAATGCGGCGCTCATCGCGCAGGGCTACGGAATGAAAGCGCGTGAGGTGGATCGCCCCGAAGATCTCGAGCCCGCATTGAAGTGCGCGTTCGACTCGAACGAGCCCCACCTGATCAGCGTCAACGTCCAGTCCGGCGGGCAGAAAACGATGGGCATGGACCAGTCCGTGAATCCCCCGAATTACGGCTAGCGGCGCATCCCGGGCGGTCAACCTCGGAGTGCTCTTTGCAGTTTTTCGAACGTAGTCTGCAAATCCTCAGGCTCGACGCGCGTTTCTCCCGTCACCGTCATGAAATTCGCGTCGCCGGCCCAGCGCGGCAGGACGTGAAGATGCAGATGCCCCGTGACGCCCGCGCCCGCCGCCCGCCCCAGATTCATGCCCAGGTTGTAGCCTTCGGGACGGTACGTCTTTCCCAGCGCGATCTGCACTCGCTGCGCCAGGCGCATCATTTCCGCCAGCGTCTCCGGCTCCGCCGCGTCGAGATTGGCCACGTGCGCGTACGGCACCACCATCACGTGGCCGCTCGTGTAGGGATACTTGTTGAGAATGACGAAGTTCTTCTCGCCGCGCAGCACGATCAGCATCCGCTGATCGTCATTGGCCGCCAGCGCGTCGCAGAAAATGCACCGGTCGTCCTTGGACGCGTCCGCGACGTAGCGATAGCGCCACGGCGTCCAGATGTAGTCCATTCGGCCTAGTCCCGCGCGCCGGGAGAGGAGGAGCCCGCCGCGGTGCTGGCCGCCTGCGGATTGTTGACGTAGTCCTTCAGTTCCTTGCTGGGTTTGAAGAAGGGAATTTTCTTCGGCGGCACTTCCACTTTCGCGCCGGTCTTCGGATTCCGTCCCGTGCGACCGCGGCGCTGGCGCGTGCGAAAGCTCCCGAAGCCGCGGATTTCGATCTTGTCGTCCGCTTGCAGCGCGCTGATGATGCTCTCGAAGATCGTCTCGACGACAGCCTCAGATTCCTTGCGCGGCAGTTCCGTGACCCGGGTTACTTCCTCTACGAGATCCGCCTTCGTCATCGTGTGCTCTACGTTTGCCTGCTCTGCCGCAGCCATCGGTGGAAGGCCTCCTCTCGCAAACCGCTGATTCCGTGGGCCGTCGGGGCGCCGGGACCACGCCCTGCACAATCTCTCCTTACCATCAATCCAAGGCTAGGTAAATGTCTTTTCTTCCCGGCAGATGCGCCGCCCCGTGCGCGCTGCTAGGAAGATTGCCGCTTGGCCAGAATGGCGTCGCCGATGGTAGCCGTCGGCGAGGATTTCGACGAGCGAAACGACTGCATCTCATCCCGCTCGGCCTGTTTCTGCGCGGCTCGATAGCTCAAGCTGATCTTGTGCTGCTCCGGTTCCAAACGCAGAATCTTGAAGTCGTATTCCTGCCCTGGCGTCAGAACCGATGTGACGCGCGCGTCCCGCGGCGCCTTCGTCTTGTCGCGCTCACCCTTCGGCCGCCGCTCCTCAATTTCCGAGATGTGGCAGAGCCCCTCGATTCCCTGCGCCAGCTCCACGAAGGCCCCGAAATCCGTCGCTCGCGCGACCTTGCCCTTGACCACATCGCCGATCTTGTTCGCGGTGAACCAGTTCGCCCAGATGTCGTTCACCTGCTTGATCCCGAGCGACAATCGGCGGTTCTGCGAATCCACCTTCAGCACCTTGGCCTCGACTTTGTCGCCCTTCTTGAACTTTTCGCTCGGATGCTTGATCCGCTCCGTCCAGCTGACGTCGCTGATGTGGATCAGCCCTTCCATGCCCTCTTCGAGTTCGACGAACGCGCCGAAATCCGCCAGGTTGCGAATGCGGCCGCTGACGATCGACCCCACGGGATACTTTTCCGCGGCCGCTTCCCACGGATCGGGCAGCGTCTGCTTCAGTCCCAGTGAGATCCGCCGCTGGTCCGTTTTCACCTCAAGCACCGCGACCTCGACCTCGTCGCCCACCTTCACGATCTTCGACGGGTGCTTGACGTGCTTCGACCAGCTCATCTCGCTCACGTGCACGAGTCCCTCGACTCCCGGCTCGACTTGCACGAACGCGCCGTAGTCCGTCACGCCCACCACCTTGCCGTGAACGCGCGTTCCCGCAGGAAATCGCTCCGGAACCGTCGCCCACGGATCGGGCAGCAATTGTTTCCGGCCGAGCGAAATTCGCTGTTTTTCCTTGTCGAATTTGAGGATCTGAACCTCAATCTCCTCGCCGGGCTGCACCACCGAAGACGGATGCGGCGCGCGTCCCCACACGAGGTCGCTCACATGCAGCAGGCCGTCCATTCCGCCCAGATCGACGAACACTCCGTAGTCCGTAACGTTCTTCACGCGCCCGGTGACCGCCATTCCCTCCGTCAAAGTGGACGCCAGCGCCTCGCGCTTCGCCTTTTGGTCCTCCTCCAGAATCGCGCGCCGGCTCACCACCACGTTGCCGCGCTTGCGGTTCAGCTTCAGGACGCGCACTTCGATTTCGCGGTCCTTCCACGCTTCCAGATCGTGCACCGGACGCAGCTCGATCTGCGATGCCGGCAGGAACGCGCGCACGCCGATATCGACCACCAGGCCGCCCTTGATTCGCTCCGCGATCTTTCCCGTGATGCTCGAATGTTCTCGATAGGCCTTCTCGATTCGTTCCCAGACGCGCCGCCGGTGCGCTCGCGCGTACGACAGCAGGACGTAGCCATCCTTTTCATCGTGCAGCCGTTCGACTTCGATCGTCTGCCCTTCGCCGAACTCGATCGGGGTTCCCGTGTCCAGGAACTCCTGCGCGGGCACCAGCCCTTCGAATTTCCCGCCCACATCCACCACGACGCCCGCTTCCGTCACCGCCAGCACCCGTCCGTCGAAAATCTCTCCCTCCGCCGCTGCTTGCGGCGTGGAAAACTGGTCGAGGAGCTGGTCCATCGACTCGGACGATTCCGCCGCCTCCGCTGCGGCTTCGGTTGTCTCGCTGGTGGAGCCTTCCGCGGCGGCAGCAGCCTCCGGCACAGATGGGGTCTCCTCCGTCGAAGCAACTGCGCTCGGAGCGCTCTCGACAGCCTGCGGCTCCCGCGCCATTGCGGCGGCGGCACCGCCTCCGACGCCTTGGGCGGTCACTCCCAATGCTGGGCTCGACGAGCTTTCGGCTCCGGCCGCAGCATATTCGGCCTCGATAGCGGAAGGTGGTAGGTTGTTGTCGTGTTCGGGTGACATACGGAACGGCCTCCGTGCGGATTCTGCCCCGTTTGCCGAGTGCGCGGCCTGGTTACTCCACCCACCCGGGCGAGAGCAAAGAAGGGGACAGCGCGCCCACGTCAGACGCGATGTCGGAGAAATCATACGCGCCTGCTTCCGGCGTTGTCAACAAAACCGAGTGTACGCTGCGTGAACGCGCCCGACCCCCGCACGCTGATCGGACCTGCGGATGTGGTACATTTGCCTGCCGATGCGGATCTTCGTCCTCGGGGCGGGCGGTACAGGCTCCCTTCTCGCTCATCTCCTCGAACGCCAGGGACACACCGTCTGGTGCGGCGACCGCGACACCGACCGGGCCCGCCGCTTTCTCGGGAAAAAAAGCAAGATCGAGACCGTCGAAACGAACGCCCGCAACCTCTGGTCGATCGTTCGCGCCGCGCGCGGTGCGAACCTGATCGTCAACGCGCTGCCCGCTGTCTTCAACAACATCATCCTGCGCGCCGCGCTCCGCCTGCGCGCGCATTATCTCGACCTGAATTCACACCTCACGCATCATCCGTTCCGGCCGGAGCAGTTTCGGTATCACAAACGGTTCCTCGCGAAGAACCGCGTGGCGCTCATCTGCGCGGGTGCCGCGCCCGGCCTCACCAACCTTCTCGCCCAGCGCGGTTCCGAGCTGCTCGATTCGGTCGAGGCCGTCCACATCCGGCTGTACGAGAGCACGGAGAGCAAAGACCCGATCTCGACCTGGTCGGCCGATGTGGCATACGACGAGGCCACTTCGCTGCCTCGAATCTATCGCAACGGCAAGTTTGGGCTCGCCAAGCGCTTTGACGAGCGCGAGATTTTTCGCTTTCCGCCGCCCATCGGCGCGACGCCGGTTTTCCTCGCCGCGCAGGATGAAGTCTGCATGCTGCCCTACATCATCAAGATGCGCGACGCCGACGCCAAAATCGGCGGAAACGACATCGAGCGCCTGCGGCGTTGGTACCGGCAGGGGCGTTTGCACCGCTCGGCTGGCATCGTGCGCAAACGGTTTCCGGAGACGCTTACGCCGCGCCGCGTCGCGAAACTGATCCGCAAGGGCCTGCTCGAAAACGCCCGGTTCGCCGCCGCGGTGCTCGTTCGCGGCACGAAAAATGAGGAGCCTCTGCTGATCCGCTGGGATGCGAGCTTTCCCACGCTCTATCAGATTCGGCAGCGTGGATTGATCTCGACTCCGATCGCCTACGCAACGGCCCATCTGGCGGCGATTTTCATCAGGCATTTTCCGCGCGATTCCGCCGGCGTGATCGGCCCCGCCGCGTTGTCTCTCGAAGCGCGGCGCGCGATCCTCGCGGACGCACGCTCGCGCGATTTCCGCATCGCTCTCAAGATCACCCGCCTCAAGAAGCAGGAAGAAGAAGAATTCTAGCTCCCCCGGTTTGACCGGATGCGAGCCGGCCCGCTATAATCGGCTTTTCGATAGAGATTCCGCAGGGAAACTCCAGAGCACAATTCAGGGAGCGGTCATGATTAAGGCAACACTTCTGCGTTCGGGGATGATCATCAAGCACGAGGGCGATCTCTACGCCGTCTACAACGTCGACCACCGGACGCCCGGCAACAAGCGCGCCGCCATGCAGACCAAGATGCGCAACCTCCGCACCGGTGCGATGATCGACTACCGGTTCCGCGCCGAGGACGTCATCGACAAAGTCACGGTCGATGAAATCGAGTTCGAGTACCTCTACAGCGACGGCGAAGGCCATCACTTCATGAACAATGAGAACTACGAACAGATCGCGCTGCAGAACGACATCGTCGGCGACGCCAAGGACTACCTCATCCCGAACATGCCCGTGAAAATCGAGTACCACGACGGCAAGCCGATCGGCGTGCTCCTGCCGGATACGGTCGACCTCACCGTCGTGGAGACGGAGCCCAGCATCCAGAAGGCGACGGCCAGCGCGGTGATGAAGCCCGCGAAGCTCGAGACCGGACTCGTCATCAACGTCCCTCCCTTTGTCGGCGAAGGGGACAAAGTGAAGGTCGACACGTCGGAAGGCCGCTACATCCAGCGCGTGCAGTGACGCTCCGACGAGCATGGTCATCCTGACCGGGGTGATCCGAGTCTCTTTTTTCCGCTGATGGCGGGTCGGATCACGAAGTCGAAGCGACTTCTTGCAGCGCGCCGCCGGAGACCACATGACAATTCCTCGCACCGTCGCCGCGATCGTTTTTCTGATCGCAGCGACTGTGCGCCTCGCCGCTTCGCCGCAGGCGCGGCCCGGCGACCGGCCCCTGCCGGACATCCCCACTCTTCTCCGCGACGTGAACAAGAATCAGAACGCGGTCGAGGAAATCCGCAAGCTCTACACCTGCCACCTCGCCGAAGAGGAGGACAAGGTCGACTCAAACGGCGCCGTGAAGTCGCGCGTCGTCAAGGACTACGACGTCTTCTACGTCGGCGACGACCAGGTTCGCCATCTGCTGGCGAAGGACGGCAAGCCCCTGGAAGGTGGCGACAAGATGGACGAGGACGCCCGCTTCAACAAGCAGTTCGACAAACGGAAGAAGCAGCAGGCCGAGCTCGCCGCCGACCCGAAGAAGCAGGCCAAGAAGCAAGAAGAGGACGAGGCGCAGATTTCCGACTTCCTTCGCGCCGAGGTCTTCACGAATCCGCGCCGCACCACGTTTCGCGGCGAGGAAGTGATCGCCTTCGACTTCAGCGGCAACCCGAACTACAAGCCGAAAAAGCGCATCGACGGCATCATCCAGAAACTTTCCGGCGTCCTGTGGGTCGACGAGCAGGCGCGGGAAATCGCCCGCCTGGAAGCGCGCTTCGTCGAACCCGTGCATTTCGGCGGCGGTCTGGTCGCGTCGCTCGCCAAAGGCTCGAATTTCGTCTTCGAGCAGGAGCGGGTCAACGGCGAGGTCTGGCTTCCGTCCTACGCCGAAGTCCATCTCGCCGGCCGCGTCGTTTTCTTCAAGCTGCGGCAGAATTTCATCGACCACTACAGCGAGTACAAGAAATTCCGCAGCGGCGGCGCCGTGATCCGCACCGTCGGCCCATCCAATCCGAACTGACGATCCCACAGGAGGGGCTCCCCGGTCGACGGTCAGTCGAGCCGGGGAGATCGGATCGTCATCCCGAGCGAGCAACGCGAGCCGAGGGATCTCTCTTGGAGTCGCCGTGATGTAAGCCTGCATCCGCGAAAACACGGCGAAATATCGCATCGACGGCGCGCAACTGGCGCTTCAGATCGAAGGTGTGCGCGAGCGCCTTTTCGTCGAGGAATCCGCGGATATTCGGATCGGCGGCGACGCGGTCCTTGAAACTCGTTTCCGATTCCCATGCGGACATCGCGTGCGCCTGCACCCACTTGTAGGACTCTTCGCGCGGCGCGCCGTGCTCGACCAAATCCTGCAAAAGCTGCCCTGAAAAAACCAGGCCCTGCGTCGCATTCAGATTTCGCAGCATGCGCTCCGGAAACACTTTCATGTTGGCGACGATGTCCGCCGTGCGGTGCAGCATGTAGTCAACCAGGATCGTCGAATCGGGCAGAATCACGCGCTCGACCGAGCTGTGCGAAATGTCGCGCTCGTGCCACAGCGCCACATTTTCCATCGCGGCGAGCGAATTCGCGCGCACCACGCGCGCCAGCCCGCAAATCTGCTCGCTCGACACAGGGTTGCGCTTGTGCGGCATCGCGGAGCTGCCGCGCTGCTCGCCGCCAAACGGCTCCTCGACCTCGCGCACTTCGGTGCGCTGCAAGTGGCGGATTTCGAGAGCCACGCGCTCAAGCGACGCGGCGATGATCGCCAGCGTCGACACGTACTGCGCGTGCCGGTCGCGTTCGATCACCTGCGACGTGATCGGTGCCGTCGCGAGTCCCAGCCGCTGGCAAATCTTGGGCTCGATGTCGGGGCCCAGATGCGTGCATGTCCCGACTGCGCCGGAAATTTTCCCGACGGCCATTTCCCGCGCGGCCGTTTCGAAGCGCGCGGCGTCGCGTCGATTCTCGGCGTACCAGTTCGCCACCTTCAGCCCGAACGTGATCGGCTCGGCGTGAATTCCGTGCGTGCGGCCGATTTCGGGCGTGTCCTTGAACTCCCAGGCGCGCTTTTCGAGGATTTCGCCGAACCGCGCGATGCCCCGCTCGATCAGCCGCGATGCGTCGCGCACCAGCAGCGCCTGCGCCGTGTCCACCACATCGTTGGAGGTGAGGCCGTAGTGCAGCCAGCGCGCCGCTTCGGGATCGCCGACCGTTTCCTGCACGGCGATGGTGAACGCGATCACGTCGTGCCGCACCTTGCTTTCAATATCCGTGATGCGCGCCACGTCGACGCGCGCGCGTTCGCGCAGCCTGGCCGCGGCCTCGCGCGGGACCACGCCCGCTTCGGCGAGCGTGTCCGTTGCGGCCAGCTCGACCTCGAGCCACTTCTGGAATTTGTTTTCCTCGCTCCAGACGCGGCCCATCTCCGCTCGCGTGTATCGCGCGATCAATTCAATCTCCTTGCGTTGCGGCCAATGGCGGGGAACTTCCCTGCTCCATCATACCCCGAATTTGACGCCCAATCCGGCGGGGAGCGTTGCAGACCATTTCGTTACGTTGGCGTGTCCTGGAGTCCGCCTCTTCGCTCTCAACGGCTAGCCACGCTAAGATCGACAATAGGCGCGACGTGGCAAGGCTCGCGAATAGGAATCACGCGGGAGGGTCGGGGCGGCGTTCTAGATAATCCTCGAAGAATCCGTTTCCAGGTGTGTGCACCCCACTAAATCCCCTGTGTTTGAACTCATCGCAAACGCGAGCGCTATCACCTCCGCAGCAAACAACGACGCTTGCCCTGCGATTCGCCGTTCGCAGAAGGAGGCTTCGTGCCTCGGAGTCCGCGCTCGGCATGCTGTACCCGACAACGACGATCTCATCCGAAGCCGCTAGCACCTCCTCTGCCTGCGACCAAAGCGATTCCCAGAACCCCAGACGCTCGCGGCCGAACGATGTGTCCGAGTGGAACCGCTTGTGAAGCCCCATGATCAGGGCAGGGTAGCCCACGGGGGCCGACGCCGTCCGGCACTCGGGATCGCGGATCTCCCGCGAATATCCGAGGGATTCAAATTGGCGCCAATCGCAGACTACCGGCCTTTCTCCTAGGCCGCTGGACGGCGATCCACACTGGAGGCCGCCGAAGTTTAGGTCCAGCCAGTTCGCGCTGCCGTGCAGCTTCAGCACCTTCATCTTCGAGCGTGGGATTTCGTCGAGGCCGAGCGCAAACCCATAGCCGTCACTGATTTCCCACATCCCGGCTTTCTTGAGCTCCCGCTCGCAGGCGATGTCGTAGTTGAAGGTGATCGCAACGTCGCCGAGGCGTACCCTTTCGCGCGCCCATCGACTGTAGAGCAGCGATTGATGAGTGCACGATATGTCGTAGAAGAACTCGGCGATTGAGACGACGAAGCTTGCTCGCAGTAGCGATCTCTGCGAAGGAAAGTAGGCCGCAACGGGAGAACCTGGCCCGCCGTCTTCAATGTCGGTTAAGATTCGCTCGATGTCCTTCAGGTTTCCGTAGAGTCGGAAGACCTCTTCCACCCTTGCTCGATAGTCATCGGTTGGAAGCCTGCCGGGACGGAGCCAATCCAGCAACTGTGTGCCGAGATCGCAGGCGAGGGGATAGCCAGCATGAAACGAGGCACCGGCACCGAGTACATACGTCGTCATTCGAAGTTCAAGACCTCAGTCTACCAGAGAGGGGAACCTCAGGTAGCTGGTGTTGCGCTCGCCGTCAGAAAACTTTGCGGCATGGAGCTTTCGGCTGTCGGCACCCGCCCTTCATGAACGGTTCGACGTTCAACTTGTCGAGTTCGGCGAACCATCTCGCGACGCTTTTGCGCCTTGGCTTCTTGCGTTTCACTCCCGTTCGTTTTGTTCGCACAGCCGACCTCCTAGGCAGCACGCCAAGTTAAGCAAGGACGATCGACCGGAAACACGTTCTTGCCCATTGGCACAGCACCCGAAATCGCAATCCTCAGTCCCCGCCTTCTACATCCCCCACATCCTTCGGGGCATCTAAGAAAGTCGCGGGGCGTTTTCAGCCTCGTTGGAGAAGCAGCATGAACTTAGCCGTCGAAAGAGACGCCGCGTCACCCACCGCACCATATCCTCGCACCAACACCCCGCGAAAGAGAGACCTCCATGACATCCGATTCCACGCACTCCCCCGCACGCTTCTACGGATTTGCCCGCACCAGAACTTTTGCTGAGAATTTCACAACACTGACAACGCCCGGCCGCGAAGATTCGTCCACCGCCGCCGTGGCGGACATCCCCCGCGCAGAACCACCGAAATCGCCGGAACCCTCCGCCGATCCTGCCCCAAACGCGCTCGCCCTCATTTCCAAGCCCGAAGCTGGCGTCGCTCAGGGTCAGATCATCAGCGCCCCTGCCAGCGATGCGACCAGCATCGCTGTCCTGAGCGAGGGGGAGCCGAGCCGAAGGGCGAAATCACGATCGCGCAGGAATTCCCGCTCGAAGCGCGAAACCTCCCGCACTCGCCGCACAAAAGCGAAAGGCATGCGCGAGCCGAAAAAGCGTCTTTCCCGCCTTGAGCTTCATCAGGCCCACTGCGGCATCTGCGGTGACAAGCTTCAGGAGGAAATCGACGAGCGCTTCGTCAACTGGGAGTGCGTCACCAAGATCGCCGAGGATTACCAACTTGACCGCAGCTCGCTCTACCGCCACGCGCACGCCACCGGCCTCATGGCCAAACGCGACCGCAACATCCGGCGCGCCCTCGGCCACATTATTCACAAAGCCGACCGGGTCCACGTCACCGCCGACTCAGTTGTCCGCGCCGTCAAGATCTTCGCGCACATCAACGCGCGAGGTGAGTGGGTCAACCCGCCGACGCACGTTGTCTTTACTTCCACTGCGGCTCGCCCGCCGAAACCGGCAAGCGTTGACGCGGAATTAAGTGGGACACCATCGCACTTGATTGCGAGCCTAAAGCCATGAAAGCAAACGGAGGAGCACCCAAAGAAGTGGGACACTTTTCTCATGCCCGAAAAACGAAGTTTTCCGGAGTCGCTCCGGCCATGCAGCCTCCGCGACGGCCTGCGGCAGCAAGGCAGCGGCTTACATCACGTGCGCGGGGCGGGCGCTGGGGCGCCAGCGCCGTCGGCGCCTTTGGCGGCGACTTCGCTGGTGAGCATCGCGTTGCGGAACTGCGCGAAGAGGTCCGTCAGCGCGTTGGGCGTGTGCGGCATCAGGATCGTGTTGCTGCGATTGGTGCCGGCCACTTCCTTGAGCGTGTCGAAATACTGCGTGAGCAGGACCATGGCCATCGCGTCCTTCGGCGTGGCGCCTTCGACCGATTCGGAAAATTTCGCGACGGAATCGCGCAGGCCCTCGATGATCGCCTTCCGCTGATTGGCGATGCCTTCGCCCTGCAGGCGCTTCGATTCGGCGTCCGCTTCGGCCTTTTTCACGAGCAGCAGCTTTTCGGTTTCGGCGCGCGAGACGGTGGCTTCGCGTTCGCGCTGGGCGGCGTTGATGTCGTTCATCGCGGCCTTCACTTTTTCGTCGGGGACCAGATCGGTGATGAGCGATTTCACGATGGAATAGCCGAACTCGGCCATGGACGCGTCGAGATTGTTTTTTACGTCGATGGCGATCTGCGACTGCTGGTCGAAGGTTTCGTCGAGCGTGAGCTTGGGCACGTGGCCGAGGATGACGTTGTAGACGAAAGATTCGATCTGCTTCACCGGGTCGGAAAGCTTGTAGAACGCGTCGTAGACTTTGTCCGGCAGGACCTTGTACTGCACCGCGATGGGAATCTGGACGAAGACGTTGTCTTTCGTTTTCGTCTCGACTTTCACGTCGAGCTGCTGCACCTGGAGGCTGATATTGGCGACGACGACGTCGAGGTACGGCATCTTGAAGTTCAGGCCGGGCTGCGCGACGCGCAAAAACTTGCCGAGGCGCTGAACGACTCCGGCGTGGGCCTGCTCGATGGTGAAGAAGGACTTGAAGAAAATGCTGAGCACGAAGATGACGACGATTGCGGCGACCACGAGCACGATCATCGAGCCGATTTCCATGCGCGCTCCTTTAGTTCATCAATTGGGGCCGGAGAAGCTGAGCGACTTCATTGTTTCCGCCATCTTGTCCACCGGTTCGGTGGCGTTGGCCGCGAAGGCAAAGGAAAGAAGTTTGCCCCGGCGAACCGTGCCGTACACGGTCGAGTGTTTGGTGAGCGAGTCTTCGTGGAGCTCGAAGCGCGTAACGACGAATTTCTGGCCAGAAAACGTGGCGGACTCGTTCTGGCCCACCGACCGCGCACCCCGGACCACCGACGCGTTCATCAGCGATTCCGCATGGGAATCATCGAGATCCGGCCACACCGAACGGGGCAATGTTTCGATTGCGATGGAGAGCCAGTCGGGAGCGGTATCGTCCTCATCAAAGAACATGGCCAGCAGGAGGCCAAATCTGGTTGGGTGATGCGCGGCTGCCGCCTGCTTCTGGATTTGCGCACGGGCGCTCGCGGTTATGTCCTGCACTTTGGCGGGAGGCGTATAGCGAAATCCCAAGTCGGCATTCGAGTAGACGCCGTTCTTGAGCATGTCCTCCGCGGGATCCAATGCGCTCGCGTTCGCAGCAGCGATGAGGAGCAAAACGGCAGCGGAAAACAGCCATTTCATGCGCGGATTGTACAACATCGGCAAAGCCGGCATCTACGACGCCGGTTTACGGCGAGATTACAGCTCGAAGGGGCCGAGGGGGATGCGCTGGCTGGCGATGTGGAGCGAGCCGCGGAAGGCGAAGTCGGCGGCTCGCGCGGCCAGGGCCTGTTCGGCGCTGATCTGCGCGAGATCAGGAGTGTTGTTCTGCTCGGAAAGGTGGGCGAGGACGAGATGGCTCGCGCGGGCGTCGAAAACTTCCGAATCGGCGAGGAATTCGCTGACGATGTCGTTGGAAAGGTGCCCCGTGCGGCTCATCACGCGCTGCTTGATGTGCCACGGATACGGCCCGACCTTGAGCATTTCGAGATCGTGATTCGATTCGAGGATCAGGAAATCGGCTTCGCGGAGATGCTGCTTCACGAGCTCGGGCATGTAGCCGAGGTCGGTTGCGATGGCGACTTTCGTGCCGTTCGTGCGG
>Ga0335083_10008687_pt1 | contig 12381 bp, 11 predicted proteins | sample Lox_Sample_42_FD_206716 | JGI IMG/M metagenome (GOLD analysis project Ga0335083, IMG submission 206716) | Soil microbial communities from Loxahatchee National Wildlife Refuge, Florida, United States - Lox_Sample_4.2 | ecosystem: Environmental > Terrestrial > Soil > Wetlands | place: USA... | reverse complement strand
GCGTTCCACCGAGACCGAGGACTTCGCCGCGATGTAGGGTGAAGCTGACGTCGCGTAGACCGCGATCGGTCGAAAGGTTGCTGACATCCAAGACGACCTTTCCGCGCTCCCCACTGACTTTGGGGTATTGCTCCGCAACCTCTCTGCCGATCATCAGGCCGATGATGGCGTGGACATCGAGCGGAGTTTGCTCCGCGGCGCTGACCACGCGACCATTGCGCATGACCGTGACAACGTCGCAGAGACTGACGACTTCGTCGAGACGATGCGAGACATAAAGGATCGTCGCGCCGCCGCCGCGGGCTCGCTTCAAAAGATCGTGCAGATGGGCGATCTCGCCAACGCCCAGAGCCGTCGTCGGTTCGTCCAGAATGATCGCGGTCGCCTTCGCCGCCAGAGCCTTTGCGATCTCGACCATCTGCTGCTGCGCGACAGGCAGATCCCCAAGAACGGCGTCGGGGGAAATGTTCAGCTCAAGCTCGGCGAGCGCCCGCCGCGTCTCTTCCCGCATCGCCCGCCAGCCGACGTTCATCGCCGGTCCCGGCCAGCGCCCGAGAAAGACATTCTCGGCGACTGTCATTCCCGGGACGAGCGAGAACTCCTGAAACACGGTGGCGATGCCGAAGGAGCGGGCCGCCAGCGTATCGTGGAGCGCGACGGCTGCGCCGTTATGGAGAATGGTCCCGCGGTCGGGCTCATGTGCGCCGCAAAGCGTCCTGATCAGGGTCGACTTGCCGCTGCCATTCTCTCCAACGAGTCCGTGGATCTGTCCCCGCCGCAAAGCAATCGACACGTCGTCGTTGGCGAGGACGGGGCCAAACGATTTGCTCACTCCTTTCAGTTCCCAGGCGACGTCGGCAGTCGCGTCCACGGGTTTCCTCCTCAATGAAAAGGTCACCGCCGTGTCCGGCGGCGGCGACCGCTTCTCAACCGTCCGCTCAGTACTTCTTCGACGGCTTCGGATAGAGCGTCTCGGGGTGGCGCAGGACGTCGAGGACGTTGCTCTTGTCGACGATTTGCGTCGGCGTCTCGACCCAGCCGCCCGGATATTTGTTGTCGAGCACGTCGGCCGTCACCGCGAGCGCAATCTGGCCCATGACGAAAGGCGTCGTGTCGACGGTGGCGGTCACGTCGCCGGCGGCGATCGGCTCAAGCCCGGCGCCGGTGTCGCCGTCATTGCCGAACAGCAGGAGGTCGTTGCGGTGAAGGGCTTTAGCGGCCTGCGCCGCGCCCATGATCTCATAGTCGTTGGCCGCGAAGATCATCTTGATCTCCGGATGGGCCTGCAACATGTCCATGGCGGCGGCGTTGCCGCCCTCGACGTTCCACTTGCCGTCGAGGCTTGAGACCACCTCCAGCTTCGATCCCTTGATCGCGTCGAGGAATCCGCCGACGCGCTCCGTCGAGTGGTAGCCCGGCTGGCCCTCGAGGATGCCGACCTTCATCGGCTTGTCGCCGACCAGCTTGAGAGCGTAGTCGCCTTCCTTATGGGTGCCGGCCCGCTGCGAGTAGCCGACGACGGCGTGCACCGGCGCCGGGAAGTCCGGGATGTCCGAATTGACGATGACGACGGCGATGCCCGCGTCCACCGCTTTCTTGACCAGCGGCGCCGCCGCATGCTCGTCGTGCGTCGACAGGATGATCGCCTGCACCTTCTGAGTGATGACGTCCTGGAGCATCCCCATCTGTCCGTTGATGTCGGCGCCGCTCTGCGGCGCCAGCATGAACACGTCGATGCCGCGCTTGGCGGCAGCGTCTTTGATGCCCTCGCCAATGGCGATGTAGTAGTTGAATTCCGTCGCCGGCGGCATGTAGGCGATGCGGGCGCCTTTCGACCCTTTGAAATCCTTGATCGGCGCCTGCGCCGAAGGGTTGAGCGGCTTCGGCGCCGGGTAAGCTTCGTCGGCGAAAGCGCCGCCGGCGCTCCACGAGACTCCGAGCGTCATGGCCACGATCGCAAGACACGTTGCTATTTTCATGAGGTTCCTCCCATCTTACCCGTTCCCGGGTTGCATCATCCGGCGAAAGGGGCGTCGGACAGGCCCCGCACGCCCGGTTTGAAAGCGAAGAGCGAACCGGCCGAAGGCTCTCCCGCGAGTTGCTCAGGCGTCGAACCGAGTCGAGAACTCGTGATGTAGAGCGTGGCGAGTTCAGCTCCCCCGAAGGCGCAGCACGTCGGCTTCAATGTGGGCACTTCGATGACCTGATCGATAGAGCCGTTAGGGAGGATTCTGATGACGCGGCGTCCCTCCCAGACCGCGTTCCAGACGGCGCCCTCCGCGTCGACGCAGGACCCGTCGGGCACGCCGGAATCGCCCTTGAGGTCCGCCAGGATTCTTCTGTTCGAGGGAACGCCCGTCTTTGCGTCGTAGTCGTAGGCCCAGATTTCCCGGGCAGGCGAGTCGGCGAAATACATGCTTCGCCCGTCGGGGGAAAAGCAGGTGCTGTTGGCGCAGCTAACCCCGGAGATGATTGTCCTTGTCGACCCGTCCGGATCGACCCGGATGACGGTCGAGGTCGGCGCGCCGGAGCCTTCGTTCATGCCTCCCGCGATGAATCGGCCCTGCCGGTCCGTTCGGCCGTCATTCAGACGCGTCGTGGACTGGTCGGGCTCGAACTTGCAGAGCTCCGAGACTAAGCCGCTATCGGGGTCGAAGAAGGCAACCGATTTCGCGAACGCCACGATGAAGCCGCCGCTTCGGCGAGGAGCGAAGCAGCACACCCGATCGGGCATTCCCATTGAAGCCGATTGCTTGCTCTCCGGATCGAACCACCACAGCTTCTTGCCATGTATGTCGGTCCACCATAGGCGGCCGTCGCGATCGTTCCAGAAAACGCCTTCGCCGTGGAGATTGTGGCAATCGAGCGCGATCTCGGCTCGGCCCATTTGCTCCTCCTCGCGGACGCCTCGGCCTTCAAGAGACCATTGGCGTTGTGTTTCCTCTTGCGACTGGTATATCACGTCTCAGATGGCAGACAAGAAGAAATCCGGCGTCGGCAAATTCGAGCGCCCGAGATCCCTGGCGCAGACGGTGCTCTCACACCTCCGCTCCTCAATCGTTCATGGGGATCTCGAACTCGGTCAATTGCTCTCCGAGCGACGGCTTGCCGACGAGCTCGGCGTCTCGAAGACGCCGGTTCGTGAAGCGCTGGCGCAACTTAGAAATGAAGGATTGGTAAGGATTTTTCCACAGCGCGGCGCATTCGTTTTCACGCTCAGCGCGCGCGAAGTGTCCGAGCTCTGCGAGTTTCGCAGCGCCCTTGAAACCGCCGCCCTAAATCTGGCGATGAGCCGCAATCCCGCTGCATTTGCGACAGCCTTGGCGCCGATTGTCTCCGAAATGGCTGCAGCGCAACGCCGCGGCGATCAGCGCGCTTACCTGGAGCTCGACACCCGCTATCATGCGACCTTCTTTGATCACTGCGACAACCGCTACTTGCGCGAATGCTATGAACGAAACGTCGGCATGATCGCCGCGCTTCGCACGCATCTGGCCATAAAGCCGCTCCACACCAAGCTGTCTTTCCAGGAGCATCGGCAGATGCTGGAGACGATCCGCAAAGGCGACGTCGCGACGACGCTGGCGACTTTGGATGAGCACATAGGCCGAACGCGAAAAACCTATTCGGCCGAGATCGAGGACATCGCGGCCGCAGACAATGAGATGACAGAGGCAAGTTGATGCCCGCACCGCCTCTCCGACTTCGCGGCGTCACGGAATCCTTCAGCACGACGCGCGCGCTAGTGAGGTCGACTTCGACCTGGCGGCAGGAGAAACTCACGCGCGGGTCGGCGAGAACGGCGCGGGGAAGTCGACTCTTTTCGGAGTTCTCGCGGGCGCCGTGACACCCGACGCGGGGAGTATCGAGATTGAGGGAAGACCGGCTGCGATCGACGCGCCGGCGCAAGCGCGCGCCTTGGGCATCGGCACGGTTTCCCATCTTCATTGGCCGGCTGCCCACGTGCTGCGGATGAGGGCCGCGTCAGGGTGGCGTTGGAGCAGCGTCTCCCAGCTCGCGATCGCGGATCAGGCGCGCGGTCATGCGCTCGGCCGGGACGGCGACGGTTTGCTCAGCCGCAACAGTCAGGACGAGGTCGGCAAGGTCCTCGACCTTCGCAGGCCGCCGGCGGCTTGCAGGCGGCGCGCCAAGCGCTTCTTGCCGGCGCCGCGCAACTCGGCCGGCGTAACGAACCTGGTCAGCAAATGCAGCGGCCCTTTGGTCTTGAGGTCGCGGCAGGCTTCCAGGCCCGGAAGAACGCCGACGAGCAGGTCGCGCATGCGGGACAGGCGTTGGGTTGCGCCTGCACGATGTCGCGGCGCCGGCCGACGAGGAGCCTGACCTCGAGATCGAATTCGGCGGGCGCAGGTCCGACCGGGTCCGGACCTGGTCGGCGATGGTGTGGGCGTCGCGCGGATCGGACTTGTTCTCGCCGCCGACCGCGCCTGCCGAGCCCGATTGACGGCAATGCCCGGCGCATGGACGAGCGCGAACCCGGCCTCAGCGAGCATGGCCTGGGCCAGACCCGCGATGCCTCCGATGACATCGAGGCCGATGCCAACCACGCCGCGCAAAGCGGTCAGCTCGTCGGACAGGGTCGCGATCTCGGCGGGCGTATTGAGCAGTTTGCGATCGATTTGCACAGCGCCGTCGGCGTCGACGGCTGTGACCCAGTGTCTCTCCTTGGCGATGTCGATTCCGCGCCCCCAGGCGGTTGAAGGTTCGGCGTCCCGCCCACGCCGTCTTCGCCCCACACAGCGATGATTCGCAGAGCCTAATGAGCGGTCGAGGCGGTGTGGCGGTGTCGGGGGAATTACCTCCTGAGCCATCCTGGGCAGCCAGCATGAAAACCATCCCAATAGGCCCTGCTTGCGCAGCATCTGACTGGTAGGGCGGCGTGAGCCTAGGCCGAAGCGAAGCTTTTGCCGTCGCCCCTGCAAGCCGACGCTTGCTTCGCGCGCTCGTCGAGACACGCGAGGTTACGCTCGCGATCTTGATCCTGGCCATTGTCGCCGGGATGTCGCTCGCCGATTTCACCGCCATCGTCATTGGGATGACGCCCACCGCGATCATTGCGGTGCCCCGACGCCGGAACAGGGCTTGAGCTCCAAGTCCTCGCGGAGGCGGTCATCGGCGGCGCGAGCCTGAAAGGCGGCGAAGGGACAATCGTCGGACCTTTCTCGGCGTCATCTTCGTCGCACTGATCAACAACCATGACTATGCTCGCCGCGTCGATCTACTCGCAGATGATCGTCACGGGTACAGTTCTTGCCCTCCGACATCGATCGCAGAAGCTTCGCAAAGGCGGACGCCGCCGTCATGGCGGGCGTCGGGCCGCCTGATCGCTCATCCTGACGTCGTCGGCATCGGCGGCACAGACGGCGACAGCGGCAAGGGCGCCGCGATCGCCGTCAACGAGGCCGGCCGCAAAGGCCAGGTCAAGATCGCCGCGATGGATCGCACTGACGACATGCGGCCCTACATCGAGGACGGCACGATCGTCGGTTCGGTCGCGCAGAAGTCCTATCTCGAGGCTTATCTTGCAAGTTGCAGCCGACGGTGATCAGGGAGAACGACGCCGATGGGCTGCTCAAATGAGTGACGCTGTCTCCTCCACTCGCTCCGCGCCCGACCGGAGAACCGCGGTCGGTCTGCTTCGGCTGACCGACTCCGCCCCCGCGATCGTCGCCTACGAACTCGGTTTTTTCGCCGACGAGGGCCTCGACGTGGCGCTGTCCGTTGAGCCATCCCGGGCGAATATCGCCGGCAAGATGGCGTATGGCGCGCTCGACGCGGCGATTATCGTCCCGCCGCGCCGCTGCTGCAATCGCGGCGAGCGGCGGGCCGCTCGGGCTCTTGTCAACGCCGGCCATCACCGAGGACAGCGTGATCGCTCAGATCGTGAACGCTCAGATCATGAAGATTCCCGGCGTCGGCAACGGCTCTCCGACCGACGTCGACTGGCGGAAGGTCGGCGAAATCTGCCTGGGGCCGACCAAAGCCAACGTTCAACCCGGCGAATTCAAGGGCCGTCGAGTTCGCCTTCGTGGGGCTCAACAACCAGAACCTTCACAACTTCCTGTTCCGCGGAATCCTCACCCCGTGGGAGGCTTACACTGGCGCCAAAATCAAATGGATCGACCTCGCTCAGGCCGACTATAACGCCCGGGTGCGGCAGTCGATCGCGACCGGCGCGGCTGGTCCTGCCAATCCTCGTCTGGGTCATGCGCGACCGGTTCGACACCATCCGCAGGAGATGGAGCAGGCGGCGCTTGTCGACGGCTGCTCCATCTGGGGCGCCTTCCTGCCCATTGTGCTGCCGATGGCGTCGCCGGGAATGGTCGCCGCCTTCATACTGTCGCCGGTCCTGTGCTGGAACGAATATATATTTGCGTCCCTCTTGACCGGCTTCGACGCCCAGACTTTACCGGTTATGGTGGCGAGCCAGACCGGCTCGCAAGGCATCAACTGGTGGACGATCGCCGCGCTCGCAATGGCGGCGATCGCGCCGCTCCTGCTCATCGGTATCTTCCTCGAGCGCTACATCATGGGGTTGACGGCGGGCGCCGGCAAGTAGTTCGCGTTTCAATCCAACTTCGGAGGCAAAAGTGGCGTCGGCCAGATACGAGCGCATCTTCGGCAAAACCAAGCCAGTCATCGCGATGGTCCATCTCGGCGCGCTGCCGGGCTCGCCGCTCTACAACGCGGAACACGGGCTCGATGGCCTGGTAGACGGCGCGCGGCGCGACCTTGAAGCTCTTCAAGCAGCCGGTTTTGACGCGGTGATGTTCGGCAACGAGAACGACCGGCCTTATGAGCTCAAGGTCGACTCCGCCTCGGCCGCGACCATGGCCTACGTGATCGGCCGTCTCTCCAGCGAGATCAAGGCGCCGTTCGGGATCAACCTGCTCTGGGACCCTGAGGCCAGCATTGCGGTCGCGACGGCGACCGGCGCGAGCTTTGTGCGCGAAATTTTCACCGGCGCATACGCCTCCGACATGGGGGTCTGGTCGCCGGACGCGGGCGCAGCCATGCGCTATCGCGACCACCTCGGCCGCCGCGACCTCGCGCTCATGTTCAACGTCTCGGCCGAATTCGCCTATTCGCTCGACCGCCGCAGCGTCGCCGACCGCGCCCGCAGCGCCGCCTTCTCCTCGATTCCGGACGCGATCCTCGTTTCGGGCGCGATAACTGGCGAAGCGGCGCGGATGGAGGATCTTGAGGAGACGAAGCGCTCCCTGCCGGGTACGCCCGTGCTCGCCAACACCGGCGTCAGGCACTCAACCGTCGCCGACGTGCTCGCGGTCGCGGACGGCATCATCGTGGGATCGGCGCTCAAGGTCGACGGCGACACCTGGAACCCGGTCGACCCCGACCGCGCGAGCGAATTCATGCGGCTCGCCCGCGCCGCGAGAAAAGGCTGATCGGAATGTCCGAGGCCGCGCCGTCGCGCGACCGTCTGCGCGCCCTGACGACCGAGCTCATGCTGATCCCCTGCTTAAGCGGACATGAGGGGCGCGTGCGGCGCCGGCTCGGCGCCGGGATGCTGGCGCTTGGCCTCAGCTCGACGACCGACCGCCTCGGCAACCTCATCGCGACGGCCGATCTCGAAGCGCTGGCGGGGCTTGTCGTCCCGGGCATTTCGCGGATCAAGCCCGGCTTCCGCCTCAATCGCGACGACTACGAATGGCGGGCGCCTATCTCGGGATCGACGTCGGCGCCTACGAGTCGAAGGGCGCGTCCTCAGTCGACCGCGAAGGGAGAGCGGCGGCGAGCGTCGCGCGTCCGCATCAGTTCATTGTGCCGTGCGCCGGGTGGGCGGAGCATCGCGCGGACGCGGACTGGTGGGCGATTTCGTCTGGCTGACGAAAAAGCTTATCGCCGAGAGCGGCCTTGCGCCCTCCGCGATTAAGGCAGTGGCCGCAAAAGGCGGGTTCGTCTGGGAGGGACGCGATCCTCAAACGGCATTTCGCTGCCGCCCCTCCCCCAGCTTCCAAAGCGCCCGCAAGCCCTCGCGATAGGTCGGATAGGCCGGGCGGAAGCCCAGGAGGCGCTTCGCCTTGGCGTTCGAGACGCGTTTTTCCTCAGCGTAGAAGCTCGCCGCTACCGGAGACAGGCTCGCCGCGTCGATTGGCTCCTCCGGCGGCGGCGGCACGCCCATAAGCGACGCCGCATAGGCGACCACGTCCTGCGGCGGAGACGGCACGTCGTCGGCGACGTTCCAGACCTGGCCGTCGAGCCCGCTCGTGAGGACAAGCCACGTCATCTCCGCGATGTCGTCCACATGCGCGCGGCTCGACACATGCCCCGGCTTCACGACGCGGCGGGCGTCGCCCTCGCGCAGCTTCACGAGCGCGTTGCGGCCCGGCCCGTAAATTCCGGGCAGCCGCACTATGTCCGCCGCAAGGTCGCGAGCGCGGCCCGCCTCGGTCCAGCTCCCCTCGTCCGCGAGCCTCGCGAGCCCGCGCTCTGAGCGGGTCCTGGTCTCGCTGGTTTCGTCCACCCATGCGCCGCCGTGGTCGCCGTAAACGCCGATGGTCGAGTAATAGACGAGGCGCCGGAGGGGAGGGGCGGAGTCGAAGGCGCACGCGAACCGCGACGGCCAGTCGTCGCCGCGCGGCGGAATCGAGACGACAATCGCCTCGGCGCGTCTGACTGCGTCTTCTAGGCCCGCCTCGACGCGCTCGCCGTTGAGGAGGAAAGCCTCAATCCCCCTCTTGCGCAGCTCAGCGGCGCGCGCTTGCGAGCGCGTCGTGCCGCTCGCCTCGATCTCAGGCGCGCGGCGGACCAAGGTTTCCGCGCAATAGCCGACGCCGAAGAAAAAAACTCTCAAGCAAAAGCCTCTCGCCAAGAGTGCGCGTCGGTAGCATTCTGCGGCCGTAGCCTGCCAGACCGCGCCGAAGCCGTCTCGGCTTGAGGTGGTGTCAAATTCCAGTCGGCGAAAGTGCGTCATTTCGCCTAAGCGGCAATGTCTGGACTCGCCCTGGATTTGTGTGCAAGGAGCATTCCTTTGCGCGACTTCTGCTCATTGCAAATCGACGGCCGAAATCTGCTCGAAGACGGACGGCCGCCTCTTGGACAAAGGGAGGAAGCATGGGACGTTCGCTCGTCGCGGCCCACGTGGATCAGGTGCTCAAAGTCATCAGCGGCAGCGACGCGGCGTGTTCGGCGATCGCCGCCTCCTGGCGACGTTCCGGAGAAGTCCATGCGCTCGATCCGGCCTCGCAGCAGCCTTCGCGCCGCCTGACGCAATCGGAGGTCGCCCCAGCTCAGGAGCGGCTGGGGCCGCTGCTCTCCGTCGCGAAATCGGGGCTCGACCGGCTGTTTCTCGCGGTCGGGGGGGTCGGATGCTCGGTGGTGCTCGCTGACCGCAATGGCGTCGTCGTTGATCGCAGAGGCGCCGCGTGCGACGATTCGACCTTCGACGAGTGGGGCCTATGGACCGGCGCGGTCTGGAGCGAGAAGTGCGAAGGCACCAACGGCATCGGCACCTGCCTCGTCGAGCAGCGGCTGATGACGATTGACCGGGACCAGCATTTTTTCGCCCGCAACGCGCTTTTGAGCTGCACGACGGCGCCGATCTACGATGAGAAGGGCGAGCTCGCCGCGGCGCTCGACGTCTCCTCCTGCCGCGCCGACCTGACCGAGGGCTTCATCCGACTGATCGCGACCGCGGTCGCGGACGCCGCGCGCGCGATCGAATCGGAAAATTTCCGCCGCGCCTTCCCAAAGGCGCGCATCGTCCTCGCGCCGACGGGCGAGCGGCCCGGCAATGCGCTGCTCGCGGTCGACCGCGACGATCTCGTCGTCGGCGCGACGCGCGCCGCTCGCCTCGCGCTCGGCATCCGGCCGTCGGCGCTGGGGCGGCCTCTTCCGGCGTCCGACCTGATCGGGCAAGCCGAGGCGGAGAGGGACGACTTGTTCGCGGCCGAACGGGCTGTGCTGCAACGCGCGCTGGCACGCGCCGGCGGCAACGTTTCGAAGGCCGCGAAGTCCCTCGCCATGTCGCGCGCGACCTTCCATCGCAAGATGAATCAGCTCGAGCTGCGCCGGTAGTCTAGTCTGGGAGACGCGCGAAACTGTCTCAGTTTTGCGACAGGTCGGACGCACCTCCCGCCGAGGGGGACTTCTACGGAAAACGCTTTTGACGGAGACTTTATCCCAACGCCGCCAACCCCCTGGCGGCGCAAATAGGGAGAAACCCCATGACCAAGGTTGACCTCAATATCGCGCTCAAGTCTCCGTTCGCCGCGCGCTACGACAATTACATCGGCGGCGAATGGCGCGCCCCGAGCGCCGGCAAATATTTCGACAACATCTCGCCCATCACCGGCCAGGCGGTGTGCGCGATCGCGCGCTCCGACGCCTCCGACATCGAAGCCGCGCTCGACGCCGCGCACGCCGCCAAGAGCGCCTGGGGCAAAGCGAGCCCCGCCGAACGCGCGCAGGTCCTCAACCGCATCGCCGACCGCATGGAGGCGAATCTCGAAAAGCTCGCCACCGCCGAGACCTGGGACAACGGCAAGCCGATCCGTGAAACGATGGCCGCCGACCTGCCGCTGGCGATCGACCACTTCCGCTATTTCGCCGGCGCCATCCGCGCCCAAGAAGGTTCGATCGGCGAGGTCGACCATGACACGGTCGCTTATCATTTCCACGAGCCGCTCGGCGTCGTCGGGCAGATCATCCCCTGGAACTTCCCGCTGCTCATGGCCTGCTGGAAGCTCGCGCCGGCGCTGGCGGCCGGCAATTGCGTCGTACTGAAGCCCGCCGAGCAGACCCCGGCCTCGATCATGGTGTTGATGGAGACCGTAGGCGACCTTCTGCCGAAAGGTACGCTCAACGTGGTCAACGGCTTCGGCCTCGAGGCTGGCAAGCCGCTCGCCTCGTCAAACCGCATCGCCAAGATCGCCTTCACCGGCGAGACGACGACGGGGCGGCTCATCATGCAATATGCCGCGCAGAACCTGATCCCGGTCACGCTCGAGCTCGGCGGCAAGTCGCCCAACATCTTCTTCAAGGACGTCGTCGCCGAGGACGATGACTTCTTCGACAAGGCGATCGAGGGCTTCGTCATGTTCGCGCTCAACCAGGGCGAGGTCTGCACCTGCCCGAGCCGCGCGCTCATCGAAGAGTCGATCTACGACCGCTTCATGGAGCGGGCGCTGAAGCGCGTCGACGCCATCGTGCAGGGAAGCCCCCTCGATCCGCAGACCATGATTGGCGCGCAAGCCTCGTCGGAACAGCTTGAAAAAATCCTCTCCTATATCGACATCGGCAAAAAGGAAGGCGCGCAAGTCCTCATCGGCGGCGAGCGCAACATGCTCGAAGGCGAGTACGCCGGCGGCTACTACGTCAAGCCGACTGTGTTCAAGGGCCACAATAAGATGCGCGTCTTCCAGGAGGAGATCTTCGGACCGGTCGTGTCGGTGACCACGTTCAAGACCGACGAGGAAGCGCTCGCCATCGCCAACGATACGCTCTACGGCCTCGGCGCGGGCGTGTGGAGCCGCGACGCCAACCGCTGCTACCGCTTCGGCCGCGCGATCCAGGCCGGGCGCGTCTGGACGAACTGCTATCACGCCTATCCCGCGCATGCGGCCTTCGGCGGCTACAAGCAGTCCGGCATCGGCCGCGAAACGCACAAGATGATGCTCGACCACTACCAGCAGACCAAGAACATGCTGGTCAGCTACAGCCCGAAGAAGCTCGGCTTCTTCTAGGCTGCGACGACGACGGCGGCGCGGGACTCGGAGCCCGCGCCGCTCAAATATCAGCGCGAGGGAACGGAAACGATGGGCCGGGAACAGATCAGCGACTTCAGGGCGTATCTTACCCGCGCGAGAGAGAGCCGCAAGACGAGCGCGCTTGCGTTGCAAGTCGCCCTGCTCAAAGGCGCGGTCGAAGGGTCCTCCAAAGCGATCGGAGGCAGGGGCGCCGACATCGCGGAACTGCAGCGCACGGCGATCGCGTCGCTCCATGAGTGCGCAGAAACGATCCTCAAGATCGCTAATTTGGTCGACGACTCCGCGCGGCCAAGCGATGCGGTTAGCCGTTATCTGGGCGCCGGCGGCGGCGCACGCGCTGCCTTTGCCGAACAGGCCAGCGACTTCTTCGAATACGCCCGGAACTTCGTGCTCAATCTCGCCGACGCAGGGAGCGACGGCGGGCTCCGATCCGCGCGGTCGGCGCCGGCGCCGGCGCTCGTTTTCGGCGGCGGCTTTCATGAGCGCCTCGAGCAGCTGAGCCCCTCGCAGAAGCGCGCCTTCGACCTCCTGGTGAAGGGCCTGCCGAACAAGCTCATCGCGTACGAGCTCGGCCTCGCCGAATCAACGGTGAAAGCGCACATGAGCGCGCTCTTCCGCAAGCTGCAGGTGCGCA
>Ga0335083_10008685_pt1 | contig 12385 bp, 16 predicted proteins | sample Lox_Sample_42_FD_206716 | JGI IMG/M metagenome (GOLD analysis project Ga0335083, IMG submission 206716) | Soil microbial communities from Loxahatchee National Wildlife Refuge, Florida, United States - Lox_Sample_4.2 | ecosystem: Environmental > Terrestrial > Soil > Wetlands | place: USA... | reverse complement strand
TCGCAAACGACGCCGCGAGGGCGGTCCCTGCGATCGAGATCGCATGGCTCGCGCGGGGGACCGCGGCGCGGACGGCCGCGAGCGCGGAGGTGTTTCGCCGCGTGGCGGCCGGGTACAGCGCGGCGATAGCAACCACGGAGGTCGAACCACGGCAATCGGCTCGATCGATCTCGCCGGCTACAAGGTCGAAGCAACCGACGGCGAGATCGGGAAGGTCGACGAAGCGAGCAACGACGTCGGCTCGAGCTTCATCGTCGTCGACACAGGGCCGTGGATCTTCGGCAAGACGGTGATGCTTCCGGCCGGTGTCGTCAAGGACATCGACCTCGACACCGAAACCGTGGTCGTGGATCGCAGCAAGGAAGAGATCAAGAACTCACCCGAGTTCGATCCCGAGACGTACCGTGACAACGACTACCGGGGCGAGCTCGGCGACTACTACGGAAACACCCGGCGGGGTTAACGAACCTCGGCGCGCGGTGGGGAGCTTCGCCGGCCGACCGGGCTCGCGGGCGACGGCGGCCGCGACTGCGCCGTCGCCCGCCCGTCAGGCGTCACCTCGTCGCCGGCGGCGACCCTGCGGCGCTCCGCCTCCGCATCGACCTCGGCGCCGAACAGCAGCGCGACGGCGCTCAGCCACAGCCACGTCAGCATCACGACCACGCCCGCCAGGGACCCCCAGCTCTTGTTGTAGGTCCCGAATCGGCTCGCGTACAAGCTGAATGCGCCGGACGCCGCGAGCCAGATCACGACGGCGAGAACGGATCCGAACGTGAACAGCCGCCAGCGTCGGCGCCGTACGTCCGGGCCGAGATACAGCAGCCCGGCAAAGACGACGAAAAGGCCGATCACGAGGAGCGGCCATTCCGCGACGTACCAGGCGATCCTCACCTCTGTCCGCGCGTTCGCGGCGCGCCCGATCCACCCGGAGAGCTGCGGTCCCAGCACGAGCACTCCGAACGCCAGCGCGAAGCCGAGGAGGGCGAAGCCGACCATCGTCAAGGCGGTGAAACGTCGGTGCACGAAGCCGCGGCTCTCCTTGCGGTCGTAGGCGACATTCAGCGCCCACATCAGGTTCTGCATCGCACCGGTCAGCGACCAGATCGCGACCACGCCGCCGATCGCGAGGACGGCGATGCCGGTGCCGCGATGATCGGTCACCTGGCGCAGGCTGCTCTCGACGAGCCCGATGACCTGGGCCGGCACGATGCCGTGCAGCTTGTCGACGACCGTCGAGATCGCGTTCGGGCCGGCGAGCAGGCTGAACAGCCCGACGGCCACGAGCAGCGCCGCCGGGATCGCGAGGAACGCGTAGTAGGCGAGCGCGGCCGCGAAGCCGGTCATGTGATCGTGCGAGAAGCGCCCGAACGCGGTGCGGAGGACGCCGCCGCTACTCCGATGCCCGGAGCCGGTCTTCGTCTCGGCCCGGGGTTCGCCCATGATCAGCGGGCGCGCCCGCGAACCTCGATGCGACCGTCGCGAACACGCGTGTCGAGCGTCGGCTGCGAGGCGGTCGCGGGGCCGCGCAGCAGCCGGCCGTCCAGGTCGAAGCGGCTTCCGTGGCACGAGCAGGTGATCGCCGCCCCGTCGAACGACCCGTCGCTGAGCGAGCACCCCCGGTGCGAGCAGCGGTCGACCAGCGCATGCACCCGGCCGGCGTGGCGAACCAGGAGGACGCCGGTTCCGTGGGCTGAGCGGCGCACGAGCTCGCCCTCGGACAGGCGCTGGTCGTCGATCACCGAGGTCCACGTGCTCGGCAGGCTCTCGAACGCGGTCTGATCGACGCCGACGCCACGCCCGAAGGAGAGGTGGCCGCCCAGCCACGCCGAGCCTGCGCTCAGGGTCATGGCGAGCGACGAGAGCGCGAACGCGGAGGCGCGGTGCTCACGCCTCCGCAGCCCCCACGAGGTCGCCTGGAGCGCCACCGCCGCGATGTTGCCGAGCGCATGCACGGTGCCGACCCGCCGCTCTCCGTCCTTCAGCTCGGCCCAGTCGGCAAGGCCGCTCAGCGCGGTCGGCAGCGCCGCGAGGACGCCGATCCCGACGAGGTCGTCGGCTGCGCGGCGCCGGGCGCCGCCGAGCAGGTCGAGAACGGCAGCGCTCGTCCACGTCCCGACGACGACGTCCGTGAGCACCGGGTGGAGCGGGTGACCGAGCCAGGTGCCGCCGACGAGCTCCTTGGCGAGGCTCGTCTCCGGAACGACCCGCCGCACCAGGGTCTGGAGCGGCTCCGCGACGGCATCGAGCGACGAGGCCTCCTCGAGCGGCGCTGCGAGCGCGTCCTGGGGGAGCGTGCGCCTCACGTCCCGTCGCCGACCGCTTCCTCGACCGGGTGGATGCGCGACCGCGGCTGCCCGAGGCGGGCGACGACCGGGACCGCCGCGATGAGCGCCGCAAGGGCGACCAGGCCCAGGACGATCCGTGCCCGCCGGTGTCGCCGTCGGTCGATCCGCTCCCTGGCTTGCGCGATCCGGACGACCGCCTCTGCCGCCTCGCGTGCGAAGACCGGATCCGATGCGAGCCCTCGCATCAGTCCGAGCGGCCCGGTCTGCCGGTGGATCCGATCGCCTGCGATCAGGCTCGCACGCAGCGCCTGCGCGAGCCGTTTCCTGAACTTGGGGTCGTCTGCGAGTCGATGCGTGTAGGGCGAGATCGCTTCGGTCACTCCGAGCACGGCTTCCTCCTCGGCGTTCTGATGCGTGCGTTTTCTCTCGACTGGGGACCGGTAAACATCCGGCGAACGACGCGCGGAGCCGGAGGGTTGCTCCCCGTCTCCGGCCCCGCGGCTGCGCTAGCTCGACCCCCGACCCCCAACAGCCCGAGGAGAACTTGGCGCATCTCCGTCGTTCGCTCGTGTCCTTCCACGTCCGATCGCGGTGAAACACCACGTGTGCGCAGATCGGTTGTTACCGTGAAGGTGCAGTGAGCCGACGCCGGCGCCGCCGTCTGTGGTTCGTTCTCGGAGCATTGCTCGTCGAGACGATCGCGATGCGTGCGCGCGGCTATCGGATCGGCGGGAACGTGGTCGTGCGCTGCCGCAAGGGCCACCTGTTCAGGACGATCTGGGTGCCCGGCTTCTCTCTGAAGTCGATCCGGTTCCTGTGGTGGCGCTACCAGCGCTGCCCGGTCGGCGGCCACTGGTCGATCGTGACGCCCGTGCGCGAGTCGGAGCTGAGCGAAGCCGACCGGCGCCGCGCAGGCGAGCATCGCGACTTTCCGGTTCCGTGAGGCGCCTCAGGCCGTCTGCTCCGCCCGGTGGAAGCGCTCGCGCAGGTCGCGAATCGCGGGCATGAGCGCCAGCGCCGGGACGATCGGGAGCCAGAAGTTGAACAGCCGGTAGACGAGCACCGCCACGAGGGCCGGGGTGAATCGAACTCCCATCCCGACGAGGGCGATCGTCAGCGCGACCTCCACGAAGCCGGCACCGCCCGCCGGGAGCGCCCGCCGGGTCAGCACGTAGCCGCCCGAGTAGGCGAGGATCAGCTTCGAGGCCGACAGCTCCGCGCCGACGAACTGCAGTGCCGCCCACAGGCAGAACATGTCGCCGGCCCAGTAGAGGACGTTGCCGAGCACGCCGAGGCCGTGAGCCCGCGGGCTCGTGAACAGCTGCCGGACCGTGACCGCTCCGGCGACCGTGTCGGAAACGAGACGGGTGACCACGCCCGACCTGCGGTGGATCAGCCTGCGCGCACGGTCGGGAGACGTCAGCCAGAGACCGAGGGCGAGCGCAGGGACGATCAGGAGCCCCGGCAGGGTGACGGTGTCACCGGCTCCGCCGTCGAGGTCGAAGTACAGGAGGAACGACGCGACCAGGGCGGCGATCGAGAGGACGACGTACTCGAGCAGTCCGAGCCCGACCACCCGCCGGACGGCGTCGCGCCGCGAGGAGCCGGCCTCCCGGAACGCCCAGTAGTCGACCGCGAAGCCGCCTGACGATCTGGTCGCGGCGAAGACGCCGAAGCCGGCGACGACCGTCTTCGCCGACGTGCCGAGCGCAAGGTCGTTGCCCGCATCGACGCGCGCCATGTCGCGAAGCGTGAAGACGTAGCCGGCGTAGGCGACGAGCTCGCCGCCGAGGCAGCCGAGGAGCCATGGCCAGTTGTGGCGGGCGTGCACGAGCCTCCACACGTGCGGGAAGCCGGTGTAGGAGGCGAGCACCGCGGCCACCGCCAGCGTGGCACCGGCCGCGACGACGACGACCACGAGCGGCTTGTCCTCGAGCCACAGGTAGCCGCCTCGAATGTGCGCACCGAGCCGGCGGGCTGTCCGCATCGCACCGATCGGTCAGCCGTCGACGAACAACCCGTCGATCGGACCGAGCACGCGTCGCGACCGTTTCGAGACATGAGGCAAACGAGCGAGCCGGTGACCGAGGGGCTTGCCGTCGGTGCGCAGGCGAAGCTGCTCGGCGCTGACCGGCTTCCAGATCGTCTCGATCGCCTCGATCGGGTCCTGCGGAAGCTCGGCGACCGGACGCTCGAGATGCTCGGCCCAGAGCCTCAGGCGCGTCGACGTGACGAGATCCGGATCGCGCAGCACGACGTTCATCTCGGTGTCGTTGAACAGCGAATGCTCGTTCAGGTTCGCCGACCCGATCGTCAGCCACTCGTCGTCGACGATCCCGATCTTCGCGTGGACGTAGACGGGGTCGGACACGACCGAGGTGCGCGCGTACAGCGTGCAGGCGAGGATGCGGCCGGCGTCGGCGTCCGCCTCGATCAGCTCCGCGAGGACGCCTCGCGTGTCGTCGTCGCCGGAATTCGGTCTCGCGGGGAGGACGAGCAGGATGCGAAAGTCCTCACTCGGAGGGTCGACGATCTTGTCGATCAGGACTGCGGCGATCTCCGGCGACCAGAGAAACTGGTTCTCGGCGTAGATGAAACGGCGGGCGTCGCGAAAGGCGCGGACGTAGGACTCGAGGATCCGGAAGTCGCCTCGTGGGACGGCACGGTAGATGCGCTCGGGAACGGTTCGCACGATCTGCGCCTCGATTCCGCCCTCGAAGCTCGGCGGCACCGACGCGGCCCGCAGCCGCTCGCCGGTCACCTCGTGCCAGCGCATTCGGAAGTGCTCGGCGACGTCCGCGACGACGGGCCCTTCGAGCCGCACGGCTGCGTCGTGCCAGCCGACGTCGGCACGGGAGGGATGGAGCGGCCAGTCGAAGCGGTCCCCGGACTCGCTCGTGAGGTCGATGCCGCCGACGAACGCGACGGTGTCGTCGATGACGATCGTCTTCTCGTGATGGCAATGGAGCGGTCGTTCGCGGTCGTCGAGTGCGCAGTGGATCCTGGTGCCTTCGGTGAGCGTCCGCTGCATCTCTCGGACGTCGTCACGCGACGGCCGGAACAGCGGCAGCGGTGCGCCCGCCCAGGTGAGCACGCGCACGTCGGCGCGTTCGGCCACCTCGGCCAGCAGGTTGCGTAGCACCACCGGCGGGTGGGGATCCCGCTCGAGCGCGAACCCGGGGGTGAAGAACAGGCCGGCGAGATGGACGTGGGAGGTCGCACGCCGGATTGCGTCCGCCATGGCCGGCAGGGCCTGGGCGCCGTCGATCAGGACATCGACCGCGTTCCCGACGCGCGGCGGTGGGCTTCCGTCCGCCCAGGCTCCGGCGGGCGGGTCGAGCGCAGCCTGCCGGCCGATGCGCTCGAGCCGTCGCTCGTGATGGCGCCGGATCTGCCGCGAGACCGCATCGCCGAAGGCGGCCTCGAGGGTCATGAGAGCAGTTCGGGCGGAACGGGCGGGAAACCGGTGCTCCACGGCGTCAGATCCGTCGGTAGCGCGCATCGGTGATCGAGTAGAGCGCGAAGGCGACGAGCCCGGCCGCGACGATCCCCAGCAGGAACGACCCGTAGGGTTGACGAGCGAGCTTCGCCAGCGCGCCGTCCAGGCCGACCGCCTTGTTCGGATCGAACTCGACCGCGGCCTTGATGAGGAACACGCCGACGAGCACGAAGACGACCATCCGCGCGAGGTGGCCGAACGTCCCGATGAACCCGGCCCAGGCCCTCGTGAGCGGCCCCATCTCCTCGGTCTTCGAATCCTCGAGGAAGTCCTGTGTGACCGCGCGATGGCCCTGGTAGCAGCCGACGCCGATCAGGACAACGCCGGCCGCGCCGACGAGCCAGACTCCGCCCGGCCAGCCGAGGACGCCGGCCGTGGTCTTGGGCGTGTTGCCGGACGTCCCGCCCGACGAGCCGATCACGATCGTCACGGCGAGGGCGCAGAGAGCCGCGTAGACGAGCCCGCTGCCCACTGCCGCAGCGCGGTCGAAGGACGTATCGGTGTCCTCGGGCCCGTGCCCGAGCACGGCCCGCGTGAACCGCCACATCGCGTAGCCGCCGAGTCCGAACGCCGTCAGGATCAGCAGCCCTCTGCCGAACGGCTGATGTGCGATCGTCTCGAGCGCGCCCTTCTGGTTCGTCGTCTTGCCGCCCGCGCCGACGGCCAGCTTCACCGCCAGGATCCCGATGATCCCGTAGATCGCCCCCCGCGCGAGGAACCCCCCGCGGGCCGCCAGCTCGAACGTCCTACTCCGGGCGACCGCCTCGCCGCCGCGGCGGGCCTCGCCGAGGCTTCGGGTGCCGACTCCGGATTCCATGGTTCTCGGCGTGTCCGGCGGGTCGCACGCGGAAACGCCGCCGGCTCGATTAACCGGGACGCCGCCGGGTAGTGGAAGCCGGTCCCCGGAGAAACGGAAGGTATGAGCATGAGCGCATGGATCTGGGTCGTGATCGCGATCGTCGTCGTCGTGGTGATCGCCGTCGCCCTCTGGCGGCTGCTGGCCGCCCGGCGGACCGGGAGGCTCCAGGGCCAGTTCGGCCCCGAGTACGAGCGCACCTTGGAGAGCTCCCGCAGCCGGCGGCAGGCGGAAGCGGACCTCGAGTCGCGGAAGGAGCGGCGCGATCGCCTCGACATTCGCCCGCTCCCGCGGGCCTCCAGAGAGCGCTACCTCGAGCAGTCTCGCGCCGTTCAGAGCCAGTTCGTCGACCAGCCGGAGCTGGCCGTCGCCAGTGCCGAGAGCCTGATCGACGCGGTGATGAGCGAACGCGGGTATCCGATCGACGACTTCGAGCAGCGCGCAGCCGACATCTCGGTCGACTACCCGGACGTCGTGGAGCACTACCGTGAAGGCCGTCGGCTCGCCCGGCTCGACGGGGACGAAGGCGAGCAGACCGAGGCGCTCCGGCAGGCGATGCGCCACTACCGGACGTTGTTCGAGCAGCTCGTCGACGACGACGATGCCGACCGTCCGCTCGGCAGAGACGAGGGCCAGGACGCTCGGACGGCCGACGAGGCAGGGGTGAGGAGGAGAGCCTGACCGCGTGACCAAGGACGAGAAGCAGCGGATCGACCGAGAGCTGATCGAGCTCCTGAACGAGCTCCGAGTGGTGCTCCCGGGCGTGCAGGTCCTGTTCGCGTTCCTGTTGATCATGCCCTTCTCGAAGGGCTTTCCGGAGGTGACGCACGCCCAGCGCCTCGTGTACATCGCGGCGGTCCTGCTGACCACGATCTCGACCGTCCTGCTGCTCGCGCCGAGCAGCTATCACCGCCTGCGCTTTCGCGACGAGGACAAGGAGGAGCTGATTCGAGTGTCGAACCGTCTCGCGATCGCCGGTACCGCTGCTCTCGCGCTCGCGATCCTCTGCGTCGTCTACCTGGTCACGACGTACGTGTTCGACGTGTGGGCCGGCCTGGCCGCGGCCGCCTTCGGCTTCGTCGCCTTCGGCTTCGTCTGGTACGTGCTGCCGATGTCGAACCGACGCAGACGGCGCGCGGCGCCCGACGGCTGGTCCCGCCGGCGGGAAGACATCAGCTCGAGCCGTCCGTGACGTCCTTGCGGACGACGCAATACGCGTAGTGCTCCTCGACGACCTCCTCCACGCCGGCGAGGTCGTGCGCCGGCTTCACGATGAACAGCCTCGGATTGCGCCGGACCCGCTCGTACTCGCCCGTCGGCACGAGCACCTGCTCGACGCACGACTGCCTCGAGCACTCACAGATGATCTCGATGTCGTCTGCAAGTGGGCGAAAGCGCCGTACGATCCGTGCGAGCTGCTCGTTCACGGCGCGGAACAGCCGCTCCACCTGCATGGGGCTCAGGCCTCGTTCGGTCATCGCGGGGTGCGCTAGGCGCCGTCCGGCGGGCCCAGCTTCTCGGCGACGACGTAGCCCGCGCCTCGTTCGACGATCCTGATGCCGCCGCACACGCCGCCCTCGTGGCCGGGGGCCGTGATGAACCAGCGGGGATTCGACCGGATCCGTGCGTAGTCGGCCCGTGAGATGCGGATCGGCCTCGTACAGCTGAGGACGGGGCACTCACAGAGGAACGGGAGCAGGTCCCCCCGGTACCGGGCGCCGAGCGCCCATGCCTCGATTCGCTCGTTCGCCTGTCGGAAGACCGCGTCCTTCGGCGGTGGCTCGCGCGTGGCCTGATCCGATCGACGCCCGGGCTCGACCATGTCTATGCAGCCGCGTACATCGACCGTGAGACCCGCCTGATCCGATCCTCGGCGACGGCCTCCTCGAGCGCCGCTGCAAAGCGTCCGGGTCCCCACCTGCCGGCATGGACCCGGCGCGCGATCTGGTCGCGGCGGAGCGGGCCGTCGCGTTCGACCGCGCCGACGATCGAATCGACCTCGCGGTCGAGGAGTGCGGGTGACGCCTGCCGCGACCGAAGGGACGTCCCGAGCATGCCGGGCGAGTAGAAGTTCTCGCCGGCTCCCGGCCCGAGCCGGTACCGGCGCCGGCCGGCCCGCTGCCGCGCCGCGCGCCGTTCGTCCCGCTCGCGCCAGCGTCTCGCAGTCTCGTCTTCCCGCCGGCGATCGCCGTCCTCGCCGCCCTCTTCGCCCGCGAGCTCGCCGGTCTCGGCCTCCGCCGCGGTGAGCGGCTTCGCGACGTCCTCGAGCTGCGTGTTCTCGGCGCGCACCCCCAGAAAGAGCTCGGCCACGCCGCCGAGTGCCATCACGCCGGCGCCGATCAGGAACGCGAGCATCACCATGTTGCGGTCGTTCGTCGCGATCAGGTGGCCGAAGAGCAACGGGCCGATGATGCCTCCGAGGCCGGTCCCGATCGCGTAGAAGAACGCGATCGCGAGCGCGCGGGTCTCCATCGGGAAGATCTCGCTCACCGTCAGGTACGCCGCGCTGGCGCCGGCCGACGCGAGGAAGAACGTCGCGAAGATCAGTCCTTCGAACGCCCACGGTGAATTGAGCGCTCCGCCCGAGAAGAGCAGCGCGAGCACGACCGCGATCGCGGCCGAGCCGAGGTACGTGAACGTGATCATCGGAACGCGACCGACCGTGTCGAACAGTCGCCCGAGCAGCAGCGGCCCAAGCAGGTTCCCGATCGCGAAGACGATGATGAAGACCGGCACGTACGACGACGAGACGCCGTAGAAGGTCGTGAAGAGCGTCCCCAGGTTGAAGGTGACGCCGTTGTAGATGAACGCCTGTCCCACGAACAGCGCGAGGCCGAGGACCGCACGCCGGGGATAGAGCTTGAAGGCGGTCTTCCCGATCGTGCGGAGCGGGATCGACTCGCGCTGCCGCACCTCGATCGTGTCGTGCACGTCCTCGAGCTCCTCGTCCGTCTCCCGCTCGATGTCCTGCTCGATGTTGCGGACGATCGACTCGGCCTCCTCCTCGCGGCCGTGGATGAACAGCCAGCGCGGGCTCTCCGGCACGTTGCGCCGCACGACCATGATCGAGAGCGCCAGCACCGCGCCGAGCGCGAACGTCAGGCGCCAGCCGATGTTCGTCGGGAAGAGCGAGCTGAGGAAGAAGAGTGCCGCGACCGAGCCGGCCGCCGATCCCGCCCAGTACGAGCCGTTGATGATCAGGTCGGTGCGGCCGCGCACGCGTGCCGGGATCAGCTCGTCGATCGCGGAGTTGATCGCCGAGTACTCACCCCCGATGCCGGCGCCGGTGAAGAACCGGCAGAGGTAGAAGTACCAGGGCGCCCAGGCGAACCCCGTGGCCGCGGTGGCGACGAAGTAGACGCCGAGGGTGATCAGGAACAGCCGCTTGCGCCCGAACCGGTCCGTGAGCTGGCCGAAGAAGAGAGCACCGAGGCAGGCGCCGGCGACGTAGATCGCCGCTGCCGTCCCGATCGAGCCGGCGGTCATCGCGATGCCGCTGCCCTTCTCGGTCAGCCGCGAGCCGATCGAGCCGACGATCGTCACCTCGAGGCCGTCCAGGATCCAGACCGTTCCCAGGCCGGTCAGGACGAGCCAGTGGAACCTCGACCAGGGGAGGCGGTCGAGGCGTGCGGGGATGTCGGTCTCGATCGTGCTCGGCGTGGCGCCGGCGGTCTTGCGGTCGAGGGTCTCGGTGCTCATGCATGCTGGCTACCCGGGTTTCTCGGCGTTAACCGCGGGAAACGCACAGCCGTGACCGACGTTCCCGATTGCCTGACGCTGCGGCGCCACCGCGACCTGGAGGCGTTGGGGCGCAGCGGCATCTGGTTCCGGCGCGCGGTGCTGGCCCTGATCGGGATCGTCGCACTGCTTGCGCTCGCCGATGTCTTCGGCCAGCGGCCGTCGACCGCCCGCGCCGATGTCCCGGCCGCGATCCTGTCGGTCTACGCGCCGAGCGCGGTCCGCGGCGGCGACTTCATGGAGGCGCGCTTCCACGTCACGGCGAAGCGCGATCTCAGGGACGCACGGCTCGTGCTCGACCCTGGCTGGGCCGAGGGCATGAGCCTGAACACGATCGAGCCGTCGCCGGTCGGCGAGGCGAGCGACGACGGGCGTCTGGCATTCGATCTCGGGCACATCGCCGCGGGCCACTCGTTCATCCTGTTCATGGAGTTCCAGGTGAACCCGACGAACGTGGCGTGGCACCGGCCCCAGGACGTGGTGCTGCGCGACGGGTCGCGCGTCCTCGCCCGCATCCATCACACGATCACGGTGTTTCCCTGATGGATCTCGTCCTTCGTGCAATCGCTGTCTTCGGCTTCGTGCTTCTGCTCACACGGGTGATCGGCAAGCGCGAGCTGGGAAGCCTCCAGCCGTTCGACCTGATCCTGCTGATCGTGCTCGGCGACGCGCTCCAGCAGGGGTTGACCCAGGACGACTACTCGCTCACGGGAGCAGTGCTGGTGGTCGGCACGATCGCCGTCCTGCAGGTCGGGATCTCCTGGCTCAACTATCGGTTTCCCCGCGTGCGGCCGATCCTCGAGGGCGAGCCGATCATCGTCGTCCAGGACGGCAAGGTGATCACGCGCAACCTCGAGCGCGAGCGGCTGACGGTCGAGGAGATCGCCGAGGAGGCCCGGCGTCAGCAGATCGCCCATCTGTCCGAGGTGCGCTTCGCGATTCTCGAGACCAGCGGGACGATCAGCTTCATCAAGAAGGGCTCGTGAGCGTGCTGCGCTGTGTTCTCGCGGGGCACCGCTACCGCTTCGACACGGAAGGCGCGTTGATGTCGTGGCACTGCCAGCGATGCGGAGCGGCAGGTGGAAAAAAGCTCTACGCCTCTCCGGACGAGGCGCGCCGCTACGCGGACGCGTTCGACCGCGAGGATCGTGAAGACCTGGGGCGGCGTGCACCGCTCGTCGGCCTGCTGCCGCTCCGCATCTGGCGGGGGATCCGCGACCGTCGCGGGGCTACCGCTGCCCGTCGTGGATCCCCTCCGCGAACTCCTCGATCATCTTCTCGTTGAAGGCCGGGATGTCGTCCGGCTTCCGGCTCGTGACGAGGCCCGAGTCGACGACGACCTGCCGGTCGACCCAGCTTCCGCCGGCGTTCCGGATGTCCGTCTCGAGCGTCGGCCAGGACGTGAGCTTCCGGCCCCGTGCGACGCCGGCCTCGACGAGCATCCACGGGCCGTGGCAGATCGCCGCGACCGGCTTCCCCTGCTCGAAGAAGGCCCCGGGTCGACCTGCTCGACCATGTCGGCCGCGATGATGGCGATGCGCTTGCCCTTCAGTGTCGGCTCAGCCATCGAATCCTCCTTCGCGTTTGTCGTCACTCACGACTACCGCGCGCCCGCCCACCGGAAACCAATGCGGTCAGATCGCGCGCGTTCGCGTGTGCGAATCCCTTCCAGTCGTTGTCGAAGTAGGCGTAGACGTCCCTGCTCGCAGCGACCTCGCGCAGGTGCTTGACGTGCGTCAGGAAGCGGCTCACCTTCGTTCGGAAGAGGAAGTCTTCGGGCGTCTCCCGGACCCAGCGCCCTGCCGCTCGCTCCGTCGGCTCGGATCAGGTGGAGCGGCTGCTGCACGCGTCGCAGACGCGGCGGTTGATCCTGCGGCCGCAGGACGGGCAGACGCCGTAGGTCGTGCGCTCGAGCAGTCGCTTCTGCAGGCCGCTCGCGACCATCAGGAATCCGGCCGCGCACGTAGCCGACATCCCGAGTGCGAGTTGAATCGACATCGCCACGAT
>Ga0335083_10008684_pt1 | contig 12385 bp, 13 predicted proteins | sample Lox_Sample_42_FD_206716 | JGI IMG/M metagenome (GOLD analysis project Ga0335083, IMG submission 206716) | Soil microbial communities from Loxahatchee National Wildlife Refuge, Florida, United States - Lox_Sample_4.2 | ecosystem: Environmental > Terrestrial > Soil > Wetlands | place: USA... | reverse complement strand
CGGCTACGTCGGCAACCTCAAGACCACGAGTCTGAAGGATCTGCTGGCCACCCATCCGGAGCGCGTCATCGAGATCGCCGTCAAGGGCATGCTGCCGAAGAACCCGCTCGGCCGCGCGATGTACCGCAAGCTCAAGGTGTACGGCGGTGCCGAGCACCCGCATACCGCACAGCAGCCGCAGGCGCTGGAAATCTAAGGAACCATCATGGCTATCCAGCAGAACTACGGCACCGGCCGCCGCAAGACCTCCGCAGCTCGTGTGTTCCTGCGCAAGGGCAACGGCGCGATTACGGTCAACGGCAAGACTCTCGACCAGTTTTTCGGTCGTGAAACCTCGCGCATGATCGTGCGTCAGCCGCTCGAGCTGATCGAAGCGACGGACAAGTTTGACGTCAACGTGACCGTTGCTGGCGGCGGCATCACCGGCCAGGCCGGTGCGATCCGCCTCGGCATCGCTCGCGCCCTGATCGAATACGACGAAAGCCTGAAGTCCCAGCTGCGCAAGGCTGGCTTCGTGACCCGTGACGCCCGCGAGGTCGAGCGCAAGAAGGTCGGTCTGCACAAGGCCCGCCGCGCTACCCAGTTCTCGAAGCGCTAATTCTCCTCGGAGAGTTGCTTCGACGGTTCGGTGCATCAAGTCAGAGCGCACCGCTCCGCAGGGTTTTGGGAGATCGTCTAACGGTAGGACAACGGACTCTGACTCCGTTTATCTAGGTTCGAATCCTAGTCTCCCAGCCAAAAAACAAAAGGCCCGCCTCACGGCGGGCCTTTTGTTTGGGTCTTGGAACGCTAGACGAAATACGTCTCGCCGCACGTCACGTGCCTCGCTCTTCGGACGATCGACTTCGCCGATGTCCGCTCCGGCATCCTTGCTTCCGCATTCGGCAAATTTGCTTGGAACAACAGAACAGCGCGCAGCGCTGGTCCCGTAGCGCGCAGCCCGGAGGGGTGAGCCATCATGGATGGGGCGAACAATCCTGGTCCCCGTTATGACGAGTAGTTCTTACGAAAGGGCAGCCTTCATCGCTGGCCTTTTATTTCGGACTGCGAAACAGTAGCCAGAGCCCGTTCGACGATTTGCCGTCACTAACTCATCACTTCACCCACGCAATCGCCCGCGTATGTACGCCACGATGCCATGTTGATACCGCGTCGCCACCCCATTGTGTTAGTGCCATGCCTAATGGCACACGCCGCGCTCAAGCGCTCCGCCTTACCGTCGTAGGCAGCAAGGCGACGGCGCGCGCGATGGACAGGTCGCGTCTCCTCGACACTCTGGCCACAAGGATGCATCCGATGATTCCGGATACCAGGCTTGGCAGGTTGGCGGGAATTCTCTATCTGATCGTGGTGGTCACCGGGCTTTTCAGTCTCGGCTACGTGCCTTCGCAGTTGAGCGTGCACAACGATCCGCTGGCGACGCTGGATCGTATCGCGGTGTCAGACGTGCTGTTCCGCTATGGCGTCGCGGCGTTCCTGGTCGAACAGGTGGCGTACCTGCTGCTCGCCCTCGTGCTTTTCCGGCTGCTGCGGTCGGTGGATCAGTCCATGGCTGCCGTCATGGTGGCCTTCGTGGTCGTGGCTGTGCCGATGGCACTGGTGGCACTTACTCATCGGCTCGGCGTGCTTTCGCTGCTGGAGCATGCCGGTCCGGATATCCACGATGCACAGCTTGCGCTGCAGGCGCGATCGCTGCTCGAGACTTATCGCAACGGACTGCTGCTCACCAGCCTGTTCTGGGGTCTGTGGCTGTTTCCCCTGGGCTACCTGGTCTTCCAGTCGGGCTTCTTGCCGAAGTTGCTCGGCATCTTTCTCATGCTGGGTTGCGTGGGCTATGTCGTCGACGTGTTCTGCAGTGTGCTGACCCCGCATTATGCGGACATGCCCATTTCCAGCTATATCACCTTGCCCGCGGCGATCGGTGAGATAGGCACGTGTCTGTGGTTGCTGCTCTTTGGTACCTCGCGTCCTTTTGCGCGACGCAGCGGCTTTCCTTCGGCTCCCTGATTCCAAGGACTTCCCATGGCATCGTTGCTCGAAGACATCAGGATCCCGGTGCGCTTCAAGCTCTCCGCGCTGTGGGCAAGCCTGATGTTTTGCTACATCTACGGCGATTACTTCGGCCTCTATCAACCTGGCAACCTGCAAGGCATGTTGCAGGGGCAGATGGGGCCCTTGGGTGACGTCACCCAAGGTGTGCTCCTGGGTACGGCGATGCTCATGGCCGCGCCGAGTGTCATGGTGTTTCTCTCGCTGGCCTTGTCTCCGGCGGCGTGTCGATGGGCAAACATCGTGCTCGGCGTGGCCTACACCGTCATCATCCTGATATCGATGCCGGGTGCCTGGCATTTCTACATGTTCCTCGGCGTCATCGAGGCAGTACTGTCGCTGTTGATCGCGGCGTATGCGTGGCGTTGGCCACGCGTGGCAAGCTGAGACAGCTGGCTGGCGCCGCTGCGGGTTGCCGCGCTCGCTAAATCAGCGTGCGCGGCAACCCATGCACCGAAGTGACTCAGCTGTTCCGCAAGGACGTCGCCGCCGACTTGCCGAAGGACGGTGGACGGTCCGCCAGTTCCCGGCCGAAAGCCAAGTTGGGCGTCGCGGACATGTGGAACACCAGCGTGCCGCCCTTGGCGAGTTCGGCATGCTCGATCCAGCTGCGCGTCCACGGTTTGCCGTTCCACGTGACCGACTGCACATAGGGACGGCCCGGTCCGTTGTCGATGGCCTGCATGGTGAGCTTGCGTCCTTCGGCCAGGGTGACTTCGGCGCGATCGAGCAAGGGTGAGCCGAACACGTAGTGCGCGCTTACCGGATCGACGGCGTACAACCCGAGGGCGCCAAGCACGTACCACGCGCTCATCTGCCCGCAATCCTCGTTGCCGGCAAGGCCATCGGGCTCGGGGAGATACATGGTTTCCAGCAATGCGCGCACGCGTGCCTGCGTCTTGTGGTGCGTGCCGGTGTACGCATACAGATAGGCCACGTGATGGCTGGGCTCGTTGCCGTGCGCGTACTGGCCCATCAAACCGGCAATGTCCGGTGGTGCATCGACGGGAATGATCGCCTTGGTGGTGAACAATGCATCGAGCTTGCGTTCGAACGCCTGCTCGCCGCCAAGCAGTTCCATGTACGCGTACAGGTCGTGCTGGTTGAGGAAGGTGGCCTGCCAGGCGTTGGATTCGGTGAAGTCCCGCCAGCGCGCGGAATGACCCATGCCCTGCGGATCGAATGGCTCAAGCCATTGCCCGCCTTCGCCGCGCGGGCGCATGAAGCCCACCTGCGCGTCGTATACATGGCGGTAATTGCGCGAACGTTCGCGCAACGCTTCGGCATCCGCATGCGCGCCGGCTGCCTCGGCCATGTGCGCCACGGCCCAATCGTCATAGGCGTATTCGAGCGTCTTGCTGACCGCTTCGCCGACCTTGTCGCTGGGGATGTAGCCGAGCTTGCGGTAATAGGGCAGGCCGCGATAGTCGTCGTCCATCGCGCGCTTGCGGAACAGCGGCCACGCGCGTGCATAGTCGACGCCCTGGAAACCCTTGGCATGCGCTTCGGCGATCACGACGGCAGAGTGGTAGCCAATCATGCAGCCCGTTTCGCGGCCCTGCAGTGGCCATACCGGCGGACCGTCGGGGCTTTCGGCCGCCATGCGCACCAGTCCGTTGACGAAGTCAGGCACGCGCTCGGGCTGGAACAGCGTGAGCAGCGGATGCAATGCGCGGTAGGTGTCCCAAAGCGAATACGTGCTGTAGTTGTGCTTGCCCGCGGGCAACTGGTGCACGGCCAGGTCCATGCCGCGATAACGGCCGTCCGAATCGCTGAATAGCGTCGGCGCCAGCATGGTGTGGTAAAGCGCGCTGTAGAACGTGCGCAGCGTGGCGGCCGACGTGCTCTGCACCTGGATGCGCGAAAGCTCGTGCTCCCATGCCTGCGCGGCGGCCTGCTGCACGCCTTCGAAATCCCAGCCGGGGATTTCCGCGTCGAGATTGCGCAAGGCGCCGTCGATGTCGACCGCCGAGATGCCAACCTTCACCAGCACCGGTTGCTTCGAGACATCGGCGATGCGCAGCGCCGCCTTCAGGTGCGCGCCTTTTGCTTCGTGCGTTCCCTCGGGCAATGCAATGTCTTCGGCGTACAGCGTGGCGTGCGAGAACGGGCGCGACACCTTCATGGCGAAGTAGAGATAGCGGCCCTTCGCCCATTGGTGCACGCGCCGGCCGCCGACCAGCGTGTCGTTGCCGATCAGCCGCAGTTGTGCATCGCTCACCACTGCGGGCTTGTCGACATAGTCGTGGTAACCGTGCGCGAGATCGACCAGCAGGTGCCCGTCGCCCTTGCCGTGGAAGCTGTAGCGGTGCAGGCCGGCGCGCATGGTCGCGGTCAGTTCGGCGAGGATGTCGTGATCGGTGAGGCGCACGCGGTAATAACCGGGGCGCGCCTGTTCCGAAGCGCGTTCATAGCGCGAGCGATAACCGTGGCCAGGCTTGCCCTCGACGCCTGGAGGAATCTGTTGCGCCGACACGGCTGCGTCGAAGCGCGAACGGTAGTTGGCATTGGGCAGCCCGCGCTCGCCCGGTTGCAGCAACACCGGTCCCTGCGCCGGCATCACCAGCACATCGAGCATGTCGCTGGCGCCGGTGCCGCTCAGATGCGTGTGCGAGAAGCCCATGATCGAGCCATCGCCCTGGTGGTAGCCCGAGCAGGCATCCCAGTCGGCGTCGTTGGTATCCGGGCTCAGCTGCACCATGCCGTAAGGCAGCGTGGCGCCGGGAAAGGTATGGCCGTGGCCGCTGCTGCCGACGAATACATCGACGTACTGCGACACACCTGTCGTGGCCGATGCCGCCGCTTCCGAAGCTGCCTTGGCGCCTTCGTCCAGCGTGCCGGCCAGCGAGGGCAGGGAAGGGCCGAGTACGGCGGCGGCGCCGAGGCCTTGCAGGAATTGCCGACGTGACACCATGCAGAACGCTCCTCCAACGATGGTTGCCGCGATGAGGCATCAGCGCAGGCCATCGGGAGCAACGGCGATCCCGAGCATCTGCCCAACACATCAAGCGGCCGGAAGCCGCCGTGGCGGGCGACTGTTTCGACTGACTCTAAAGAAAAATTTGCCTCGATCCAAATGCTTTCTGCGTCAAGCCCAACGCATTGATTCCAAACCGCTTGCGGGCATTTTTGCTGCAGGGCGACAGGGGGCATCGCAGGCCGGGGCGTCTACCGATCCTGGTTCACGGACCAAGGTCGGGCGAACTGCAAACCTCGCATCGCCGAACCCGCCGTGCATCGCCGTGGGCGTCTGCTACGAGTCGATCGACTGCGGCATTGCCATGCCGGTCGATTGAGAGCCCAAAAAAACGCCTCCGCAGGGGAGGCGTTTCGTCGATGGCGATGGCGCGCGCTTACAGCACCTTGTCGCCCACCAGCACCACGTTCGCGGGCCGGCGTGCAAACAGGCCCACCGTCACGATGCCCGGGATCTGGTTGAGGTCGCTTTCGAGCGCCACCGGGTCGGCGATCTGCCATCCGTGCACGTCGATCACCCAGTTACCGTTGTCGGTGACCACGCCATCGCGCCACACCGGGTTGCCGCCGCGCTTGACGATCTCGCGACCGACCAGGCTGCGCGCCATCGGGATCACTTCGATGGGCAACGGGAACTTGCCGAGCAGGTTCACCAGCTTGCCCGAATCGATGATGCAAACGAACTGGTCGCTGGCCTCGGCGATGATCTTCTCGCGCGTGAGTGCCGCACCGCCGCCCTTGATCAGGCGCTTGTGCGGATCGCATTCATCGGCGCCATCCACGTAAAGCGTGAGCCTGCCGGTGGCATTGAGGTCGAGCACGGGAATGCCCAGGCGCTTCAAGTGTGCGGTGGACTGCTCCGAACTCGACACCGCGCCCTGGATGCGATCTTTGAGATCCGCCAGCGCATCGATGAAGAAGGCAACCGTGGAACCGGTGCCGACGCCGACGATGGCGCCGTCCTCGACATAGCGGATGGCGGCTTCGCCGGCTTGGCGTTTTTCGTTGGCGCTGCTCATGGGTAAATTCCGGTAAGGGGAAAGCGTTATTCCATCGCCAGGACGTGGCGCCAATCGGCGGCGTCCACCGGCATCACCGACAGGCGGTTGCCCTTGCGCACCAGTGGCATCTCGACCAGCGCCGGGTCCGCCTGCAGTTCCTTGAGTGTGATGGTGCGCTTGAGCTTCTTGACGAACTTCACTTCGACCAGCATCCAGCGCGGGTTGTCGCGCGAGGCCGAGGCGTCGAAGTATTTGCTCTTGGGATCGAACTGGGAGGGATCGGGATAGGCGTCAGTGGCCACTTCCGCCACGCCGACGATGCCGGGCTCGTCGCAGTTGGAGTGGTAGAAGAACACCTTGTCGCCCACGCGCATGCCGTCGCGCATGAAGTTGCGCGCCTGGTAGTTGCGCACGCCGTCCCAGGCTTCCTGGCCCTTGCGCTTTAGGTCATCGATGGAAAACGCATCGGGCTCGGACTTCATCAGCCAGTGTTGGGTGGGGCGCTTGGTCATGCGTGGGCTTCTCCATCCTCGCCAGCGGCGTGGCAGTCGATCAGTTCGCGGTCGGTGGCGATGAAATCCAGCGGCACGTCCCAGGGCTGCTCGTCGATCCGGGGCAACTCCTGGAAGCCATAGGCGATGCCCACCAGCAAAGGCTCGGTGGGGCGGACCTGCTCGTTGAGGAAGGCGAAGGCGCGGTCGTAATAGCCGCCGCCCGTGCCCAGCCGATAGCCACGACGATCGAAGGCCAGCAGCGGCACCAGCACGAGGTCGAGCTGGAAGGGTTCCAGAAGTTCCTGGGGCGATACCGGCTCAGGAATGCCGTGGCGATTGGGCTGCACGTCCTCGCCGGATTGCCACGGAGCGAAGCGCAGGCGATGGTTCGGGCCGATCACCGGCAGCAGGAACTGCTGGCCGCGCGTGGCCAGGGGCGGAATGACCAGGTTCAGCGGCAATTCGCCATCGCAGGCCCAATAACCCGCCACGCGGGCATCGGTGAGGTATTCGGGCAACTGCTCCAGGCTGCGACGCAGGCCTTGTGCGGCGGCGATGCGCTGTGGCGGCGTCAGCGCGCGGCGCTGGTCGGCCAGTTGCCGGCGTAGTTCGCGTCGCTGGGCGGTGGCGTCCACGTTCGCGTCTCCTGCAAGGCGGGCCCGCGGACGTCCTGCGAGCGGTCCTGAACCGCCCGGCGCGCCAGGCGCCGGGCAGGTTGGGAATGAGGTGGCGTTAACCGCGATGCCGCTGCCCACCAAACGACCTTGATCCACGATGGATCAGGTGGGAGGGCGACATGGTCTCAAGGCTTTCCGCACGCGGCGGACATGCACAACGACCGATGAAAAGCCGACCCGGGGCCGTATTTAGGAACAAGGCAAATGTAAGAGTGTGCTGGCGCACACCGCAGAAAACGCCGTGACTATTTTACTTGGGCGTCCAGTGCGGCTTCAAGCTTGCGGCGCAAATTCGCCAGCTCGTCGATCACGCCCTTGTCTGAACCGCCGTGCTGCTTGCGCAATGCAAGGAATTCATGCGTGACACTGATGGCGGCCAGCACGGCGAGCCTGTCGAAGCCGGGCGCTTTGGCGTTGGCACGTAATTCGCGCATCTTGCGATCGAGGTAGGCGGCGGACTCCAGCAGGCCTTCGCGCTCTTCGGGCGCGCAGGCGATGAGGAATTCGCGATCCACCAGCCGCAGGGCAACCGGTTCGCTGGCGTTGTTGCTCACGCTGCTTTCAGCCATTGGTCTCAAGCGCCTTCAGTCGCTGGATCATCGCTTCGACGCGGCTGCGCGCCTGTTCGTTGCGTGCCATCAGGCCAGCGCGTTCACCGGCCAGTTGTTCCTGGCTATGGCGCAGGCTGCGGTTTTCCTCGGAGAGGCGGCGCACGGTGTCCAGCAGGCGATCGACCTGCTCGCCGAGGGCTGCAAGCTCCAGCTTGACGGGGTCTGGCTTGACGGGTTCGGGCGCGCTCATGGCCCGGGACTATAGCAGGAGGTCCGAGCAAAACAGCAGGCTCCGGCACGTTCCGGAAGGCGCTGCATTAAACTGGGCGTTCGCCCTGAATGGAGTACCGCCATGGCCGCCGAAGAGATCATCGGCTACGACGAACTGGACGACACCGTCGTTCATCTGAAACTGGCCATCCCGGCCAGCGAACTGCATGGTTCGCTTTGCGGTTTCCTGGCCGGTGGCGGTCGCGTGGGCAAGCAGTCGCTGGTCGAAGTGCTGCACCTGGACAACGAAGTAAAGCCCACCGGACGCGACCAGGCCTTGCTGGAGCGACTGGTGACGCAGAGCGAGGCCGAGCTGGCCGATCCCGAGCTGGGCTTTGAACCCTTGCTGCCCGCCGATGATCGTCCACTGCCCGAACGTGCCGAAGCGCTGGGCGACTGGTGCCGAGGCTTCCTGGGCGGCTTTGGGCTGGCAGGCGCGGAGACGCATCGCAAGTTGTCCGATGAGGCGCAGGAGATCCTGCGTGACCTCGGCACGATCGCCGCGTCGGCGTTCGACTTTGGCGACGAGGGCGAGGACGAGGATGCGTTGATCGAACTGCATGAGTTCGTGCGCATGGGGGCCATGTTGCTGTTCGCCGAATGCGCCAAGCGCCCGGCCGCCCAGAACGACACCCTGCATTGAGCATTTCGCCCGAGGAATACGCGCGCCGTCGCCGCCAGCTGATGCGCATGGCGGGCGACGATGCCGTGCTGCTCATCGCCGCCGCACCCGAGCGCGTACGCAATGCCGACGCCAACTGGCCGTACCGGCAGGATTCGGACCTGCACTACCTCTCAGGCCTTCCCGAGCCCGAGGCAGTGCTGGCCCTGCTGCCGGGCCGCAAGCACGGCGAAACCGTGCTGTTCTGCCGTGAGCGCGATGAGGAACACGAGCGCTGGCACGGCGAGACCATCGGCACGGATCGCGCGGTGAGCGAACACGGCATGGACGACGCGTTCCCGATCGACGACATCGACGACATCCTGCCCGGCATGATGGAGGGTCGCGCTCGCGTCTACTGTCATTTCGGCAGCGAGCCCGAGTTCGATGCGCGCCTGCTCGGCTGGATGCGCCGCCTGCGCCAGCTGCGCGGTGGCGGCGTGGTGCCGAAGGAATTCGTGGCATTGGGGCATCTGCTGCACGACCTGCGCCTGTACAAGTCGCGCGGCGAGCTGAAGCTGATGAAGACCTCCGCGTCGATCGCGGCCGAAGCACATCTGGCCGCCATGCACGCGGCAGTGGCAGGGCGCCACGAGTACGAAGTGGAAGCGGAGATCCTGCGCGTGATGCGCAGCCGTGGCGCGGTGCCTGCCTTCCCGCCGATCGTGGCGGGCGGCCACAACTCCTGCGTCATGCACTACACCGCCAACCGTGCCTTGCTGCGCGACGGCGACCTGCTGCTGGTCGATGCAGGCGCTGAGATGGACTGCTATGCGTCCGACATCACGCGCACCTTCCCCGTCGGTGGGCGCTACAGCCGCGAGCAGCGCGCGTTGTACGAGGTGGTGCTCGCCGCCCAGTTGGCAGCCATCGACGAGGTGATGCCCGGGCGCGCATTCAGCGCCGCGCACGAGGCGGCCGTGCGGGTGATCGCCGAAGGGCTGTGCGCGCTCGGCCTGATCCAGGGCAACGCCGACGACGCGATTGCCGAAGGCAGCTACAAGCGCTTCTTCCCCGTCAAGACCGGCCACTGGCTGGGCCTGGACGTGCACGACGTGGGCGACTATCGCGTGGACGGCGAGCCGCGCATGCTCGAACCGGGCATGGTGGTAACGGTGGAGCCGGGCATCTACGTGCCGCCCGGCGACCTCAGCGTGGCCGAACGCTGGCGTGGCATCGGCATCCGCATCGAGGACGACGTGGCGGTCACGCGTGACGGCAACGACGTGCTGACCTCGGGTGTGCCCAAGGATGCCAACGACATCGAAGCACTGCTGGCCGCGCGCTGATAGCGACGCGGCCCGGCAGGGGGCGGATCAGTCCTCGCCCCGCGGCACGAAGGCGCCGATGGCGGTGAGGATCTCGGCACCATCCTGGTTGAGCGCCGGCGCCGCGAAGGCATTGGGCCCCGGCGTGCGGCCGAATTTCACCGGATGCGCGACGCCGCGATAGCGGCCCACGGCAGGATGCGTGAACGTGTCGATCATGCCCTCGGCCAGCACCTGCGGATGCTCGAACATGTCCTCGATGCGGCGGGCAGCAGCGCTGGGCACGTCATCGCCGAACAGGGCCTCCCACTCCAGCGCGGTGCGCACGGCAAGTGCCTCGTGCAGCTGCGGCACGATCTCCGCGTAATGTTCCGCGCGCTTGCGCACGGTGTCGTAGCGCGCGTCATCGCGCAGTCGTTGCAGTCCGGTCTTCTCGCACAGCGCTCGCCAGAAATGCGGCGTGTTCGCCGAAATGTAGATGTAGCCCTCGCGCGTGGGATGGATGCCGGTGACGCCACCCGAGCGCATGTCGCGACCGATGTCGAGCGATTCGCCTTCGGCCCATATCATCCGTGCCGACTGCATGGTGAGTGCGCTGCGCAGCAACGACACGCCCACGAACTGGCCCAACCCGCTGCGTTCGCGTTCGAACAGCGCGGAGGCCACGCCGGCGGCGAGCAGGGCGGCGGCGTAGTAGTCCACCACCGAGCCGTAGATCACTTCCGGCGGACCGCCGCGCTTGCCCTGCAGCGCGCACATGCCGGTCATGGTCTGCAGCACCTGGTCGTAGCCGGCCTTGTCCTTCATCGGGCCGTTCTCGCCATAGCCGGTGACGACGCAGTAGATCAGCCGCGGATTGATGAGGTTGAGGCGATCGTGGTCGATGCCCAGGCGCTCGGCGACGCCGGGACGGAAGTTGTGCACGAGCACGTCGGCGTCGCGCACCAGCTTGAGCAGTGCGGCGTGATCTTCGGCACGCTTGAGGTCGAGCACGATGCCGCGCTTGCTGCGGTTGACGCCGAGAAACGCGCGGCTCTCGCTGGCTAGCGTGGAAGGGTACTGGCGCAGGTTGTCGCCGCCGGGCGGCTCGATCTTGATGACATCGGCGCCCTGGTCAGCCAACAGCGTGCACCCGTAAGGACCGGCGATGTAGGCGCTCAGGTCCAGCACGCGGATACCGGCGAGGGGGCCGGCTTCTTCGCGGGGTATGGCATTCGACTCAGGCGAAAAGGTTTCCATGTGCTGCGTGTTCACTCGATTCCAGATGCCCGATGCGGAGATTCACTCTGCAACAGGGGGTGTGAAAGAAGAAGCTGGCGAAGCTAGTTTCTCGCTGCACAATTCGTTGTGCTTCAGGCGAGCGCCGGCGCCAAAGGCAGCCAGGTGAGTCGCCACGTACCGTCCGTGCGTCCGCCGGCGCAAAAATACGGCGCAAATTCCAGCGGTGGTCGATAACCCAATGCAAGTCGCACCCTGGGCATGGCATCGGCGGCACGGGGATGGAAGCTCAGCCATGCATCCGGCTCGCCTTCGGGCAGGCGCAGGGATTCCTCGAGCTTGAAACCGTCGATGAGGCCGGTGGCGTAGACCAGCGGGCCGCAGGTAACGGCGATGTATTCGAAATGCAGCACTTCCTGCCTGACGTCGCTGCCGTCGGGTGCTTTCGATTCCTGCACGTTGCGGTTGATGGCGCGATGCAAGGCGGGGCACATCGGCAGTTGCAGCGACACCATGTCGCCGTCGTGCCATTCGCGCTCGATGGTTGCGTAGTCGCCAGCGCTAAGCGGCAGATCAGTGGGTTCCCCGTTGATGTGCAGGCGGGCATCCGTCGCCCAGGATGGAATGCGCAGCCTCAGCGTGAAGCGGACGACATCGTCCGTGCTTACCTGCAGAGTGATCGCGCCATCGAACGGATAGCGCGTTTGCTGCTTCAGCACGACATCGCGGCCTTGCGTCCGGAAGCGCGTTTCGCCTGCGCCATACAGGTTCACGCTGAGCGTGTCGCCCCGCTGCGCATACGCGATGGCTGGCAGTTCCTCCAGCGCCATCGCGCCGCTGGACTTGCAGCAGCGCCAGTAAGTGGTATGCACGCGCTTGCCGTTGGGAAAAACGTAGTAGCACCAGTCTTCGCCATCGGGTGCCTGTGCGGCGAGCAGGTCGTTGTAGGCCGAGCGTTCGATACAATTCCGGACGGGACCCGGGGACGAAAAGCTTGCTGCGCATGGGGTGGTCCGTCGGTCGCCGTGATCTTCAGTGCGGGCGAGTGTGCGTGACCGATACCGCGTGAATCGAGCGAACCCAGCATGTTCAATCGATAGTTTTTGTTTCGATTGACGTCGGGTCTGGTGCTGCGCTGCGGCGCAGGATGGGCAGACGATGCTCGCTGCTACGCACGGCGCTGCGCGGCGTGGCGTGCTGCAAGCGCGTCAATCCTGCGT
>Ga0335083_10008683_pt1 | contig 12386 bp, 10 predicted proteins | sample Lox_Sample_42_FD_206716 | JGI IMG/M metagenome (GOLD analysis project Ga0335083, IMG submission 206716) | Soil microbial communities from Loxahatchee National Wildlife Refuge, Florida, United States - Lox_Sample_4.2 | ecosystem: Environmental > Terrestrial > Soil > Wetlands | place: USA... | reverse complement strand
ACCTCGTCATCATCAACGGCCACATCATCGATGGCACCGGCTCCCCATGGTACTCGGGTGACATCGGGATCCGCGAGGGACGCATCGCTGCGATCGGCACTTTGACTGACCGGGCACGCATGCGCACGATTGACGCGCAAGGCAAAGTCGTCGCTCCCGGCTTTATCGATATGCTGGGCCAGTCGGAACTGACGATCCTGGTGGACCCACGCTTGCCTTCGAAGATCTTTCAGGGCATCACAACCGAAGTCACCGGCGAGGGTGGCTCGATCGCGCCGCTCAACGACGCCATCATTCAAGCCGACCGCCCCGGCTATGAGCACTACAAGATCGATCCAGATTGGCGCACGCTGCGCCAGTATTTCGCGCGCCTGGAAAAGCAGGGGATGGGTATCAACCTTGCCAGTTACGTCGGCGCGACCCAGGTGCGCCGCATGATCCTGGGTGACGCCGACGTTCAACCGTCGCCGGATCAACTCGAGAAGATGAGAGCGCTGGTCCGTGACGCCATGCGTGACGGCGCCGTTGGCGTGTCCACGTCGCTGGAATACGCACCCGCGCCCTATGCCAAGACAGACGAGCTCATCGCGCTGGCATCGGAGGCGGCGAAGTCCGGTGGCATCTACGCGACCCACATGCGCAACGAGAGCGACAGCGTGCTGGAGGCGATCGACGAAGCGGTCCGCATCGGACGGGAAGCGCACATTCCGGTTGAAATCTGGCACTTCAAAACCGCGGGCAAAAGCAATTGGGGGCGAATGCCGGAGTTGATCGCCCGCGTCAACAAGGCGCGAGCCGAGGGCGTCGACGTGGAAACGGACACCTATGCCTACACCGCCTGGTTCAACAGCATGTCCGCATTTGTTCCGGCGTGGGCGCATGACGGAGGTGATGCCAGGTTGGTCGAGCGCCTCAAAGATCCCGCAACCCGCGCGCGTATTCGCAAGGACATGGACACTCCCTCCAAGGACTGGGACAACGAGTGGCTGGAAATCTCCGGCCCGCAAGACGTGATGATCGGCGTTGTCCAGAATCCGGCACTCAGGCAGTTTCAAGGCAAGCGCCTGAGTGACGTTGCCAAGGCCTGGAACAAGGACCCGATGGATGCTTTGTTCGACCTGCTCGTGGAAGACAACGCTTTCACCGCATGCGCCGTCTTCGGCATGGCGGAGCCTGACGTTGCGCTCGCGCTGCAGCAACCCTGGGTCTCTGTGGACAATGATTCGTCGGGCACGTCACCGGAAGGAATTCTGGGCGAGGAGCACCCGCATCCGCGGGCCTACGGAACATTTCCGCGAATCCTGCGCAAGTACGTTCGGGAGGAGAAGAAACTGACGCTGGAAGATGCGATCCGCAAGTTCTCAGCATTACCGGCTCAGCGCATGCGCTTCACCGATCGTGGTGTGCTGCGCGCGGGTATGTGGGCTGACATCGTGGTCTTTGATCCGGAAACAGTTCACGATGTCGCGACCTTCGACAATCCCAACCAGCTTTCGCAAGGGATGGAGTACGTGCTGGTGAACGGTGTGCCGGTGATCGAGAACGGGAAAATGACTGGGAAGCTGCCTGGGAAAGTGCTGCGAGGAGAGGGGTACATGCCGCAGAACTGAGCTCTTAGCTCCCGGCTCTCAGCGAGAAACTCTCAGCGCTGAATCACGGTCAATCGGTGGGACCCTACGGTGGCCGTTTCAATTTTGTCAGGCAGCGCGAACGTTGAGTCCAATCCCACCCCTGGATAGCGTGGTGCTACGTATTTTTCCACGAACAACTCCAGTATGAAATGCGGCACTTCGATTCCATCGATGGAAACGGAATTCACGTGGACATGACCCCGATGATTCGATCCCGATGCCTGTGCGTCAGCCTCGACGTCGTGCGCACCAGAGAAGAGGCGCAGTAGAGGGTTCGAGTTCGCGCGTCCCGCGCGCACCCTGTCGAAGTCCACTCGACATCGTGCGTTGATGACTCCGGGAGTGCCGACGAGGTGTAAGGCCTCCACTCCCGCAGGCAGACGGACTTTCCCGGATGCCAGGTAGGCATTGACTTCGGTCTCCGAGAGTTCGGTGGGACGCGGGTCGGGGACCTCGCGTTTTGCGTTCTCATCCACGTAGTGAAGTTTCTGCTCGGCGCTCTGAACTGGAGTGCGCGGCGTGTCGCCTCCGGACCAGAGTCCAGCGACGATCAGGAACGCGAGAGAGAAAACCTTAGACCTGACACCTGTCACCTGTGACCTGACCTAGGGCTTAATCACGGTTCGGGCTTCGGTGCGGCCCGCCCGCGCTGTGCGCGGCTTGAGCAGCGTTCCGGTGACGTTCCATGACTGCTCGTCCCCACGCGTCAACACCATGTTCAGCCCCGTCGGAGAAGCCGTCCCGCTGATCTGATAGATGCCGTCGTGCGACTCGATTCTGCCTGCGTTCAGATTCCAGGTCCCGTTTTTCACTTGCAGGCGCGCGGCGAACAGGTGCACGGGAAAGGGCTTGGCTGCGTCGGGCAGTTCGAGGCGGGAAAAACTTCCGTTCTGCATGGCGAACTTGAGTTGACCGTCCGCATGCGCAAGCAGATCGGCAAAGGTCGCGCCTGTCGACGCCAGATCAAACCTGGCATCTGCGGTCCCCGTCACCCAGGGGTCGTTCATGGCAACGCCCACTTGCGCGAGCGATATGCCCTGTAGAGTCCCGCTCGCACGATAGTGCAACGGCTGCGCGGAGGCATCGATGACCCACAGCCCCTGATGCCTGCCCTGCAACACTTGCGCTTGCACGTCACGGAGCGTGACCTTGCCACGGTCCAGTTCCACCTGCGCCGCGACGGTGGTGGCATCGAGGCTCTTCAGCCTGAACCGATTCACTTGCAATCTGCCGTTGGCCTGGATGGCTACCAACGGAGATTTCCCCTGCGCCTCGCTCGACCTGAGAATCTGGTACCAGGGACGTTTGGCTGGATGAGGTGCGAACCATTCCGCGATCGTGGCCGACGAAAGCTGGTCCGCAGCCAAGTCAAACCGGAAGACGCAACTCCCGGACCCACAATGGCGAGGCGCGCTCACAGAGCCGCTCCAATGCGTGGCTCCAATGCGGGCCGAGAGCTTCTCCAGGGACACTGTGTCCGGGCCAAGGACGACAGTCGCCGCGGTAATCTCGATCTCCGGATTCAACCCGCGCATGCCAGTGTGTACATTGTGGAGCTGAGCGGTGCCTAAAGTTGTGGGCGCCTGGAATCCTTGCCAGGAGCCGGAGATCGTCAGGTCCACTTTGGCAGCGCCATTGGCTACCGGCCGGAATCCCGAGACACCAATCGCATCGGCCAGACGATAGGCACGCTCGATTTCCGTGTCGCCGCGCAGGAACAAACGATAGTCAGTCAGGGTGAGCCATCCCCCCGCGGTGGCCGGAGCGATGCCCCCCAGAGCGAACGGAAAAGGTCCCACGTTAAGGTGAGCCTCCTCAGGCTCGTTGTTGTTCAACCTTGAGGTGGATCGCTTGGATTTGTCGCGCCGGGCGTCTGCATCGGCCAAGCTCAAGGGAACGTCGCCAAACGATATCTGATCGCTTCCGCCATTGGCGGAAAGGCGAACGTCGGTAGCAACTCCTTTCCCGCTCCACTGCGCCGCGGCAGAAGCGGATCGCATGGCGCGGAACTCCGCATCAAGGCGTCCGTTGGCAATCAGATCGTCCGGCAGTCCCTTCTTGGATTGGCGCAGTAACTGCAGCGCCGAAGACAGCGGCACTCGCTGTACGGCAAGGATCAAGTCGTACGGCGGCGCATCCGTCAGGGGGCCCATCGTTCCGCTGAGACGAATCGCTCCCGTTCCGGTCACAGCGTCGCACTCCAGCCCCTGGAGAATGCGTTCCACCGAACTGTAGCGCGCGGAACAATCTGTGGAGAGACGAACGCCGGCATTGTTCATGATGTCGTAGCGGCGGAAGTCGTCGATTTCGATCTTGCTCTGAACCTGTAGCGCGCGCGGCGTGCCCGAGAAGGTCGCGTTGAAGCTCACGTCGCCGCGCCATCCGCGGTCGCGTCCGCTGAACAGCTTGGTGATCTGCCCCAACTGACCCTTCTTCCATTCCGCCGCGACCTGCAAGGGGGCGTCGGTGAGACTCGGCGCTCTCTGCCAGGTCGCGTTGATCTGGATCAATCCCGTGTCGGTGAGATTGACGTCCGTTCGTGTGGGCTGAGCGGAGATGCGCGCGCCCCAGGCATTTTCCGAGTCTTGCCAAAGTGCGACGTCGGCATCCGTCAGGGCCCAGGCCTTTTTCTCCTGTCCCAGCTTGAAGTTGATCCGGGCCTGGTTCGCTTCGAGATACGGAAAGGCAGGACGGTCCGCGGAAGCACGATTTCCCGTCGGAGCCGTGGGAAGGTGAGCGCTGCGCTCCAGCAGACTTGCCAGGTTCCAGCGGCCCTGTTCGTTCCGCACCAGGTTGATGCTGGGTTCGGTCGCGCTCAGCGTGGCGATTTCCAGACGCCCTCGAAGCAGGGAACGAAGCCGGATGGCGGCCGACACTTCCTGCGCGCGCACCATGGGCTCAGAACTGAATTCCGGAATGTCAGAGATGATGAGCCCTTCCAGATCGAACCCTGGTCGGGGAAGGAGATGGACGCGCACATTATCGATCGTCACTTTGCGGCCGAGCGCCACGCCGATCGAACCGGCGATGCGGGTACGCAGGCGATAGACTCCGGGGCGAAACAGGAACAGGATCAACACTAGCGCCGCTAGCGCGCCAAGCCCGCGCTTGGAACGCAGGAACTTCACCGGACGACCTTGAACGTGCGAGACCAGCGGGTCTCGTCAAAGAAGTGAATGATGATGTGCGCCAGGAAACTGAGCCGGTCGCCCATGCTTCGCATCTCGTATTGGTCCCGCGGGGTCACGAACGACCAGTAGATGAACATGGGACGGCCAATCACATTGGCTTGCGGAATGAACCCCCAGAATCGGCTGTCGTAGCTTTCATCGCGGTTGTCCCCCATAGCGAAGTAGCTGTTCGGAGGTACGACGATCTCACCGTCGACCACATGCGAGGCGAATTCCTCCCGCCACTTCTCGTTCCTGACCCCGAACATTTCCGACGGCGGCAGCGCGGGAAAATTGGTCTGGTAAGGATTGGCATATTGCGGCTTGTGCTGGACGTAGGGTTCATCCAGTTTCTGGCCGTTGCGGTAGACGATGCCGTCCTGCAGGTGGATACGGTCCCCGGGAACTCCGATGATGCGCTTCACCAGGAACAGTCCGGGTTGCTCCGGAGACAAAAACACCGCGATTTCGTCTCGCCGGATGTCGCGATACGGCATGAGCTTACCCATCCATCGGGTCCGAGGCGCGAACTGCTCGCGGTTCACGAACAGGTGGTCGCCGATGAGCAGCGTGTTCTCCATGGAGCCCGAAGGAATTTCAAATGCCTGGAGGATGAACGTGATGATGAACAGCCCCGTAACCAGCACGCCGGCCAGTGACGCCAGGAATTCCACGGTGGTTTCGCGCGGCTTTTCGTCCTTCGTCTGCTCTTTCTCTTTGTCTAACTGTTTCGTGGCCACGTTGCTCATCTCTCTCCGAGAGGGATTGTCAACTATTTCACCCGCCGGAAGGTGCGTTCCCACCGGGTAATCTGATACACGTGCGTCACCGCATAAGCGAGGTGATAAAGTCTATCACCCACGGTCGGTGACACGGGTAGATCGTTGTTCATGTTGCTGGCCGACCAGTAGATCAGCAACGGCCGTCCAATGATGTTTTCGCGCGGCACAAATCCCCAGTAGCGGCTGTCTTTGCTGTCGTCACGGTTGTCGCCCAGTACGAAGTAGTTATCCTCGGGGATGATGAGTTCGTGGTCTTCGACCAGCTTTCGCATTTCCTGCCACCAGCGAGCAGTTACTTCGAAGGCGGGGACATCTGTACGCGGGAAATCATCCCGGTACGGTTCCCGGTCGGGCGCGATGTACTGTACATAGGATTCCTGGAGCGGGACACCGTTAATGTAGACCTTCTTGTTGATGAGGCGAAGCCGGTCTCCGGGCAGCGCGACAACGCGCTTGACGAAGTGTTGCGACGGATTCACCGGGTAGTGGAACACGACAATATCGCCACGCCCGATCCTCCGGTACGGCAGGATTTTCCCGAAGGTACTGTCACCGTAACAGAACTTATCCACCAGCAGGTAGTCGCCGATGAGCAACGTCTTCTCCATCGATTCCGAGGGGATCGTGAATGCCTGTACGACGAAGGTCACCGCGAAAATGGCAACGACGATTGTGCCCGCCACCGACTGAATGGTGGCAGGCCAGACACTGCCAGAAATCTTCTCGCTCCAGGACATGACTATGCCGTGCTCTCGTCCTTGGTCGTACGCAGACGCTGCGCCACCGGCAACGCGGCGAGACGTTCCAGAACCTGCCTGGCAGCTTCCTGTTCAGCGCGTTTCTTGGTTGGTCCCTGGGCACGGGCAACGAAATCCGCGACCTCAGGCTCCGGCAAACGTACCTCGACGGTAAAAGTCTTTCTGTGTTCAGGCCCTTCTTCTTTGACCAGAGCGTAGACCGGTTGTTTTCTGCCGCCGGCCTGCAACCTTTCCTGCAGTGCGGATTTGAAATCCATGACCGGGATCGCCGTGCTTTCCAGATTCATGTGGGCCAGTTCCGGCCCCACGATCGTCCGCAGGATAAAGTCACGAGCCACAGTCCAGCCGCCGTCGAGGTACAGAGCTGCCACGATGGCTTCGAGCGCGTCGACAAGCAGAGTCGCCTTGTTCCGGCCCCCGCTTTTCTCTTCGCCGCGTCCCAGGCGCAAGTAATGCCCGATCTGCAGCTGTTCCGCTGCGCGCAGCAGGTGCCTCTGTCCGACCAGATGCGCTCGCAGCTTGGAAAGATGTCCTTCCTGGAATTCAGGGAAACGGTGGAAGATGGCTTCGCTGGTGACGAGCCCGAGTACAGCATCGCCGAGAAACTCCAGTTGCTCGTTATCGCCGCGGCGGGCCGACGGGGTCGCGCCGCCCAGCGCCTCCAGTTCCCGCGCTTGGGAGCTATGGGTAAGGGCCTGTTCGATGAGTTCCTGCCGCTGGAAGACGTAGCCCAAACTCTGTTCCAGCGCACTGATGTCGCGAGCCTTCATGATGGGTTGGAGCCGCGGCGTGCGGCCACTGTCAATTCTTGGGCGGTTGAGCCTGTGGTGAAGTGGCGGGCGCTGCCGTTCCTCCTGTCAACTGCTGCAGCCGGTCGCGCTCGCGTCGTGCCAGCGTACCAATCTGCGTCCCTTCTTGAGTAAGTTCCACCGCGCGATTTGCCACTTTCAGCGCATCCGGGTACTTCGATTGTTTGTCCAGGCACAATGCCAGCCTCAGGACAACCACCGGATCAGGCTGTGACGGGAATGCATCAATCGATTTCTGAAGATCATCCTGCGCGGCAGCGAAGTTGTTCTTGTTGTATTCGATTGCGCCCATGATCGAATAGGCCTGCGAGCCTATCCCCGCTTTGAAAGCGTCGATCCTTTCCTGCGGCGTTCCTGCCGGAACGCTGATATCGGTTTCGACCGTGGTCAGCGACTTCTGCGCCATCTTCATGGCTTCGTCGTAACGTTGGTCCCGATCGAGATCCGAGTCGCGGGTCCGTTCGGCGATGACTTCGGCCACCGTGACCAGCGATTCCGGGTCGTCTCCATCCAGGTTTAAGGCCTTGCGCCCCATGGCCTCGGTTTTCTCCGCATTGTTGGCCGCCTGGTAGTTGCGCATGGCTGTTTTGTAGAGCAGGATTCGCACTTCGCTGTCGGGAAACTTGGTGGCGAAATCATCAGCGGCCTTCTCGGTCCGGGCGGCGACGGTGGCCACGAGCTGCTGCGCATCCGCCGGACTCTTCTGAGCGGCGGCCTGTTCCTCTGCGCTGGGGCGCGAGCCGGCGTCGGCCGCCTTCCAGGCATCGAATTCGGGCTGGGTCTTGGTCTGCGGCGGCCGTTTGGCTTGCGCAGCCGGGCTGGCAGCGGGTGCAGCTTGTGGTGCAGCTTGCCCAGTCCCCTGGGCGGCGGCCGCGATGGCCAGTGTCAGTAACGCAACTAACATTGCGATTTGCTTCATGGGGTCTCCGAGAACAAGGTTTCAGAGTTTCAAGGTTTCAACGATGCCGGTCCCCGGCGGATCGGGCCGACTACAAATGTTCTTGACCTTGAAACTTTGAAACGTTGAAATCTTACTGCGGCTGCCGCTGGGCCGCCGCAGGCGGTTCATAGGGCTCGTCAATACCGTGCTGGGCAGCCTTCTTGGCTTCAGGAACCGTTGTCCCCGCTGCGTCCAGCGCCGCGCGGTAGTGATCGACCGCAATATCGCGCTCTTCCTTCAAGTCGAAGATTCTGCCCAGATAGATGTGCGACCAGGCAATGACCGTGGGTTCGTGGGCTGCTTGCAGTGCCCGCTCGAAGTAGGTGCGCGCGCCTTCCATGTCGTGGTTCCGCGTAGCCACCTCGGCCAGAATAAACAACGCCCGCCCGGAATTCTCGGGCTGTTCATCCAGGGCCTGTTGCGCGAGCTTTTGGGCAGTTTCCGAGTCCCCGGCAGCGAGCCGCCTTTCCGCGTTGAGCAGCAGGTTCTCACTCTTCGGGCGCGCCAGATGCAGAAGTTCCGGTGCAGCCTCGCCCGCGAACTCAAGCTGCGAAGCCCGCCTCATCTCCCGGCCGACGTCGATCCCATTCAGTATTTCAGCATACATCGCGCGCATGCCGGCAGGATCTTTCTCGAATTTGAGCAGGGACTCGTAGAAGTAACGCGTCAGAACGTAGCCTTGTTCGTCGGACCGGTCCAGTTCTTTCAGGCGGTCGGCTTCCGGCGTTTTGGCGGACCCCATCATCCTCGCTTCGATAGCCCGCACCAGGCATTCCGTCACGAGCAAAGAGACATTGCTCTTGAAAGCTTCGTCCATGGGCGCCGTCTTCACTTCGTCAAGCAACGGTTCGATACGCTTGAACGAGCCGCCATTCTTCAACGCCAGCGGGTCCAGGAGGTAGTGAAGATAGGTGTGCCGGATCTCTTGCATCTTGAGCGAACTCGACGGCGAAATGACCACATAGTAGTCGGCGGCGTAGTTGCGCGCGTTCACCTCTCCCGGAGCCCCCATCGCGTCGATATATACGATGAACTGACGCCCCAGATACCCGGCCGACGGCAGTTTCAGGTAGATCTCGGTCTCGAAGGTCATCTTCGACAAGGGGTCGTGATAAGCCTCGGTCAGTGCCGCGTACCGGTCGCGGTACTTCTCCCAGATAGCGTGCAGTCCGATCTTGTCGTAAAACGCCTTCAGCAGGGGAGTAATACCGGAAACACCCGCCGCGTCGGGCGGCAGTTCCGCCTGCTTCGCCTTGGGCTCGAACGAAGGCGCATCCTGGAGATAAAGCGCAAGCGACACGTACTGTGCCAAATCGCGCGATGCGTCCGGCGGTTGATGCTCGCGATAGAACTCGCACATGGGGGCGAGGACGTCCTGGCCTCCCGGAGTCTTCGCGACTGCATTCGAGACCTCGGTCCGAATCTGTGTCCGAAGTCGATCCGAGCTGCTTAATTCCTGGTCATACCCGCAGGTATTGATCGCGGTCAAGACGCTGAATAGCGTCTCGTTGGTATCGAGTGACACGTTGGGTTTGTTCTCGGCGGCCAACGGGGACACTACGAGCGTGATCAGAACGAGAACAAACGCCAGTCTAAAACTCTGTCCCAGGAAAATCCTCCTGACCGCGGGCACAACGGGGTGAGCCAGGGAATAGTTTACGAACTCGGGTATGCGGGGTCAAACGACTCCAGGCAAATACGATGCAGAAAAGCAGATCTGTAACTCCGGCTCCGCGCAGATGCCGCCTTCCCGACCTGATCAGCCCTTGACGCTGATCTTGGAGAAGGAAATCACGGCCCGGCCCGACGTCGGACGTCCCATCGACAGTGCGGGGCGGAACGTCGTGAAGATCAGGATCTTTTTCACTTCCGGCAACACCACCTTCGCGTCTTCCGGCTGCGAAAGGATGCGGTAGTCCTGCACCCGTCCATTCGCATCGACGTACGCTTCGACCACGACGGAGTCGTCTCCAAGACTGCCGAGCGACGTGCCGAAGACCGACTGCTCCAGTTGCGGCGCCGTGTACAGCATCAGCGGAACGTCGGCACTTGACGCGTTCAACTGCCCCGGCAAAGCGAAGAAGCCGAGCAGTACACCGAAAATCAAAACTGCGGTCACCAGCCCCGCGGTCGCGGGAACCATGAAGGCGTTGACCGTATTCTCCAGCCTGATCAGCAAACCTTCATAACGGAAACGTCGGGTACGAGCCGCTTCCCGGGAGATGGCAACGCGCAGCTTCAACGCGAGATCTGCGGGCGCCTTCCTGCGGCCGAGTCCACTCAACAACTGCTGGGTGCGGCGCAGGGCGGCGTATTCGCGCGCACAACGGCCGCACTCTTCGATGTGACGGTTGAGCGCGTGCATCTCCACCCCACTCACTTGACCGTCCAGATACGGCGAGAACAGTTCCTTGACCTCACCGCAGTTCATGGTGTCACCTCAGCCTCTCTGCCAGTCCCGGAACCAGGGCCCATCGTGTCCGCCGCTTCCTCCGGCGCCTGCAATCCCATGGCAGCGCCAACTTCTCGGACATATCCCGTCAATCTCTTTCGCAACGCCTGACGTCCGCGGGTGATGCGCGATTTCACCGTTCCCAGCGAGACCTGCAGGACTTCAGCGATCTCCTCGTACGACATCTCTTCCAGATCGCGCAGGATCAACGCAGTTCGGAACGGTTCGGGTACGTCGTGCAACGCCTCTTCCACAGCGCTCTTGACTTCGCCGTGCGCAAAGTTGTCAAAGGGCGACTCGGCCGGATCCGCCAGTCGCTCCTGCAATGCGTAATCCCCTTCGCCTTCGACCGGCTCGATCGTCGTCTCGTGCGCCTTGTGCCGGAACCACCAGCGCCGCCGGTTTGCCGCCTCGTGCAGCGCGATCCGGTAGATCCAGGTCTTCAGGCTGCTCTCGCCGTGGAAGTGTTTCATTCCGCGAAACACTTTGAGGAAGACCTCCTGGGTTGTATCGGCGGCGTCGGCTGGATCGTTAACGACGCGATACACCAGGCTGTAAATCGGCTGATGAAATTCTCCGATCAGCCAGGCGTAGGCTTCTTCGGAACCTGCTTTCAGGTCGGCAATAACAGCGGATTCCTGGGACCGGGCTCCGATAGCGCTCGCGAGATCGCTCAAGGTCGTAGCTCCCGCCATCACTCTCATGGCGTGTGCCCTCAATTATAGAAGTACCGCAGCCCGACAGCGGGAATTCTTCGCCTTCCGAAACGACCATCCGGAATCCCGCTCTGATTACTTAGACTCCGGCCATCAGGCGCAAGTTCCTGTCTGATAAAGACTGTGTTTTCATTCGATTACAGAGAGACTTTCGCTGCCAGCGGAAAACTTTGGCCGAACCCTCGATCCGGGTCCAGGCAAGTTTGCACGCACGGAGCGAGAGCTGGGCTCGCCTAGCTCAACGCTGCGAGCTAGCGGCTAAAGCCTATTTTGTCGGCGGGGCACTCGCTGGCGTCGCATTCGTTGCCGGCTGAGTGGCAGGCTTCGTTTTCTTCTTCGCCGGCTTCTTAGGAGGCTCGGTGTCGTCCACGATAATCTTCTTCGGCGGTGGCGGCGGGGTGGAAGCCTGCATGGTCTTGACCTGGTTCCGCAGGCGCGCCAGGTCGCCTTCCTTTGCGGTGGCAAGGTTCTGCATGCGGTCACCTAACGCATGCCGCGCGCTCTGCAAGGCGCTCAGGTCGTTGCTGAGACTCTGATATTCGTCTTTCGAACCGAACGCTCCGGCTGATTCCACAACGGGGCCGAACACGTCAAACAGGGCATCGAGATTGCGGTAGAGTTTGAAGCTGGCCGCAAGATCTTCGGGCGCGTTGTTAAGCTGTCCAATGATTTCCGGCAGCGCCGACTGCAGATTCCTGAGGATGGATTCCGCGTTGTTCTGCAGGTCGCGCTTGCTGGACGAGTCCACTTTCCACTTCTCAATACGGGCTTTTCCCAGGTCCGTCTGCATGTTCTGCGAAGTCTGCTGGATCTGAGTGAGGATCGCGTTGAGTTCGCTCGCGGAAGCATAAGTGACGGGCGCCGGCGCCGTGGGTTCACCGGCCTGCGCGCTCGCCGCTCCCGTGAAGAATGCCGTCACGCAGGCAGCCACGCACAGCGCAAGTATGGTTTGAGTTCTAGGCATGGGGCTCCGACATGTCCTTTAGGATCTGCTCTTCCTATCGTAGTTGAGTTTGACTCGCCGGGGAAGGTGGGCGAGAATTGAAAGGTTCACTTCCTCCCCTTGGGTTCAGGAGTGGGCCTGTGGCGCAGCTGGGAGCGCGCTTCCATGGCATGGAAGAGGTCGTC
>Ga0335083_10008682_pt1 | contig 12386 bp, 14 predicted proteins | sample Lox_Sample_42_FD_206716 | JGI IMG/M metagenome (GOLD analysis project Ga0335083, IMG submission 206716) | Soil microbial communities from Loxahatchee National Wildlife Refuge, Florida, United States - Lox_Sample_4.2 | ecosystem: Environmental > Terrestrial > Soil > Wetlands | place: USA... | reverse complement strand
CGGGCCTCCGCAGCGGAGGCTCGATGCCGGATTCGTATGACCTGATCGTGCGCGGCGCGACCGTCGTCGACGGCACGCGCGCGCCGCGCTTCCAGGCCGACGTCGCGGTGGCGGGCGACCGCATCGCGGCGCTTGGCCGGCTTCCCGGCGCCAAGGCGGCGCTGGAGCTCGACGCCACGGGGAAGATCATCGCCCCCGGCTTCATCGACGCGCATACCCACGACGACCGCCTGCTGCTGTCGGCGCCCGAGATGGCGCCGAAGGCGAGCCAGGGCGTCACTACCGTGATCGCGGGCAACTGCGGCGTATCGCTCGCGCCGCTGGTGCTCGGCGGGCGCGCCGCGCCGCCGCCGCTCGATCTGATCGGCGACGGCGCGTGGTACCGTTTTCCCAGCTTCGGGGCCTACGTCGAGGAGCTCGAGCGCAGCCCGGCGGCGACCAACGCCGCGCTGCTGGTCGGCCACACCTCGCTGCGGGTCGCCGCGATGCAACGCCTCGACCGTGCCGCGTCTGCGGGCGAGATCGAGCAGATGAGGGCCCGCGTCGGCGAGGCGCTCGAGGCGGGCGCGATCGGCTGCTCGACCGGCCTGTACTACGAGCCCGCGCGCGCCGCTCCCGCGGAGGAGGTGATCGAAGTGTGCCGCCCCTTGAGCGCGCGCAAGGCGCTGTACTGCACGCACATGCGCGACGAGGGCGACCGGGTGCTCGATTCGCTCGAGGAAAGCTTCCGCATCGGCCGCGCGCTCGGCGTCCCGGTGGTGATCTCGCACCACAAGGTGGCCGGCGTCGCGAACCACGGCCGCACGCGCGAGACCCTGCCGCTCATCGACGGGCGCATGAAAGCGCAGCCGGTCGGCCTCGACTGCTACCCCTACTGCGCCTCCTCGACCATCCTGACCGCGGACCGCGCCGCGCTCGCCACGCGCACGCTGGTGACCTGGTCGACGCCGCACCCGGAGTTCGCCGGGATGGACCTCGACGCGATCGCGCAGGCGATGAAGCTGCCGCCGGACCAGGCCGCGGACCGGCTGCGCCCCGCCGGCGCGATCTACTTCATGATGGACGAGGCCGACGTGCAGCGCGTGCTTGCGTTCGAGCACACCATGATCGGCTCCGACGGCCTGCCGCACGACGCCGCGCCGCACCCGCGCCTCTGGGGCACCTTCCCGCGCGTGCTCGGGCACTACGCGCGCGGCCTCGGCCTGTTCCCGCTGGAGACCGCGGTCTACAAGATGACCGGGCTGCCGGCGAAGACCTTCGGCCTTGCCGGCCGCGGCGTGCTGCGCGCGGGCGCCTTCGCCGACCTGTGCGTATTCGACGCCGGGACCGTCGACGAGGCGGCCACCTTCGCGCGCCCCATCCAGCCGGCGAAAGGCATCGAAGCCGTGATCGTCAACGGCACGCCGGTTTGGCGCGACGGCAAGCCGACCGGGGCGCGGCCCGGGCGCGTGCTGAGGCGCACCCCGTGAGCCGGCTGCCGGCGCTGTTCCTGTCGCACGGCTCGCCGATGCACGCGCTGCAGCCCGGCGCGGTGCGCGCCGTGTGGCAGGGCCTTGCGCGGGAGCTGCCGCGGCCGAAGGCGATCCTGATCGCCTCGGCGCATTGGGAGACCGACCTCCCGGCCGTCACCGCGGCGGCGCGGCCGGAAACCATCCACGACTTCTACGGCTTTCCGCAGCCGCTCTACGAGATCCAGTACCCGGCGGCGGGCGATCCCGCGCTCGCCGAAGAGGTCCTGCGGCTGCTGCGCAAGAACGACTTCAACGCCGCGGCGGACCCGGCGCGCGGCCTCGACCACGGCGCCTGGTCGCCGCTGCTGCACATGTATCCCGAGGCCGACGTGCCCGTCGTCCAGCTCGCGGTCCAGACGCATCTCGGACCCGCGCACCACCTGGCGCTCGGGCGCGCGCTCGCTCCGCTCGCCGCCGAGGGCGTGCTGGCGATCGGCTCGGGGCACCTTACCCACAACCTGCGCGAGCGCATGCGCGAGGGCGGCGCGCCGGCCGGCTACGTGGTGCGCTTCCAGCGCTGGGTCGCGGACAGGATCGCGGCGCGCGATGTCGACGCCCTGGTGGACTACCGCCGGCTCACGCCGGACGGCGTGCGCGCGCATCCCACCGACGAGCACTTCCTGCCGCTGTTCGTCGCGCTGGGCGCCGCCGGCGGGCACTACCGCGCCGAGCGGCTCTACGACGCGGTGGAGATGGGCGCGCTAGCGATGGACGCCTACCGCTTCGACGCGGCCTGAGCGCGGGCAAGATGAGGATCCCTCCGGCGTCGCGCGCGAAGCTCGGCCTCACCCGAGGCGAATACGCGGTGCTGCGGCGGCTCTCGACGCCGGAGAAGATCCAGGCGTTCGTCTACGCGCTGCGCCAGAACTTCGAGCCGAACGGGGACTCGTGCAATTCGGTGCGCGAGGTGCTGCGCGCGCGGCGCGCGCACTGCATCGAGGGCGCGATGCTCGCCGCGACGGCCCTGTGGATCCACGGCGAGCCACCGCTGCTGCTCGACATGCAGGCGGTGCACGACTTCGACCACGTCATCGCCCTCTTCCGCCGCCGTGGCTGCTGGGGCGCGATCTCCAAGACCAACGGCATCGGCCTGCGCTGGCGCGACCCGGTCTACCGCTCGCTGCGCGAGCTCTCCATGTCGTACTTCCACGAGTACTACAACACGCGCGACCGCAAGACCCTGCGCACCTTCTCGCGCCCCTTCGACCTGCGGCGCCTCGACCCGGCGCGCTGGGCCACCGCCGAGGACGGCGCCTGGGACGTGATCGACGCGCTCGAGGCGACGCGCCACTACGACCTGATGAGCGGCACGCAGGAGCGCGCGCTGAGGCGCCGCGACCCTTTCGAGCGCGTGGTCGGAAACCTGCTGCAGTACCGCCGCCCGCGCAAGCGCGGCGCGGCCCGGCGCACCCGGAAGAAGCTCAAAATCGGGTAGATTGGGGCGTCAGGTCGCCGCACCCTGCCGCGACCAACGCGCATCACCGACCACGAAAGGAGAAAGGCATGAAGCGGCGAAACCTGCTCTTCGCGCTGGCCGCGGCGCCCCTCGCGGGGCTGGCCCGGCACCTGCACGCCGCCCCGCCGAAGACCATGCAAGGGATCGAGGAGCTGCAGAAGAACTGGAAGGTGCTGCTCGCGGCCGGCGCCGAGGTGCCGAGCCCTTCGGACAAGCTGGAGCTCGCGCGCGACGAGTGGCGCAAGCGCCTGCCGCCGATGGCCTACAGCGTGCTGCGCGAGGAGGCCACCGAGCGTCCCGGCTCGAGCCCGCTGAATCACGAGAAGCGGCCCGGGGTGTTCGCCTGCGCCGGCTGCGGCCTGCCGCTGTTCACCTCGGCGATGAAGTTCGACAGCGGCACCGGCTGGCCGTCGTTCTTCACGGCGATCCCGGACGCCGTCACGACCAAGCGGGACTTCAAGCTGATCCTGCCGCGCACCGAGTACCACTGCGCGCGCTGCGGCGGCCACCAGGGCCACGTCTTCGACGACGGCCCGGAGCCGACCGGGCTGCGCTACTGCAACAACGGCGTCGCGCTCAGCTTCCTGCCGCAGTCCGGGAAAGCCTGAGCGCCTCGCCGAGCGGCGGCGCCGGGAAGTGGAAGCGCACCGGCCCGTCCGGCAGCGCGTGCAGGAACTGCTTCAGGTAGGGATCCTCCGAGGCGAGCAGCGCCTCGGGGGCGCCCTCGCCGATCAGGCGGCCCTCGGCGATCACGTACAGGCAGTCCACCAGCTTGAGCGACTCGGAGACGTCGTAGGTGACGATCACCGAGGTGAGCCCCAGCGCGTCGTTCAGCTTCCGGATCAGCGTCGCGACCACGTTGAGCGAGATCGGGTCCAGCCCGGCGAAGGGCTCGTCGTACATCACCAGCATCGGATCGGTGGCGATGGCGCGCGCCAGCGCCACCCGCCGCGTCATGCCGCCCGAGAGGTCCGCCGGCATCATGTCGCGCGCGCCGCGCAGGCCCACCGCGTCCAGCTTCATCAGCACCAGCGCCCGCACGATCTCCTCGGGCAGGTTGTAGTGCTCGCGCACCGGGAACGCGATGTTCTCGTAGACCGACAGGTCGGTGAACAGGCCGCTCGACTGGAACATCATGCCCATCTCGCGGCGCAGCGCGTAGAGCTCGTCCGAGCCCAGCTCGTGCACCACCTTGCCGTCGACCCGCACCGAGCCGCGCGCGGGATCGAGCTGGCCGCCGATCAGCTTCAGCAGCGTCGACTTGCCGCTGCCGCTGCCGCCGAGGATCGCGACCACCTTGCCGCGCGGGATCTTCAGCGACAAGCCGCGGAAGATCGCCAGATCCCCATAGGAGAAATGCAGGTCCGAGACTTCGACCAGGTTGTCCGTGTCAGCCACCGATCACCGCAGGCGGGTCGCCAAGCCGCTATCGTAGCGCAGCGGTGCTCGCGGGCGGCGGCGCTACGCACCCCGCAGCGCCCGCTCCAGGTTGTCGATCAGCGCGCGCGTGCCCTGCTCGCGGCTGGCCTGTCCGTCCTTGCCGCTGTCGAGGTACGCGCCCTGCTCGGTGAGGATCAGGCGCGTGCCCGGCTTGCCGTCCACCCTGGCGGGCTCGAACTCGATCGTCGCGAGCGACACCGAGATCTTGCGGTCGTTCACGTACATGTTGTAGCTGTAGACGATGCGCCGGTCCGGCAAGATATCCTGGTAGACGGCGTGGAAGTCCGACGTCCGGCCGTCGTTCCACTCCCCGCGCAGGCGCTCCTTGCCGCCGACCCTGAAGTCCTGCTCGCGCGCGACCTCCTTCGCAAGGTGCGCCGGCGCCGCGAACCACTGCGCCTTCGCCTTCGGGTCTCCCCAGGCGGCGAAGACGCGCGCCGGCGCGTACGGAAACTCGCGCTCGATCGCGAACGTGCCGTGGCTGACCGTGCGCTCGCTCATGCCGGCGCCAGCACGATGACCATCCACGACACCCCGAAGCGGTCGGCGACCATGCCGAAGCGCGGCGAGAAGAAGGTCTTCGAGAGCGGCATCCGCACCTGCCCGCCCTTGCCGAGCGCGGCGAACAGCCGATCCGCCTCGGCCTCGTTCGCGGCGTTGACCGACAGCGAGAAGCCCTTGAACTCGGGCTTGCCGCCGGCCATGCCGTCCGAGCACATCACCACCGTCTCGCCGATGCGCATGGCGGCGTGCACGACCTTGTTCTCGGACCCCGGCGGGCACATGCCGGGCTGCGGGTCGGGGTTGTCCTTGAAGCGCATCAGCGTGTCGACCTTGGCGCCGAGCGCGCCCTTGTAGAACTCGATGGCCTCTTCGCAACGGCCGTCGAAAAACAGGTAGGGCTGGGTCTGCATGGTCTCTCCTTGTCTTGGTCGAGCGTCGCGGCCGGCGGCTATCCGGGAATGTCCGGCTCGACGAGCCTCGCCAGGCCCGCGAGCGACTCCTGCCAGCCGAGGTAGCACATCTCCACCGGGATCGCGTCGGGAATGCCCTCCTGGACGATGCCCAGGTCGGTGCCGCAGGAAACCGCCTTCAACGCGACCGTGACCTGCAGGGTTCCGGGCAGATTCGGATCGTCGAACTTGTCGGTGTAGCGGATCAGCGCCCCGGGAACCAGCTCCAGGTATTCGCCGCCGAAGGAATGGCTCGTCCCAGTGCCGAAGTTCGTGAACGACATCCGGAACGTTCCGCCGACCCGGGCGTCCATGTGATGGACCGTGCAGGTGAAGCCGTCGGGCGGAATCCACTTCGCCATCGCCGCGGCCTCGAGGAAGGCGCGGTAGACCTTCGCGGGCGGCGCGCGCAGGACGCGATGCAGGCGAACCGTATTGGCCATGTCACCGTTCCCCTGCCAGGAAGCGGCCGAGCTTGTCGAAGGTGCCGCTCCAGCCGCGCTTGTGGTTGTCGCGCACGGTCGCGTCGAAGAAGCGCTCCTGGCGGAACTCGAAATCGGTGCCGCCGCGCGCGGCGCGCAGCGTGATTGTCACCAGCGACTCGCGCTCGGGCGTCGTGCGCGGCCAGGTCCAGGTGAAGACCAGCCTGCGCCCGGGCACCACCTCGCGGTAGACGCCGGCGCACTCGTGCTCGTTGCCGTCGGCGCCGCCGAAGCAGATGCGGTAGCTGCCGCCGACGCGGACGTCGAGCTCGGCGCGCGACACGTTCTGCGGCCCGTCGGGGCCGAACCAGCGCCCTATCGCTTCCGGCTCGGTCCAGGCGCGCCAGACTTTTTCCGGCGCGACCGGGTAGTGGCGCTCGAGGGTGAGCGAGGGCTTGTCTGCGGTGCGAACTTGCTCGATTTCCATGACTGCAGTTCCTCCTGCTGATAGAGAAAGCGCCCGAGGGCGTCCAGCTTGTCGCTCCAGAACTTCCGGTAGTGCGCGATCCAGCCGGCCGCGTCCTTCATCGGCTCGGCCTGCAGCTCGCAGCTCACCACCCGGCCTGCCTTGGTGCGGGCGACCAGCCCCGCGTCCTCGAGCACTCGCAGGTGCTTGAGGAAGCCGGGCAGCGACATGTCGTGCGGCCGCGCCAGCTCGGTCACCGCCCGTCCGCCCTCGGCGAGCGAAGCGAGCACCGCCCGCCGCGTCGAGTCGGCGAGTGCGGCGAAGACCGCGTCGAGCTGCTCGTCCGAATACTTAACCATGTGGTTCAGTATCAGCCGCGGCGCCGCGCTTGTCAAGCGTTCGGCACAATGCCGGGGTGGCGGAAGACGGCAAGCGGCCCTTCGAAGGCCTGACCCCCGACGCGGTTCTCGATGCGCTGGAAAGTGCCGGGCTGCGAGGCGACGGCCGCCTGCTGGCGCTCAACAGCTACGAGAATCGCGTCTACCAGGCCAGCCTCGAGGACGGCGACCCGAGGGCGGAAGGCTCGGCGCCTTCCGTGGTGGTCGCCAAGTTCTACCGCCCGTCGCGCTGGAGCGACGGCCAGATCCTGGAGGAGCATGCGTTCGCGCTCGCGCTCGCCGGGAGCGAGATACCGGCCGTCGCCCCGATCGCGATCCGGGGCGAGACCCTGCATCGGCACGCCGGATACCGCTTCGCGGTGTACCCGCGCCGCGGCGGCCGGCCGCCCGAGCTGGAGGACCCGAAGGTGCTGGAGTGGATCGGGCGCTTCCTCGGCCGCATCCACGCCGTGGGCGCGGCGGCGCCGTTTCGCCAGCGGCCGTCGCTAGATGCGCGCACATTCGGCGCCGAGCCCAGGGAATGGCTGCTCGCCTCCGGCCTCATTCCCCAGGACCTCGGGGAGGTGTGGGACGGCGTGTCGCGGCAGGCCCTGGAGAAGGTCGAGAGCGCATTTGACGGCCCGGGCACCCGCGCCACCCTGCGCCTCCACGGCGACTGCCACGTCGGCAATATTCTCTGGACCGACGAGGGCCCCCATTTCGTCGACCTGGACGACGCGCGCATGGGACCCGCCGTCCAGGACCTGTGGATGCTGCTGCCGGGAGAGCGCGAGGCGGCGCAGCGCAGCCTGCAGGCGCTGCTCGACGGCTATCGCCGGTTCCGCGACTTCGACCCGGCTGAACTGCGGCTGATCGAGCCGCTGCGCACCCTGCGCCTGCTGCACTACTCGTCCTGGCTCGCGCGCCGGTGGGACGACCCGGCGTTTCCCGCGGCGTTCCCCTGGTTCGGCACCTCGCGCTACTGGCAGGACCGCATCCTCGAGTTGCGCGAGCAGACCGCGGCGATGGACGAGCCCCCGCTCGCCGCCTGAAAAACAGGGTCGGGCCACGTTTTTTGCCGCTGGCGCGGGGACCCGCTCAGCCCGGCAGGTCGTCGAGCGCGCCCTCGAGGTGGGCGATGTCCGCCCACGACACGATGCGCCAGCCCCGCGGCGCCGCCTCGACGCGGTTCAGCCCCGCGTTCGGGATGGCGAAATCGCGATGCGCGGCGACCGGCATCCCGGTGACGAAGCGATAGATCTCGTCGAGCACGCCGCCGTGCGTGAAGACGAGCACGTCCTCGCCCGGGTGGCGCGCGGCGATCTCGCCGACGACGCGGCGCGAGCGCTCGCCGAAGCCGGCCAGGCTCTCGCCGCTGCGGAAGCGGAAATCCGGGTCGCGCCGCTCGAAGCGCGCGTAGTCCTCGGGGAACTTCGCCTTCACCTCGGCGTAGGTCAGGGTCTCGAAGATGCCGTAGTGGCGCTCGCGCAGGCCCCGCTCCGGCACCACCGGCATCGCCAGCCGCCGCGCCGCGGGCTCCGCCGTCTGCCGCGCCCGGCCGAGGTCGCTGGAATAGATCGCGGCGAAGCGCGCCCCGGCGAGCGCGCGCGCCACCGCCTCGGCCTGGCGCAGGCCCAACTCGTTCAGCGGCACGTCGAGCTGGCCCTGCACGCGGTGCTCCGCGTTCCAGGCCGTCTCGCCGTGGCGGACGATGCAAAGGCGCGTCACCGTCGCATCGTCTAGGCGCGCCGGGCGCGCTCGCGCGCCCGGGCCGGCGACTCGAGGCGCACGGCGAGCGCCGCCTTGCGATCCACGGCATGCGGCTGCTTCGCGTCGGGCGGCGGCATCGCCGCCGCCGGGTAATACGCGATCTGCTGCGCCTTCGGCGGCCGGCCGGGCGACAGCCCGCGGCGGTTGGTCCCCTTCGGCGCAACCACCCGGCCGTCCACGATCTCGAGGTCGGTCCACCACGTCTTGGCCGGGTTGATCGAGCCGTTGCCGATGGCGTCGTCGAGCCGCACGATCCAGGCGCGCGTGAACGGCAGCCGGATCGCCGCCCAGAGGAAGGCGCGGTGCGCCAGCAGGCCCTCGTGGTTGTAGGGGCAGGTCTTCATGCAGCGGCCGCACGCCGAGCCGTGCGGATTGGTGACGCGATAGCGCGTGCAGCGCTCGACGTCGGGCTTCCACATCTCGTAGCCGTTGAACATCACCTTGTCGCCGAGCGGGATCGCGCTGCAGGGGCATTCGCGCGCGCACTTGAGGCACTTCGAGCACGTGTCCTGGAGGCCGAAGTCGATCGGCGCGTCCCGCTCCAGCGGCAGGTCGGTGGTGACCACCGCGCTCTTGAAGCGCGGCCCGACGAAGGGATTGAGCACCAACTCGCCGATGCGCGACAGCTCTCCCAGCCCCGCCAGCAGCACCAGCGGCAGTTGCAGCACGTCGGAGTCGGCGTTGGTCTGCGAGCGCGCGCTCCAGCCGAGCGAGCGGATGAACGCCGCCACCACGCCGCAGATCTCGCCGCCGCGCATGTAGGCGCGCATCGACTGCGCGCCCGAGATCCAGTCGTCGCCCGAGGCGCCCTCCATGGTCTCGAATCCCTGGTCGACCAGCATCACCACCGCGCTCGCGTGGTAGGGCTCGATCGGGCGGCCGTCGTCGTGGTGCGAGTACCAGCAGTAGCGCTTCGCCTCGCAGGCGCCGGCCATGTCGGCCCCGAGGTAGTACATCAGCGCCTTGACCGCCCTGGCGTTTGCGTCCGGGTTCATCCTTTCGTCCCGGACCCGCGGACCCGCTTCCCCGCCCTGCAGCGGCACCATGGCGCGGATCAGCTTCACGTAGGCGTCGGCGATCGGCGTCTTGTAGGCGAAGCGCCAGCGCTCGCGCTGCGCCTTCTCGCCGAGATCGCCGCTCAGCGCCCGCGTGAAGAAATTGGCGCGCTTCGGCACCCGCGGCACCTCGTCTTCCAGGATGAGCGTGGTGGTCTCGGCGACGCGGCGGATCTTCTCCATCGGGAAGCGGCTGCCGTGAGAGGGGCGCCGCGACGCGAGGCGCCGCTCCCACCAGGTCTCGGTGCCGCCGGCCCCGAGCCACCAGCCGGCGCCGCCTTCCAGCAGCCCGCGCTTCCCGGCGAGGGGCCGGTCGGCGGCGAGCGGCTCGGACGTGGTCACGATGCAGGAGGCGAAGCGCCGGCCGATGAACGGCGCACCGCCGTCCGCGTAGGCCAGGCCCGCCGCGGCGAGGACGGCGGCGTGGCACACGTCCGTGCGCTCGCGCGTGTGCGCGGTAGCCTCGAACCCGAGGCGCCGCAGGAACGCCGCCGAGATCATCGCGATCTCGGCCGCGCGCAGCAGCGCGCAGTCGTACTCGCTGCCGCGCACCCACTCCGCGGCGAGGTTGCCCGCCTCGGGATCGCGGCCGAACTCGACCACGATGGCGAGCGCGTAGCGATGCCCGGGCAGCGGCGCCGCGGTCCACGCCGCGGCGGGAATCTCGCAGCAGGCGGCGAGCGAGGCGTCGAGGAAGTAGCAGTTCGCCTTCAGCTCGTCCGCGAGCCGTTGCGGATCGGGCGGGTACGGCGCGCGCTCGGACGCCGGCGCCTCGGCGCGGAACTGCTCGAACAGCGCCACATACTGGTTGACGATGCGTCCGAGCGGCGTCGCGCTCGGCGGCGGGAAGGCGTCGCGCAGGCCGGCGCCATCGGGCATCGCCGCCGCCCGCGGCAGGCGCTCGAGCGGGAACGGCCCGAGGTGGACCGGACGGTCGCGATTCGAAAAAATCCTCACTCGGGCAAGGCTAACATGGCGAAAACTTCTCAAAAGGAGCGGCTCGTGAAATGGTTCGGTCTGGAAGGAAAGGTGGCGGTCGTCACGGGCGGCAACGGCGGCATCGGCCTCGGCATGGCGCGCGGCCTGGCCGCCGCGGGCGCCAAGGTGGTCGTCGCCGGCAGAAACGCGCACAAGAACGCCGCCGCGGCGAAGGAGATCGGCGGCGTCGCGATCGCCGCCGACCTGCTGCAGGAATCCGATTGCAGGAAGCTGATGCGGGAAAGCACGAGGCAGCTCGGCCGCCTCGACATCCTGGTGAACAACGCCGGCATCAACATCCGCAAGCAGCCGCAGGAATACACGCTCGAGGAGTGGCACCGGGTGCTCGACTCGAACCTCACCAGCGCTTTCGCCTGCTCGCAGGCCGCCTACCCCGAGATGGCGAAGGCGGGCGGCGGCAAGATCGTCAACATCGGCTCGATGATGTCCATCTTCGGCGCGTCGTTCACGGCGCCCTACGCCGCCTCCAAGGGCGGCATCGTGCAGCTGACGCGCGCGCTGGCCTGCGCCTGGGCGAAGGACAACATCCAGGTGAACGCGGTGCTGCCCGGCTGGATCGACACCGACCTCACGAAGCGGGCCCGGGAGCAGGTCGCCGGCCTGCACGAGCGCGTGCTCGCGCGCACGCCCGCCGGCCGCTGGGGCGAGCCGGACGACTTCGCCGGCATCGCGGTATTCCTCGCCAGCCGTGCCTCGGACTTCCTCACCGGCACCGCGATCCCGGTGGACGGCGGCTACTCCGTCCAGGGCTGAAAACAGGGTCAGGCCGCGCTTTTCCGGCTACAGCCTCAGCATCCAGTACTCGCCCACCAGCCTCTTGCCGAAGCTGCGGTGCGGCTCGCGCCGCACCAGCCGGAACCCTTCGCGCTCGTATATGCGCCGCGCCGCGGCGAGGTGGCTCTGGGTCCACAGCACCACGCGCCGGAAGCCGGCGCGGCGCGCGAAGGCGAGGCAGGCGCGCGTGAGGCGCCGCCCGAGGCTCTCGCCGCGCGCCGAGGGGTGGATGATGAGCAGGCGCAGCTTCGCGGTCGTCCTCGATTGCGCTACGAGGAACACGGACCCGACGACCTCGCCGCCGCGTACCGCGATCCAGGCGCGCTCGCGCCTCGGATCGAAGCGCCTGCGGAACCCCGCGACGATCTCGGCGACCAGCGCCTCGAAGGTCGTGTCGTAGCCGAATTCGCGCGCGTACAGCTCGCCGTGCAGGGCCACGACGCGGCCGAGGTCGCCAGGCCGGGGGGCCCGCAGCCCGATCGGCGAAAAACGTGGTCTGACCCTGTTTTTCAGGGGCATCGGGGGAAGCGCCGCGCCCTGATCAGAGGCGGGTGAGGAGCGACCAGAGGCCGTCGCCGCCGGCGGCGGCGGCCTCGCGCCCCAGCCGCGCCTGCCAGTGCAGCTCGCTGCCGAACTCGTCGCGCCAGGACCAGAGGCGCCGCGTGCTGTAGTGGAGCACGTGCTCGCGCGTGAAGCCCATCGCGCCGTGCACCTGGTGCGCGATCTCGGCCGCCTTGCCCGCGGCTTCGCTGATGCGCGCCTTCGCCACCGCCACCGCGAACGCGTCCGCCGCGGTGCTCGAGGCCTCCACCGCTGCGTCGGCCGCGGCGCTCGAGGCGGCGACGTGCGCCGCGAGCTGCGCCAGCATGTGCTGCACCGCCTGGAACTTGCCGATCGGCCGCCCGAACTGGACGCGCTCGTTGGCGTAGGCGAGCGCGAGCTCGAGCGTGCGCTCGAGCGCTCCCGCCATCTGCACGCCGCGCGCGAGGGCGCCCTCGCGCATCAGGCGCTCGCGCGCCTCCTTCAGCGGCACCACTGCCTCCAGCCGCGCGCCGTCGAAGCGCAGCGTCGGACGCGGCTCGCCCGCGAGGTTTTTCTCCGGCTCGGAGCGGCCCTCCTTCGCCGCAACCAGCCCGACCCGGTCTTCGGCGGCGACCAGCACG
>Ga0335083_10008680_pt1 | contig 12389 bp, 10 predicted proteins | sample Lox_Sample_42_FD_206716 | JGI IMG/M metagenome (GOLD analysis project Ga0335083, IMG submission 206716) | Soil microbial communities from Loxahatchee National Wildlife Refuge, Florida, United States - Lox_Sample_4.2 | ecosystem: Environmental > Terrestrial > Soil > Wetlands | place: USA... | reverse complement strand
TGCGGCGTCACCAGTTCGGCCCACCGTGCGGCCGTCTCCAGGTCGGGGGCGTCCAGCGCGACGGCCACTGGCGCGGGCGTGGTCACGGTCACACTCCTCCCTTGCGTAGGGTCAATGCGCTGCTTATTGCCGTTTTGCTTACATTGTGCCAGCTAGGCACGCCAGGCCAGTCCTCTGGGCGTCCGGCCGTGCGCCTGGCCGACCACGTCGGCGGCCCGGTCCACACCGAGCGCCGCCAGTTCCTCCTCCAGTTCCCTCAGCACGCGCGAGCAGGCCGAAGGGTCGTGGATGATCTCCGTGCCCACCGCGATCATGGAGGCGCCCGCGAGCAGCAGTTCCAGGGCGTCCCGGCCGGTCCGTACGCCGCCCGAGCCGATGATCGGCACGGCGGGGAACGCGGCCCTGACCTGCCACACGCAGCGCACCGCGACCGGCCTGATGGCCGGGCCTGACAGGCCGCCGTACGTGCCGGCCAGCACCGGGCGCATGGTAGACGGGTCGATGGCCATGCCGAGCAGCGTGTTGACCAGCGACAGGCCGTCGGCCCCGGCCGCGACGCAGGCGCTGGCCACGGCCACGATGTCGGTGACATCCGGGGACAGCTTGGCGAATACGGGAATGTCGTACCGGGCGCCGCCCCGCACCGCGGCGATCACGCTGCCGGCCCGCTGCGGGTCGAGCGCGAACGGCTCCCCCGCGGCCTCGGCGTTGGGGCAGGCGAGGTTGACCTCGATGGCCGACACCCCGGCCGCGTCGGACAGCCGGGCGGCGAGCGCGGCGTACTCGCGGATGGTCTGCCCGGCGATCGAGACCACCACCCGGGCGCCCCGGGACAGCAGCCACGGCAGGTCCCGTTGCAGGAACGCGTCCACGCCCGGGCCCTGGAGGCCCACCGAGTTCAGCAGGCCGCTGGGCGTCTCGGCCAGCCGCGGGGCGGGGTTGCCGGTATGCGGCTCGGTCATAATCGACTTGCTGATCAGCGCGCCGACCCTGGCCACGTCGATGAACTGGGCGAGCTCGCGCCCGGCGCCCGCGCAGCCGGACGCGGACAGGATCAGGTTGGGCAGGTCGGCCTGGCCAAGCCTGGCCCTCATGTCAGCCGGCATAGGTCTGCCGTTCCGGCGCTCGCGCTGGATTCCACCCAGGCGCGCCCAGCGCGTCAAAAGGGATCGTGCCCATGTCGTCCCAGCGGACCAGGTCGGCGCGGAACACCGGGCCGTCCACGCAGGAGCGGACTATCCGGGTTATCCCGTCGGTGCCGGTGACCGGCAGCACGCATCCCATGCACACCCCGGTCCCGCACGCCATCGGTACGTCCACCGAGGCCTGCACCGGGATGTCGTACCGGCCGGCGATCGCGGCGACCTCGCGCAGCACCGGGACGGGCGCGCACGCGTAGATCACGTCGGTGCGCGCCTCGCGGATGATCTGCTCCATCAGGCCGGTCACCTGGCCGCGCGCGCCGAACGAGCCGTCGGTGGTCGCGACCGCCGCGCTGCGCCCGTTCCGCCGGGCGGTCAGCGCACCGAACACCCGGTCCGCGCTCTCGCCGCCGAGCAGGTAGTCGATGCTGGAGCCGCGTTCCCGCAGCCGCGCCGCCAGCCCGAACAGCGGCGCGCTGCCGTAGCCGACGCCGATCAGCAGGCAACTCGACGGGTCCCTGGGGATGGGGAAGGGCCGACCGAGCGGTCCTACCGTGTCCAGCACGTCCCTGGCTCGCAGCGAGGCCAGCCAGCGGGTGCCGGGGCCGCGGGCCTCGAACACGATCTCCACCGTGCCGCCGTGGTCCGGGCGCACGTCGTGGACCGCGAAGGCGCGGCGGCCGAGCATGGAGGTCTCCGGGCCGCCGACCGCGATCGTGACAAACTGACCCGGCCGGAACCTGGTGGCGATGGCGGGCGCGACCAGGGTCAGCGCGTGGTATGCGTCAACCCGCCGCAGTGTCAGCACGGTCCCCCGGATCTGTACAGGCATCTAGGTCCCCGCGGCCCCCGCGAGCAGCGCGGCATGCTCCTGGAGGGACCGGACGCCGACCTCGCCGCGGATGATGGCCTCGATGCCGTGCACGGCGGCGGCGAGTCCGGCGGCCGTGGTGACGCAGGGGATGCCGCGGCGGACCGCGGCGGTGCGGATCTCATAGCCGTCGAGGCGCGGGCCTGACTGCCCAGGGCTGCCAAACGGCGTATTCACGATCAGGTCCACCTCGCCGGCGAGTATCCGCGTCACCACGGTTGGCTCGCCGTCGGGTCCGGGTCCGTCACCGTGCTTTCGCACGATCTTGGCACGAACCCCGTTGCGGCGCAGCACCTCCGCCGTTCCCTCGGTGGCCCAGATCTCGAAACCAAGGTCGGCGAGGCGCTTGACCGGGAAGATCATCGACCGCTTGTCCCGGTTGGCCACCGAGACGAACGCCCGTCCCTGCACCGGCAGCGACCCGTACACCGCCGCCTGGGCTTTCGCGTAGGCGGTGCCGAACACCACGTCGATGCCCATGACCTCGCCGGTCGAGCGCATCTCGGGGCCGAGCACGGTGTCCACGCCCTGCCCGGCCAGATCGCGGAACCGCCCGAACGGCAGCACGGCTTCCTTCACCGCCACCGGCGCGTCCAGCGGCAGCTCGCCGCCGTCCCCGGCGGCCCGCAGCATCCCCTCCGCGCGCAGCTCGGCGACGGTGGCGCCGAGCATGATCCGGGCTGCCGCCTTGGCCAGCGGGACCGCGGTGGCCTTGGACACGAACGGGACCGTGCGCGACGCCCGGGGATTGGCCTCGAGCACGTACAGCACTCCCCCGGCCAGCGCGTACTGGACGTTCAGGAGGCCGCGCACGCCCACCCCGGCGGCGATGCCCTCGGTGGCCGCGCGGATCTGCGTGATGTCACTACGCCCGAGGGTGATCGGCGGCAGCGCGCAGGCGGAGTCGCCCGAGTGGATGCCCGCCTCCTCGATGTGCTCCATGACCCCGCCGAGGTAGAGCTCGTCCCCGTCGTAGAGCGCGTCGACGTCGATCTCGATCGCGTCGTCGAGGAACTTGTCGATCAGCACGGGGTGGCCGGGGCTCACCTCGGTCGCCCTGGACATGTAGGAGCGCAGCGTGGCGTCGTCGTAGACGATCTCCATACCGCGGCCGCCGAGCACATAGGAGGGCCGGACCAGGACCGGGTAACCGATCTCCCCGGCGATCAGGACCGCCTCGTCCTGCGAGATGGCGGTCCCGTTCCGCGGCGCGCTCAGCCCGGCTTCGGTCAGCACCCGGGCGAACGCGCCCCGGTCCTCGGCCAGGTGGATCGCCTCCGGGCTGGTGCCCACGACGGGGACCCCGGCCGCGGCCAGCGCCCGGGAAAGGCCGAGCGGGGTCTGCCCGCCGAGCTGCACGATCACGCCCGCCACCGGGCCGCTCTGCTGTTCCGCCCGGACCACCTCGAGCACGTCCTCCAGGGTGAGCGGCTCGAAGTACAGCCGGCCGGAGGTGTCGTAGTCGGTGGAGACGGTCTCCGGGTTGCAGTTGACCATCACCGTCTCGTAGCCCGCGTCGGCCAGCGCGAACGAGGCGTGCACGCACGCGTAGTCGAACTCGATGCCCTGCCCGATCCGGTTCGGGCCGCTGCCGAGGATGATCACCTTGGGGGTACTGCCCTCCGGCACCTCGGTCTCGTCGTCGTAGGTCGAGTACAGGTACGGGGTGCGGGCCGCGAACTCGGCGGCGCAGGTGTCCACCGCGTGGTACACCGGGCGCACGCCGAGGGCCCAGCGCACCTCGCGGATCACGGTCTCCGTGCTGCCGCGCAGGTCGGCGACCTGGCTGTCGGAGAAGCCGTTCTGCTTCGCCCGGCGCAGTGTGTCCGCGTCCAGGGCAGGCGCGGCCGCCGTCGCTTGCGCGATTTCCTCGATGTGCTGGATCTGCTCGATGAACCAGGGATCGATGCCGGTGACGGCGGCGACGTCGCCGGCGCCGACGCCGGCCCGCAGCGCCTGGTGAATCGTGGACAGCCGCCCGTCGTGGGGGGTGGCCGCCGCCCGCAGCAGCCCGTCCGCGTCCCCGGGGGCATTTTTCCAGACGAACGACCCGGCGCTCTCCAGGCTCCTCAGGGCTTTCTGCAGTGCCTCGGGGAAGCTCCGGCCGATGGCCATCGCCTCGCCGACGCTCTTCATGTGGGTGGTGAGCGCGGTGTCCGCGCCGGGGAACTTCTCGAACGCGAACCGCGGGACCTTCACCACCACGTAGTCGAGCGCGGGCTCGAAGCAGGCGGGGGTCTGCCCGGTGATGTCGTTCGGGATCTCGTCGAGGGTGTAGCCGATGGCCAGCCGGGCCGCGATCTTGGCGATCGGGAACCCGGTGGCCTTGGAGGCGAGCGCGCTGCTGCGCGAGACGCGCGGGTTCATCTCGATCACGACCATCCGGCCGGTGCGCGGCTCCACGGCGAACTGGATGTTGCAGCCGCCGGTGTCCACCCCGACCGCCCGCATGATCGCGATCGCGGTGTCGCGCATCCGCTGGTACTCGCGGTCGGTCAGCGTCATCGCCGGGGCGACGGTGACCGAATCGCCGGTGTGCACGCCCATCGGGTCGATGTTCTCGATCGAGCAGACCACGACCACGTTGTCGGCCTGGTCGCGCATCAGCTCGAGCTCGAACTCCTTCCAGCCGAGGATGCTCTCCTCGAGCAGAACCTCGTGGGTCGGGCTGGCGTCCAGGCCGGTCCCGGCGATCCGGCGCAGGTCCTGCTCGGTGTGCGCGATTCCGGATCCCAGGCCGCCGAGCGTGAAGCTCGGACGGATCACGACCGGGTAGCCGAGTTCACCGGTGGTGGCGAGGCACTCGTCCAGGGTGCGGCAGATCGTGCTCCTGGGCACCTCGGCGCCGAGTCCGGTGACGATCTCCTTGAAGCGCTCGCGGTCCTCGCCGGCCCGGATCGCGTCGATGTTCGCGCCGATCAGCTCGACGTTGTACTTGGCCAGCACGCCCTGGTCGTGCAGGGCGACGGCCGCGTTCAGCGCGGTCTGGCCGCCCAGGGTGGGCAGCACGGCGTCCGGGCGCTGGATGGCGATGACCTTCTCCAGCGTCTCGGTGGTGATCGGCTCGACGTAGGTGGCGTCGGCGAACTCGGGGTCGGTCATGATGGTCGCCGGGTTGGAGTTGACCAGGCTGACCCTTATGCCCTCTTGCTTGAGCACCCGGCAGGCCTGGGTGCCCGAGTAGTCGAACTCGCAGCCCTGCCCGATCACGATCGGGCCGGACCCGATCACCAGCACCGACGTCAGGTCCTCACGCCTCGGCACGATTCACTCCCTGCTCAAGTAGCGTGCGGAACTGGTCGAAGTGGTCAGCGGCGTCGTGCGGGCCCGGAGCGGCTTCCGGGTGGTACTGCACGCTGAACACCGGACGGTCGAGCAGGCGCAGGCCCTCGACCACGCCGTCGTTGAGGTTGACGTGGCTGACGACCGCCGGGCCGTAGGGGGTCTCGAACGGCTCGCTGGGTTTCCCCTCAGCCGGGAGGGCGGCGGCGAAGCCGTGGTTGTGGCTGGTGATGTAGACGCGGCCAGTGGCCAGGTCCTGCACCGGCTGGTTCACGCCGCGGTGGCCGTACCGGAGCTTATAGGTGCCCAGGCCGAGGGCCCGGGCCAGGATCTGGCTGCCCAGGCAGATGCCGAACACCGGGACCCCGGCGTCGAGCACCCCGCGCATCGCGTCGACCGCGTAGGTGGCCGCGGCCGGGTCGCCGGGGCCGTTGCTGAAGAAGACGCCGTCCGGCGAGGCGGCCAGGATCTGCTCCGCGGTCGTGGTGGCCGGGACGACCAGGACCTCGCAACCCCTGGCCGCGAGATTCCGCGGCGTGGACGCCTTGATGCCCAGGTCCACGGCGACCACGCGGTGCCTGGCCGTTCCCTCGGCCGGCACTGTATACGGCTCCGGCGTGCTCACGACCCGGGCCAGGTCGGCCCCGGTCATCTCCGGGCTGGCGAGCACCCGCTCGAGCAGCTTGTCCGGGCTGGTCTCCACCGTGCTGATCGCGGCCCGCATGGCGCCCCGCTCGCGCACCCGCCTGGTCAGCAGCCTGGTGCCACGCACGGCGATGCCGGTCACGCCCTCGGCTTTCAGGTAAGCATCCAGGTCCCGGGTGGCGCGCCAGTTGGACGCCAGCCGGGCCGGCTCGCGGACCACGTACCCGCTGACCCACACCTGGCGGGACTCGGGGTCCTCCTCGTTGACCCCGGTGTTGCCGATGTGCGGCGCGGTCATCGCGACGATCTGACGGCAGTACGAGGGATCGGTCAGCGTCTCCTGGTATCCGGTCATCCCGGTGTTGAAGACCATCTCGCCGAAGGTCTCGCCCTCCGCCCCGAAGCCGGTGCCGCGCAGGGTGGTGCCGTCCTCCAGGACGAGCAGGGCAGGTGATGTCGTCGTCACGATCAGGTCAGCTTTCCGTCGAGCACGGTCGGGACGCCGCGCAGGAAGGTGGCCACCACCCGGCCGGGCAGTTCCAGGCCGGCGAACGGGGTGTTGCGGCTCTTGGACGCGCCGGCCGGCGTCACCGCCTCGGCCGGCGCCGCCGGGTCGTACAGGGTGAGGTTGGCGGGCGCGCCCGGCGCGAGCGGGACCCCCTGCCCGGCCAGCCGCCCGATCCTGGCCGGGCGGACGGACATCCGGTCGGCGACCCCGGCCCAGTCGAGCAGCCCGGTGTCCACCATCGCCCGCTGCACCACCCGCAACGCGGTCTCCAGGCCGGTCATGCCGAACGCCGCCTCGGACCACTCCGTTTCCTTGGCTTCCACCGGATGCGGGGCATGGTCGGTGGCCACGCAGTCGATGGTGCCGTCGGCGAGGGCACGCCTGAGCTCGGCCACGTCTTCGCCGGTGCGCAGCGGCGGGTTGACCTTGAACACCGGGTCGTAGCCGGCCGCGAGTTCGTCGGTCAGCAGCAGGTGGTGCGGCGTGACCTCGGCGGTGACCGGCCAGCCCTTGGACTTGGCCCAGCGGAGGATCTCCGCGGACCCGGCCGTGGAGACGTGGCAGACGTGCAGCGCCGAGCCGACGTGCGCAGCGAGCAGGCAGTCGCGCGCGATGATGCCTTCTTCGGCCACGGCAGGCCAGCCCGCCAGGCCCAGCCGGGCCGACATCTCGCCCTCGTTGAGCTGCGCGCCCTCGGTGAGCCGGGGATCCTGCGCGTGCTGCGCGATCACCCCGTCGAAGGCCTTGACGTACTCCAGGGCCCGGCGCATCAGCAGCGGGTCGGCGACGCACCGGCCGTCGTCGGAGAACACGCGGACCCGCGCGGCCGAATCCGCCATCGTGCCGAGCTCGGCCAGCCGGGTGCCGCCCAGGCCGATCGTGACGGCGCCGACCGGCTGGACATCGCAGTGGCCCGCGGCCCGGCCGAGCCGCCAGACCTGCTCGACCACCCCGGCGGTATCGGCCACCGGGTCGGTGTTGGCCATGGCGTGCACGGCGGTGAAGCCGCCGAGGGCCGCAGCCGCCGTCCCGGTCTGCACCGTCTCGGCGTCCTCACGGCCCGGCTCGCGCAGGTGCGTGTGCAGGTCGACCAGGCCGGGCAGGGCGATCAGGCCGTCCGCGTCGAGGGTTCTGGCGTCCGGATGCTCGGCGTTTGGGCCGATGTCCGTGATGGATCCGCCGCCGAGCAGGAGGCTGGTCGGCCCTTCACCGCCGGGGATCGTAACGCCCTTGATCAGCCAGCTGTCGTGGTCCGTCATCAGGCCTCCCCCGTGGCCGGGAACTCCGTGCCGCCGAGCAGCAGGTACAGGACCGCCATGCGGGTGGTGACGCCGTTGGCGACCTGTTCCACGATCGTCGAGCGAACCGAATCCGCTACCTCCGCCGCGATCTCGACTCCTCTGTTCATCGGCCCGGGGTGCATGACGATGGCGTGCCCGGGCAGCCGCGCCATCCGTTCGGCATCAAGCCCGTAGCGGCGGCTGTACTCGCGCACGCTCGGGAAGTATGCGGCGTTCATCCGCTCCTGCTGGACCCGGAGCATCATCACCACGTCGCTCTTGGGCAGCTCGCTATCCAGCTCGTAGCTGACCGCGCAGGGCCAGCTGCCGACGGCGAGCGGCAGCAGCGTCGGCGGGGCGGCCAGGGTCACCTCGGCGCCGAGGGTGCTGAGCAGCAGCACGTTGGAGCGGGCCACCCGGCTGTGCAGCACGTCCCCGACGATCGTCACCCGCAGGCCGTCGAGGCCGGCGCCGCGCGCTTGCGGTCCTTTGAGCCTACGCCGGATGGTGAACGCGTCCAGCAGGGCCTGGGTGGGATGCTCGTGGGTGCCGTCCCCGGCGTTCAGCACGCTGCCGCGCACCCAGCCGGCCAGCCGGTGCGCCGCGCCGGACGCCCCGTGCCTGATGACCACCGCGTCCGCCCCCATCGCCTCCAGCGTCAGCGCGGTGTCCTTGAGGCTCTCCCCCTTGGCGACGCTCGACCCCTTCGCCGAGAAGTTGATCACGTCGGCGGAGAGCCGCTTGGCCGCGGCCTCGAACGAGATCCTGGTCCTGGTGGAGTCCTCGTAGAAGAGGTTGACCACGGTGCGCCCGCGCAGCGTGGGCAGCTTCTTGATCGGGCGGTCGGCCAGCTGGGCCAGTTCCTCAGCGGTGTCGAGGATGAGCAGCGCGTCGGCCCGGCTCAGGTCGGCGGCGGAGATCAGATGGCGCTTCATGGTGCTACCTCCCCTCGTCGCTGATGGTCACGCTGTCCTGCCCGTCTACCTCGGTCAGCAGGACATGCACCACCTCGCGCTGCGAGGTCGGCAGGTTCTTGCCCACGTAGTCGGCCCGGATCGGGAGTTCGCGGTGGCCGCGGTCGACCAGGACCGCGAGCTGGACCGCCCGCGGGCGGCCCAGGTCGTTCAGCGCGTCGAGCGCGGCGCGCACCGTGCGGCCCGAGTACAGCACGTCGTCGACCAGGACGACGGTCTTGCCGTCCACGCCGCCGGGCGGGAGGTCGGTGCGGCCCAGCGCGCGGGCCGGATGCAGCCGCAGGTCATCGCGGTGCATAGTCACATCGAGGGAGCCGCAGGGCACGTCGAGGCCCTCGAACTCACCGATACGGGCGGCGAGGCGTCGCGCCAGCGGCACCCCGCGCGTGGGGATGCCGAGCAAGATGACCTCGTCGCCGCCGTGCGTCCGTTCCAGGATCTCGTGAGCGATCCTGGTCAGCGACCGCCTGATCTCCTCGGCATCGAGGACTGCGAGGCCATCACGCCCCGCGACCGGACTGCTGGCCGCACACATAGAACGGACCTCCTTTCCCGCCTCTCCGGACGGTCCTTAAAGGATGTCTACGGTGACGATCATACGGGGAGTTACCGGTAACACCGGTCGCATTGCCCCTACCGGCGAGTCATGTGATTTACGTCACACCGGACGTATCGCGATAGAACATGACGAGAGTTGGCTATGTGGTCGCAACAGGCCCACAGCGACGGGAAACCTGATGTCAGCTGGGTTCTGGCCGGCCGGCGGAGGGTACATAGTGATCCGGGAGAGCTAGCCGGTTACCGGCCGAGTTAAGCCAGTTTTTGCCATTCGGCTTGACCTTATAGCGCTCGCCGCCTACCGTCACTGAGCGTAACCGTTACCGTAAGCGACGACTGGCCGGGGAACCGAGGAAAAGAATGCCATCTGAGTACGCCAAGACCCTTGGCGCGCGGCTGCGCGCCATCCGCACGCAGCAGGGCCTCTCGCTGCACGGAGTCGAAGAGAAGTCTCGTGGCCGCTGGAAGGCCGTCGTGGTGGGCTCGTACGAGCGCGGCGACCGGTCGGTTACGGTCCAGAAGCTCGCCGAGCTGGCCGAGTTCTACGGGGTTCCGGTGTCCGAGTTGCTGCCGGGCGACTCAGCCCCCACGCCGCTGGTGCCCACGCCCAAGCTCGTCATCGACCTCGAGCGGATGGGCCAGCTGCCCAAGGACAAGGTCGGCCCGCTCGCCCGCTACGTCGCGACCATCCAGAGCCAGCGCGGCGACTACAACGGCCGTGTCCTCTCCGTCCGGCACGAGGACCTGCGCTCCCTCGCGGTCATCTACGACAAGTCCCCCGCCGACCTCACCGAGGAACTCATCAGCTGGGGCGTACTCGACGCCGATGCGCGCGGTGCGATGGAAGGGTTCTGACTTGTTAGCCTGCCGGCCTCAGCGGGAGCGGAGACTGCACCTCGACGCCTAGTGCGGTCTCCGCCAGTGACAGGAAGGTCTCCGCATCCCGCAGCAGGTCATCGGCCTCACGCGCCGACGCGGCGCGGGGCAGCCCCGCCTCGGCGGCGGCGCGCTTGCCCGCTCCGGCCGCGAAGTAGGCGGCCCATTCGGTCAGGGCGGGCTCCACCTGAGGCAGCAGTTCCCAGACGCTGTGCGGCTTCCGGCGTCGCGACCGCGGTTCCCCTCGCGCCGCCACCACTGCCGCCGCGGCTCGCAGCGCCGCTAGGTGCGCCGTGACGTACCGGGCACCAGGCGCCGACTCGTCCGCCGCTTCCGCGAGCCCCCGCCGCGCGGACTGGAGCATGCTGAGCACGGTCGGCGCCACTCCAGGATGCCGCGGGCTCACACCCAGACCTATCCGCATCTCCGCTGCGTTCGCCATCGCTCTTCATCTCCTTCTCTGGCCGGTGAGGTGAGAGACTCCCCCGCACCTCATCTGGCCGGTGCTGCTCCATCTATTCGAACCTAAATTCGTTCGAATGTCCAGTCGTCTTCGATGTCTGTTCGAAGATAGCGCGCGGGTCTGACATTTTCGGGTTCGCGGCCCGCCCGCGGGCGGCTCGTCGCTGCGCTGCAGAACCCGGGTGGTCTCTCGTGTCTCTGACCAGGCACGATCGGATGCGGGTGAGGTCCGGCCTCGGGAGGATTCAGGTGAGAGTGGCTCTCCGGGGGATCTATGACGTAGAGGGCCACTCTCACCTGAACCGGATGGAGGTGGGCACGGGTCCGGTGGGGGTGATGGTGCTATTGAGATATATGTGTCTGGGCGTGTGACGCCGGGGCGCTAGGGCCGGCAGCTCGGCGGCGGCGGCTCAAGGGCCGGCAGCTCGGCGGCGGCGGCTCGAGGGTGGGTGGCTCGGGGCTGGCAACTCAAGAGTGGCGGTTCGGAGGCCGGCGGCTCGGGGGTGGCGCTTGGGGCGCGGTTGGGGCAGGTGGGGACGCTAGGTCGCGCAGGGCGGTACCTGGTGTCCCGGGCATCACACAGATCTCAGAAGTTCCGGTCTGGTTCCCTCTCATGGCGGCTTGCCGGTTGGTGGTGGGGCTAGAACGGCTGCGGGACTCGGGTGGCAGGTAATGCTGGGCACGCGCGGGCGCCAGGTGGCGCGGGCGCGCGCGGTGCCAGGTCGCGTGGGCACGCGGGGCGGTCATAGCGCGTTGTACGGGGACGATGAGGATCGGGGATCATTTGCGCGCAACGCGAGTGTTTGTGCGAAGGGCACGCCTGGGCCGGTATTTTAATCGCGTGCCATCCCGCCTTCCCGCCACCAATGACGGGAGAGGGAAGTCAATCGCCGCTGACCCGGACAGCGACAGCGGGGACGGCATGACCTGGGCGGAAGGCCCGGAGGACAGCATCGCTGGCGCGGGCGGCGCGTCCGGGGATGGCCAGGACAGCGGCGCGGCTATAGCTGGCAGCGCCACCGCAGAAACTGGCAGCGCCGCTGGAGATAACGCCGCTGGAGATAACAGGGTCGTCAGAGATAGCAGCGCCACCGGGGATGGCAGCGCCGGGAGAGAAACCGGGACGGAATTCCCGGCGGCCGATGTGGCCTTTCTGTCCGCTCCAGACCTTTCTGACGGGCCCGGTCAAGCGTCGCCAGGTGGCCGCGAGTCCCGGGCGGACAGCGCGGAGGCGGCCAGTCCGGACGGGAACAGCGCGGCCGGGAACAGCGCGGCCGGGAAGAACGCGGCCGGGAAGAACGCGGCCGGGAAGAACGCGGACAGGGAGAGCACGGCCGGGAAGAGCGCGGCTAAGCCCGCCGCAGCGGACGCCGAACCCCCTGCGGGTGAGTCGGGCCGGTGGTTCCGGCCGGCGGCGAACAAGACTGGGGTCCTGCCCCCTCCGGCGGACGAGACGCCCGGTGCGGGCGACACTGCGCCACGGCCTTCCGCCGCGGACAGGCCGGTGCCGCCGAACGGGCCGCCGCAGCCAGAAGCGAGCCGGGAAGCGGCCGCTACGAACCCGAGCCCAGGGGCGGGCCGGCCGGCAGCCGCCGCGAACTCGAGCCCGAGTCCAGAGGGGAACTGGCCGGGAGCCGTTACGAACCCGAACCCGAGGCCGGGGGCGGGCCGGTCGGCGGCCGCGGTGAGTTCGGGGGCGCAACCGGGTGGCGTGGGGCTGGCGCCGCCGCTGCGGCCGCTGCGGTGGTGGGACGAGACGGACTTCGCGCCGGAGCCGCCATCACCGCCATC
>Ga0335083_10008679_pt1 | contig 12390 bp, 12 predicted proteins | sample Lox_Sample_42_FD_206716 | JGI IMG/M metagenome (GOLD analysis project Ga0335083, IMG submission 206716) | Soil microbial communities from Loxahatchee National Wildlife Refuge, Florida, United States - Lox_Sample_4.2 | ecosystem: Environmental > Terrestrial > Soil > Wetlands | place: USA... | reverse complement strand
CCGCGCAGCGCGAAGCATACTTTGAGAACGCCGAGGCGGAAGTCGTCAAACTGACTCTATCCATCGCACGAAAGATCCTGCACCGAGAGAGTCAAATGGACCCGATGCTGCTGACCGGCGTTGTGCGGGTCGCGCTGGAGGGTCTCAATGAACAAACGCACGCACGCCTCCATACCCATCCGGACGAGGTCCGATCCTGGCGTGACTACTTTAGTCATGCCAGCGACATCCGGCCCGTTCCTGAAGTCCTGGGGGACCCTGCACTCTCTGCCGGGAATTGCAGGTTGGAAACGGATCTCGGCAGCACCCACATCAGCTTCGACACCCAGCTCAAGGAAATCGAACAGGGATTTCTCGACCTGCTAGATCAACGCCCGCGAGGGGCCTAGATGAACCAGGCCAGCCCGCTTGCGCCATTCTTCCGCCGTCTCGAAGATTTTTCGACGTTCCGTTGGACCGGCCGCGTCACGAAAGTCGTCGACTATCTTGTCGAATCGGAGGGGCCTTTCTGCTCCGTCGGTGAGGGTTGCGCGATCATCACTTCCGATGGGAGCGTCCACGCTGGAGAAATCGTCGGATTTCGTGGCCGCAACGTTCTGTCAATGCCGCTGGGACGCCCGATTGGGATTCGCTACGGAGACAGGATCGTCACTCGCGGTACCCAGCCCGCCATTCGCGTGGGACCGGGGTTGCTGGGCCGCGTGATTGACGGGACTGGCAAGCCTCTCGATTCCCACGGCTCCTATCGCGCCCGCGAATACTGGACCTTGCGCGGACATACGCGCGACCCCCTCGAACGGTCGATGATCCGTGAACCGCTCGGCTGCGGCATTCGCGCGATCGATGGAATGCTCACGTGCGGGCGCGGACAGCGCATGGGAATTTTCGGAGGCAGCGGAGTCGGGAAAAGCACGCTGGTAGGAATGATGACGCGCGGAACTTCAGCCGATCTCACCGTGCTTGCCTTGGTGGGTGAACGAGGCCGGGAGGCGCGCGAGTTTCTGGAAGACGCAATCGGCGAAGAGGGACTTGCGAGATCCGTGGTGGTGATCTCGACCTCGGATCAGCCGCCTTTGTCGCGAATTCGTGCCGCCCTCGCAGCAACGACGATTGCCGAGTACTTCGCCGCGCAGGGGAAACATGTCTTACTGGTGGTCGATTCGCTCACGCGCTTCGCAATGGCGCAGCGAGAAATCGGATTGGCAGCGGGCGAGCCGCCAACCGCGAAGGGCTACACTCCGTCTGTTTTCACGCTGCTGGCCCAGTTGCTCGAGCGCGCCGGCCATTTCGGCACGGGGAGCATCACGGGCTTCTATACGGTTCTGATGGAAGGCGACGATCAACAAGATCCGCTCGTGGATTCCGTGCGCGCCATATTGGACGGCCACATCGTGCTCGACCGTCGGCTCAGCGCCCAGGGCCACTACCCGCCGATCAACGTATTGGACAGCCTGAGCCGGTTGATGCCTGCTGTCTGCGCGGAGGACCACATGGCAAAGGCAAGGCGCCTGCGTAGCTTGCTCTCATCGTACGTTGCGTCGGAGGACTTGATTCGTGTGGGCGCATATCAGAAGGGAACCGACCCTTTGCTCGATCAAGCGGTGACGATGCTTCCTGAGTTCACGGCATTCCTCCAGCAGAAGAAAGACGATCGCATGGCGATCGACCAAGCCATCAAAGCGTTGATGGCACTACCGGGCTAAGACGATGGCCTTTCGTTTTTCATTGCACGCCTTACTGCGGGTGCGGGAGAGCGTCGAAAAAGCGGAACTGCAGAAGCTCCGGATATGCGCGGCCGACGTAGCTCACGCGCAAGCAGAAATCGACGCTCTAAACTCCGAGATCGACTTGGCACGGCAGGCCCTCTTCAACCAAACGGTCGAAGGAATATCCGGTGCCGAGCTGCAATGGGGAACAATCATCGACGGGCTCCGCAAGGAAAGCCTAACTCAGCTGCAAGCTAACCTGGACGAACTTGAACTCGCTCGGAAGAAACAACAGCATAAATACGCCGAAGTACGCCAGCGACGGGAAATACTTTCGAACTTTCGCGATCGAAAATATTCGGCGTATCAATTGGAAACGTCACGTCGCGAACAGCAGCAAATCGACGAGCTATTTCTGATTCGCGGCTCTGCCGTCCGACCGTCTCGCGGTCTCGATGAACAAAATGAGTCGTAGCGGGCATCGCGACCGACTCAATGCGGTCGCAAGGTCAATCTTTGCCTAGCACCTCGGCAAACCTTTCCTCGCTTCCGGCATCCCTGTTTCGGCAAGTCATGGAATTACTTTAGCTCTTCTTCACATCGCACTGATTCTCGAACACTTCCCCCGTTCACGAGCTTTGGCCCCGCGTGTGCATCCCGCCTGCCCGGTTGCGACCAGATCTATGCCTATTGACGCTAGTGCGATCACGCTCGCGAGTGATTCAGTTTCGGGACTAACGAACAGAGAGATGGGTATGGCGACTCCGCTGGCACAAACGAAGAGCTTCAAACCAGCATTCGCGCGACTTCTTGCGTCGTTCTTCGGGAGTGCCGCGACAACCGCAAACGAAGGTCCCCTGCCCTTGAACCAGTCGCCCGTGAAACCGGGAATGAAGCAGCAGGCTACCGTGGTCGCGAACGATACTCCGGCGAATCACAACGCGGCTACCATCGAACCAACTTCACTCGCGCAACTGATTCTGCCGTTTCAAACGTGCGAGTTGCCGACGAACAGTTGGACAGCGCCGTCACTCGAAGGAAATGTGGCTTCCTCCGACACCACCGCAGTCCAGCAAGGACTTGTCAGGGTCGGCATGCTTTCCGTGCCTGAGAGTGCCTTCGGTGGAATCCAAGGAAGTGCTACGGCGACAGGAACTGCTCTCGGATCCGTCTACACGACGACGACGGCACCGATGGCAGGCACCCCGTCCTTATTGCCAGCGCAAGCAAACAGCGGAGCCCCCATTGAGCGGCAAGCTTCCGAGGATCATGAACAAGCCCCCTCGACAGCCAGCGTACAAGCAAGCCCGATCCCCCTGGTCGTAGCTGACCGAAGCATGGCATCGCCGAAATCGGCAGCTTTAGGGTCCCTGGAACCACGTGCCATACCGATCGGGGACCCTGGCTCGACGTCTGCGGATTCTTTACTGCCCGCCGACTCGTTTCCACTCGGAACGCCGAAGCAAGGCCCTGCGACTTCTTCTCGAAACATTGTTTCGGAGAATCCCGCACCAAAATCGTTCCCCGACACCTCGGCCGATCCGGTTTCGGGCGCGACCAATAGAGGCAGCTTGTCACTGCGTTTGGACCCGCCATCATCCATGGAGATTCCACCCTCTCCGGCCGGCGCCAATCCAACCACAAACGCGGTTGAGTTCAGTCAATTGCTATCCAATCTCGCGGATCAAGTGTCAGCCGTCATCATTTCGCACACGCTGCCTGACGTGATTCCGGGGCTAACCGAGGAGTACGGGATCAGGACATCGCAGGCTGCCACTTCTGAGGCTCTTCCAGCTCCGACGCCGGCCACTATCACGTTGAGCACTGCCCCCGCACCTGAAACCCAAGGCGAATCGGCGGGTCTGCCGTTGCCGATCGGTTCGGCAGCTGCCGAGCCTCCACTACAGGACGGGGGTGGATCGACGGTAGACGCAGCGGACCCTTCGAGTCAGTTTGCGACAGGCACACTCAGATCGACGGCTGCCTCCAGCCAACTGCAATCCAGCCCGCGCGGTTCGAATCGGCTGACCCAAAAGGCAACGACGGCTGAAATAGTCACACCACCAAGCGATCAGCCGACTGCCCGCACCACCTCGCCGACGACAACTGGCACACGGCCTGCAGGCTCTGATGCTGGCGGTCCCGCGTCTTCGGACCAGGCCGCTGAACCTGATTCGAAACTGCCTGTGAGCATCGCTCCTGCGGTCTTCGTCGGCGAGCACCTGCCGACGAAGGATTCGAGTGCCCTTGCCGGCGGCGCGCAAACGCCGGCGGCCCAGCAATCTCCCAGTCAGTCAAACGCCTCTCCGTCGGCTGATAGTTCGCGAGCTTCCAATGCCGCCAAGTATTCAAGCGCCCCGAGCGGCGATTCCCCCAACCCGCCGATGGGCGATCTCGCAGCCGCGGCCCAAGCGACCTCGATAGGGGCCACGCCGAGACCGGAGTCAGCCGCCTCAATCAACACTCTGCCGAACACCACTTCGGGTGGATCGAACGAGGCGCCCGCATTGGCTTCGGTTGTGGCGCACCGAGTGGCTGAACCCGTGGAGCTTTCGCCAGCGATGCAGGCATGGAACGGCGGAGAAAACCTCCCATCCCGGCTCATCCAGGCGGCCCGCCTGGGCGGGAATCTTCGGGAAGCCGAGATGAACATAGCCATGCAGTCGGAATCCCTCGGCGCCGTGGACATGCGCGCTCGTGTCAGCGGAGATGTCGTCGGCGCAACCATCGGCGTCGAACGGCACGATGCGCATGCCGTGATATCGAACGATCTTTACGCTCTTCATCAGGCCCTAGAGGAACGGCAGCTGCGAGTCGGCAATGTGACCATAGTGCAGCACGGATCAATCACAAGCGACACCACAGCAAACGACGGTGAAAGACCGCGCCAGCAACGCGGCACGAATCCTCCGGTGCCCTTTGACGGCGATTCGAATGGCGGGCAGCCCGCCGTTTCTTCGGCAGCGGTCGAAACGGTCGAGAGCCTCGCGATGCGAATGATTTTCGACTCACAAGGAAGATTGAGCGTGCGGGCGTAAAGTCGGCACGACGGGAGAAACGGAATGAACGGCACAAGTCCAGTAACAAACGATTCCGCGGCGGCCGCGGCATCGTCACAATCGTCCCCATCGGCGAACTCCGCGGGTGGACTCGGCGACGTCAACACCTTCATCCAGCTGTTGACCGCCCAGCTTCAAGCGCAGGATCCGCTCAATCCAATGAGCCCTTCGGAGATGGTAAATCAGCTGACGGAGATCAACTCACTTCAGCAGTTGATGCAGATTCAAAACGATCTTCAGACCCTGCTCACAAACACCGGGACGGCGACGGCACACGCAACCCAGGCGAATGCCGCCGCCTCCGCGGCGCAATCACAGAATTCGGCACCGACGCGATAACCAGTCGCGAACACTCAATAGGAGGAACAAGATGGGACAGTTCTCAGTAGCGCTTTCAGGATTGAACGCCAGCTCGGAGGATCTTTCGGTCATTGCCAATGACCTGGCGAACATGAACACAGTTGGATACAAGACATCCACCGCGAATTTCCAGGATCTTTTCTACCAGCAGGTCGGAACGAGCGGAAACAACAACCCCCAGCAAGTCGGCGAAGGCGTGCAGATCGGCTCGATTGAAACGCAGTTCACGCAGGGCAGCATTCAGTCAACGGGCGTGCCCACCGATGTCGCCATCCAGGGGCAGGGTTTCTTCGTCGTAAACAAGAACGGGACCCAGGAATACACACGCGCCGGAAACTTCTCGGTTAGTTCCGATGGCCAGTTGATGACCACGGACGGCGGACAGGTCATGGGCTATTCGGCGGTGAACGGCGTCGTGAACCAGAACTCGACCGTTGCACCTTTGACGATTCCCGCGGGCATGGTGATTCCTCCCGCCGCATCGACGGAGTTCGCCGTATCGATGACTCTGAATTCCGACGGCAGCACGGGTGTTGTCGCTGCAAGCCAGCAGACGGGTGCCGGAGTCGCACCGGCTACCGTCCTTAAGACCGGCACCACGCTTGCGTTCAATGACGGCACGAACAACTTCACGTACACCACAGCCGCCGGCGACACAATTAACACCGTTCTGGCTCAAATCAATGCCAGCGCGAACTTCACCGCCTCGCTGTCCGGCAATTCGCTGGTAATCACCGCGAAGAACGGCCAAGCGATCAACTTCAGCACCAACACTCTGACGGACGCGGCAACGAGCACGCAGGCCGAATCGTTTGCGAGCTCGGGAACTGCGGTTCCCGTCGCAACCTTCAGCACGCCGATCACGGTGTACGACGCGCTGGGCGCGGCTCACGTCTTGACTGCGAATTTCACGAAGACGGCGCCAAATACGTGGAATTATACGGTCACGATTCCCGGTACAGACGTCGGGCAGGGCGGAAATCCTGTCACGGTGAACAGCGGGACGATGACGTTCAGCGGGAACGGCCAGCTCCAGACGCCAGCCTCCAACGTGCCCATTCAGATCACGGGCCTGGCGGATGGCGCCAGCAACCTGACCCTCGATTGGAAGCTCTACAACACGAACGGAACTCCGCTGGTCTCGCAGGTCTCGGGACCGTCTTCCGCTCTGTCCACCCAGACGGACGGATACAGTAGCGGCGCACTGCAGAGCATTTCCGTCGGAAGCGACGGCACGATCGATGGTGTCTTCAGCAACGGCCAGACTCTGGCAGTCGGTCAAATCGCTCTGGCTTCTTTTGCGAACACCCAAGGGCTGCTGAAGGACGGTGCGAACAGCTTCCTCGCAAGCCTGTCTTCAGGACAGCCGACGCTCGGCGCTCCGGCGACGGGCGGGCTCGGGTCTTTGACTGGTGGCGCGCTGGAGCAATCCAACGTGGACATGGCTACCGAGTTCTCGAACCTGATTCTGGCGCAACGTGACTATCAGGCAAACGCGCAGACTGTCACGACGCTCGACCAGGTTTCGCAGTACGCGATCAGCATGATCCAGAACGGATAGTCTTCTAGCTTGTTGAGTTGAGGTCTGCCCCTCGAGCGAACGATCCGAGGGGCGGACCTCAACTATCTTAAGTACTCTCTAATGAGAGTTCTTTGTCCTGGCGTGGCTTGCTTGGCGCTTCTCGTCGTTGCCAAAGCTTGCCGTCTGCGACAAGTCAACTAACTCCAATATTCTCCGTACTCTCCGCACGTATGTACTCCCTCATCAAAAGGGGGCGCGAGCTAGCGTCTTTTCGGCACATAAAATGCTTCTCGTCGACCCGCTATGGCCGACGAACCCAAGAACGCAAATACCGAACCTAAGAAGAAATCTCCTCTGTTGCTGATCATTGCCGTGCTCGTAAGCCTGGTTGGAGGCGCGGGCGCTGCCTGGTTCTTTCTCCTTCCTCATGGAAAGTCCGTTCAAGCGGCGCCGGAACAGAAGGCGGCCGAGCACGGATTCGTGGCGCATCTCGAACCCTTCACAGTCAACCTCGCCGACGCCGAAGATAGTCACTTCCTGCGGGTCACGATGGATCTCGACCTCGCTCACGCCCCCAAGGGAGCGGAAGGCGAGAAAGGCAACGGCGACTTTCCGACGGCTCGAGTGCGCGACACGATCCTGTCCGTCCTGACTCAAGGCAAGGCGGACGTGCTGGTCACGCCGGACGGCAAGGCCGCACTGAAGCACGAGCTGCTTTCGACCCTTCAGCAGAGGGTTCCGGAAATCGACGTGCGCGACGTCTACTTCACGGAATTCCTGGTCCAGCGATAGCCATGTCGACGATTGTTGCCGGTCCAACACCCGGGGAACGCCGGATTTCGGAAGCTGCCTGGGAAGAGATGGGCTGGTTGCCGTGCCGCCTAACCGTTGAGCTTGCGGTGCAGGGCTTTACTGTCGGGGACTTACTCAGTCTCGGGGTCGGCTGTCTCGTCGCCACGAAGACTCCGAGTTCCGCTGAACTCATGATCTGCGTGAACGGACAGACGCTAGGCACTGCTGAGCTCGATGTGGTTGGCGATCGGTACGCTGCCCGCCTGACAGACTTCGTGGGGCAGGGCAACTGACACGAGGATATGGCCGATGCCGAACTCAGCTTCTGAAAACACCGCGATCTCTTGGCAACCAACCCTGGTTTCACTCTGGCAGAGACTTCAAAGCGTGTTTCCGAAGATCAGCATCAATCGCCGGAGAACGTTGCGCCTTTGCGAGAGCCTGTCGCTCGGTGAGAAGCGGATCGTCGCCGTCATCGAGTGCGACGATCAGCGCTACCTGCTAGGCGCAACTCCGCAGAATGTATCGCTGCTGCAAGCGCTGGGGCCGGCGCAAAGCCAGGAGAAATCAGGTAACCAATCGTGAGGCAGAACCCTCACAACACGGCGAAGCGCTCAGGCTGGCGGTTTCTCGCACTCCTGGCGGGAATCGTTCTGGGGCCGGCGGCCTTTGCAGGTACAACCACGCGCACACCCGCGGCGCCGCAGATCTCCGTCCAGCTTCCCGGGCTCAGCATGCACGGCGACTCGTCTTCGTGGACGATCATCGTCTTGATGACGCTTCTCACGTTGCTGCCGTCGTTGCTGCTTTCCATGACGCCTTTCGTGCGGATTCTGGTGGTCTTTCACTTCCTTCGACAGGCGCTGGGAACGCAGAGCACGCCTTCAAACCAGACTTTGATTGGCTTGGCGCTCTTCTTGACCTATTTCCTGATGCAGCCGGTGGGCGTCGCCATCAATCAGCAGGCTATCGTGCCGCTCGAGGGTGGCTCGATCACCGCGTGGGAGGCGCTCGACCGTGGAGCGGAGCCCGTTCGGCAGTTCATGCTGCAGTACACGCGGGAGAAGGATCTAGCGCTTTTCGTGGGGATGTCGCATGAGCCGAGACCCAAGGAGCCGAGTGACCTTCCGATGCGGGTGGTGATCCCCGCCTACATTCTTTCCGAGCTCAAGACCGGATTTCAAATCGGTGCGATTTTGTTTCTGCCGTTTCTGGTTATCGACCTGGTCACGGCCTCGGTTACGACGTCGATCGGAATGATGCAGTTGCCGCCCGTGGTGATTTCAACGCCCCTAAAGATTCTGCTTTTCGTCGTCGCGGACGGCTGGAATTTGGTCGTTGGTTCGATGCTGAAGAGTTTTCACTGAGAAACGCGGATGACTCCTGAACAGATCATCGCTATCGCACGGGACACGATGATAGCCGCTCTCTGGATCGCTGCGCCGATCCTGCTATCTGCCACGCTCGTCAGTCTGGTGATCAACATCGTTCAGGTGATGACTTCGATTCAGGATTCGACGGTCACGATCGTGCCGCGCCTGGCAGCGGTGGGGACGATCCTGTTTTTTCTTTTGCCGTGGATGCTGCACCGGATGATGAGCTTCACGATGACGTTGTGGAGCGATTTTCGAGGGTTCGCACGCTGACGGAGGACGGAGAAAGTGTCGCCCTGGTTGCAAAACTTTCTTTTGCATGTGCTTCCGATTGGCCTTCGCGTCGGAGGCCTGATGACTTTTGCTCCGTTCCTTGGGAGCGAAGTAGTCCCGGCACGCGTGAAAGCGGGATTCACAATCGTGGTGACTGCGATGCTGTACGGAATTACCCCTGTTTCTCAGTCTCTACTCAGCACGTTCGGGTGGCTACGCATGGTGCTTAGCGAAGCCGCAGTGGGACTCGTGATCGGGCTTTCGGTTCAGATCGTCCTCGAAGGAATGCAGATTGCCGGACAGCTGGCCGGAGTCCAGCTTGGATTCTCTCTCGCCGCGATCATTGATCCCCAGACGAACATCGACACGCCCGTCCTGTCGGTATTTCACCAGATGATCGCTTTGCTGATCTTTCTTCAGTTTGATGTTCACCACTGGATGTTGCGGGGGATTGTAAAGAGCTTTGACTATCTGCCGGTGGGCTCAAGCGTATTCACGCTCCTCACGGCGAGAGGCTTCTTGCACGCCTCGGGCGCGATGTGGGTGATCGGCGCGCAAATTGCGGCTCCGATCCTGCTGGCCACGATGGTGATCGACATTACGGTGGGTTTCTTGAGCAAGGCGTCGCCTCAATTTCCGGCGTTGTTTGTCGGAATTTCAGCGAAGAGCATAGCCGGCTACGTGGTGCTCGCCGCCTCCGCGGCACTATGGCCGACTGTTCTGGAAGCGCAATTTGGAAAGGCACTGGGATGGAGCGAGCGACTGCTCCATCTGGTGCAATAGGCAGAGAGGGCCGTGGCAGCGGACAACAGGTCAGAAAAGGCTACCGGGCGGCGAAGGCAGGAGGCACGCAAGAAGGGTCAAGTCTCGCGGTCTCGCGACCTCGCGACGGCGCTCACACTGCTTGCCGTGACCCTAGTGCTCGCGTGGCAGCCCAAAATCTGGGTCGGGCGCTGGCGCGAACTTTTCGGGCACCTGTTGGCAACTGGCAGTGCTGGTGAGATCGGCTTGGGGACGCCGATATTGTCCTGGACTGCTTTGACAGCTGCCCAGTGGATGGCTCCGATCCTGATCCTGGCGTTCGGCGTGGCGGTCTTCGCAAACGCGGCGCAAGGCGGATTTGTATTCGCCACGGAAGCGTTTCATCCGAATTGGGCGAGATTGAACCCCGCAAATAGCTTCAAACAGCTGTTTTCGTTTGCCGCTCTCAGCCGGCTGCTCCGCTCGCTCATACCGAGCGGCGCCATTCTCTATTTGGCTATCACCTTAATTCAGCGCGACTTACCCAAGTTCGTTCACATGGCCCGGCTCGAGCCGCGAGTACTGCTCGCCACGCTGGGCTCGTTGCTTTTCGAGCTGGCATGGAAGTGCGGACTGGTAATGCTGGCATGGTCCGCGGCCGACGTCTTGTTTCAACGATGGAACTACGAACGATCGCTGATGATGACGAAACAGGAAGTGAAGCAGGAATCCAAGGACATCGACGGAAATCCTCAGGTTCGGTCGCGTATGCGCCGCTTACGCCGCGCCTTCCTGCGCCGGGTGATGGCCAAGGATGTTGCGCGCGCTACTGCGGTCATCACCAACCCGACGCACTACGCTGTCGCCCTGGAGTACCGGCCAGAAACGATGGCCGCGCCGGTCGTGGTCGCTAAGGGCAGGAATCTCCTGGCGGAACGCATCAAGAAGATCGCGCGCTGGAACGAGATTCCGATCATCGAGAATCCGCCGCTGGCACAGGCCCTGTTCAAGGCGACGGACGTCGGTCAGTCGATTCCGCCAAACCTGTACGCGGCGGTTGCGGAAATCTTGGCATTCCTCTATCGCGCAAAGATAAAGCTGCAGAAGTCGCTGCCTGGGGCAGGAGTTAGATAGGAACCGTCATGAGCACCGCGGCTGAGACAGCGCCTAATCAACTGAAGGCCGGATCGGCAGACTGGCTGATTCCCGTCGCCACAGTGGCGATGGTGTTCGTGATGCTGGTCCCCGTGCCGGGCATCGTGCTGGACCTGTTCCTAGCAACCAGCGTGACACTCGGGATCATCGTGCTGCTTTCGGCTCTCTACATCCTCAAGCCGGTGCAATTCTCCGTCTTCCCAACATTGCTGCTCTTCCTCACACTCTTCCGGATTTCTCTGAACATCGCCAGTTCGCGGCGAATCTTGCTTCATGGCAATGAGGGGGCATCCGCAGCCGGCCATGTGATCGAAGCGTTCGGGCAGTTCGTGGTCGGCGGAAATTACGTGGTTGGATTCGTCATTTTCCTTGCCCTGATTGCGATCCAATATCTCGTGATCAACCACGGCGCCGTCCGCACGGCGGAAGTGGCCGCTCGCTTCACCTTGGACGCCCTACCCGGCAAGCAGATGGCGATCGACGCGGACATGAATGCCGGCCTGATTGATGAGACGCAGGCGCGCACTCGCCGCGAACAGATAGCGCGCGAAGCGGAGTTCTACGGCGCAATGGACGGTGCGGCCAGATTCAGTCAGAGGGACGCATTAGCCACCATATTGATCACGGCGATCAACATCGTCGCAGGATTCCTGATTGGCGTATTCCAACTGCATATTCCGTTCGATCAGGCACTCAAGACGTACACCGTTCTGACCGTGGGCGACGGGCTTGTGACGATGATCCCTTCACTGCTCGTTTCCGTCGCCGGTGGCATCGTGGTCACTCGAACGTCGACCGATGGAACGGTGGGCGTCGAAATAGGGCGTCAGCTGTTCAACAGAAAGCTTCCGCTTCGAATTGCGGCGGGTGTGATGTTCATACTGGGACTGATTCCCGGGTTGCCAAAGTTTTCGTTCTTCCTCCTGGCCGGTACGGCCCTCTATCTGTCTTCTCGGGCCACCGGAGCTGAGGCCGGTCCCACACAAGAAGCCGCGCGCTCAACGAAAGACAAGAAAGTGGACGCCAAGCAGCAAACCGAACAGCTCCTCAAGCTGGACGAGATGAGCGTCGAAATCGGCTACGCGCTGGTTCCCCTGGTCGATCAGTCACAAGGCGGGCAATTGCTCCAGCGAATCCGCGCGCTGCGACGGCATCTCGCCTTGCAGCTGGGTTTTCTGGTTCCCTCGATCCATATCACCGACAACATGAAACTGAAGCCGCGCGAGTATGTGATCTATCTCCGCGGAGTCGAAATCGCGCGCTGGCAGATGTATCAGGACCGCATGCTGGCGATCAGCTCCGAGGCGAACCCGGCGCCGCTCGACGGTTTCGACACGCGCGAGCCCGCCTTCGCGACGCCAGCGAAATGGATCGTCCCGGCCTTGCAGGAGCAGGCAATCGCCAAGGGC
>Ga0335083_10008678_pt1 | contig 12391 bp, 20 predicted proteins | sample Lox_Sample_42_FD_206716 | JGI IMG/M metagenome (GOLD analysis project Ga0335083, IMG submission 206716) | Soil microbial communities from Loxahatchee National Wildlife Refuge, Florida, United States - Lox_Sample_4.2 | ecosystem: Environmental > Terrestrial > Soil > Wetlands | place: USA... | reverse complement strand
GGATCCTGGCCCGAAGTCCCTGAACTCCCACTACTGGTAGACGACTGTGTTTGCGCAGCTGCCATATTAATGGAGAAAATTCCACGATAGGCATGCTGTTGGAAATCCGAATTAGGGGAAGACGGATTGCTTGGAGCTTCTGTGCCGAGAGCCCAAATTACACCGGCAGAGGAAGAGGAAATGTCGAGGGATCCGGAGAAACCAGAGTCCGACCAGGTTGTTGCATTGGAAATTGAGAGTTGAGCGGTAAAAACGGAGGAGGAGATACTGGATGAAAGGACGGAGACGGTGGGGCCCGAGTAGACTGAGGGTTCAAAATGGCCGCTAACGAAGTTAGTTCCGGAGAACACAATAAAAAACGAACACGAAAACGGAAGACAAGAGGAAAGAACAGAATTGCGATGAATGATAGGGGGAGTTCCGGGTTAATGTTGGGGGAACGGTACAGGGCAACACGGGGGGAAACAACGACATTAGTTTCGTCGGGCCATAAAACAAAAACCAAACTCCCTGTCATCTGCTGTCCGAACCCGAATGCAACCCATCCCAACGACGCAGGCGCTTTGATCGCGGCAAGGATGTCGGCGTTTTCAGCCGTCGTGTCGCTCGTCACTGGGATGGAAAAAGCAACGCAAACCCCCGTGGAGTCATCACAGGCCTGTGTTGATGCTGCCCCGGAAACACTCTGGAATACTAAAGAACCATCGTCAGCATCGCATTCGCGCGAGATTGGTTGGGGGACGAGGATGGCGTGGGTACGAAGAGCAAAGAGGAAAGCGAGTATTGCAAATAATCGCATCGTCGTCACAATTCTTCTTCGACTGGGAAGAAGGGAGGAGAAAAGGGGGGATAAGCAGTAACGGCACGGAACAGCTTTATATTGGCTCCTCCCTTTAATCAATCGAGCGCTTTGCAAAAGTCCTCCCTTGAAACACGGGAATGTATTTATAAAACACACACAGGGAGCCAACTGTTTCGGATCACCCCTAAATTAATATGCCCCAGTAAGGTAAGTTTAATTATTTCGATAACCAATCACGGGACGAGGGATTTACGAACTGGCGCGGCTGGTGGGTTAAGGTTCGGGGTCCCTTTTAATTCAGCGCTGATTGTGCTCGATCGGACGAACGTTGGTGACTTTTCTGGTTACTTCCTTTGGCAGTTGTTTCGGGCGCGCTTTCACGGGGTGACCCCTTTCGTCACCTCCCTGTGTCTGCGTGACCGTAATGCCAAGACGGGTTGAATGCTGAAAGGATCCTCCGGATTGAAAGCGAATATGGCCCAGTACACGGGGTCGAGTATGGCGTTTTCTGTTCATGCATGGCGACTTGCGAAAGCCGGTGGGGCTTGGTAGTGTTGGGGCTTCTCCGATTTCGGAAATTCGGGGAGGAAATTGGAGGGAATCCCATGCACCACCGCATGAAATCAAGTCTTTCGACTTTCGACAATCAAGGATCATTTTTATCGCGCAAAGGACAAATTAAATGGCTGTGGATTGCACATGAATAAATTTCGGGGCATCAACGCTGGTGGATGTTTGGCGCAGTCTCCCCGTGCATTAGAATCTGGACGAGATAGTTATACCCGATTGGGAAGTGACGATCGCAATTATATTTTCATAATTTTTATCCTCCAACAGGTCGGGGCCCGAGCGCCCGTTAGATAACGAATGTCCGTGGGACTTCGATTTAATACAACGGGATATTAATATCTTATCCCATGTGTCCCGCACGGCATATGACCCTATGTCAGAAGAAATTTCCGGAGGGTTGGTAGATTATCTATTCTTAATCAACGGGCTTTATTGTGTGTGTCGTCGTGGGATACTCGGGAATATCCCTCATCTTGGCCTACATGAGCCCCAACCCTGTGGACCCATCATAATTGCATCATACATGAATCATATCTCACGAGGCAAACCCTGCAATTACCAACCCGTTGATCCATAAATGTATATAAAGTCATAGTCGGAAATGTATCCCAGATACCCTGTTATCTATGGATATCATACGATGGATAAACTCCTATCTTCCGGAATATTGGAATTCCTGTAATCCTCATGTCTCCGAAGAGCGGCTACCTCATCGTCACCCGCCGCGACCGCTAAGGCCCATCTCATAAGCCTCCGTACTCTTGTACCTCTCCGGCGAAAACACATGTTCCTTCGCCTTCGTCGCCCTCCACTGAATCGTGACGAACACCGCAATAGCATACAGAACCGCCAACACCCCCCAAACAACATACCATGCGATTTGCCCCGTCTTCGATACCTTAGCCAAGTCTAGCCCGGTACCACAGTTTATTAGCCCCGTGAGAATTACGAGACGGCCTAGCCAGAGGTGAGCGTGGGTAAACCATCGTCTTGATGTAGGACGGTCGATGACGTAGCGTTGGTGGTGGTAGTATCCGAACATTATTTGGAGGATGATGAAAGCTGTTATGACGAGGCCGAAGACTTGGTCTACCGACTCAGTCACCCCAAAAGGAAAACGAAAACCAATTGACGGAACGAAGCAGGATTCGGGAAAAGGAGCGGGGGGAGAAAGGGGGAATACGGAAAGTAGATAATTGTAATCCGTCCGAAAGATAAACACCTAATCCACCCGCAATGAGAACCAAGGCAAACGCCAATAATTGAATCATATAATGAACTTTGACCGCCTTGGGTAAAAAACTCGATAAAAAGCGAATGACGATCCCGCCAAAAGGGAATAAAAGACCGAAACACAGTCCCATGATCGTGCCGTGCGCAATTATCATCTAGCACCCCCCAAAGTAAGCAAAGGCGAACGCCAACATAAAAGGTGCGGGCCCCAAGTGGGGGCCAAGCAAGTGGTGATGAACCTTCTGACGCGGGGTGATACCGCCGACGGAGGCATGCTCACTGACCCCCGTAATACTCGGCGCACCCCCCGAATTCGTCTGCGTCCCCGATCCCGTCCCCCCCGCACTCCCAGGGAAATTCGAAGGTAAAGAGCCCGAATTTGAAGATGGATCTGTAGAAGAGGGCACGGTGTTGGCGGTAGTTTGCGCAGCAGCCATATTGATCGTAAATGTACCGTCATAATCATGCTGTTGAAAATCCGAATCTGGATTTGATGGGTCGGATGGTCCTGAGGTACCCAGTGCCCATATCACGCCTGCTTGCTGGGACGTGATGTCGAGGTATCCTGAATTTTGCCATGTCGTTGCGTTTGAAAGGGAGAGCTCGGCGATGAAGGTGCTTGAGGTTATATTACTCGAAAGAACCGTGACACTAGGACCTGAATATACATTCGGCTCTTGATGGCCCCTGGATCTCATTAATCCCACACACGACACCAAGGTCTGAAAGAAAAAAAGCGTGTGGGTGGCTACGTTCCAAGACGTGACGACACGACGACTTGCCCATTATTAGGCCAAAGAACAAACATCAAACTCCCTCGCATCCGCTCTCCAAATCCGAATGAGATCCATCCGACTCCGGTGGGTGCTTCGACGGTCGCAAGGATTTCTGCGTTCGAGGATGTGGTACTTGAAGTCATGGGGATGGAGAAAGCGACGCAGACACCAGTATTTGAGTCGCAAGCTTGTGTGGACTGTCCTCGCGCCAGGGAGGATACTGCCGTTAATGTGGGGTGTTTCAGAGAATAAATGGGGAGAAGGGGCAGTACGAATTGCGAGAGATAAGAAAAGGGTGGAAAGCACACGATTGGACATTTCAACGAATGTATTCACGATGGGGAAAGAGAGAATGAAGGGGGAATATAGGAAATATATGTCCTAAGGAGGGCAGGGCATGTGTGAGCGAGAGTAATCGGGGATGGTGGAGGCTGGACCCCCCCTTTTTATCCCACCGTGCTGAGACAGACTTTGCCAAGAGAATAAGATAGCAACGCAAAAAGGGGGGGTGTGAGCGCAATAGCTTGAGCCAATAAAACAACGCTTATAAATCGGCGGCGTTGTCGCCAAAACTTTCCGATCGGCCTTGTCCTTTTACTCCTTCCCCGAACAGACAAAGGACCTGGATTCAGGGACCGAATTCTTTCCAGAGCAAGGCGGGGGATAAGAGAAGGACTCTCGTACCATCAAGGAAATCCTCTGTTCGAAGGGAAAAGATTTGTTAAATAGAAGTCTTGGCGTTTTGTTTGTAAAAATGCTTGGCCGGGACCGTGCGTCGGTTACAATGGAACATTGGCGAGACCCAAAAGTTCAGCAAGCGATCAATGCGGTACCACATGCGGACTCTCTACCTTGACAAACTGCACCTATCACGCATAATAGATTTCTAAATTTATCATTTCCTGTCAAAAATAAGTGGTATTGCTCCCAAACGCGCTTTATTTTCGAAATATCATCACAACTTCCCCCCCACGCGGTCAATAAGATCCGCATCGTCCATCAATTCCCCCGTGAGTAAAAACCCCCTTAACGCTTCAACACGCTTCCTCACCTCCGGCAACGCCACAACCTCCTCCCGTCGAAGCCACATCTCAATCACGCCCAACACAATCCCCCTCTCCTCCTCCATGCCCATTCTCAGACCCCCCTCGCAACGATGTCGACAACTCCACTCGACCAACCCCCACCATTCCTCCCAATTCATTCCCCAATTCGCCTTCAATAAGCCCTGGACTAACCCCTGAAATCCCTCTTCCCCCGCCAAGTCGGAAATCGCTTGGCTGGAGAGCGAACACTGGTGTGCCAGGGCGGCGTACATTCGTTGTAAACACGCGGCGTTAAACCAATTGTGATTCAGTGACAGAGTAGGACTACCCCTGATTAGTCGGCCGAGGGTGTAAGAGAGGGAACCCGTGGTTCTGCACTTGATGGTACCATCCTGAGGGGACGAAGATGGTTTCTCCAGGGTACTGTCGAACTACAATCGCTTTTTCACGTGCTTTTCCGAGAAACGGGAATTGCGCCTGTTGTGAATCGATGGTTCTAGGGAGAGTATCCGTTGTGGGATTCATGAGATAATGGGCGTCCTCAGGAGCAATCAAAGTCCACTCCTTAATCCCTACATAAATCAATTCCCCCTCATTACAAAAGAGGGGTTTGTTGTACCACAAAGCGAAGTAGACCAAGAATGGGACATACACACATCGTGATGAAGCGGAGTAAATGACCCGTCCTCTCCCAAATAAAGGAACCGAAAATCATCGCTTCCAGTTTCGATGGCAAAACGGTTATACCAATCGTCTTCTGTGAACACATCCCTTTAGGCTTAGGTGGATACCTTGGAAGAAGATTGGCACGGCATATGGCGGGGGTAATTGCTGGTTTACACGCATAAAATGAAAGTCTTTTAAATATCGTTTTTGAGGGGACTGAGTAGTAGTAATGTCGTCGATGAATTGCGCCACGGACATTTCTCGTTGTCGGGCATCCCCGTTGCCGTTCTCATGTTCATCACAGAACGTAATGTTCGCGGCAAACTTGCCGAATGCCGCTCTCAAAACATCGTAGTCAGGACCAGGCTCGGTTTTCAGCGGGTCCCGACGAGTCCATTCGTGGAATGCGGGCCAGCTATTGGCGAGCCCAGTGATGATACATGGCTTTAGAGGTCGGAGGAAGGTGTCAAGGAATGCCGGGTAGGGAAGGTTTCCGGGAATACGTGGAAGCTGCGAGGTTCCGTTTGTGTCGCTGTCTGTCATGCCACTCAATCCGTTTGATTTACATATACACTGTACACTACTTTGTTGCCCCGACGGGCAAAACTGAAAATCCGCGCGCCTGTCAAAATCAAGGAACTCAGGGCGATGGACTGACGTCACCGCGTCCTGTCCGCCAGCTTCTCCCTCCGCCCCTAATGCGTCTCGCCCGCCGATGCGCCTTATCCCCTTGCTAACCTCTCTCGTCCACTCCGTCCTCGGCACGCTATACGAGCAAATGGCCCAGCTCCTCCGCAAACTCATTTCCTCCCCCCGAAACCGGCACTCCGATCCCCTCTCCGACACATCCCTCGACCTCGCATACTTGACCCCCAACTTGATTGTGATGAGTACCCCCGCCAGCGCATTCCCCAAGACGCTATGGCGAAATCCAACAGTGGATGTCCGTAAGTTTTTGGATGCTAATCATCCTGGAGCCTGGAGGGTGTGGTCGCTGCGGGCCGAGGCCAGCGATTACTTTGATCATGATTTGGATGGTAGGGGTACGCTCCCCTTGGGACCTGCTTTCTTACCAGTCTGCTTTTGTTCTTTGCCGTGCTCTGTTTCTGTCCAGCGCTTTTGGTTGATGAATTGATAGTTGAGCATTTTGGCTGGCCTGATCACCATCCGCCGCCATTCGACTACATTGACCCTCTCCTCTCATCCATCCACGCCCACCTCGCCTCCTCCCCAAAAGCAACCGCAGTTCTTCATTGCAAAGGTCTCAATTGTCCCCCCTCCCCCAACCCGCACTTACTAACCGTCCCCGTATAGCCGGTAAAGGCCGCTCAGGCACCGTCGCAGTGTCTTACCTGGTAACCTATTCCTCCTGGACCTCCTCCACCGCGCTAAAGCACTTTACTACCCAACGCATGCGGGTTGGCGAGGGCGTGAGTATCCCCTCTCAACGGCGATGGGTTCGCTATGTCGAGCTGTGGGCCAATCAACTCGGGAGACAGTATGATGCTAGAGACGTCGAGGTGGTCAAAGTGGATTTTTGGGGGATGAGGATTGACCATAGTGGGGGGGATAGGATTGAGGTTGGGATTGCGGGGTTTGCTGACGGGAGGGAGGTTGGGAGTAAGCGGGTTGATAAGATTCATGTTTTTGAGGATGAGGAGGTATCCCCCCAAAAGAATGTCCACTCTTTCTCTTGATGTTGGATTCAGGGACTGATCTGTTTAGAGAACGATTGAGGGGGATAAAATAACGTATATCCCGCGCAAACGAATACGTACTAGAAGCGACATAAACGTGTTCCTCACCCGCCATCGCCTCCTCCATCCTAACGTCCCGCATATCCCCCTGAGCATTTCACACTGCTGGATCAACACCGAACTCGAAAGGGAAAAGGTTTTACGAAAAGATTTTGGTTTTCAAGAGACAAACGAGGTCAGCCCCTCTTCCCCAAAGTCCTCAGCACCCGATACTATTTTCTGGTTCCGTTCTACGTCTTTGTATTGGTAGTCGAGGGACTAACGCCCAAGGAAATGGAGCAATTACGAGCGGAAGAACCATCAAATGGAATACAACAAATCCTCCCCGACCTCTTCAAAACAAAACAAAACATCGACCGTCAACCCTCCGAAGAACCAGATACAGAAGTCTCCTCCATCTCCTCTGTCGGCATCACAAAACCCTTTCCTGCCCAGCCGCTGGACCCACAGCGCGCTGTTTCGTCCGCTCAACCCCGCCCCCTTGCTCATTCCCGCGAACCCATATCTAACCCTCGGCCGTCCTCAATTCGCTTAAACGACGTTTCCTCCGTTAGCGGCTCCAGACCCGGTTCTCGGGCGAGCGTTCGGAGACAGGATGAAGAGGGGGGAGTGCCGTTGAAAGATCGGGATTGGAGGGGTGATGATTCGGATGGGGGGATATGGTGGGAATGTCGGTGGGAGGGGATGGATGGGATTGGCGGGACTAATAAGAAGGGACGGAAATGCTTTGATAAAGTAAGGATTTCGTGGCGGTGGGTTGAAGAGTAATATCGGTGTGCACCTCTTAGCCCGAGAATTCTGGAAGATGTCATCGTATTAATGGTTGAGATGGGCAGAAATAGCAGGAGACAATTTAATATTCCTGTTCTAGGATTTTGAGGATACTCTAGCTCTCACTCTCAGATTAGAAATATTTTTGCTTGAATGAATTGCTCTGTTCTCAACGCGGCAGAAAGAGTGTCGAAAATGGTTTTTGTTTTCATCAGATCAATGGCGTGCAAACCCTTAGATGTATTGCGGGAAATTCGGCTTCCAACGTCCACTTTTTGCATACCTTCAAGAATTCCACAACACCCATGCGGAGATTGCATAATCTCAATTAAAAACTCTATGATTCGGTAGAGACCTTAATATCCAAATTCGTTTCGAGAGAATTTGGTCAAGAATTGAGAGAGACATGGTCAAAATTGACGGCACTTTAAAATTTGAGCCGAAAATTTTTGGGTGTAAATCGCGATTGCAAAGGCATAACCCTTCAGAGTTTAAGGTGACTAGAACTCAATCGCGATCTTGAATCTTTTTCAAAGGGCTCGAGTAATAGCTTTTACTTAGAGGCCGCCATAATCGACTTGATTCGTGATTATCCCGCAAACTACACTGATGTAGAATGGACAAGACCGCTACAGGAGCCCGTTCTAAGCCTTAGTTTCTTTAACTTTGCCAAACCGTGTCCCTGAGAGTTGTATCTCCACGGGAATTTATTTTAATCGCATTTCAAAAGGCGATCTCTCGTGTTCTGAGTCTTTCGTTCCCCTAGCCACAACCGCGCTACACAATCCTCAAAGGATTTATCGGTAATAAGTTCACAGTACCCCTTTTTCTTGTATTGCTCATACTTCTGCGACTCCCTTTCCGCATATTCGTCGAACCAACGACGAAGTTCGAGACCCCCCCTGTCAGCCGTGTGGACCCAAGTCTTCCAATCTTCCGGATTTTTTAGAGCGATGACTTCTCTCATAAGGTCATGGATTTGGCGGTCTCGGTAGCGGTCGAGAATGAGTTGCAGAACTGTCAGATAATAGTGACATCTTTGCCATTTCGGGCGCCTCAAGTCCCGAAGCAGACACCAAAGCTCCCACCGGTCATCGTCCAAAATCCGTTCAAAATCTGAAACTAAGGTAGAAATTACTTGCATTTCATATGGCAACTGATACCTAAAAGAGAACTTTAGTCTTTCGTGGAAATGGGATTGGGGGGATCCCACCTTTGATCGTAATTTATCATCGCCCACAGCGTTGTGAATCGGCATACCACGTGTTCGGAATAATTGTGTAAAAAGGCCGTTGCCCCTTGAATATACTGCAGGACCCGTCGTATTTCTTCTTCGGTTTCAACGGGAAGCTCTTTAGTGCGGTCCTTCCTCGGAACCCGCGAATAATCCCTCGTATTGAAGCCAAGAATTTTTTTAATCATTGAAGAAAAGCTGATCGAGAACATGGGCTTAATCTCGCCGAGCGATCAATTCACGGGGTGACAGAGTATGATCAAAATCCAGAAATGGTCGCGACCCATGAAACTATGGTTTAAAGGAGGTGTGGACGAAGAGACAGGGTGAGACCAAGAAGCATAAATGCGTATCTCAGGATTGAAATGAGACGTACTGTAGAGCTCAACGATGATAATCGCGTAATTTTGGCCGAGAGCAAATTTGTTAATTCAGACATAGTCAGTTATCAAATCAGCGCCATTTGAATCTAACAGTTACTCCTCATGCCGCCGTCGCGGGAAATCCAACGTATTGCCTTGCTGCGATTCAATATATTTCATTTCCTTTTTTCAGAGGAAACGTAAACTTCCCCATAACTCATTTTCATATGGCTGTAGAGTTCGGCATTTGCCGCTTTTGCAGTTCGAAAGCCTCGAGCGCGATTTGGATGTCCTTGATTGCGTATGTGATTTGAATGTTCGAAAGGATGATACCGACAAAGTCCGATGACGGCGAAGAAGAGGGCAAACATTTGATTGTGATAGGAGAATCGATCTAGATAATCTGGTTTGAAGTAACCGAACTTCTGAGGTTGCCAATTCAGCATTTGGCTGTGGATGTTTTGCTGCCGGTCGCCGAAATATGTGAATGAATGTGATAAGGAAATCGACGTTTGATTCAAATACATTATTCCGTCGGAGAACTCGACCGCCTTTTCGTTTGTTCCTATTTCATAAGCAGCGTTGAGGAACAATACAAACCCGTTACTGAAGTTCATAAAATATCTTGTGCACCTTTGGCTTCCTACCGAACAGAAGTAAGTACGTCTGAAATAATTCTTTTGTACTCTCGACGATATTCATTACGCTAGAAATGAGATTCCCTCATACCGTGAGAGACACTTTGGAATCTGTACCGAGCTAGTCTACTTCTCTCGAACCACGAATACCGTTCCCACAATCTCGGAGGGGGGACGAAAATGAAGATCCTTTCGGTCTCAAACTCGAAGGAGACATGATGGTCAAGGTAGGGGTTGGAGCAAATCATCCCGATTAGATATACTCTGCCTCGAGTTCTTTTATCTCAAGAAAGGATAACATCCTTTCCGCTGGAGTAGATAATAAAGGTAGCGAACTAGAAATGGGAAATTCTAATAGGGAGCGCCATCCAACAAGGTCCACACTCGCAATGATCTGGAGGACCGTTTCCATTACGCTGGCCAGTGTGTCCTGGTCTCTCCAACCGAGATCAAGTAACGTTCTGAAGTGTTTGCCAACCAGGGATTGATCATTTGAGAGTGCCCGTACCACCAAATTCAAATAGCAGTGGATGGGTCGCCGAAAGTTAAACTTGCCGCTGGTCACCGGATAATTTTTCTGTTGCGACAGACCGACCCTCAAGTAGTCCCAACTATGACGGAGAAGTGTCATCAACACAAAGATAGACCAGTTCTCGTCCCATTTGTCGGCATACTCTTTCATGAGATTTACACCGCACCAGAAATAGTCCGGCCAGTAGCGACGCATTAGATTTAAAAATTCGGTGACGATTGCGCGTAGAATATCCATGAGGCATTTTCAGGTGTCGGTAAATTCATTTTTAAGCCAAATATCCCTGAACGTCACCTCTGCTGGAAGAAGGTAAAATGTCTGCTGCAGGTGGAGAACGAAAGTATCATCGAGCAGCGGAAAGCCCGGCTGATCGTTCGTGATACCCAGGAGTGTGTCTAGATCTTGTTTCGTCATCGGTTCAAAACCCACTATGCCGCCGTCATTCATTCGGAACACCGTTTCCGTCATCAGATCCAATTCAAATTGTGCTTGGCTTGTCAGAACTTCTTCAGTCAGGGATATACAATTTTCGAGTCGTTGAAACTCGTTAAAGTTCTTATGCATTGCGAGCTTGCGGATTACGAGTTCTTCTCTGCTCGGACACTCCCATGTAAACCGAACTGCCTTATGTTTGTCGGTAGCAGGGACGAATTCGAAGGAGCCTTTGAGGGTCCAGAATCGTGGCCTTGATCACCTACTTGAACAGATTCGACGATGCCTACCATGGAGACGGATGCAATGCCACTGAAGTCGGTCCCTTGGACGTAGTGCTGAGAGTTGGGCGAGAAATGATGGTTAGTCTCTAGCTCGTAGTCTGGCAGCTAGCTACACAGATATGGTACCTGGCATTGTGCCCACGGCAAGATAATTAAACAGAGGGCGCTTTTAAGTTTAATTGGATCTTCTTTTAGGGGACGGACGGAGGGCCCAATTTTTTATGTCGCTTTGCATCGCGCTTCTTCCCACGTTGTTCTCTCCTTTCCAACTTACCATGATCCTTCCTCACTTCTAAAAAAGGCCAACACTTCCTGTCTCCACTTTGCGATTCATTCCTCTTTCTCTTCACACTTGATTGAAATGTCCGACATTGAACTCAATCCTCTCAATGGCCACGCAAAGGGTAACTACACGCATTCCCCCCTCCTTCGCGAAGCGCAATCCCCATCGATTTACGTGTCAATTAATCATTGCTGACGCTGTGTGTGGTAGCCCCTGAGGGAGATAGACTTGTTGGTCTCCCCCGTCGCTCAGCAAAGTTCATCATGTATCGATCCGGCCCCCCTCCAATCCTCTCCCCGGTGAATTGACCTGATAATGACCTGCAGGGCATACCTTGTTCTTTGCATTCTGTCATTCGGCGCCCGTCATTGTCTCTTCCCATTCGGTCTCTTCCCTCCCCCGGGACCCGTTCCGCCCGTGATAGCTGACTTGGTGGCTAGAGGATAATTTATACCTTATTCCTGCAATGCAATATTCCTTTCTTTTCCTTCTGAGTGGGACCCTTTTCGCGCTTAAGGCTCTTATAGAGAGGCGTCATCGTCGTCGAAAGAATCGGGATTCCGCACCATCACAAGCACTGCTAAGTTTTGGACAGTTTCGACAGGTGGGGGTTGTTGCTGCGTTGATTATTGCCGAAAGGATTGTTTATCGGCATGGCTATCAGTTTGCTCTCGGGGTGGAGTTGAGTGTTCTTAAGGTAGGTGTGTTTTGTTGCCCCTCCCCCGACCCTTGCCCGAGGTGTGAAGACCGATTTGTTGTTACGTGATCATGGCTATCGCGGAATATTCTTGCTATGGGTCGGCTGGCAATAACTTCCCTCTTATAACCGGCATGGGTTTGTGAATCTGTCCAGTCGTAGGGTTTATATACTCTATCAGACACGACAACTTTGGTCTTTGATACTGCGGGCTCCCGTTTCTCTCTCTCTCCTTTTTTTTTTTTTTTTTTTTTTTGTTTTTTTTTTTTTTTGTTTTTTTTTTTTTTTTTTTTTTTTTTTTTAATTTA
>Ga0335083_10008677_pt1 | contig 12392 bp, 10 predicted proteins | sample Lox_Sample_42_FD_206716 | JGI IMG/M metagenome (GOLD analysis project Ga0335083, IMG submission 206716) | Soil microbial communities from Loxahatchee National Wildlife Refuge, Florida, United States - Lox_Sample_4.2 | ecosystem: Environmental > Terrestrial > Soil > Wetlands | place: USA... | reverse complement strand
CAACGACACGCGGCACCCGGTGGTCTCGACGGTTGGCGGGAACATTCTTCTGCTGGTAGCCGGGCACAACGCGTACGAGCAGGCCTGACCGGCTCTGTGTCGACCAGGTTACAGGCTCATTGGGCCCTGTGCTAGACTCTCCCTAATCGGAAAACACCCCGTCCCGCACCCTGCCTCGCCCGCAGGCGGCAACCTCCGCACATCACTCAAAAAGGGGACCGCCCGCGCATGGGGACGAGCGAGCGTATTCAGAGCGTAATCGACCACGTATATGAGAAGTACAAGGACGTTGACGAGGGCGAGGTAGCCACCTACATTCCGGAACTCGGCAAGGCCGATCCCGACAAGTTCGGCATCTGTCTGGCCACGGTGGATGGCCAGCTTTTTCACGCCGGCGACTGGGAGCACGAGTTCACCATCCAATCGATGTGCAAACCATTCGCGTTTCAGATGGCGCTCGAGCGGCATGGGTGCGAGGAGACGGCGAAGCGCGTCGGCGTGGAGCCGAGCGGCGACGCGTTCAACTCGATCGAGCTTGACCCAAGGACCACACGCCCCTACAATCCCATGGTGAACGCGGGCGCGATCGCCGTTGCGTCGCTCATCAAGGAGCGGCCCGTCGCAACCGGCATCGAGGCATTCGTCGATCGCCTGAGTGAAGCTGCCGGGCGGGAACTGCGCATCGATGAAGCGGTGCTGGCGTCGGAGACCTGCACGGGGCATCGCAACCGCGCCATCGCTTACCTGATGCTGAACTTCGACATCATCGACCACGAAGTACACGATTCGCTCGATCAGTATTTCGCGCAATGCTCTGTGCTGGTGAACTGCCGCGATCTGGCCACGATGGGAGCGACGCTGGCCAACATGGGAAGGAATCCGTTCACCGGGCAACGCGTCTTTGACTTCCACTACATCAAATACGTGCTCACGGTGATGTTTTCGTGCGGGCTCTACGATTACGCGGGCGGGTGGGCGTATGAAGTCGGGGTGCCGGCCAAGAGCGGGGTGGCGGGCGGGATCTTCGCGGTGGTGAACCGGCAGCTCGGGATTGGCGTCTATTCGCCGAAGCTCGACGCGCAGGGGAACAGCGTGCGCGGCATCCGCGCGTGCAAGGAACTGGCGGGGCATTTCGGACTGCACGCGTTCGAGTTCACCAATGTCGGCTCGAGTTTCATGCAGTGGCTGCAGGCGAGCGCGTGATTACGCGCCGAGACCCGCAAGCGCCCCGCGCATGTAGGCGAACGATTTCTGCATGCCGGGGAACGGATTGTCCTCGTCCGTTTCGTATTCGAGATTGACCGCGCCAGTGTAGTGCATCTTTCGCAACTGACGGAAGAGGGCGGGGACCGGCATCACGCCGTCGCCCACGGGGCAGGCCTGCCACGCGCCGGGATTGCGCAGGTCCTTCATGTGGATGTCGAGCAGCCGCCGGCCGGCGTCTGCGAGCGAGGCGACCGGATCGGCGCCGGCGCGAAGCGTGTGGCCGACGTCGACGCATAGGCCGATGCGAGGGTCCATGCCTTTGATCTCGGCGAGCACGGACTGCGGCGTTGGGAACTGCTTGTCTTCAGGTCCGTGGTTGTGGACGGCGACGCGGATGTCGTATTCGCGCACGAACTTCTCGAGCATGGGCAGCGTGCGGTGCGTTGGTCCGGCGACGATGAGCGGCATGCCGGCGAGCTTGGCGTATTCGAACTTGTGGCGGATGTCGGCGTCGTCTTCCTTGTCGAACGGGATGAGGCCACCGCCGAGGATGGTAAGGCCGGCCGCTTCGAATTCGGCCCGGGCGGCACGGATCTGCTCGGGCGTGCTGTCGAGCGCGAGGTGCACGAACTTGATGTTGATGTAGCGCGTACCGAGGGCCGTCGTCATCGCGATAGCGCGCTCGCGCGGGAAACGCAGGAAGGAGATGGAGGCTACGCCGAGCTTGAAGGAATCGGCCGGGGCGTCGGCCTCTATGCGAACGGCCGAAGCGGCGCACAGGGCCGCGCCGGCGCCAAAGAATGAGCGGCGGGTATGCATCGACTCGAGGTTATCAGGAGTGGAGGGAGGATGCGATACTGCGGACGTCATGAGTCGAAGGCCCGATCTCAGCCTGTCGCTCGCACCCGTAGAGGAAGAGGAACTCACCGCGGAAACCGCTGCGTCGTTCGAAGAGGCCCGTGCCTCGCTGGATCGCGGCGAAGGCATCCCGGATGAAGAGATCCTGCGGGAGTTTGGGTTGGGGGGCGTTGTGCCCGAGATAGGCAGGATAGAGCCTGTGACGGCGGCGGATGGTCGACGATGCTTTGTGAGTGCCGGCTGAAAGCCGGCTGCAGGCAGGATGCCTGCCCCACCTCCTACCTGACTTTGTCGTCGCGCTCCACTTTGCCGTCGCGGATGTGGATGACGCGCCAGGCGTGCATGGCGATGTCGTTTTCGTGAGTCACCAGCACGATGGTATTGCCGTCCTGATGCAGCTTCTCGAACAGCGCCATGATTTCGTTGCCGGTGGCGGTGTCGAGAGCGCCGGTGGGCTCGTCAGCCAGCAGTATCGAGGGGGTGTTCACGAGAGCGCGTGCCACCGCTACGCGCTGCCGCTGGCCGCCCGAGAGCTCGTTCGGCTTGTGCGTCATGCGCGATTCCAGATCCACCGCCCGCAACGCCGCCTTGGCCTTCTCGGTGCGCACCGCCGCCGGGAGACCCGAGTAGATCAGCGGCAGTTCCACATTGTGGAGAGCCGTAGCGCGCGGCAACAGGTTGAAGGTCTGGAAAACAAACCCGATCTCCTTGTTGCGGATGCGGGCCAGCTCGTCGTCGGTCATCTCGCTGGCCAGGTTGCCGTTGAGATAGTAGAGTCCGCTGGTGGGCGAGTCGAGGCAGCCGATCAGGTTCATGAGCGTCGATTTGCCCGAACCTGACGGTCCCATGATGGCGACGTACTCGCCCCGGCGAATCTCAATGTCCACCCCGGAGACAGCGTGGATCTCCTGATCGCCCATGACATAGGTCTTGCGGAGATCGTAGGTGCGGATGACCACACCCTGGCGGCGCAAATCCTCGCCGCGGTCGAGCAGATCCTGCGTTGCGGTGGCCATGGGTATCAGGACGACGCCGTCTCGCTCTTCTCGACCGGCTTCGAGTTGTCCACCTTGATCTTCGTCTCGTTACGAATCGTGCGAATGGTCTTGTAGGTGCCGGTAACGATCTCCTGACCAGGATCGAGCCCGTTCAGGACTTCGATGTCGGTGGCTCCGGTGATGCCGGTGTCCACCTTCTGGAACACGGCTTTGCCGGCCTTCACCACGAACACGCCCTGAATTTCTTCCTTGCGCTCTTTCTCGACCTTCGGATCGACCGTGCCGGCGGCCTGTACGGTCCCTTCGGCGCCCGGCGTCTTCTTCTCCAGATCGCCCTTCTGGCGGATGGTCAGCGCCTGCAGCGGAATGGTGACGGCGTTATGCCGCGTTGCCGTAGTGATTTTCGCCGTGCAGGAAAGACCCGGCCGCATCTCGTCCGGCGGGTTGTCCATGGCGATCACCACCTTGAAGTCCTTCGCCTCCTGGCTCGACGTGTTGCTCTGCGACGCAGCCAGACCGGTGGAACGCAGGATGGCCGTGTTGCCGATCTCGGTGACGTGGCCCTTGAAGGTCTTGTTAGGAATCGCGTCGACAGTGATGTCGGCGGTCTGGCCGATCTGGATGTTCACAATATCGGTTTCGTCCACCTGCACTTCGGCGGTGATCAGCGACATGTCGGCGACGGTCATGATGGTGCTGGCGGCCGAGTTCTGGATGCCCGGCACCACGGTTTCGCCCATGCGCACGGGCAGGTTGGTGACCATACCGTCCAGCGGCGCGATCACCGAGAACTTCTGCAGAATGTCGGCCATGCGCGCCAGATTCGCCTTCGTCTGGGTGACACGCCGTTGCGACGAAGCCACCTGCTGTTCGGCCTGGGCCTTCTGGGCACGCACCTGGGCGACGCGCGTCTGCGCTTCGGTGACGCCGGCCGCAGCCGAATCATACTCGGCCTTCTTCTGGTCGTAGTCCTGTTTGGCGATCAGCTTGTCCTGATAGAGCTGACTGGCGCGGTCGAGGTTGAGTTTGGTGCGACCCAGCTCCGCCTTCGCCTTTTCGAGGGTGGCCTGAGCGTTGGCGATGGCGTCCTCCATCGACTTTGCATTAGCTTCGGCGGCCGCCGAATCCGCAAGAGCGCTCTGGATGCCCGCCTGCTGCGCCTGCACGTCGGCCTGCGCCTGGGTGGCCTCAATCTGGGCCACGACCTGACCCTTGCGGACGTGGTCGCCTTCCTTGACGAAGATACCCACCAGAGGCCCCTGGGCGTTGGCTCCCAGGTTGATGTAATTACGTGGCTTAACCTCGCCCGAAGCAGTCACGGTGGATACCAGGTCCTGGCGCACCACCTTGCCCGTTTGAACCGTGACGACGCCTCGCTGATTATATTTGATGCTCGCGATGATGCCGCCCACGACCACGACGGCGAGCGAGATACCGAGAACGATCTTCCATTTCGTTTTCACGAGAACACGTCTCCAGGAACACAAGACGTAAAAAGGCCGGCCTGAGTTCGATAAATCCAGCTTAGCACGATGGTTTCCTGTTTCCCGCCGTTGCTGGAACCGTTCCAGCGCACGTCATCAGTTCGTTACGAACGTGTGTCGCCAAGCGGAACGGCCGGCGTCCATGGCCACCGGGAAGGGTTGGAACGGCACTAGAATGGTGGGCGGAAGGCTCATCGGGCTGGTGTCCGGCGCGGTCTTCAAAACCGTTGAGCGGCCCTCGAAGCCGCTGGTGTGTTCGATTCGCACAGCCTTCCGCCATGCTGTAAATGACTGATATGACGGGATCAGTCCTTCCCCAGGCGCTTCGGCACGGATCGGGGATACTCCAGTTCCAGTTTGACGAGATCCGTTGGAACGGTTGTACCCGGAATCCGAACAGAGAAACCACTCCGCGGACCTCTCATGGGCGTTACGCCCCCTCAGCAATGGCTTTCGGTTCCTCGACCGGGCAGGGCTTGACGTTCCAGATCTCGGAAGCGTACTGGGCGATGGTGCGGTCGCTTGAGAACTTGCCGGAGCTGGCAATGTTCAGGATGGCCGCGCGAAACCAGGCCTCGGGGTTGCAATAGAACTGTCCGAGCCGCGCGTGGGCCTCGCTGTAAGAGCGCAGATCGGCCAGGTGGAGGTAGAAGTCGCCGCGGTCGAGCAGCACGTCCAGGATGGGTTTGAAGACGCCGGGCTCGCCCGGGTTGAAGTGGCCGGAAGCGATCAGGTCGAGAGCGGCGCGCGTCTCCGGGTCGTTTTCGTAGTGCCAGCGCGGGTTGTACCACGGGCGCGTTTCGTCCACTTCGCCGGCGGAGAGGCCGAACAGAAACAAGTTCTCTTCGCCGGCCTCTTCGGCCATTTCGACCGTGGCGCCGTCGCGGGTGCCGATGGTCAACGAGCCGTTCATCATGAATTTCATGTTGCTGGTGCCACTGGCTTCGTAGCCGGCTGTGGAGATCTGCTCGGAGACATCGCTGGCGGGGATCAGGCGCTCGGCGACGGACACGCTGTAGTCGGGCAGGAAGATCACCTTAAGCTTGCCCTGGGTGGTGGGATCGCTGTCCACGGCGGCGGCGACGTTGTTGATGAACTTGATCATCAGCTTCGCCAGATGGTACGCGGGGGCTGCTTTGCCCGCAAAGAAAAACGTCCGTGGGGGCACTTCGAGGGCGGGGTTCTCGCGCAGACGGTTGTAGAGGATGACGACGTGCAACGCGTTGAGCAACTGGCGCTTGTACTCATGGATGCGCTTGACCTGGCTGTCGAAGATGGTGTCCGGATCGGCGGTTTCGCCGGTGGTGTTGCGCAGCCAGTCGATGAAGCGCAGCTTGGCCTGCCGGCGCGCCAGGCGGATGGACTCGCGGAATCCGGCGTCCCCGGCCAGCGGCTTCAGCTTCGCGATCTCGCTCATGGCGGTGATCCAGCCGTCGCCGATTGCATCTGTGATTGCGTTGGCGAGCGACGGATTAGCCACCAGCAGCCAGCGGCGCTGAGTGACGCCGTTGGTCTTGTTGTTGAAGCGCTCGGGGAACATGGCGGCGAAGTCGGGCACCACGTGCGACTTCAGCAATTCGGTGTGAATGGCCGCGACGCCGTTGGTGCTATGCGAGCCGACGATGGCGAGACTGGCCATGCGGACCTTCTTCGCCGGGCCTTCTTCGATGAGGCTCATGCGCGCCACGCGGCCGTCGTCGCCGGGGTACCGGCCGCGCACCTGGTCGAGGAAACGGCGGTTGATCTCGTAGACGATTTCGAGCTGGCGCGGCAGGATGTCCTCAAACCAGGACACCGGCCAGCGCTCCAGCGCCTCGGGCAGCAGGGTATGGTTGGTGTAGGCGAAGGTCTTTTGCGTGATGCCCCAGGCGCGGTCCCAGTCGAGGCCGGCGTCGTCGAGCAGGATGCGCATCAGCTCAGCAATGGAGACGGTCGGGTGCGTGTCGTTCAACTGTATGGCAACCCGCTCGGGGAGCATATCCCAGTCCGTGTTGGTGGCGCGGAAACGGCGTACGATGTCGTGGATCGAGCAGGCGCACAGGAAGTACTCCTGCAGGAAGCGCAGCTCTCTGCCAATATCCGTGGAATCATCCGGGTAGAGCACGCGGGTGAGAGATTCGGCCGCCAGCGTTTCGGTGACCGCACCGACGAAATCTCCGTGGCTGAACTGATGGAAGTGGAACGAATCCGGCGCTCCGGCCGACCACAGCCGCAGGGTATTGATGGTTCGGCCGCCGTAGCCGATCACCGGACGATCGAACGGAATTCCCAGCAGCGTGGACGGCTTGCCCGGCACAGGAACCAGCGAGCGTCCGTCCAGACGGAAGGAGCAGCTCAGGTGCACCTCGACGATGTGATCCAGGCGCACGACTTCCCATGGGTCGGGCCGCCGCAGCCAGTTGTCGGGCTTCTCGTTTTGCCAGCCGTCGCGGATGGTCTGTTTGAAGATGCCGTACTCGTAGCGCAGTCCGTAGCCCATCGCGGGCAGCTCCAGGGTGGCCATGGACTCGATGAAGCAGGCCGCCAGGCGTCCCAGGCCGCCGTTGCCGAGGGCGGCGTCGGGTTCCTGATCGAGTAACTCATACCAGTCGACGTCCTTCTCCTCGCAGGCGGCCATCATGGCCGGGTCGAGGAGGAGGTTGGACACATTGCTCGCCAGCGACCGTCCGATGAGGAATTCCATCGAGAGGTAGTAGGCGCGCTTGGGATCGTGTTGATAGTGGGTCTTCTTAGTGCGCAGCCAGCGCAGGGCCAGCACGTCGCGCAGCGAGCGGGCCACGGCTTCGTAGCGTTCGCGCGGAGTGGCCAGGTCGGGGTCAATCGCGTAATCGAAGACGAGGTGCCGGTCGTAGAGGGCGTTGGGGTCGCCGTGGAACTGAACAGGGCCATATTCGGCGAGGTCGGGATGCATGGGGTCCTCCTGTCGGGCGCGCGTGGCGGGCGCAGCAGTCATTATGACTGGTGCGGATGACAATTCAATGTCGGAGTTTCGCTCTTGTACCGCACCTCACGGTTGTGGAATGCTGAGTAGGCCGAATTCCACCGACGAGGATTCCCGACGTGTCATGCCCTGCCGAGGTACTCAGAGAGATCCCGCTGTTTGCGCTGCTGGACGACGATGAACTCGCCGTACTGGGCGAACAGGTGGAGAGGAAGACTTTCAGCGTCCGCCAGCGCATTTTCAAGATCGGAGACCCGAGCGAGCGTGCCTATCTGCTCATCTCCGGCACGGTTGTGGTGAGCACCATCGACGAGGACAACCAGGAAGTGGTGTTCCACCGGCCTGGACCGGGCGAGTTTTTTGGGTTTGCCTCGATGCTGGAGCAGACACCGCACCAGACCAATGCCATTGCCACGGAGGAGAGCATCTGTGTCGAGGTGGATCGCCACGACCTGTTCACGCTGCTGGAGCGCAAACCACATGCCGGTATCGACCTGCTGACGGTTCTCAGCCGGCAAATTCACGACGCCCAGGCGCTGATCCGAAGCCGGGCAACACGAAATGCGAACGAGGTGATCGAGGAGCAGGCCACGCGGCCCGAAGAGATCGCCGATGCGGTGGCGCGATTTGGCGGATCGTGGTCATTCATCATCACGTTCGCGCTGGTGCTCATCGTGTACTCGACGGCGAATATCTGGCTGGCGGCGAGGGCGTGGGACCCCTATCCGTTCATCCTGCTGAACCTGTTCCTTTCCATGCTGGCGGCCATTCAGGCGCCGGTGATCATGATGAGCCAGAACCGGCAGGACAAGAAGGACCGGCTGCGGAGCGAGCTGGATTTCGAAGTGAACCGGCGAGCCGAGACGGAGATTCAGGGGCTGGCCAGCCGGATGAATCTGATGAACGAGAAGATGGACGATCTGGGCGACCTGATGCGCGAGCTGCATTCGGGCCGGTCGACTGCGCATCCGCAGAACAATGCCGGCTGATCTGCGCGCCTTTGCGGCGCTTGCCCTGGCATGACGGATTTGAAACCGGATTTTCACACGTGTTCCAGCCGCGGGCGGCTAGAATCCATGAGGGGGATAATGAATGAGCGCTGCATCGGCTCTGGTTTCGATCGGCGACCGTGGGGTCCTGAATCGCGAGGTATCGCAACCGCTGGCGGAGATTTGGATCGACCGGGATCTGAGCTGGCTGGATTTTAACGACCGGGTGCTGGCAGAGGCGCTGGATGGGCGCACGCCCCTGCTGGAGCGCGTCAAGTTTCTGGCGATCTTTACGTCGAACCTTGACGAGTTCTTTATGAAGCGCATCTCCATTCTGCGCGAGCAGGACACACCGGAACAGACTCGCCTGCTGGCGCAGATCCGCGAGCGGCTGATCTCGAGCCTGCGCCGTCAGGCCGAGTGTTTCCGAGGCCGGCTGGCGCCGGACCTGGCGACGCATGGAATCCATTTATGCCGGTGGCACGACCTCACCCCCGGTCAGCAGAATGAGGCAGCCGTCTACTTCGACCGCGAGGTTTCGCCGGCATTGACGCCTCTGGTTTTCGATCCGGCCCATCCGTTCCCGTTTCTCTCCAACCTCTCGACCTCGCTTGCGTTTCTGCTCCAGGACCCGCAGAAGGAGACCCGATCGTATGCGCGTGTAAAAGTGCCCGGGGTGCTGAAACAGTGGATTCCGATCGAGACGGACGCGCTGGAGGGAGAGCGCGTGTTCGTGCCGCTGCACGAAGTGATTCGCGGCAATGTCCACAAACTGTATGAGGGGATGACGCTGAGCGGAACCACCGTCTTCCGGCTGACCCGCGATGCAGAGATTGAAATCGACGACGAATCGAGTGAAGAGCTGCGCGAGGTGGTACGGGAGCAGATCCGGCAACGCCGGTACGAGCCGGTGGTGCGCATTGAATTCGGCCCAGGAGCCGACGAAACGATCCGCGGCATGCTGCTGCAGCGCTTCGATCTGAGGGAATCGGATATCTATGATCTGCCGGACGACGTCGATTACACCTCCCTGTTCCAGATTGCCGGGCTGCCGGTGGCGTCGTTGCGCGATCCGGCCTGGACCCCGGCTCCGATTGGGGTCATCGAGGACAGTGCCGACATCTTCGGCGCCATTCGCGCGGGCGACATTCTTGTACACCATCCCTACGAGAGCTTCGACGACAGCGTGGAGAAGTTCATCGCGGCGGCGGCGAGCGATCCCGATACCGTGGCCGTGAAGATGACCGCCTACCGGGTCGGCGACGACACGCCGTTCGTAAAAGCCCTGGTGAAAGCTGCCGAAAGCGGCAAGCAGGTGGCCTGCGTCATTGAGATCAAGGCGCGCTTTGACGAAGAACGCAACCTGCACTGGGCCGCTGAGCTGGAGCGCGCCGGCGCTCACGTGACCTTCGGCGTGCAGGGTCTGAAAACGCACGGCAAGGTGGCGCTGGTGGTGCGCAAGGAGGCGTCGGGCCTGCGCAGCTACGTGCATATCGGCACCGGCAATTACCACGTGCGCACGGCGCGGCTCTATGCCGACATCGGGCTGTTCACGTGCAATCCGGCGATCACGCGCGACGCCGTTTCCCTGTTCCATTACCTGACCGGCCACGCGCAGGCGCCGGCCTGTTCCACGCTGCTGGTGGCGCCGCGCACGATGCGTCCGCGCCTGCTGGAACTCATTCGCCGGGAAACGGCGAACCAGCGCGCGGGCCTGCATGCGCGCATCGTCGCCAAGATGAATCAGCTTGAGGACCCGGAGCTGATCGAAGCGCTGTGCGAGGCTTCCTCGGCGGGCGTGCCCGTGGACGTCATCGTGCGCGGGTTCTGCTGCCTTCGTCCCGGCGTGCCCGGACACAGCGAGAACATCCGCGTTCGTTCGATCATCGGCCGTTTCCTCGAGCACTCGCGCATATTCCACTTCGCTGCGGCGCTCGAAGACCCCGCCCAGGGCGAGTTCTACATCGGCTCCGCTGACTGGATGTATCGCAACCTCTCCAAGCGCGTGGAGGTGGTCACTCCGGTCCTGGAGGCGAGGGCAAAGGCGAGGCTGTGGCAGATCCTGGACATCTGCATGCGGGACAACCGGCAGGCGTGGACGCTGGGCCGGGATGGGACCTGGACGCAACTGCATCCGGATGTGGCGAAAAACGGCGCGGAAGTGGGAACTCATGCCGCGCTGATGGCACTGACACAGCGGGAGACAGCCTGACAGGCGCAGTCCGTGCAACTGGACCATCATCTGTGCAATAATTCTCTCCACCCGGATGGCGACCATGACAGACGCAGCCACAAATACCGCACTGGTGGACATCGCGGTTCTGGATGACGATCCGGATTTCCGCACTTATCTGGAAGACACGCTAAAAGACGAGGGGCAGTACAGCGTGCGGACGTTCGCGAAGCCGGAGGAATTCTTCGCCGACCTCGATCAGCGCGTGCCGGACATCCTGCTGCTCGACATGAAGATGGGCGAGTTTCCAGGCGAGAAGGTGCTGGAGCAGGTGCTGGCCGCGCATCCCACGCTGTGCGTGATTGTGGCCACCGGCTATCCGTCGCTGGAGGACATGCGCGCCACCTTCAAGCTGCGGGTGTTCGATTACCTCTCCAAGCCGTTTTCGCTGGCGCAGCTTCGCCAGGCGCTGAGCAACGCCATCGAGAAGTTCGGACTGGGCCGCACCATGCCGGACCGGCTGAGGGAGCGCCTCGGCCATCGCATCAAGATGCTGCGCACCGAGCGCGACTGGTCTCTGAAGGACCTGGCGGCGACCACGCGGCTGAGCGTTTCGCAGATCAGCTCGATTGAGCGCGGCGCGAACATGCCCAGCGTGGAGAGCCTGCTGGCGATCTGCAAGGCGTTCGACAAGCGGCCTTCCGAAGTGCTGGCGTCGATCGATTTCTAGGGCCGTGGGACAGCGCCATGCGCTGTCGAGGTCAGGGCTTCGCCCGCGGCACCTGCTTCACAAGCTCCATGCGGTGCTCTTTGCCATTGGGGTCGAGAACGTAGATTCGCTGGCCGTCGACCGCAAACTTCACGGAATCACCCGGCTTCAGGTTTGCGGGCTTCGTTCGCTCCCAGCGCCGGCCTTCGCGGACGAAATATGCGCTGCCGGCGCCTTCGAACAAGTAGGAGTCGTAGACCTTCATCAGCGGCACATCCACGTTGCCGCCGTACGGCGCGTCATTGGTGGAGGCGGTGAAATAAGGGGAGTGGAGCGGATCGAGCACTGCGCCGGTCTGCCAGTCGCGATCTTTCGTTTTCGCGTACATCTGCGGGTCGAGAGTCAGTGCGATTGCCGCCAGGGTGAGAATCCGCAAAGCAGACATCAACTCAATCGTAGCAACCGCTCATGTAAACTTCTGTTTTGAGATCCCGTACATGAATCACGACTTTCTGACGGACCGGCGCATTGTGATGACGCTCGACGCGGGCGGCACGAACCTGAAATTCTCCGCGATGCGCGGCGGCGACCTGATCGTGGGGCCGATCAGCACGCCCTCGGAGGCCGACGACCTCGAGCGCTGTCTCGGGAACATATTCAGCGGCTTCGAGAAGGTGAAGCAGACGCTGCCGGAAGCGCCGGTGGCCATCAGTTTCGCGTTTCCAGGGCCGGCCGATTACCCGCTTGGCATCATCGGCGATTTGCAGAACCTGCCTGGGTTTCGAGGCGGCGTGCCGCTGGGGCCGATGCTGGAGGACAAATTCGGGATTCCGGTCTTTATCAATAATGACGGCGATCTGTTCGTCTACGGAGAGGCAATTGGCGGGTTTCTGCCGTACGTCAACGGGCTGCTGGAAGGCGCCGGCAGTCCGAAACGGTTTCACAACCTGTTCGGCATCACGCTGGGGACCGGGTTCGGCGGCGGGATCGTACGCAACGGCGAGTTGTTTATCGGCGACAATTCCAGCGCGGGC